>JAESGY010000556.1_pt1 | contig 12738 bp, 10 predicted proteins | sample 9269841 | NCBI WGS metagenome assembly JAESGY01 (sample SAMN17022865, study PRJNA683097) | algae metagenome | isolation source: Spirirestis rafaelensis WJT71-NPBG6 and co-occurring heterotrophs from... | place: USA: Pinto Wells, Joshua Tree National Park, Colorado Desert, CA | collected 2006-08-15
CAAAACTCAAATTCTTGAATTTATCGACTATTTTAATAAAACAATGGCTAAACCTTTTAAGTGGACATATAAGGGTAAAGTGTTGGCTATCTGATACTTGGCTTATTTCCGCCGTACTGTACTAGTTGCATCACTTAATCCTCTTTTTATTTATCCTAAGCGATCGCACTTCCTAACGTATTTTTGGCAATCCAAAGCATAACCCAACTTGTAACGATCTACTAACAATAGATGAGCAGGTAGCTTGCGATCGCACCTGGAAAGTAAATTGGGTTTTGAATTTTGTCGAGCAAGCGATCGCATGATAGATATAGAGTCCATAGCGATCGCCGCGCTTTGCTACAAGGGTGAATTACCAAGCATTATCGCCTACAATCAGTTTTTCAGACCTGACGTGCGATCGCATCAACGGCGGCGTTTCGCTACGCGATCGCACTCGCATTCATGCGCGTGCCATGCCTGCGGCATCATCACCCCTTTTATCAAAGAGAGAAAGAGCCAAGTACATCAATACCCACAGTTCTTGACACCATAACACCAATAAGCACGCCAAGACCTAGTGCCCTACGAAAATAATTAACGCCTTGAAATAATTCTAGCCATGCCCAAGTAAACAAAGAGCCAAAAGCAAGTGCGTCTAACCCTGTATTAATATCGCCTGTTGTAAAAACTAGTTTGAGCAAACTAGCTGTTATCCAGACAATAATTGGTAGATTTGGCATCTGAGCTAAAACAATATTGCCATCGCTGTCACGGAAGATTTTATCAAATAATGTATTTTTCATAACTTTAAATTCCAACAATCAGCCAAAACTATTAACTTACAAAAACTACTGTATTGCATTAAAACATTCAGGTCTTTCTCTTATCAAGCATCATTGTGCTGAGATTAGAAATAGAATACGAAGAGGCAACCCCAAAATGGTACAAGCACTAACCAAAAAATTGACATTGGCGGAGTTTTTACAATTACGAGAAACGAAACCTGCCAGTGAGTATCTTGATGGTCAAATTATCCAAAAACCCATGCCACAGGGGAAACATAGTACGATTCAAGGTGAACTTGTACCCACTATTAATGCTATAGTCAAGCCCAAGCGCATAGCTCGTGCGTTTCCTGAGTTGCGTTGCACTTTTGGCGGTCGTTCAACTGTACCCGATATCGCCGTTTTTGTTTGGAACAGAATTCCGCGTGACGAAAATGGAGAAGTTGCTAATACATTCTCTATTGCTCCAGATTGGACTATTGAAATTCTGTCACCTGACCAAAGTCAGACAAAAGTGACAAAAAATATTCTTCATTGCTTGAAATATGAGACTCAAATGGGTTGGTTGATTGATCCAGATGAGCGAACTGTGTTTGTTTATCGTCCTAACCAACAAATTGAAGTGTTTGATGAGCCAGATGCATTAATTCCCGTACCAAGTTTTGCGAGTGAAGTTCAGCTGACAGTGGGAAATTTATTTGCTTGGCTTTTGGAGTAGCGATCGCTCTCTGTTGAAAACCTAGCTGCCAGTCAGCAATGCTCGCGATCGCTCTACAAAAATATAATTTCTATCTTTGGTTATATAACCAAAGATAGAAATTAGAGCGATCATACTTTTAATGTTGGGTTAAATTACCTTTAACTGGACTTAGCTAACTATTAGTTTAAATTGTGCAAACCCTTACTAATGATAACTTTTCTCACCAATTTTAGTCATTTCCTAACATGTTCTGCTGGTTATATGCTCTCTAATGCTCGTTTATAGAGATTTTGAGACTACGTAACGCTGCTTAATTTCCACCTTGACTAATTTAGAAGGTTAAGGGAAACTTACATATGACAGATGTGTAAGCTTACAAAATTAATAATTTTTGTAAAGATTCTGATATATATATTTTGAGAGATGGAACATTAGTTAACAAAGTGGCAAGTTTGTATCAAGCATGAAAATGTTCTTATGGCTATATTTTAGCCTTTAGCTAGAACAGTACTGTCCAAACGTAAAGAGCGTGGTTTGCGAAAAGCATGGAGACATTAGAATTCATAATTTATCCAGATGGTCGGGTGCAAGAAAAAGTCACTGGCATTGTTGGTGCTTCTTGTGCTGAAGTTACGGCAGCAATAGAGGCACAGCTAGGGCTAGTACTTAGTCATGAGCCAACCTCAGAATTCTTTACCGTAATGGCACAAGAATCTGGTGTGGTAAATACGCAAACCACTTTCAGCGATTGGTAAATTTTCAAACAAATTTAGTTTACTCAAATAATAACCGTCATGTCACACTTTAGCCAAATTAAGACGCAAATCCGCAATCTTGAATCGTTGAAAGAAGCTCTCACTGACTTGGGTATAAGTTGGAAACCTGGTACACGTGAGGTGCGTGGTTATCGCGGTCAAACTCATGCTGCCGAAGTTACCATTGAACAAGATAATGGCTATGACATCGGCTTTAAATGGAATGGCAAAGAATACGAATTGGTTTCTGACTTGCAATATTGGCAGCAAAACTTGTCTGTTGATGGGTTTTTACGCCAAGTAACGCAGCGTTATGCATATCACACGGTTGTGAAAGAAAGTACTCGTGCTGGCTTTCAAGTCGCTGAACAACAAAAAAATAAAGATGGTTCTATTCGCTTAGTAGTACAGCGCTGGAGTGCGTAATGTCTGATTTTCTGCCGCAGGAAGAACAAGACCCGGATCGCTCCGGTTTAGAACCAGAATTAGGCGGTTTTTTGCGGGATGAGCCGGAAAGGTCTGGTTTAGAGCCTGAATTGGGGGGAATGCTGCGTCAAAAGGGTGTTTATGTTGATGAAATCACCTGTATTGGCTGCTTGCACTGTGCCCATGTTGCTCGTAACACTTTTTATATTGAACCAGATTACGGGCGATCGCGTGTAATTCGCCAAGAGGGGGACGCGGAGGAAGTAATTCAAGAAGCAATTGAGACTTGTCCGGTTGATTGCATCCACTGGGTAGATTACACTGAATTGAAAAAGTTAGAAGAAGAGCGCAAATATCAGGTAATTCCTGTGGTAGGTTATCCGGTGGAGCAAGCGGTTGTCGCTGCTGCAAAGCGTCGTCAAAAGCGAAGATTAAACCATAAAAAATCCCGTTATTGAAATATAAAATTTCAATTCAAAAGATAAAGGGCTGTATCTACAGTCCTTTTGTTTTTTATAGGATTTCTTTATTCGGTAAACACGGGTATTGTGATTATTGAAAATATACAAGTTAGCGCTTCAGCGCTGAAGCGCTAACTACGATGGAAGATATATTTTTGCTCAATTATTCTGACTCTGGAAATGTCTGCACTTTGCCATCAGGACTGAGAACGGCTCGAATTCTCACATTTTGTCCATTCCTATTAGGGGAGACAAAAGGTTGTCCAATTCCTGGCATTCCGGCGCTGTCAACGTAATCTCTGGCGGCTTTTCCTAAGGGCAAAATTCTTTCAACTTTGCCGTCAACACCGATTAATAAACTATACTCTAGCGTTTGACTCAATCCTCTAGGTGGTTGCCAGCGCTTTTTCAAAAAGTCTCTAGCTTCTGCTATCTGGGGTGTATCAAACAATGTGCCTGTTGCAACCTCTGGGGGAGAGTTGCGCCCTTGCCTCAATCTCTCGGCTAAGGGACTATTATTAGTTCCTAGGGGGGGGGCTGTTGGCGATAAAGGTGAGGTACCGGTGTTACCGCGCTCATTGGGTGTGGTGTCAATACCAGAGGAACCACCGGAGATACCGGAGGATATATTACCCGTGGCGGGAGGTAAGTTTGATGGTAAGTTTGATGGTAAATTTGCTGTACTTGGCAGAGCAATTCCATTCTTAGGAATTGAACTTGTACGGCTAGTTTGTTGAGAAGGTGTGGGAATCGCAAACGGATCTGATAGTTTGGTGGTTGCTGTTTTCCCTGAAGACCGAGAAAGAGTTGGTGCCGTTGCCCCAGGTATAGTTAAGGCAGTGCCGCTTGATGGCAATGGCGCTGTAGAGAAAGTGGAACCTGCTGTTTGGGACGCCGAGGGAAAAGAAGAACCGGGCGCGGTTTTGGCAGATGCAGGCACTTGAGGCATTGGGGGAAGTGTCGAACCGGGTACTGGCGTTGTCGGAAGTATAGAACCGGGTGCTGGGGGTGTAGGAAGCGTGGAACCTGGTAATGCTGGTGTAGTTCCTAGAGGTGGCTGCACTAATAAACTATCTGGAGGGGTGAGTGCAGGTACGGGTGTTGGCAAGAGGGCTGAGGGCGAAGGTTGCAGCGCTATTTCTGGTGTAGAAGCTGGTTTTTTAGCTGTCTGCTCCTTTTGCCTAATATTATTAGCATATTGCCAAGTAAATGGCGCCAAACCCAAAGCTACTAATACCACAGCGGCAGCAGGTGTCCAACTCGGCAAGCTAAAACCTGAACTGCTTCTTGTGTTAAGAGTTGGTAATGCCATCACCTCAGCGGAATATTCATCTAAAGCGGTTGCCAAATCGAACAGCTGCAACAGACTGAGTTGAATTACGCTTCCAGATAAATTGTTAGCCAGGGAACCGAGAAACAAGTTGTGAATTAAATAACTGCTTGGTTCTAGGCGTATGTCTGCCTCTGGTATGCGAAAATTGTTAAATGATTTTGAAGATTTTAAAGTTTGTTCTGGCAGTAAAGTCTGATTAAAGTCTTTTACTTCTGGGTGATCTGATACTTTAGTTGAGTCTTTTGATTGGGAGAAATTTGCCCAAAAGCTTTCTGGAGACTTTTGAAGAAATTCCTGCACGTAGTTTGTCACTGCACTATACAAAGCTTCGAGTTGATCGCGATCGCCTTTGATTGATATTCTCCGTTCTTCTGGCAGTCGCGGATCGTCAAAGCGAAGCTCAAAGTTTAGCTGCTTCAGCACAGATTTCCCCATCCAACCGGACAAAGATGAGCTTTGTGCCAAAACTTCTAACGTACAGGTCGGGGGTGTGTATCGGCGGATTACAGGGTTTGATACAGGCATGACAGAAAGTGCGAGGGGGACAACTTGAGATTTTGGATTTTAGATTTTGGATTTTGGATTAGTAACCTAAAATCTAAAATCTAAAATTGTGTGGAACGATCTATAAGTGCTAGCCAAAGACGGCGATGTCCACCAGGACTACTGTAAAATAGTAAATCTACCAGTAGTTTCAAGGCTAGGTGGGTAAGTGCATCAGTGGAAATTTGCTCATCCGACTCCATCCGCTCTTGATAGGTATTGCAGAAAGCATCAATATAATCTCCTAATAAAGCAGCTTGATGGGGTTCGCGGTTAGTTTCCGCCATTTGTTCTAATAACCCTACAGCACGGCGAATCAATTCTTGGTGCTCTTTTGCAAGGTAACAAGTGATGAGAACTAGCGATCGCGCTTCTTCTACATCTAGCTTTTTTCGCCCTCCAGTACCTTTGCGTAGGGGATTCGACTGCCGGAGTCGCCACAACGCCACACGATCTGGCACTTTTGATTCTAAATTTAGAATAATTGCCGCCGAGAGCATTGCTTCAGAACCAATACCAGTTAAAGTTTCTAGCGCCAAAAGTGCTAAGTCCAATTGGGTTTTGATATTATCCCACTGAACTGTGTTTGGAGCCGAAAGCTGGGTTAAGTCCTCCCACTGGGAATTTGGATTGGCTGAGTTGGCTGCCGAGTGCATAACTTTTAGCATAGGTTATCGGGCGGGTTCGGGCTGTTGCTGTTACCCATTTTGAAACCAGACTCGCAATATCTAAGGTTGGTTTCCTATAGCTACAAGCCGAAAGCTAGCTTAATTACAAGCTAAACCTGGGTAAAGCAGCATTGAAATAAGTTAGGTCAACAGCTGGTTTATTTGTCTTACTTTATGACGAAAATATGTCTTAAAGAAAGTAGAAATATTATTGATTACATGTAGCCTGGTAATTCCCGCAGTCACGATTTGCTCTTTGCCTTCACTGATACTTAAGTACATAGTATAAGTCAGGGCATGGCGCATTGGGAATTGGGAATTGGGGAGGCAGTGCGTTGCGGAGGTGTCCTCCGTTGTAGCACCTGCCGTCATTGGGCAGGAGGAAGGGGGAAAGGAATAAAAAAACTTTCTTTTCTTCCCTTTACCCTTTACCTTTTAACCTTTTCCCCTTTTCAAAAATGCCCTATGCCCCTTCACTCAATGTAAGCGACTGTCACACCAGAACCGCCATCTGCTTGTTCTGCGGCTTCAAAACGGCTAACTCGCTTGTGCTGGTGCAAAAAGGCGTGAACGCCTTGCCGCAGCTTACCAGTGCCGTGTCCGTGAATAATCCAGATTGGTCCTGTTGCTTCAGAAATTGCTTTGTCTAAAATAAATTCGCTATCCGCTACCCGTTTTCCGCGTAAATCTACTGTATTTTGAGATGTCCGAATTGCTGGGGCTGCTTGGGGTGGTGGTGTAACCTTGGCGGGTTTGTTGGCTGTAGGAACGATCGCTTCGGGTTTTTTTCCATCCAAAGATTCAACATCTTCCAGCTTCACCGTCATTTTCATGATGCCAAAGCGCACAGTAAACTCACCATCTTCATCAGGTGCAGTTAAAACTTCCGCTGTTTGCCCTAATTTGGGAATGCGAATGCGATCGCCTACTTTAGGCATAAACCCAGCTTTTGGTTTTGCCTGTTGTGCTGCTTGATACTTCTTATTAATTTGATTTAAAGCATTTGTCGCTTCTTGAGCATCTTGAGCTGTAGGCGTACCTTTCTGCAAGCGGCGAATTATAGAAGCGATTTCACCTTTGGCTTGGGCGATCGCTTGTTGTACGGCTACTTCCTGCGAAGCCCGCAAAGAGCGCTCTCTTTCCTGTAAATTTGCGGATTTTTCGGAGACTTCTTTGTATAAACGCTCTGCTTGCTGTAACAGATTTTGGGCTTCGGCGGCTTTAGTTTCCTGACGGCGACGTTGCGCTTCCAAACCAGCAATCACCTGGTTTACTTCATCTGATGCTTCCCCTACTTGGCTTTTCGCCTGTTCGACAACTTCTGCTTTTAGCCCCAAACGAAGGGCGATCGCCAAAGCGTTGGAACGTCCGGGAATTCCCCAAAGTAACCGATACGTAGGCGATAGAGTACTTTCGTCAAATTCTACAGAGGCATTTTCAAACCGCTCATCCTCATACTTTAAGGCTTTTAGTTCACCAAAGTGAGTTGTAGCCATAGTTAATTGAGCGTTGTCAGCGAGATAATGCAACAAAGCGATCGCTAAAGCACTACCCTCTGCCGGATCAGTTCCCGCACCTACTTCATCTAGTAAAACTAGGGAGGAGGGGGAGAGGGGGAGAGGGGGAGAGGGAGCAGGGGGAGCAGGCGAAGCAGGGGAAGCAGGGGAAGATAGAAAAGCAAATTCCTCCTTGTCCTCCTTGTCCTCCTTGTCCTCTTGTCCCCCTGTCTCCTTCTGCCCATTCCCCAAAGCCTCTAAAATACGACTTATTCGGCGGATGTGACCAGAAAATGTGGATAAACTTTGCTGTAGCGATTGTTCATCGCCGATATCTGCCAGTACCTTCTCAAACCAAGGTATCTCTACAGGTTCGCGGGCAGGTACAAATAAACCCACCTTCGCCATCAATGCTGCTAAACCGAGGGTTTTCAAGCTGACAGTTTTACCGCCGGTGTTTGGTCCAGTTATCGTCACTACGCGAATTTGCGGTTGAATCAGTAAATCTACGGGAATTACTGCCGAACCTTGTTCGTGTTGGTGTTGCCATACTAAAAGCGGATGACGTAACTTCCGTAAAGTTATAGTTTCATTTTCCTCCCGCTGGATGAATCGGGGGGGATTTGCTCCTAGCCAGAAACTATAACGCGCTCTAGCGGTTGCTAAATCTAAAGTTGTGACAATTGCGAGCAATCTTTCCAAATCTGGTTTGACTGCTGCTACTTGCTGTGTCAAGACGCGACGAATCGCTTCTTCTTCAGCTTGTTCTTTTTTAGTTGTTTGTCGCAGTTGATTGCCCCAAGGGACAATCGAATTAGGTTCTATATATAGCGTTGCGCCGCTGGTTGAGGTATCGTGGACAATGCCGGGAATCGCGTCTTTTTGGGGCGCTTTCACGGGGATGACGTAGCGATCGCCTCTTTGAGTAATTATTTGTTCTTGAACTGCGCCATATTTAACTTGTAAAATATTTTGCAGCTTTTGGGTGATTTGACTGCGTAATTTACGCAAATCATTGCGAATATCATTGAGTTTTTGGCTAGCGCGATCGGCTACTTGTGCGCGATCGTCAATACAACGGTGAATTTCTTGCTCTAGTTCTGGATAAGTCCGTAAATCGGCAATCAACTGATTCAATATGGGAAAATCAGGTTGGTTGTCAATTACACGGCGTAAATTTCTGGTTCCTGCAAGAGTAGTAGCGATCGCCAAAAGTTCTTCGCCAGTTAAAACGCCTTGGATTTCTGCCCGTTCAAGGGAATCACCAATATCTTGAATTCCCTCAAAAGACAGTCCCGTGGTGAGACGATTTTCTAATTCGTATATTTCCTTGGTTTGTGCCACCAAGTACTCACTTTCCGCTCTTGAGTCAGGAATCGGCAGATAACGTGAGGCTCGTGCCCCCAGTTTAGTCGCCGCAAATGTCGAAAGATGCTGGCAGAGGCGGTGCCATTCTAGTAGTTCTAAAGTTTCAGACTGGATCAAGGCTTAAACATCTAATCTGAAATTATCGTAACAATACTACGGGCAGACAGGTTCATCTTCAAGGGTGAAATTTCCGCCCGTATTACCGAAGGGGAGCCAGTCACTTGGGCGGCTCTGCCGACTTGGGCGAACTGGCGTGAAAGGGTAAGTGCTCCGCGCAGGGAAAAAGAAGAAGTAATTTTAGACATTTTTATTGATTTTAAATAACTCCGCCCCTTTCCCCCTCTTTTTCATAGTTTTTACATATTTGTTTGTAAAAAATTTTTATCACTTTGCATTTAAGTATAAAGCCCAGTTTAATCTGAGTTTATTGTTCGCGGATCAACAGCTGCTACTTGATATTCAATTGATGCAGCCAATTCTGGGAAAATAAAATCATCAAATTGACGATTGGCACTTGCAACACATATCGGCATTCGATGGCTGGGAAACTACTTAGGGGCATTAAGGAAGCAGATACTGAGATGACTAAAAGTTGGAAATACTTAGGGCTAGCGGAATGCGGGTAGTGTGATTATCAATGCCCAAGATATATTATTCAATCAAGGTTTTGCCTTCAGCAGCGTAGAAGAAAAGGCGAGCGCACCGTCACACAATCAATTCCCAAAACTCCTAAAGGTGTAGCAATTGTACCCGCTACTGGTTGAGTATTCAATGGCAAGGGAGAAGTCACGCTGATTGCTCAATCGAATGACGCAAATTCTCAAGGTATAGATTCTAATCAAGTTAAGTGCTAGTCCCTTGGCGCTCCAAGAATACCTAATTTAACGAACAGCCTTCTTAATCCCAAAGACGCTTCTTTACGAGACGCTCCGCGAACGCGAACGCCTTAGTCTCGGACCATAAGAAGCCAAGGACGCAAAAAAAGAAAGGAGGATAGGTAATCTTGCACTCCTGATGGGAGTATACCGATGCAAATTGATTAAACCTGCCTTGAAAACAGGCGAAAGGTTAAAATAAGAAGAATTTTCATCGTTCAAGCGTCTAAACGTAGCTATTTTAAGGCAGACTTAATATATTCATAAATTTTTAATATCTACCAGCAAACCACCTTATTAAACAAAATCAAATTTATAGCATAATTTCGCTGGAATCAGTCAGTTAATAAGGGACAACGAGCAACTAGCCGCTGACATTTACAACCAGATTTACTAAAAATAATTCAATCATCAATAACTTTAACCCAAGATAACATAGAGACAGACTAACAATTTTTATTTATCTTGTTTCCCCTTGTATACTTGGTAGGTTCGCGGCTTATTTGAAAAAAAACGCTCCAAGTTACCTCGCAATTTGATACCCTAGCTTAAACAGATTTGGGAATCTTAAAAGCGTGGACATTCAAATTGGGCGGGGAAAGACAGCTCGCAGAGCTTACGGAATTGATGAAATTGCTTTAGTCCCCTCAGGGAGGACACTCGATCCGAGTTTGGCAGATACCAAATGGCGTATTGGCAATATAGAGCGCGAAATCCCGATAATTGCTAGTGCGATGGATGGCGTGGTAGATGTCCGCATGGCTGTACGTTTGTCACAGTTAGGAGCATTGGGAGTTCTCAATTTAGAGGGTATCCAAACTCGTTATGCTGACCCAGAGCCGATTTTAGATCGAATTGCAAGTGTTGGCAAACATGAATTTGTTTCTTTAATGCAAGAACTATATGCCGAACCAATAAAGCAGGAATTAATTGAACAACGTATTCAGGAAATTAAACAACAAGGCGGTATTGCGGCGGTAAGTGCTACTCCAGCCGCTGCGAGCAAATATGGTGCGGTGGTGGCGCAAGCAGGGGCAGATTTATTCTTTGTACAAGCAACTGTGGTTTCGACGGCACACTTGTCACCAGAGTCTATAGTTCCACTTGATTTGGCAGAATTTTGTCGCTCTATGCCCATCCCTGTGGTGTTAGGGAATTGTGTGACTTACGAAGTCACCTTAAATTTGATGAAAGCTGGGGCAGCTGCGGTTATGGTGGGAATTGGTCCTGGTGCGGCTTGTACCTCTCGTGGAGTTTTGGGTGTGGGTGTGCCTCAAGCAAGTGCGATCGCTGACTGTGCAGCCGCTAGAGACGATTATTACCAAGAAACTGGTAATTATGTTCCCGTGATTGCTGATGGCGGTCTAATCACAGGGGGCGACATTTGTAAATGCATCGCCTGCGGTGCCGATGGCGTAATGATTGGCTCTCCCTTTGCCAGATGCGCTGAAGCTCCAGGACGAGGTTATCATTGGGGCATGGCGACTCCTAGCCCTGTATTGCCCCGTGGTACGCGTATTAGCGTCGGCACTACCGGCACTTTAGAGCAAATTCTTACCGGACCGGCAGCTTTAGATGATGGCACTCATAATCTTTTAGGAGCCTTGAAGACGAGTATGGGAACTTTGGGAGCCAAAAATATTAAAGAAATGCAACAAGTTGAAGTTGTGATTGCTCCTTCCCTATTAACTGAAGGTAAAGTTTACCAAAAAGCTCAACAATTAGGCATGGGTAAATAATGAAAATGGGGAATGGGGCATCGGGCATCGGGCATAATTGTTTTCCTTTTCCCTTTTCCCCTCTTCAAATCCCCATTGCCAGCGCGTGCCCATTACCTAACGACTAACAACCCAGAAAGAAATTTTTTGGTGACTCTTAAACAATCACTGGAAAAATCACATATGTCGCCTACAATGGAGAAAGCGGAGACGCATGTTTCCGTTCACTCCTCACACCACACTCCGCCCGGACTACTGTTCGGGCGGTTCCTTATGTATATAAAACTATTAGCTGGCAGTTTACTTTAGCTGTTAGGCTTGTCAAAAAGCTGGTTTTACTCAGACAGCGTCAAAGCTTTTTTGTCAAGCCAGATATTAATAAAATCTAGACCTTCTTTGTAAATGTACATCCGACAATGCGAAGCAGTGGTTTTTGCTATGGTAGAATTTTCACGAAGCTCAGAAATATAATAGGCAAAGGTTTTTAGGCATGTCAGCAGCCGCACAAGTTTCGGATTCTACGTTTAAGCAAGAAGTACTCGATAGCGAAGTTCCGGTTTTAGTTGACTTTTGGGCACCGTGGTGCGGTCCCTGCCGGATGGTAGCTCCGGTTGTAGATGAAATCGCTCAACAGTACGAAGGTCAAATCAAGGTGGTTAAAGTTAACACCGATGAAAATCCAAATGTTGCTAGTCAATACGGCATCCGCAGCATTCCCACGTTAATGATTTTTAAAGATGGGCAAAAAGTTGATATGGTCGTCGGTGCTGTACCGAAAACTACATTAGCTAACACTCTGGAAAAGTATCTTTGAAACTCAACCACTGGAAAACTCGTGTTGAGTAGTCCATTTAGTCTGGTATTAAGTAAATTTTTGTTAATGTTTTACAGAGGCGCAGAAATTTGCGCCTCTGTAAAATACTTTTTAATTGTAAAGATTCTTAAGATTACTTTTGGTAAAGTAATTTGTTATTGGTGTAGTTTTTCTGTGAAAATTTTTTGGTTGTACTTTCAACTCAAGTGGAGATGTAAAGTGGCAAAAACAGAAAGATTCACTTTCTTCGCTCTTGCAGATAGATGTTTTTAGATGGCATTCATACAGGCATTACCTGAGATTTTGCTATTATAAATACTTATAAGCGCAATAAAATCTATCACAGAGTAGCCAAAATCGTGCCTTAATAGTCCAAAGGCTCAGAAGGAAAGTTTAAGTTGTGGGCTTGCAAACGCGATATAAACTGGTTAAGTTGAAAATATGACTTATTAAGTAGCATAGCGTTTGCGTAAAGACGCAACGAGCCACGTCTATCCAAAATAAAAGCTCTGGTCACATGCTTGGCTTTGATGAACACGGGTTGACGACTACCGTCGTCACCAGCGCCTTGGTTGATTGTAAACCAAAGGTGCTTTTTATTGTGAAATAGCGATGCTTTGAAAATAGGGGAAAGAAGAGTCAGTCACTTGAACCTACTTCACCCAAGAAGTCGAGTTTGGGATTTCCGGCGTTGCAGAATAGAAATATGAATTAGGGCGATCGCTATGAAATGTCCAAGGTGTGAATCAATCCATATTCGTAAGAATGGGCGACAACGTGGTAAACAAAACTACATATGTGTTCCATGTAAACG
>JAESGY010000557.1_pt1 | contig 12720 bp, 11 predicted proteins | sample 9269841 | NCBI WGS metagenome assembly JAESGY01 (sample SAMN17022865, study PRJNA683097) | algae metagenome | isolation source: Spirirestis rafaelensis WJT71-NPBG6 and co-occurring heterotrophs from... | place: USA: Pinto Wells, Joshua Tree National Park, Colorado Desert, CA | collected 2006-08-15
CTACCTGGTCGGCGTTTGCTCTAACGAGCCGGGTATGACCTGCCCAGGGGACAGGATGCGCGGGCCGGGACCGCGCATGACGGGGCGACGGGCGCGCCGCCACCGTCTTTCGGCCGCTACAGCGCCCGGTGGGCGATGTCCCGCCGGCAGAACCCCTCGGGCCAGTCGATGCCATCCACCGCGGCATAGGCCGCGTCGCGCGCCGCCCGCACCGAATCGCCGGTCGCGGCGATGCCGAGCACCCGGCCGCCCGTCGCCACCACCGCGCCATCCGCCCGCCGCGCCGTGCCGGCATGGAAGACCTGCACGCCGGGCACGGCGGCGGCCCTGTCCAGCCCGCGGATCTCGGTGCCCTTCGCGTAGCTGCCGGGGTAGCCCTTCGCCGCCATGACGACGACCAGGCTCGGGCGGGCGTCCCAGCGAAGGTCGAAGTCGTTCAGTTCCTCGTCGCAGGCCGCCAGCAGCGCCGCCAGCAGGTCGCTCCGCAGCCGCAGCATCAGCGCCTGGCATTCCGGGTCGCCGAAGCGGACATTGAACTCGATCAGCTTCGGGCCGCGATCCGTGATCATCAGCCCGGCAAAGAGCACGCCGCGGAAGGGTGCGCCGCGCTTCGCCATCTCCGCCAGGGTCGGGCGGATCACCTCGGCCATCACCTGGTCCTGCAGTGCTCCGGTGAAGACCGGCGGCGGGGAATAGGCGCCCATGCCGCCGGTATTCGGCCCCGTGTCGCCATCGCCCACCCGTTTGTGGTCCTGCGCGGCGCCCAGGGCCAGGGCCGTCTCCCCATCGCAAAGGGCGAAGAAGGAGACCTCCTGGCCGATCAGGCATTCCTCGATCACCACCGAGGCGCCGGCGGCGCCATGCACGCGGTCCTCCATGATGTCGGCAATGGCGGCCTCGGCCTCCTCCACCGTCCCTGCCACCACCACGCCCTTGCCGGCGGCGAGGCCATCCGCCTTCACCACGATCGGGGCGCCCTGGGCGCGGATATGGGCCTTCGCGGCGGCCGGGTCCTCGAAGCGGGCCCAGGCGGCGGTCGGCACGCCGGCGGCATCCGCCACCTCCTTGGTGAAGCTCTTGCTGCCCTCGAGGCGCGCGGCGGCGGCGCTCGGGCCGAAGCAGCGCAGGCCAGCGGCGGCGCAGGCATCGGCAAGGCCGAGGGTCAGCGGCGCTTCCGGCCCCGCCACCATCAGGTCCACGGCCTGCTCCTTCGCGAAGGCGATCAGGCCAGCGATGTCCTCGGCGCCGATGGCCACGCACTCCGCCACCTCGGCGATGCCGGCATTGCCCGGGGCGCACCAGAGCTTCGTCAGCAGGGGCGAGCCCGAGAGGGCCCAGCACAGCGCATGCTCCCGCCCGCCGCCGCCGACCACGAGGACCTTCATGCCTTAGCGCCTTCACCTGTCGCGGCCGCCACGGGCCGCCGCCTGAGCCAGCGGGCCGGTTCGGACCGCCACCTGAAACATCCGGGGAACGCCCTCCCCGCGCGGGCGCCCCTAGCATATCCTGTGGCGATGGACACGACTCCGCCGCGCCCCCAGGGGACGAACACGGCCGCCAACATCCCGGAATTCGGGGTCTCCGAGATTGCCGGCGCCATCCGCCGGACGCTGGAGGACGCCTTCGGCCGGGTGCGGGTGCGGGGCGAGATCACCGAGCTGAAGCGCTACCCTTCCGGGCACATCTACCTCTCGCTCAAGGACGAGAACGCCAAGCTGGAATCGGTGATCTGGAAGACTTCGGTGCCCCGGCTGCCGATCAAGCCGGAGAACGGGGTGGAGGTGATCGCCACCGGCAGGATCGGCACCTATGCCGACCGGTCGAAATACCAGCTCGTCATCGACCGCCTCGACTATGCCGGCGAGGGCGCCCTGCTGGCGCGGATCGAGAAGCTGCGCCTCCGGCTGCTGGAGGAGGGGCTCTTCGCGCCGGAGCGCAAGCGCCGCCTGCCGGTCCTGCCGCGGGTGATCGGCGTGGTGACCTCCGAGCGGGGGGCGGTCATCCAGGACATCCGCACCACCATCGCCCGGCGCTTCCCGCGCCGCCTGATCCTCTGGCCCGTGGCGGTGCAGGGCCAGGGTTCCGCGGAGCAGATCGCGGCGGCCATACGGGGATTCGGCGCGCTGCGCCCCGATGGCCCGGTTCCCCGCCCCGATGTGCTGATCGTGGCCCGCGGCGGCGGCAGCCTCGAGGACCTGATGGCCTTCAACGAGGAGATCGTGGTCCGCGCCGCGGCCGAGTCGCCCATCCCGCTGATCAGCGCCGTTGGGCATGAGACGGACACGACGCTGATCGACTTCGCCTCCGACCGCCGGGCCCCGACGCCGACCGCGGCGGCCGAGATGGCGATCCCGGCGCGGGCCGACCTGCTGGCCGACCTGGCGCAGACCGAGGCGCGGCTGCTGCAGGCCGGGCGCTCGATCCTCGACCGGGCACGGCGGCGGCTGATGATGGCCGAGCGCGGCCTGCCGGACCTGCCCGGCATCCTGGGCGCCATGCGGCAGCGGCTGGAGGACCGGGGCGAGCGGCTGGCCGTGGCGCTGCCGGGGCTGATCGAGCGCAAGCGCGGCATCCTGGCGCGGATCGCGCCCCGCCTGCCGCATCCGCGGGAGGGGATCGCCGCCCGCCGCGCGGCGCTGGCGATGCTGGAGGCGCGCAAGGTCGCGGCCATGAAGCGCAGCCTGGCGCGCGCCGACGCGGCACCGGCGCTGACGCGCTTCTCGGCAACCCCGGTCTCGGCGCTGGTGCGGGAGAAGCGGGCGCGGCTGGAAGGGCTGGTCGCGCGGCTGGAGGGCGTGTCCTACCAGGCGGTGCTGGCGCGGGGCTTCGCGCTGGTCGCGGATGCCGAGGGCGCGCCGCTGACCAGCGCCGCCGCGGTGCCGCCGGGCGGCCGGCTGACGCTGACCTTCGGGGATGGCCAGGTGGGCGCGACGGCGGATGGTGTGAAGCCGGCGCGCAGGAAACGCGAGGGCGGCGACCAGGGGGCCTTGCTGTGACGCGGACAGAGCGGCGGGGTGACCTCTCGCGGTTGGATGCCTCCGGCGTCCAACCCTCCTTTTCCCCGGACTCCTGGGCCCGGCGGTTCAGCCTGCGGCCCCGGAGACAGGCAGGGGCGTTGGACGCCGAGGGCGTCCAAGGGGGAACAGCGTCCCCCGCCCTGCCCCGCCGCGGCCTGCTCGCCCTTCCCGTCCTGGCCGCCCTTCCCGCCCGCGCCGCCGGCCTCTCCCAGGGCGCCCTCGTCACCGGGCGCGTCGCCCCTGGCACGCGCCTCGCCCTCGATGGCCGCCCGCTGCGGGTCGGCCCGGGCGGCGAATATGCCTTTGGTCTCGGCCGCGACCACGGGGCGGAGGCGGTGCTGACCGTGACCCCGCCGGGTGGCCGGGCGGAACAGCAGCGCCTGCCGGTCGGGAAGCGGCAATGGCCGGTGCAGTCCATCACCGGCCTGCCGCCGGCGCAGGTGACGCCGGATGCCGAGGCGCTCCGGCGCATCACGGCGGAGCGCGAGCGCCTGGCTGCGGCGCGCGCCGTGGACAGCGCCCTGACCCATTTCACCGAGGGCTTCGTGCTGCCGGCGCGCGGGCGGGTCAGCGGCGTCTTCGGCAGCCAGCGCATCCTGAACGGGGAGCCGCGGCAGCCGCATTACGGCTTCGACATCGCCGCCCCCACCGGCACGCCGATCTTCGCCGCCGCCGCGGGCATGGTGACGCTGGCGGCCGAGTTCTTCTTCTTCGGCCGCATCATCGTGCTGGACCACGGGCATGGGGTGAACACGCTCTACGCCCATTGCGCCTCGGTGGAGGTGGCGGAGGGGCAGCGGGTCCCGGCCGGGCAGCGCATCGGCGCCATCGGCGCCACCGGCCGGGTAACGGGGCCGCACCTGCATTTCGGCCTGTCCTGGTACGCCACCTGGCTGGACCCGCAGCCGGTGCTGCCCCCGGTGGAGGGCTGAAACCGCCGCCCGCCGCGGCGGTTGAGGCACGACGCCTGGCAGGCGCGGCGAGCAGAGTCACGCCTCCGGGCGGTCCCGCCCTCCGGCGATCTGCTCTTGGAGGGATGCGATGGCTGACAATTTCGCCCGGTACCCGAGCCTCCAGGACCGGGTGGTCCTGATCACCGGCGGGGCGAGCGGCATCGGCGCCTCGCTGGTCGAGCATTTCGCGGCGCAGGGCTCGCGCACCGCCTTCCTCGACTTCGACGAGCAGAACGGCGCACAGGTGGCGGAGCGCACCGGCGCGCTGTTCCTGCGCTGCGACCTGCGCGACATCGCGGCGCTGCGCGCGGCGATCGGGCAGGTGCGGGAGCGGCTCGGCCTGGTCACCGTGCTGGTCAACAACGCCGCGCGCGACGACCGGCATGGCTGGGAGACGGTGGAGCCCGACTACTGGGACGAGCGCATGCAGACCAACCTGCGCCACCAGTTCTTCTGCGCCCAGGCGGTGGCGCCGATGATGAAGGAGGCCGGCCATGGCTCCATCATCAGCATGGGCAGCGTCTCCTGGATGAAGGCGCAGGGCGGCATGCCGGCCTATACCGCGGCCAAGGCGGCGGTGCGCGGGCTGGCGCGCGGGCTGGCGCGGGATCTCGGCCCCTTCGGCATCCGCTCGAACGAGGTGGTGCCGGGCTGGATCTTCACCGAGCGGCAGATCCAGCTCTGGGCAAATCCCGAGGACGAGAAGGCGAATCTCGAGCGGCAATGCCTGAAGGAGCGCCTCTACCCGCCGGATGTCGCCCGCATGGTGCTCTGGCTGGCGGCGGATGACAGCCGGATGGTGACGGCGCAGACCTTCATCGTGGATGGCGGGGCGGTGTAGCGCACGCGCCCTGGCGCGGCAGGCCTGATACTTGGCTCATGACGTCCCGACCTGCGGCCCGCGGAGCGGGCCGGGCGCGCGAAGGCGCGCCGCGGCCCATGCCGCGAAGCCAAGGCCCGGAGGGCCGCCGGCCTTTGAGGCAGGACATGCGTCAGCCTGTCCTGCGCCAGGCCTGGGCGCGCGGCGCCTACAGCGCCGCCGCCACCGTGACGCGCACCGCCAGCGGTTCCACCGGGTGGAAATGCCGGTCCGCGACGCCCGCCGCCGGCTCGCCCGGCAGGCGGGAGGTATAGAGGTAGTCGATCTGGCTGGCCTTGCTGTTGAACAGATTGAAGGCGTCGAGTTGCAGCGTGACGCCATGGGCCAGCCGGTAGCCCAGGCGAGCATTCACCAGCGCCGTAGTGCGAGAGCGCTCCTGCCCGTCCTCGGTCAGCGGGCGGGGACCGAAGAGGCGAAGCCGCGCGGCGCCGAACCAGCCCGCGCCCTGGTCCCAGCGCGCGCCGGCCGCCAGCACCAGCTTCGGCGCGCCGGGAATGTGCCGGCCCGCCGGATCGGCCTCGGTGAAGCGCGCCCGCGTCGCCGCGACATCGAGGTCGAAGGCGAGAGCCGGCGTCGCCTGCCAGCGATTGGTCCATTCCACGCCGACGCGCCGGCTGGCGCGGCTGGCCTCAGTCGTGCCGGCATCGCCGAGGAAGAGGATCTCCGACTCGAGATCCAGCAGGAAGAGCGCGAGGCGGCTGTCCAGCCGGGGGATCGCGCGGGTGGCGAGGCCGATCTCCGCCCCCTTCGCCCGCACCAGCAGCGGCACGCGGGAGAGCGGCGTCAGCCGGTCCGTGGGATCGAGCCGGATGGTGGCGCCGCGCAGGTCGTTGCTGTGGAAGCCGGTGCCGGCATTCAGGAAGATCTCGGTCGCCCACCAGGGGCCGAGGACGAGCCCGGCCTTCGGGCTGGCGATCCATTCGCCGGCGCTGCCCGAATTCTCCGCCATGTCGCTCCGCACGCGGCCGCCGACCCAATCGGCCCGCAGCCCGCCGGTCAGGCGCAGCCAGTCCGTCGCGCGCAGCGTGGTGTCGGTGAAGACTCCGATGCTGCCTTGCCGCACCGCATCCTCCCGCACCGTGGAGAGCGCCAGGCGCGCCCGTGTGCGGGAGAGGCCGAGGCGGATGTCGTCATGCCGGGTCTGCAGGCCGAAGCGCGTCTCCGCCTCGCGCCCGAGCAGCGTGTAGGGGATGCCGTGCGCGATCTCGGTGCCCAGCACCCAGCGGCGGTCGCGCTGGTGGTACTGGTCGCCTTCCACCGGGTCGTCCAGGACGTAGGTGAAGTTGTTGTAGAGATCGAGGCTGGAGCGGATAGCATAGGCCGAGACGCGCGTGGTGCCTGCGGCACCTGTGGTCGCCCAGCGGCCGGAGAGGCTGAATCGCTGCGACCGCCCGCCATCGCTCGGGTCGATGGTGCCGAAGCGATCGACAAGGCCGGCGGAGACGCCGCGCGCCGGCACCTGGTCCGTCGCGTTCCAGCGTCCGGAATAGGCCATGGCGGTGAGCGAGACGCCCTCCCGCGCGGTGCCCCGGCTGTAGCGCAGCAGGCCGTTGAAGCGCCGCAGTTCGTCGCCATGCCGCCAGGGGCCCTCATAGGCCGCGACCTCGCCAGCCGCGAGCAGCGTCCCTTGGCCCAGGGGCCGCGACCCGGCGGCGAGGCCGCGCCAATAGCCGAAGCTGCCGACCGTGCCCTGGAGGAAGGGCCGTTCCAGCGCGTCCGGCAGGTCCAGATGCAGCGCGCCGGCGGTGGCGAAGTCTCCCTCCTCGGCGAAGTAAGGCCCCTTCCGCACCCGCATCCCACCCAGCAGCTCGGGGATCAGGAAGCTGGTATCGGCATAGCCCTGGCCATGCGCATGGGTCCGCATGTTCACCGGCATGCCATCCAGGCTGATGGCGAGGTCGGTGCCGTGGTCCAGGTTGAAGCCGCGGAGGAAATACTGGTTCGCCTTCCCCTCGCCGCTGTGCTGGGTGACGACCAGGCCGGGCGCCGCTTCCAGCACCTCGCCGGGGCGGGTGACGGGGTGGGCGGCGAGTTCCTCCCGCGGGATGGTCCGCTCACTCGCCGCGGCGGGGCGTTCCGCGGTGCCGGTGACGATGGTGGCCGGCAGCTCGGCCTCCTGCGCGGCCGCGGCGGTGGCCAGCAGCAGAAGCATGCCCACTGGTCCAGCCCGCACTGCTCTGCTTCCTCTGTCCGGGCGGGCGGGTTACCCGCGGGTCCTGGCGCCGACAAGACCCGGACCGGTCCAGGCCAGGTCCCGGCCTGGCAGGGGGCGTGGGGGGACAGGGGCCCCCCGCATCCCTCACCGCAGCGGCAGCGCGTAGAGCAGCCCGCCCCTGGTCCAGACCTCGTTCGGCCCGCGCTCCAGCCCCACCGGCGTGTCCGGCCCCATGGTGCGGTCGTAGATCTCGCCGTAATTCCCGATGGCGCGGATGATGTTGTAGGCCCAGTTCCGGTCCAGCTTCAGCGACTCGCCCAGTTCCGGCGTCACGCCCAGCAGGCGGCGGGTGTTCGGGTTCTGGCTGGTGCGGCGCATCTCCTCCGCATTGGCCTTCGTCACCCCCTGCTCCTCCGCCTCGATCAGGGCATAGGTGTACCAGCGCACCAGGTCGAACCACTGCGGGTCGTCGCGGCGGACATAGGCGCCGTAGGGCTCCTTGCTGAAGCGCTCCGGCAGGATGGTCCATTCCCTCGGGTTGGGCAGGGAGGAGCGCGCGCCGGCGAGTTGCGAGGCATCCGTGCCGAAGGCATCGCAGCGCCCGGCGACCAGCGCCGCGACGGCCTGGTCCGTGCGTTCGAACAGCACGGGCTGGAAGCCCTGCCTGATGCTGCGGAAGTAGTCCGCCGTCACCTGCTCGTTGGTCGTGCCCTGGATCAGGCAGATGGTGGCGCCGGCCATCTCGCTGGCCTTCGAGATGCCGGCATTCGCGCGCACCATGAAGCCGTGGCCGTCAAAGAAATAGGTAACGGCGTGCCTGAGGCCGAGGGTGGTGTCGCGCAGCATGGTCTGGGTGCTGGTGCGGAACAGCACATCCACCTCGCCCGAGCCCAGCGCGGTGAAGCGCGTGGAGGAGGAGAGCGGCACGAAGCGCACCCTGGAGGCATCGTTGAAGATCGCCACCGCCAGGCCGCGGCAGAGATCCACATCCAGCCCCTGCCAGGTGCCGCGGCTGTCCGGCAGGGCGAAGCCCGCGATGCCGGTATGGATGCCGCAGATGAGCTGGCCGCGCGCCTTGATGGCCTCCAGCGTCTGCTGCGCCTGGGCGGCAGCGCCGGTGAACAGCGCGCAGGCGAATGCCGCGGCGGCGATGAGACCTCGTCCCAGCATGCTTCCCGGACCCTTCCGTCGGAACGGGCCCGACGTTCCTGCCCAGAACGCAGGCTGTCAACGGCCCGCCGGCCCCGAATCAGGGCGCCGGAACGGCTTCTGCCTCTTTCATGGGCACGATACGCCCATCCTCCATCGCGATGATGCGGTCCGCGATATCGAGGATGCGCGGGTCATGGGTGACGAGCAGGATCGGCACGCCGCGCCGCCGGGCGAGGTCCCGCAGCAGCCGCACCACCTCCCCGCCCGATTGCCGGTCGAGCGCCGCAGTCGGCTCATCCGCCAGGATCAGGCCGGGATCGCCGGCCAGCGCGCGCGCCACCGCCACGCGCTGCCGCTGCCCGCCCGAGAGCTGGTCGGGCCGGCTGCCGCCGCGATCGCCGAGGCCGACCGCGGCCAGCATGGCGGTCGCGCGCGCGAGCCGCCCGGCCTCGGTGGTCGCGGGGTCCAGCTCCAGCGCCATCGCCACATTCTGCTGCGCCGTGAGGAAACCGAGCAGGTTGTGCTGCTGGAAGATGAAGCTGATGCGCCGGCGCAGCGCCACGCGCTCGCGCTCCGCCGCCCCCATCAGCTCCTGGCCCAGCACGCGGCAGCTTCCCTCCTGCATCGCCCGGAGCGCGCCGATCAGCGTCAGCAGCGTGGTCTTGCCGCTGCCGGAGGGGCCGGTCAGCAGCACGATCTCGCCGGGCCGCACCGTCAGCGCGATGTCGCGCAGCACCGGCCGGCGCAACTCGCCCTCCCCATAGGCGTAGGAGAGGCCGCTGATCTCGACCGGCGCCGGCCCGGCCGGGGCGGGCAGCCGCCCGATCGCCGGAGCGCCGTCAGGCGTGGAGGCGTGAATCGGCCAGCTAGGAAGCGCCACCATCAGAACATGTCCGCGGGGTTGGCGTCCCGCAGCTTGCGCATGGCGAGCAGGCCGGCCGCGGCGCACATGGTGAAGATCATGGCGAAGACGCCGAGCGCGCGCTCCGTATCCATCGCCAGCGGCAGGAAGGTGCCCTTGCCCACGACGTCATAGAGCAGGGCCGAGAGCGCGAAGCCCGGCAGGAAGCCGAGCACGGCCAGGATGAGCGCGGCCGAGAGCACGGCGCGGCCGAGATAGAGGTTCGAATAGCCCATCGCCTTCAGCGTGGCGTATTCCTTGAGGTGGCTGGCGATGTCGCTGAACAGGATCTGGTAGACGATCACCATCCCGACGATCAGCCCCATGATGCTGCCGAACATGAAGATGAAGCCGATCGGCGTCGCCTCCTCCCAGTAGCTGCGCTCATGCGCGACGAGCTGCGGCTGGGTCAGCACCATGACATCGGGCGGCATGATCTGCCGCAGCCGCGCGACGGCGGCCTCCCGGTCCGCGCCCGGCGCCAGCTTGATGGCGACGAGGTCCACCTGGCTCGGCAGCCGCTCCTTCACCACGCGGCGGAAATTCAGCTCCGACATCACCACATTGCCGTCGGCGCCGAAGGAGGGGCCGATCTCGACCAGCCCGACCACCTCCATCATGCGGTTGGCGACCTGCACCTCGAAGGGGCCGCGCTCGGCCAGCAGCCGCGGCACCGGGCCGAATTCGGGGCGGGAGCGCAGGTCGAAGGCGATGGTATCCTGCCGCTTCAGCGCCTCGGCCAGCGGGGCGAGGCCGGGGAAGTCCATCACCCCGGATTCGATGTCGAAGCCGATGAGCTGGACGGCGCGGCGGGTGCCGTTCTCCGGGTTCCGCCAGGTCGCCTGGGTCAGGTAGACCGGCACGGCCGCCCGCACCTCGGGCAGCGCCATGGCCTGGCTGGCGCGCACGCGCGGCAGCATCTCCGGCTTGAAGCTCACCGTCGTCAGCGGGTGCATCAGGAAGATGTCGGCCCGCATGGCCGAGAGCAGCGCCGTCGCGCTGTCGAAGAGCGCGGCGCGGAAGCCGAGCTGCATGAAGACCAGCACGCAGGCGAACATGACGCCGGCGATGGCGGAGAAGAGCCGCGCCCTCTCCGCCCGCAGCTGCCGCCAGGCCAGCCGCACCGGCAGCAGCAGCGCAGCGCCCGGGTGGGCGCGCGGCGCGCGGGATTCCGGCGGCGGCGCGTCGCCGGTCAGCTCCGGCGCCCAGGGGAGGAGGCCGGGCGCCGGGGGCGCCGGGGCCTCAAGCGGATAGGCGGTCATGGCCGGATCGCCACCTGCACCTGCATGTTGGTCCGCCGCTCCAGCACGGCGCGGCCTTCCTCGCCGAGGGTGAGGCGCACCTCGACCGTGCGGGCATCGACGGCGGCGACCGGGTCGGTGCCGGCCTGGGTCGTGCGCCGCACCAGCCAGCCGATCTCGCGCACCGTCGCGGGGTAGCGGCGGGACTCGCCCGGCATCACAACCTCGGCCGGCGCGCCCTCCCGCAGGCGCGGCAGGTCGGTCTCGAAGACATCGGCCACCACATCCAGGCGCGAGAGGTCGGCGAGGTCGAGCAGCCCCTCCGTCCCCACCTGGTCGCCCGGCCGGGCATGGATCTTGAGGATGGTGCCGGCGATCGGCGCGAGGACGCGCGACAGCGCGGCATCGGCGCGCGCCCTCCGTAGCGCCGCCTCGGCGGCCGCCAGCTCGGCCTCGGCGACCGCCAGGTCCTCCGGCCGGGGCGTCAGCAGGCGCTGCAGATCCGCCTCGGCCTCGGCGCGCTCGGCGGCGGCACGGCTGGCGGCGAAGCGGTTGCGCTCGGCGGCGGCGATGTTGCCGGCGCCGGAGGGCAGCAGCGCCTCCGCCCGCTCGGCCTCCCGCCGCGCGCTCGCCTCGGCGGCCTGCAGCGCCTGGATGCGGGCGCGCTGCGCCCCGATCTCCTCCGCCCGTCCGGCGGCGCGGATGCGGGCGAGCGCGGCGCGGGACTGGGCAAGCTGCGCCTCGGCCTGGGCGACGGCGGCATCGCGCTGCGCGGCATCGGCGAAGACGGCGAGAAGCTGCCCCTCCTCCACCCGGTCGCCCTCGGCGACCAGCAGCCGGTCGAGCCGCGCGACGTTGAAGCCGCCGGGCTGGTTCAGCTTGCGGATGCGCGAGGCGGGTTCCACGCGGCCGAGCGCGCCGACGCCGATGGGCGCGGGCGCTGCGGCGACCGGGGCCGGGGCCCGGTCGGCGGTGCCGTCGCGGGTCCAGAGCAGGGCACCCACCCCCACGGCGCCCAGCGCCAGCACCGCCAGCAGCAGGGCCTTGCGGTTCATGGTAGCGCGCCCGCAGCCACCGGCCCGGGCCGCAAGGTCATGCGCCCCCGGTGCCGGATCATTCGCCGGCCTCCAGCCAGGGCTCCAGCGCCGCGGCGAATTCCGCCTCGTCCAGCGCGTCGCGGGCCAATAGCGCGGCCTCGAAGGGATCGCCGCAGCCGAGCAGCGCGGCGAGCGCCCCGATCAGGCCGGGCGTCTCCGGCCCCGCCTGGGTGGCGGCCGCCGCGGCGCCGGCGAGGAGCATGACGCCCACCACGCCGGCGAGCACCGGAGCGAGCCTCATGACCCCGGCTCCAGCAGGCGGAAGAGGGCGGCATGCATGTCCTGGCGCTCCTGTCCGGTCGGGGTGTAGAGGCCGAAGACGCGAGCCATGAACAGCCCGTCGCCGGCCGCCATGATGATGCCGCCATGGCCCGGCGGCAGGCCGTCCGCCGCCACCGCCTCCCGCATCCGGGCGATCACGGCACGGATCGGGCCCAGCAGGGCGGGATCATGGTGAAAGGCGGCGAGGAAGACGGCGGCGGCGCGGTCGCAGCGCTCGTTGCTCGCCTCGGGCGTCAGCTCGAAGGCCCAGGCCAGCATGGCGCGGGCGACCCGGCCGGGCCCTTCCGGCTGGGCGGCGACGCAGGCCTCGAAATCCAGCCGCATCCACTCGGCCATGCGGGCGAGCAGGCCGGTCAGCAGCGCCTCCTTGGAGGCGAAATGGTAGAGCAGGCCGCCCTTGGAGACCCCGGCCTCCCGCGCCGCGGCCTCCAGCGTCAGGCCGCTGACGCCGCGGGCGCGGACGATGGCCTCGGCCGCGTCAAGGATGCGGGTGCGCGCGTCACTCGGTGCCGGGGCATGGACTGTTGCGGGTCCAATGGTCATGTCTATCAACTATACCGGCCGGACGGTCTGTCAATCGTCCGGCCGGTATAGTTTATGGTGTCCCGCATCAATGCTGGTGGATTGATGCGCCCTCAGTCGCCGGCGCCGCCTCTGGCGGCTTGGCTGCGCGGCACAAGCCGCGGGCCGCCTCCGCGGCCTCAGCCGCCGAAGGCGGCTGCAGACCCGAATCGCTTCGGGCTGACATCAGACCGAATTGTCCCTGGGCCAGCGCCGGTGCAGCCAGAGCCACTCCGCCGGGCGTTCGCGGATCCAGGCCGACAGGCGGTCATTCACCGCCAGGGTCAGGGCCCGGATCGCCGCCTGGCGGTCCAGCCCGTCCGGCACCGTCAGCGGCGGCTCCACCACCAGCCGGAAGCGACAGGGGCCGAGGCGCTGGACGCGGACGGGAATCAGCGGGCAGCGGAATCGCAGCGCGAGCTGCGCCGGCGCCGGCGCGGTCATGGCCGGGATGCCGAGCAGCGGCACCGCGATGCCATCA
>JAESGY010000558.1_pt1 | contig 12711 bp, 13 predicted proteins | sample 9269841 | NCBI WGS metagenome assembly JAESGY01 (sample SAMN17022865, study PRJNA683097) | algae metagenome | isolation source: Spirirestis rafaelensis WJT71-NPBG6 and co-occurring heterotrophs from... | place: USA: Pinto Wells, Joshua Tree National Park, Colorado Desert, CA | collected 2006-08-15
GCCGCAGGCGCTTCTCGACCACGAGGACCTCCTCCACCACCGGATAGACGGTGGTGTCGCCCTCCTGCCGAATGGCCGGCGCCGCCTCGACGAAGCGGCCGACCGGCACGCGTTCCACCTCGAGCGTTTCGGCCCGGACCGGGATATCCAGGACCTCGCGGTTCTCGTGGACCTGCTTGTTTAGCGCACCCGGTCAGTGACGACCCGTTCCTTGTAGATCACGGCCGTCTCCTCCACGACGGGAACGACTCTCTCTTCGACAAGTCTTCCGGTACGTTCGGGATGGGCCATTCAGTCCTCCTGCCGCTGCGGCAGAGTGCCGTAACGGTCTTCATGTTATTGTATTTTATGTCGGCCTTGTTTCACTTGGCCTGAGGTGGGATTTTCTGCTGCAGCGGCGCGCTGGCCGCCGCGTGCCCCCAAACATGCTGCGTGACCGCGACGCGCTCACCCGCTCCCCACCCCCGGCCCGGCCGCGGTTACTCCGCCGCAACCTGGTTGTGCTGCCCGCCGTCCTGCGCAACGCCGCCGAGCGCGCGGCCGGCAAGGCGGGGAGTGCCGCCGGCGGTGGCCATGTCACCGAGCGAGACGATCCCGACCAGGCGCTTGTCGCGGTTCACCACGGGCAGGCGGCGCACCTGTTGCTCGGCCATGGTGTCGGCCGCGCGGTGCAGGTCCTCGTCCTCGAAGACGTAGCGGACCTCCGGCGTCATCACCTCGCGCACCTTGGTCTGGGCAGGGTCGCGGCCCTCGGCCGCCACGCGGAGCGCGACGTCACGGTCGGTCACCATGCCGACCAGGCGGTCATTCTCGCCGACCGGCAGGACGCCGGTGTCCTCCTCACGCATCAGCCGCGTGGCCTGCTGCACCGTATCCTCGGGACTGGCCACGCACACCTGGCGGCTCATCACGTCGGCAACCCGTGCCCCGGCCTGCTGCCGCGCTTGCCCGACGTTCTGCTGCCGCCGGCGCTGTTCCAGCTGCCGCTCGAGCGGCTGCAGCGCCTCGTCGGCGGTGCGGCGGGCCGCCTGCAGGATGGTGGTCCCGCCCTCGATGAGGGCGCCCAGGTACTCGCGCGCGAAGCGCTGCTGCAGCTCGATGACGCCACTCGGATTGGCGAGCCGAAACAGCTCCTGGGTAGCCCGCAGGTTCGTCTGCACAACACCCTGGACCAGGCCGGCCAGCGCCTGTTGCAGGTCGCGCATCCCGCCCTCGGCGGCGTGGGGCAGTACCATGAGGCGGCGCATGTCTTGCGCGCCCTGCTGCATGGCCTCGGCCAGCTTGTGGCCGACCTGCTCGAACTGCTCGGCGGCCACCTCGGCAAGCTGGCGCTGCCCCTCCGCTGTGGCCTGCACGCCGCGTTGCAGCGTCTCGCCCATGGTGGCCTCAGTCCGACCGAGTAGCTCACCGCCTTGCCGGATCACCTCGCCAGCAGCCTGGCTTCCGCGCTGCGTGGCTTCGGCCCCGGCAGCCACGCCCTGGCGCACAGTGCTTGCGGTCTCCTGGGTTGCGATGGCGCCGCGCCGCGTCGTCCCCGTAACGTAGTCGGTGCTACGCTGCACCACCTCGGCGCTGGCGCCCTGGGCCTCCGGTTGAGACTTGGTGCTCATGTTGTCTGCCATAACGAACGTCCTCTCGATTTCGCGAAGAAAGGCGTCAGATATCTCTGCCGACCTCGCCGTCGTTCTTCGCAATGTGAGCTTGCCGTCAACGCTGAAACGCGTCGCACAAAGCGAAATGGTTCTCTCCGCTTGCGAGGCGTCGAGTTGCTTGCCGACCAAAGCGCAAAGAAAATTTGGAAAGTTCCACTGACACCGTTCTTTCAGGAACGATGCGGCCAGAGGGCTTTTGTGCCATTCGACATGTGTGGAGCTGGCTCTACAACACATGCGTCGTCGCAATTCAGTCACATACTTCGCTTGCGGCGATGCAGCAATTAACCCCTGTGCTCGACATCGCACAGCTAACAAGCCCGTTATTCTGGTTGTGAATATACGAGACGCACTCGCAATGCGTGCACGACGCGGGATGTCCGACCTGCAACATGATCCTCTGGCGGACAGGAGCGGAAGTGTCTCCTTCCCCTAGAATTCGTGTCAGTAAGAACGTCTTGCAGGCTGGCGTCCGGACTGCGGTCAGGTGGACGACGAAGCGGACGTCGCTCCGCATCTTCCCCGGCGGGTTCGGGCTGTCGCTCCCCTCTGATAATCCCGCAATCCCGGGACCGATGCGACGGTCTGGCGGGCAGGCTTCACACGCGATCCTTTCCGTGGACGAGGCATTAGCGTGCCCTCGGCACGATTTAATCCGCACTCTGCCGCGGGGTCTTGGAGCCCCCACCCAGTGCCGAACCGGCACCTCCGGGCGTCGAGTGAACCGTGGAGGCGGCACCCACGCCACTGGATCTTCCACCGCCGCGTCCTCATCATTGAGGACGTGGAGGGGAACCCATGTCCGACATCAAAAAGGACCTTGAGACGCGGATACGAGAGCGGGCCTACACACTCTGGGAGGAGGACGGTCGTCCAGAGGGGCGCGCCGATGAGTATTGGGAGCGGGCACGCCGGTTCATCGAAGCGGAAGACGATCCCAAGCATCCGGACATGGTGGCCGACCCGCCGCTCTGAACGGACAGACTGGCCTGCTACGGCGCGACCTCCCACGCACATTGTCCCAGAGGCCCTCGGCAGACCCGCCCATGGGATCTGAAGCGGCCAAGTTGATATCCAGCGCAGGGCTCGGCGGCGCTGGACACCGTGGCAAGACACACGTGACCTCCGCTCCGTCCAGGCGGCCGGATCCGTCTGACAGCGTAGGGCCGCAGGCAGGTCTCGGGCTGACTGCTGCGGATGATAAACCTCTAGGCTGATGGAATCTGTGTTGGTTTGTGTCCGAGGAGGTGGAGGCGGCGGGTCAGCAGGGAGGCGAGTTCGCTTGCCCACTGCCCAAGGTTGTTGAAGAAGGCTTGGATGGCGGTGCGGAAGTCGGCCAAGCTTGGGTAGTGGGTGTTCCACAGTGCCTTCTTTTTGAAGAACCACCACAGCCGCTCGATGAGGTTCAGGTTTGGCGCATAGGGCGGCAGATAGACGACGCGCACCCGGCAGCCGTCCCTGGCGAGCCATTCGCGCACGACCGCGGCGTGGTTGTAGGTGGCGTTGTCGGCGACGAGCGTAATGGTGCGGGCGAGGAGGGAGCGGGCCTCGATCTGGGCGAAGAAGGCGACCATTTCGGGGCCGGTGATCTTGGTTGCCTCGCGGGTGATCACCTCGCGTGCCGGCCAGAACAGCGCGCCATCGAGGGTCACGTTCACCCGCCCGTGGTTGCTCGGCAGCATGGCTCGCTCGCCGCGCCGGATCCAGCCCGAGGCCGGGTGGGCGTCGTAGGCGGGGTGGGTGGCGTCCACAAAGAGCAGCGGTTTGGCCGGATCGGCCTCGGCGGCGGCCATCAGGGGCAGCAGCGTGCCCTCGAGGAAGGCCCGCTGCGCCTCGGCATCCGCCTTGGCCGGCACCACCTTCGGCCGCTTCCAGACGAAGCCGATCCGCCCCAGCAGGCGCGCCATCGCGTGCGGCGTGTAGGCCAGGCTGAAGCGCGCGGCGACGAAGCCGCACACCGCCTTGGCCGTGAGGTAGATCCGCCCCAAGAGTTCGGCCGACAACTCCGCCACCTGCGCCTGGCTCAGCACCGGGGCGTGCCCGACATAGGCCAGCCGCTCCACCCCAGCCCGGCCACCGCCCCCGTACAGGCGCCGGTGCGCCCGCACCGTCTCGGCCTCACTGAACACAGCGCCTCCGCCACCCGCTCGGCCGTCCAGCCATCGTCCAGCAGCAAAAGCGCGTTCATCCGCCGGTGCACGGCGCTGTTCCCCTGCCGCCGCAGCGCCGCCAGGACGTAGGCCCGATCCTCAGGCGCTCTAAGTGCTGGGGTTGGTGGCTGACCTGGAACTGGGCCGTTACGCTCCCCGGCATGCCCTTCGAGCACAACACCGCCCGCAGCCACCCCATCCCGCGGGCCCGCTACTGCATCCAGAAATGGCCGGCGAATGAGGCCGGGCTGAAGCGGCGTGGTGACCTGACGCTCTGGCTGGATGAGGCGAGCGAAGAGAGAGGGCTGAACGGCCGAGAGGGGCGCGGAGCTGTCGTGACCGGAGATGGCCGAAATGACTCCTTTCGGGCGGCCGATATGAGCAAACTGACACTCGGTCAGCCGGTGTGGGATGCGTCGACCCTCTCCAAGAACCGCGATGGGCTGCTCGAGGGCGATGTCGCGCCTGCCTTCCTGGCTGCCTGGTGGTCCAGCCCCGGGTCAAGGCGCTGATGTCCTCCGAGCACTTCTTGGTGGACGACACCGTCATCGGGGTCTGGGCGAGCCACAAATCGTTCCGCCCTGAGGGTGAAGATGGCACTTCACCCACCCCACCTGCGGGCGACGGGCGCAACGCCGAGGCCGACTGACGGGGCAGCGGCGCTCGAACGAGACGCATGTGAGCACCACCGACCCCGATGCGCGGCTGGCCCACCATCATGTAGCGCTGTTGGTGACCCCACGGTTGTTGCCGCTGCATGAGGCTCATCGATCAAGTTGGATGACAGCCTGACTTCCAAAACAACTCGCGCCGTTGCTGCGAGCCTCGCGCGTGAGATGGAATTCGCAGCGCTTGAACTGCGGCTTTCGGTATAGGCAAGCTCTACCAGACAGCCACTGCGAGGGGACAATGGCAGGCTTCCTGACTGAGGACGACCTCGAGCGCCTACGGCCGGCGAACGAGACGATGTTCCCCTCGCCAATTCCAACCCAGGTAATCGCCTCAGACGAGTTCTGGCCGACGCCGCAGACAGCGAGACAGAAGCGCGTCGAGGCGCACATCAAGAGCATGGCTGACACGATCGGCGCGAGGCAGGGCATGAGCCGGCGCCGCTTTCTCCAGACCGCCGCCGGCATGGCGGCCGCCTTCCTCGCCATGAATGAGGAGTACGGCCCGCTCTACAGCGTCTCCAAAGCTGAGGCACAGGAGCCGGGCGCGGCCGAGGCCCGGGCAGCGACGCTGGCGAACGAGTTCGTCATGGATGTGCACACGCACTTCCTGCGGCCGGACACGCGGCTGATGACCTTCGTCGAGGCCCGCCGCGCTGTCGGTCGCGCGGGCTGGAACCCTCAAATCCGGGTCGAGGAGCAGACCATCGAGTCACTGATGGAGGCGAACTGGTTCAAGGAAATGTTCCTCGACAGCGATACCAAGGTTGCGCTGATCAGCGGCGCGCCGTCCGAGGACCCGCGCGACTGGTTCCTCACCAATGACATGAAGTTCGACGCGCGGAAGCGCGTGAACGATGCAGCCGGAACGCGGCGCGTGCTGAGCCACGGTATCTTCACGCCCGGCCAGCCCGGCTGGATGGACGAGGTGGAGCGCTGCCTCACCGAGCTGAACGTCGATAGCTTCAAGGGCTATACAGTCGGCGACAACACGAACAAGCACCTTGCACAGCACCCCTGGCGCATGGACGATGAGCGGCTGCTCTATCCGTTTTATGAGCGCATCTTGCGGGCCGGGAAGAACATCGTCTGTGTGCACAAGGGCCTCTATCCCCAGCAGGTGACGGACCGCTTCCCGCATCTGCTGCCCTATGCCGGGGTGGACGACGTGGGCAAGGCGGCGAAGGACTGGCCGCAAATCAACTTTGTCATCTACCACTCCGCTTATCGCTGGACTGGTGGCGGCGGCGCGGGCACCGGGGTGGAGCAATTCGCCCGCACTGGCCGGGTCGACTGGACGACGGATCTCGCGGAAATTCCAGCGAAGTATGGTGTGACCAATGTCTATGGTGATCTCGGGCAAATTTTCGCGCAGACCACGGTGATCGAGCCCGGGCTCTGCGCCGCCCTGATGGGCACGCTTGTCCGTGGGCTCGGTGCGGATCACGTGGTTTGGGGCACGGATGCGGTGTGGACCGGCTCGCCACAATGGCAGATCGAGGCGCTGCGGCGGCTGGAGATCCCGGAGGAGATGCAGCGCCAGCACGGCTTTGCTCCGCTCGGGCCGGCGGACGGGCCGGTGAAGCGCATGATCTTCGGCGAGACGAGCGCGCGCATGTACAACTACCAGCGTCGCGCCGAGCTGCAGTTCGACAACGTCACCAAGGCGAAGGCGGAATATGCAGCACGCGGCGAGGGGCGCAGCAACCTCGCCTATGGCTATGTCATTCGGGAGCCGGACGGGGAGACGATCGTGAGTTGAGCCTGAACGGCCCCGCAACGCATCAGCTAGGCTCCGCTCTCCCGAGATCCATTGCAATCGTCCCCAGACACCGTGATCGGCCCAGGTGCATGATGGCGGCCCGCTTTCGCGGGCGGCCGTGGCTGGCACGTCGGGGAAGTACTCAGAACAAGGCGCAGGTCACGCCCAGGTGGGGGCGGAGCATCCCTGCTTGGCGAGCAACCTGGCCGCGCCGTCGCGCTCAGGGGTGCGCTACCTTTCGCCGGATCGTAACGGACCCGTGCGGAAGATCCTCGCCGGACGGCTCGCACACTCGGCCTGAGCTGCGCTCGGGCCTATCTGGCCGAAGTTGACGCTCAGCGGTCGGTGCCGCAGGCGCGGGAGTGATGTCCGCTTCGAAGAAAGCCAGCTTGGCCCGGCTATGACCGGCATGGGCGCGGAGCCGTCGATCCTGTGATCCTGCGCGTATGTCCGCTTCACTCCCAAGAGCAAATCTTGGCGGGCCGGGTACGAAGGTCCGAAAAGGGTCGACAACAGACCAAGGCCAACACGCGGAGGGTTGAGCAGGCACTGCCACGGCCAGGGAGCAGGCAAGTGGCAGCGGCATTACCAGTCACGTTGAGCCACTCCTGCCGGCTCCCCGGCGGACGACATTTCAGCTCAGCGACCTCCTGCCCGCCGCCCCAAGCTTATGGCAGGAGGGCGCGCCCCCTGCCTGCCCCCACACGGACGGGGGGCTCCTTTCAGCGCCGCAGCAGAAGCGATCGCTCGATCTCCCCGGACGAATGTCCCTGGCCATCAAGCCTGTCGCGGCGTCGCACGCATCACGCTGGCTGCGCGGTGCCGTCGGTGTTGGCGCCGAACGCGTGCGTGATTTGCATCTCGGGTCGTGGACAGGGACCGCGCGCGTGAGAAACCACTGTAACCCTAGTGGCGTGTAGCGATCTCTCCCCGGCCCATGCTCTTGCCAATCAGTTCGTTGAACACCTTCTGGGTCCGGTACTCGGCCTCGGACGGCTCGTACAGATCACTGAAGGTGGTGATGATCTCAAACCACCACTCTGGCAGCGTGACGGTCGCTTCCTCTCTCGGGTCGTCGGGAAAGGTGCAGGCCTCGAGAAGTGGAAGCCGTCCATCGGATGCGGAGGCATGTTTCCGCAGGATCTTGATGGCCAGATCCAGGTCTTCGTCCATGCTCGACCACGGCTTGTCGAGTTCATCCAGATAGGCGTTGTAGTCGGCATGCAGGAGACGCTGCAGTCTCTGAAGCTCGGACTTATAGCTCATTGGGACGCCTATGACGGCTTGGTTGGTGCTTCCGGGCAGGACTAGGCGGCTGATGCAGTTCGCGTCCAGGGGGCGCGGCTCCGCAAATGACTTCTTCGTCGCGCCCCGAAGTTCTGCCACTCTTTCCGGCATGAGCAGCCCCCCGTGAAGCCCGCCCCCTTTCTCTGGCATGCCCCGGAGACCCTGGAGGAGGCGCTTGCCCTCAAGGCTGCGCATGGGGAGAAGGCGCGCTTCCTCGCCGGCGGCCAGAGCTTGGTGCCGGCCATGAACTTCCGCCTCGTCCAGCCGGCCGTGCTCGTGGACCTGAACCGGGTGCCGGGCCTCGACCGGTTGGAAGCAGGGCCGGACGGGTCTTTGCATATCGGCGCCATGGTCCGCAATGCGCGGCTGGAGCGCGACGCGGCGGCAGCGCGGAGCCACCCGATTCTGGCCGAGGCCCTCGCCGAGGTCGCCCATCCGCAGATCCGCAACCGCGGGACCCCGGGCGGCAACCTCGCCCATGCCGACCCGGCCTCGGAGCTGCCCGCGGTGCTCCTGGCGCTGAATGCACGCCTTACGCTACGCAGCGCGGCGGCACAGCGCGAGATGGCCGCAGCCGAATTCTTCCTCGGCCCGCTCACCACGGCGCTGGCGCCCGATGAAATGCTGGCGGAGATCCACATTCCGGCGCTGCCGCCACGCACCGGCACGGCCTTCCTGGAGTTCGCGCGGCGGCGCGGGGACTACGCGATGATGGGGGTGGCTGCGGTGGTGACGCTCGATGCGGACGGGGTCTGCGCGGCGGCGCGGCTCGCCTGTTGTAGCGCGGGACCAACGCCCATGGCCGCGCCGCGCGCGGCCGCCTCGCTGCTCGGCACGCGCCTGGCCGAAGCCGACATCGCCACGGCCGCTGCCCTGCTGCGGCAGGAGGTGGACCCACAGGGCAGCGTGCAGGCGAGCCCAGCCTATCAGCGCCACCTGGCGGGCGTCCTGGCGACACGGGCGCTGCGGCGCGCGGCGGAGCGCGCGGCATGATGCAGCGCGTCCCACTCACCGTCACTGTCAATGGAACGACCTACCAACGCGAGGTCGAGCCGCGCCTGCTGCTGACCGACTTCTTGCGGCACGGGCTCGGCCTGACCGGCACGCATGTCGGCTGTGAGCACGGCGTCTGCGGCGCCTGCACCATCCGCTTTGACGGCGCGCCGGTGCGTGCGTGCCTGATCTTCGCCGTTCAGGCGGACGGGCACGACATCACGACAGTTGAAGGCTTGACGCCGGCGCGTGACGTGCTCTCGCCGCTACAGCAGGCCTTCCGGGACACGCACGGCCTGCAGTGTGGCTACTGCACGCCGGGCGTCCTGATGACGATGAGCGCCTTCCTCGAGGAGAACACCAACCCGACGGAGGAGGAGGTGCGCCATGCTCTCTCCGGAAACCTCTGCCGCTGCACGGGCTACCAGCATATCGTGGACGCCGTGCTGCTGGCGGCGCGGCGGATTCACGGAGCCGGACTGCGGTGACGCGCCAGATCGGCCAGCCCATCACGCGGAACGAGGACCCGCGGCTGCTGACGGGCCGCGCGTGCTTCGTGGACGATGTGGCGCTGCCCGAGATGCTGCACGCGGCCTTCCTGCGCAGCCCGCACGCCCATGCCGAGATCTTGTCGGTCGATGCCTCTCTGGCCAAGGTGCGACCCGGTGTGGTCGCCGTGGTCACGGCGGAGGATCTCGGCGATGACTGGAAACCGGGACCGCTGCTGGTGCCGCCGCCGCCCATTCCAGGTATGATCTTCAACCAGCGCTGCCAGGTGCCGCTAGCGAAGGGCAAGGTGCGCCACGTGGGCGAGCCCGTGGTCATGGTCGTCGCGGAAAGCCGCTACGTCGCGGAGGACGCGGTCGGCGATATCATGGTGGACTGGCGTGTCCTGCCCGCGGTCGGCGACCTGCAGGCCGCGCTCGCACCGGGCGCGCCCCGCGTGCACGACGACCTGCCCGGCAACATCGCGGCCGATGTGCGCCAGGCAAAAGGCGACTACGCCGCGGCGCGCGCTCGCGCCGCTCACCTCGTACAGCGGCGCTTCCGGTATGACCACGGCGCCTCCATGCCGATCGAGACCCGCGGCATTGTCGCCGACTGGGACGTGAAGGCGGACCGGCTGACGGTATGGGACACGACCCAGGCGCCCGTCGTCATCCGCAACGGCCTCGCTGGCATGCTCGGCCTCTCGGAGCAGCAGGTGCGCGTCGTCGCACCCTTTATCGGCGGTGGTTTCGGCCCGAAGATGATGATGTTCTACCCGGAGGAGGTGCTGATCCCCTGGGCGGCGCTGCGCCTGGAACGCCCGGTCAAATGGATCGAGGATCGGCTGGAGCACTTCGTCTCGACAACACATGAGCGCGGACAGGAGCACGATGCCGAGCTCGCGCTCGACGCCGAGGGCCGAATCCTCGGCGTGCGCGACGAGTTCCTGATGGACACCGGGGCCTACGACCCCTACGGCCTGACCGTGCCGCTCAACAGCCAGTGCACGCTGCTCGGTTGCTACGACGTGCCGGCCTATGAGAGCCGCTTTCGCGCTGTCTTCACCAATCGCACGCTGGTGACGCCCTACCGCGGCGCGGGGCGGCAGCACGGCGTCTTCGTGATGGAGCGGCTGCTCGACGCCGCGGCGCGGGAGATGGGGCTCGATCGCGCGGAGATCCGGCGCCGCAACCTCATCCCGCCGGACGCCTTCCCCTACGATAACCGCATCATCTACCAGGACTTCGCGCCACTCCGCTACGATAGCGGCAACTACGGCCCGGTCCTGGACAAGGCGTTGGCGGCGATCGGCTACAATCGCTTCCTGGCCGAGGAACAGCCGCGGGCGCGCGCCGAGGGGCGCCAGCTCGGCCTTGGCCTCGTGTGCTACGTCGAGGGGACAGGCATCGGGCCCTATGAAGGCGCGCGGGTGCGCGTGCAGTCCAGCGGCAAGGTCGCGCTTGCGACGGGAATCGGCACGCAGGGCCAAGGCCACTTCACGGTCCTCGCGCAGGTGGTGGCGGAGCAGCTCGGCGTGGACGTGCGCGAGGTGGAAGTGACCACCGGCGACACCGACCAGTTCGACTGGGGCGTCGGCACCTTCGCCAGCCGCGGTGCCGTCGTCGCCGGCAGCGCTGCACATGAGGCGGCGGTCGTCGTGCGGCAGAAGGTCCTGCAAGCCGCTTCGGATCATTTTGAGTGCGCCATAGAGGACTTGGTGCTGGAGGACGGCAAGGTTTCCATCTCCGGCGTGCCGGGGCGCTCGGTCGCGCTCGGCGAGCTGGCGCAGCGCGCCAACCCGCTGCGCGGCGCGGTCCGGCCAGGCACCGAGCCGGGGCTGGAGGCGACCCGCTACTTCGGCCCGGAAATGGGCGCGACCTCCAATGGCGTGCACGCGATGGTTGTGGAGGTGGACCCCGAGACGATGCGTGTACAGATCCTGCGCTACATCGTGGTCCACGACTGCGGCACCGTGCTGAACCCGCTAATCCTCGCAGGTCAGATCCATGGCGGCGTCGCTCAGGGCATCGGCAACGCCTTCTTCGAGCAGCTCTGCTGGAGCGAGGATGGGCAACTGCTGAATGCGAGCCTCGCCGATTACCTACTGCCCACCGCGCTCGACGTGCCGCGCATGGAGGTGCACCATACCGTCACGCCGTCGCCCCTGAACCCGCTCGGGACCAAGGGCGCGGGGGAGGGTGGCGCGATCCCGGTCGGGGCGCTCTACGCCCAGGCCATCGAAGACGCGCTCGGCCTGCCCGCCCGCGGCATCGAGATCACCGAAATCCCGCTCTCCCCCTCGCGCCTCTGGGCGACCCTGCATGGCGGCGATTGAGACGCGCAGCCGCTGCCGGAGCGTCGGCGCCGGATCCGGCGTGCTCACAATGCCGCCTTCCTACCGCTGGTGCCGCTGCGACGGCGCCGACCGCGAGCTTGGGCCGGCAGCTGCATAGGATAAAGGCCAATATTGCCAATGGTCTTGCAGATGCTGGGCGAGCAGCCGGCCGACGCGCCATGGCCGCCAGCGTTATACGGGGGAGGAGGGAGAGACATGAAGGCTTACCTCGCTGGTCCCGACGTGTTCCTGCCCAATGCTGCCGAGCACGCGGCCCGCAAGGTGGCGATCTGTGCCAGGCACGGCATCGTCGGCCGGCCGCCGCTCAACGAGGACATTGAAAGCCTGCGGCGCCTGCCCGAGCACGAAGCCTGGCGCGCGATCTTTGGCAAGTACTTGGCAATGATGTGAGAGTGCAACATCATCATCGCCAATCTCACCCGGCTCTGCCTGATCCGATTCCCGGCCTCTCGGTCGAGGGCTTTGGTTTGCCCGACAACCTGATGATCCCCGGCGCGGTGCTGGAGGGTGGCGGCAACCCCATGCTGCTCTCGCCGGACGGGCGCGACCTGCCCTTCGACGCTCTCTCCGTTTTCGAGCGCTGTGTCGAGATCGCGGCGACGCGGCTCGACCTGCGGGCCCCAGGCACATAGCGGCCACGCCGATGAAGCGGTGATTGCGACCTTTGCCGGCGGAGAGCGCTCGACCGAGGTGCATAGCTCATCGGCCCTGCCATGTGATGGACCACCGCCGGGCGGCAGAATAAGCGGATCCGCGGTAACTCCGAGGGCGAGGAAGAGCATCTTGCGCGGCAGCCCGGACCCGGCGCCCGCGGCGAGGAGATCATGCACCACACCCGCCACCGACACTTGGCAACCATGCGGCGCTATGTGCGGCGAGCCAAGCTGACCAAGGAAGCAGCTACTGCGCGGCTCGATTTGTAAGCCCAAAGACGCGCGGCTGCGCGGCAGCGCAGACCGAGCTGCATCTCGGTGGTGCGGCACAGGTCGCTGATGCACCGGGACCAGATAGCTGCAGCCGCCAGATGCGGCCCGCTCCATATCATCCACGGACTGCACACCTTGTGCCGCATCGTGTTGAGCAGAACCCGAGCGAGTGGGCTGCGTTCGCAGGTCAGATCGGATGCTAACCAAGCAACCGAGACCTGGGGCGGTGCTCCCGAGCACATATGTCGCAACCTGCGGGTGCCAACACAGGGCACTCAGAATCATGGAAGCCAACGTCCGACTCGGCTTTGGCCAGTTATGCGGCGTAGCAAAGCGCATGGACGATGCCGTCGCGGAGGGCGGGGCGGAGTTTTGTTGGCTTGCATGCGCGCCGGGATGTGAGGAAACCCTGCTCCTGCCAGAGTTGG
>JAESGY010000559.1_pt1 | contig 12702 bp, 15 predicted proteins | sample 9269841 | NCBI WGS metagenome assembly JAESGY01 (sample SAMN17022865, study PRJNA683097) | algae metagenome | isolation source: Spirirestis rafaelensis WJT71-NPBG6 and co-occurring heterotrophs from... | place: USA: Pinto Wells, Joshua Tree National Park, Colorado Desert, CA | collected 2006-08-15
GCAGAAGGCAACGGCAGATCGACGGGGCTCAGCATGCTGGCGTGAGACATCGGCCCGATATGGTACGCCGCCGCCGTCCCACGCCTTTATGTGCTGAGGCCGATACAAATAGTTGGATTATTTCGCGCTCAGACTCTTACCGCGGTGCGCCACGGTCGGACTGAGAGACGCCGACGGCCACGCGCTGCTCGGCCCAGGGTGCTGGATGTGGCTGCAGCAGCCGCGGAAGCGTCACGGCCTCCGGCTGCCGCCCATCAAGGATGCCCTCCATGATGTCCGGTGCGAGCAGCGTCAGCCGCAGCAGGGTGCCTAGGCAGCCGCGCTCGATCCGCTCCGCATTCGTGAGCCGTTCGGCAGGACATCGTTTTCGGAGAAGCTGGTGAAGGGCACGACGCATCGGCTCTCGACGCCGACGGCAAGTGGCGCCGCCCAGGTTGCGCGCATGTCCTGATCGGACGACACTCGTGGTCAGCGCCCGAATCGTCGGAGGAAACGACACCATGCGCCCCAACCGCCTGCGCCACAAGCTGAACGCCGGGGAACCGACGGTCGGCACGCACATCCTGTCCAGCTGGCCCACGCTCGTGGAACTGATCGGCGACGCCGAGAACTACGATTATGTCGAGTTCACTGCCGAGTACGCGCCGTTCACCATGCATGACCTCGACAATCTCGGCCGTGCGTTCGAGCTGAAAAACCTCGCCGGCATGATCAAGGTTGAACAGAAGCAGTACGCGCATCAGGCGATGCGGGCGATCGGATCGGGCTTCCAGAGCGTGCTGTTCGCCGATATCCGGACGGTGGCCGACGCCGAGTTGTGCGTCGCCGCGGTGCGCGCCGAAACCCCCGGCACCGGCGGGCGGCTCGGTGTGGGCATGCGGCGCGATGTAGGCACTGTGCTGGAGGGCGGCTCGCCGGCCTATGTCGATGCGCTGAATGAGGTGGTGATCGCCATTATGGTCGAGAAGCGCGAGTGCGTGGAGGATCTGGAGGCGATCCTGTCGGTCCCGGGCATCGACATGGTGCAGTTCGGGTCGTCCGACTACTCGATGAGCCTGGGGCTGACCGGGCAGCGATCGCACCCGGACGTGGTGAAGGCGGAGCGCAGGACGATCGAGACAGCGCTGAGGATGGGCAAGCACCCGCGTGTGGAGCTGGCGGACATCTCGGGCGCGAAGCCTTACCTGGAGATGGGGATAAAGCACTTCTGCATCGGGTGGGATGTGCGGATCCTATACAACTGGTGGCGCACGAACGGGGCCGGTATGCGAGCGATGCTGACGGGCGAAGCGGCGGTGGCGCCGGCGCCGCAGCCAGCGAAGACCGGAACCTATTGAGGTACCGGACGCGACATGCCATCGCCGGTGACCTGAACCCGGCGGCCTGAAGCCGGACCAGGCATGACGGTCGAAGCGCCTCGAACGCGAGAATGCACGGCTGCGGCCGGCGGTGGCGGAACCGACGCTCGACAAGCAGGCCCTGCAGGAAGCGGCGAAGGGACCTTCTACGGGCGGGGGCATCGTGCAGAATGATCAGCCGGGAAGGGCCGAATCCGGCGGTTCCGTCTGAGCATCACGGGGAAAGCGATATGGTGGAAGGCGACGGGCTGCGCGGGCTGGAGCTGCGCTCGCGCATCAGCAAGGGTGGCGTGCTTGAGCTCTCCCTGCATGAGGCGGCGGTGCCGGAACCGGCAGCCGACGAGATCATCGTTCGGGTCGAGGCGACACCGATCAATCCCTCGGACATCGGCGTTCTGCTCGGCCCGGCCGCGCTCGACACGGCCGAGTTCGCAGGGATGGCAGCACAGGCTGTTGTGCGCGCGCAGGTGCCGGCGGCGGCGCTGCCGGCCATCGCCGCACGGCTAGATGCCTCGCTTCCCGTGGGCAATGAGGGGGCGGGAACCGTGGTGCGGGCCGGTGCCGATGTCCTTGACCTGCTCGGCCAACGGGTCGCGGTGTTCGGCGGGGCGATGTGGGCGCAATACCGCCGCGCGAAGGCGGCCGAATGCCTGGTGCTGCCGGCAGGGACAACCCCGCGCGACGGCGCGTCCTGGTACGTCAATCCCATGACGGCACTGGGCTTCGTGGAGACCATGCGCCAGGAAGGCCATACCGCCCTGGTGCACACCGCCGCGGCCTCCAACCTCGGCCAGATGCTGAATCGCATCTGCCGTGCGGACGGCATTGGCCTGGTGAACATCGTGCGCAGCCCGCAACAGGCGGCGCTGCTGCGGAGCCAGGGCGCCCGCCATGTCGTGGATAGCAGCGCCTCGGACTTCACAGCGGCGCTGATCGCGGCCCTGGCAGAGACCGGTGCCACCCTGGGCTTCGACGCCGTGGGCGGCGGACCGCTGGCCGGGCAGATCCTGGCTGCCATGGAGGCCGCAGCACGGCAGGCCGCCAGCGGCTATCACCACTACGGCTCGGACCGGCACAAGCAGGTTTACCTGTACGGCCGACTGAACACCGGGGCCACCACCTTCGAGCGCGCGCCGATCGGTTTCGCCTGGGGACTGGGCGGCTGGCTGCTGATGCCCGCGCTGAAGAAGCTGGGCGCGGCAACGGAGGCACGGCTGCGCGCCCGCGTGGCCGCCGAGCTGAAGACCACATTCGCCAGCCACTACACCGCGGAAGTCTCTCTGGCCGAGGCGCTGCGGCCGGAGATCATGCGAGCCTATTGTCGGCGGGCCACGGGGGAGAAGTTCCTGATCCTGCCGCAGCAGGGGTTGGACTGAAGCTCAATCTCTCGAGTCCGGATCGCCGGCACCTGCCAGCAGGGGCAGCGCCTCTCTCACGCTGCTCTTCGCCCGGCTACGCCGGTCTACCGATGCGCTGCTGGCTACCAGGAAGCCGACATTCTGCGTTCGCAAGCGCCTCGCGCTGCACCACCCATTCCATCGGGATCGGCTCCTTCAGCCGCGGTAGGTCCAAGCGGCGAGGCATTCGCCCATCCAGGACCGCCTCGACGATGTCGGGTGCCAGCAGCGTCAGCCGCAACAGCGTTCCGAGGTAGCCGCGCTCGATCCGCTCGGCCGCCGCCATCTCGCTGATCGAGGCGTACCGCCCTTCGTCCAGCAGCCGCTGGTACCGGAAGGCTCTGGCCACCGCCTTCACCAGCGCCGGGTCGCCCTGGGTGCGGACCGGTGCCGCGCCCCGCGCGCGCTCGGGCACCACGACCGTCTTCGGGCCCGGCCAACACCTGATGACCAGGGGCACCCGGACCGTAATGGTCGCCAGCACGCTCATGCCACCTCCGGCAATGCCGCCGTGCCGGTCGTGCCCAGATCGCGGACCAAGCTGGTCAGGCCCTCGACTCGGAACTGGAGATCCGCGCCGGCGAGGCCGACCTCCACCGGAAGCTCGACGTCAATGCCCCGGAGAATACTGCCGCCGGGTGACAGGCTGGAGGGCGGGCAAGAGGCGATCCCAGGAGCATCCTTGGGCGAGCCCGACCCGTGCCGGAGGTTCTCTCCTCAAATTCCTGGGCAACCCGTAGATCCGAGCGCCGTCGTGGCGAGGACCGATGGGCGTCGGGACAGCCTCCTCGTTGCCGAGACCATCATACGGCCTCGGGACGCCTCGCCGCACCGACATCGTGTGGGATGTCACTCGACGCCCATCACCAGGCCCTCGATGTCGTGCTTCTGGACAACCGGGACGAGCTCGTTGGCGACCCGGCAGACGAGGTGGTCGCGCACCGACCGCGGCAGGGCGTCGTGGTAGTCCGGCGTCACCATCATGTCGTGCAGGGCGGCATGGCCGGCACCGGGGGCGTCGACGCCGAGCACCAGCACCGGGCGGGCGATCGGCGAAGGATGCGCCGTGCCGCGGTGGATCGTCACCGCCGAGCGGCAGGAGATGTCGCCCATCCGCGGGTACTTGCGCACGCCCTTCTCGGCGAAGCGCGGCCAGATCTCCGCGGGCGGGAACATTTCATGCTTCCACCCGCGCCCGTCCAACCACTGCGTGCCGGGGGCGACCTCGAAGGGACCCATGTCCGGGGTCACATCGACGCCGGTGAGGTTGAAGGCGAGCGAGGTGAGGCGGCGCTGCTCGCCCCAGGTCTCGGGCGGCGAGGGAAAGTCGCGATGCCAGGGCTGGTTGCGGGCGCCCTGGACGGGGACGTCGAAGCCGACCTCGACGATCTCGTACTTCGGGCCGAGCACTGCCTCGCACATGCCCACGACCCATGGGTGCGTCACGAGGTCGACGAAGCCGAGCAGGTCCTGCGGGTGGATCTCGACGTACCAGCGCCGGGGGCCGCGCCCGACGGCGCCGCCGGGGCGTTGGATCGCCGCCCAGAACGCGGTCATCATGTCCTCGCGCATCCGCTCCGCCCAGTCGCGGGGGAAGGCGCCCTGCAGGCCGGTGATGCCGTCCCTGTAGAGGGTGTCGACGTGGCCGGCGATGTCGTGGGTCCGGAGGCTCTCGTCTGCGGTCGGTCGCGACTGGATCGTCATAGCAGGCTCCTGCGGCGGTAATGCGCTGGTTTCGTGGTGGACCGGATCTGCCGGTAGGCGCCCCGCCCCGCTCAGGCGACGAGCGCCGGCTGCCCGGCGGGGGCCGCCTCCGCGGACCACCTTGCGACGAAGGCGAGGGCGTCCCGGACCCGGGCGAAGTAGAGCTCCGCGTGGTCCTCGTGGCACAGCATCACGCTCCAGCGGGTGCCGCCGGCGCCGAGGTGCTCGAAGCACCAGCGGAAGCAGGCGGGAAGGCGGCCCGGACGCTCGTGGCGGCCGATGCCGAGGCTGGCGAAGGCGGTCTCAGGGATGACGACCCGGGCCGCGAAGACCTCCGACAAGGAGCCGTCGGGGAGCAGCTCGCCGCCGAACACGCCGGTCTCGATGAGCATCGCACCACTCTCTCGCTTTCGTGAGAATGGTATACTGCCCAGGCTTCCGCTCGAGAAGTCGTGAACTTTCACTCCGAAACTCTACTTGTGGTTGCCACCCCGCTTTTGGTGCTCGGCCGTGGGTGGCGACAACCACCGCCCTCGGGCGTGCACCCCGCGGCTAGGGGGGATGGGCGGCGCGGATCGGAGGACGACGCGAGCGCGGGCGGTCTTGTCGCGGCGGAGTGGAGAGCCTGTTCAGCGCGGGCGAAAGGGGCCGCTCGGACACGCTCCCGCCACTTCGAAGGACAAGCCGCACCGGCATAGCAGCCGCTGGTGCTGCTCGGTCCAGGCGACCGGTAGCGGCTCCATCAACCTCGGCAGGCCCAACTCGGGCGGCTGTCGCCCATCCAGGATGGCCTCCACCAGGTCCGGCGCCAGCAGCGTCAGCCGCAGCAGTGACCCGAGGTACCCCCGCTCGATCCGCTCCCCCGCCGCCCCCGGCTGGCGAAGCGGCTCCGGCGCTTGATCCAATACCGCCACCTGCTCGCAGCTGCCGGAGATCAGGCCGCGCGATCGCGGGGAGTTTCCGGCGGCGACACGCTTGGGCCGGAACGGGGGAGGCCTCATGTCCCCTGCCCGGGCGAGGGCCGCCTACCCGGACCGAGGAGGGCACCCATGGGCGCAGAATGGCAGTACCAGATTCGGATCTACCTCCCCGAGGAGCTCGCCGGCATCGCACGAGCCGACCCGAGGGCTCCTGTCCTACGCCCGCTGCTGGACGTCCTGGACGCACTCGGTGCGACCCTCGTCAGCCAGCTTGACGCATTCGAGGCCTACGTCGCCGAGGCGGAGAGGGACGGCGCCGACAAATACCCGCTCCACAGGTGGACGAAGAGGACGCTCGAAGATCCGGCGAAGCGCGCCAAGCACGCGCGGGCCTTCGCGGTGCATGTCGCCGGCCGAGAGGTGTACCCGAAGGAGGTGGCGGATGCGTTGGAGGACGCCCTGCGACCGCTCGTAGGCGGTGGGCTCGTTGAGCGCCTATCCAGGCACGACACCAACCCGGCAAACAGCCTGGCGGTCCCGGCCGAATACCGGTCCTAGCCGCGCCTGCTAGCGGCCCGGGTCACGACGCGCCCGGCTGCCGGGTGGGTCGCGCCGTCCTTCCGAGATGGGTGGGCGCCGCTCGCAAGTGCCGCGCGCTGGGCGGTCCACTCCCCCGGAAATGGCTCCATCAGCGCCGGCAGGGCCACCCCTTCCGACTGCCGCCCATCGAGCGTCGCATCCACGATATCCGGCGCCAGCAAGGTCAACCGAAGCAGCGTGCCGAGATATCCCCGCTCGATCCGCTCCCCTGCCGCCATCTCGCTGATCGAGGCATAGTGCCCCTCATCCAGCAGGCGCTGATACCGAAATGCCCGGGCCAGTGCCTTCACCAGCGCTGGGTCGGCTCGCGTGGCCACAGCGGGTACACACTCCTGTGCGGGCGTCACCACCGTCTTCCGCCCCGGCCGCCTCCGGATGGTTAGCGGAACCCGGACCGTGATGCTTGCGGAGACGGTCATGCAACCGCCCTCACCACCTCGGGCGCGTCGGCGGCGAGGTCTCGAACCAGGCTGGCCAGCCCCTCCACCCGTAGCCGGATGTTGGCGCCGGCTGGCCCGACCACCACCCGCTCTGCCAGAGCTCGGACGATCCGCGCCTGCTCCGCCGGGAAGAGCTCGCCCCACAGCGGGTCGAGCCGAGCCAGAGCGTCGCGGACTTCGCCTTCGCTCAGGTCCGGCGCCTCGACCCGCGCCGCCATCCAGGTGCCGATCACCACCTCCGGCTGCCGCAGCAGCGCCCCCACCTGATCCACCACCGCGGCCTCGATCTCCGCCGCAGAGACGCGCCGGACGATGCCGTCGTCCGCGGCCGCGTCCCCCTTCAGCACCCGCTGCGCCACGTAGTACCGGTACAGCCGCCCCTTCTTCCGGCAGTGGGTCGGCGACAGGGCCCGGCCATCCACCCCGAAGATCAGCCCCTTCAGCAGCGCCGGCGCGTGCTGGCGATTCTGCGCCGCCGTGGCGCGCGGACTGACCTGCATGACGGCCTGCACCCGTTCCCACAGCTCCCGCGGCACAATGGCCTGATGCTCGCCGGCGTAGACCTGCCCCTTGTGCTCCACCTCGCCAACATAGGTCCGCAGGTTCAGGATCTTGTAGACGTCCCCCTTGTCGAGCGGCCGGCCCGACTTGCTGGTCACGCCTTCCGCCTGCAGCCGCTTGGCGGTCTCCATGCCGGAGCCGGTCTCGGCGAACAGCTCGAACACCCGCCGGACCCGCGTCGCCTCGGCCTCATTCGGCACTAGCTTTCGGTCGCGCACGTCGTACCCGAGCGGCACCTTCCCACCCATCCACATGCCGCGGGCGCGGGAGGCGGCGAACTTGTCCCGGATGCGCTCGCCAATGACTTCTCTCTCGAATTGGGCGAAGCTCAGCAGGATGTTCAGCGTCAGCCGGCCCATGCTGGTCGTCGTGTTGAAGCTTTGCGTGACCGAGACGAAGGTGACGCCGTGCGCCTCCATCGTCTCGACCAGCTTGGCAAAATCCATCAGCGAGCGGGACAGGCGGTCGATCTTGTAGACCACGATAACGTCGATGCGGCCCTGCTCAATGTCGGCCAGGAGGCGCTTCAGCGCCGGTCGCTCCAGCGTGCCACCGGAGAAGCCGCCGTCGTCGTAGCGGTCGTGGACCAGGACCCAGCCCTCGGCGCGCTGGCTGGCCACGTAGGCCTCACAGGCGTCGCGCTGGGCGTCGAGTGTGTTGAACTCCTTATCCAGCCCCTCGTCGGTGCTCTTACGGGTGTAGACCGCGCAGCGGAGTTTTTTCACGGTGGCGGGCATCGCCGCCTCGGGCAGCTTCCTGCGGGTCATGCCCCACCCCGCCCGGCCTTCAGGCCGAAGAACGCCCAGCCATTCCAGCGCGTGCCGGTGATGTGCCGCGCGATGGCGGAGAGCGACCGGTAAGGCCGGCCCTCGTACTCGAAGTCGTCGGCCCGGACCGTCACCACGTGCTGCACGCCGTCGTACTCACGGATCAGGCGCGTGCCGGGCAGTGGGCGACTATCCGCGCGGATGCGGCGCAGGACCACGTTGCCGCCGTCGAGCTGCTCGCCCAGTGCCTCAAGGCGAGCCCGAGTCTCTGGCCTCAGGCCGCCGTACGCCAATTCCTGGATGCGATAGGCCAGTCGGCTCTGCAAGTAGGGCCGGTTGAAGGCCGGCGGCTCCTTGCCGAACAGCTCGCGCCACTGTCGCTTCAGGTCGGCTGTGGGCGCCGTCTGCAGGGCCGCTAGCCGGCCGAGGACGTCCGTTGGCGGGATAGTGGGGATGGTTGGCGCGGGGGCCGCCGCCTCTTGCGCGCTACGCCTGTCCCTCCGGGATGAAGTGCTGCCTCGTGTCATGCGTCTCTCCGAGTTGGAGGGACATGACCGCTCTCTCCGGGCCGGATGTGTAGCGAACTCTCTACCGAAAACCCGACCGCTGCGGCGTCGTGGGCGAGTTCCTCGGCAGTGCGGCGCCGCAGCCGCAGGAGGCCAGCGGCGAGAATGGCGCAGACCTCGCGCAGGTGCGGTGCGAGGGGGGGATTGGGGGTCTGGGCAGCCATGGTTGGCAGCCAGGATCGGCTGTTCCGGGTGAAATGGACAGCGAAAACAAGCCCTTAGCGGGCGAGAGCGGCTACAAAGGCAGCCAAGCGCAGGTGTGAGTAGCAGAGCGGGACCGGGGGCGGTATCCTCCCAGCCCCCGGCTGAGGCCGGACCGGAATAGGAACAAACAGCGAATGTTGGATCGCCCGCAGGCCACGGGAGCTTATGGCCGATGAGCCGTCCTGCTCAACGCGTCAAAGGCCCAGCATCCGTATCGCAACTACCGGCGCCTCCGCCGGACGGGTTGACACTCATGCAGGCATTCGAGGCACTCTGCCCGCGTGAAATGGCCCTGTACCGGCGCGGAGGTCCCGAGCTCAGGGCGCAGGTCCTGTCGGTGCTGCCGCCTTGGGATGCGGTGCTCTCTGACCCGGATCCGGGCCCTTGGATCCTAGAGCACCTACTTGCTGCGCTTTGCGAACGGCCGGACTTGCAACTGACCGGGCATGACCTTTCCAAGGGTGTCGGCGCGGATAGGTACCGGCTGCCGCACTACCTTCTCCTCGCAGCGGTGAGAGCGGACAAGAAGGACTTCAGCATCGCATACCGCCCCTGGTTGTACCTGGATCTCCATCGTGAGACAGCCCGCATCGGATGCGAGCTCATCCGGCACCACGACCCGGACGAGCCTGGGCAGGTCCCGGAAACGATCGAGCTGATTGCGGTCCGGGTCGAAGCGACTCGCGTCGAAGGCACCGCGGTGGCATTGCCATCCGAGCCGAGGCTATCGGCGGCCGGTGCTGGCACGGCGACCAAGCGGGAATTTAACGAAGGCTTACTGCGGGCCTGGTTCATGCTGCGCGTCCACACCTGGCCGAAGGATCAAGCTCCACCGACCCGAGAACAGTGCCTGGCCGAAGCGCGTGCGTACTTCGGCTGCAATATTCCTCGCGACACACTCCGCCGCATCCGCCGGGCCATCGTGCCCCCGCCGTGGAATAAGCCCGGCCCGCACAGCCCGCCGAATTAGCCGTTGGCTGCCGGGAAAAGGCTTTGAATATCAAGCGCTTGAAATAAGCCTAATTCGGCGGGCCGCCGAATTTCCGCCCATTTAGAAATTCCGCTTCGGCCGTCATAGAGACGAGGTCGCCCGGCGCATTCCGCGCCCTTTCTATGAGGCGACCAGATGCCCTATCGGACCGCCCGACCTGCGGCTGAGCCGAACAGGCCCCCGAACGGGGCCGTGCACCACCTCACGTCACATGAGCTAGCCCGCCGCTGACGCATGAGCACCCGCACCCTCGAGCGCTGGCGCTGGCTCCGGTATGGCCCCGCCTTTCTCCGATTGGGGAAAGTGGTCGTCTACCGGCTGGAGGACGTGGAAGCCTTCGAGGCAGCCCACCGGCAGGATGCCCGCTAATGGATACCGCGTCGGCCGCCGCCATGAGCGATCCGGAGCGGAACCCGGCATTTCGTCGGCGATGGGAGGAGACATGGACACGAGCGCGACCGCCTGACGACCGGGCGCAATCAGCGCTGGACCCGCTGGAGCTGACCGGGCGTGAGCTGCTGGAGCAATGGCGCCGGGAGCGGGCTCAGCGTGGAGGAGCGCCATGGACGCGCGGACCAGGACGAGCCCGGGTTTGCCGTCGGCCTCAGCAACCGCTGCTTCCGCACTCGATCGCCCCTTCGCGGTCACCTTCTTCGGCAAGGCGACCGCCACCAGCAAGCATGAGGAGCGCTTCACCCTGCGCTCATTGGCAAGCCGGGTGCGCACTGTCACCGCGCCGGCCAAGGCTCGCCTGCCCTGGCTCAAGCTGGCCCGGTTCGGCGAGCTGAAGTCGGACAAGAACAGCTTGCGGCATGACGCTAACGTGCTGGCGATCAGCGGCATAGAGGGCGATTACGACGGAGAGAAGGTGCCGTTCGCGGAGGCTGTGGAGAGGCTAGCCAAGGCTGACGTGCTGGCCATGGTCTACACCTCGCCCAGCCACACCGAAGACGCTCCGCGCTGGCGCGTGCTGTGCCCCACTTCGCGGGAGCTGCCCCCGCAGGACCGGGCGCAGCTGCTCGGGCGGCTCAATGGCCTGTTCGGCGACATCCTGAGCACCGAGAGCTGGACGCTGTCCCAGAGCTACTACTTCGGCTCCATCGCCTCGAACCCGTCCCATCGGGTCGAGCTGGTTGACGGCACGCCGATCGACCTCCTGGACGACCTCGACGAGATCTGGCGTGGGAAGCCGCAAACAGGGGCCGCCGCACCATCCGGCGGCGCCCCGAAGCGCTCCGGGCCGATTGACGAACTGGCGGTCCTGGCCGACATCGTTAGCGGAAGGAACTACCACGCCTCGGGTGTCCGGCTGCTCGGTAAATGGGCGCGGGACCGCGTGCCCTTCATGGAGGCGCGGGCGCGGCTCATCGCCGCCATGGACACCGTGCCTGAGCCGGACCGCGATGCTCGCTGGCAGACGCGCCGTGACGACATCGACCGCTGCCTGGAGGATATCTACGACAAGGAGGCCAAGGCCCGGCATGAGGGCCGCAGACCCGCTCCCTCCGAAGCCACTGGACCAATAGGCCAGCCCGAGAGCGGTGAAGAGCCTTGGCCTGACCCGGTGGACTTCCTCGCCGATGACACCCTAACCGGACCGCCGGAGCTGCGGCCCGATCACCTGCCCGACGCTCTTTTCGGCTTCGTGGCGGACACCGCGGCGCGCATGGGTGTCGACCCGACGAGTGTGGCCCTGGCCGCCCTCATCGCATGCGCGAGCATCACCGATGACGCCTGGCGCATCCAGCCTAAGGCGCGGGACCACACCTGGACGGAAGGCCCAAGGCTCTGGGGAGCGATCGTCGGCGATCCCTCCATCCTGAAGACGCCGGTGATCCGCGCCTGCACGGCCCCGATCGATGTTTTGGATGCGCAAGCCCGGCAGCGGCACGCCGCCGAAATGCGGGCCTACAAGGTCGCCCACGCGACCTGAAAGAGGGAGGGTGGCGATGCGGCCTCGGAACCTCACAGCCCCCGCGGCTCAATCGCCACTTGGTCGAGAACGCCACGGTCGAGGCCCTGTCGGAGGTCCTGCGCGACGACGCTGAGGCGAGGCAGCGCGCCCCGGCAGGTAAGGTGCTGGTCCGCCAGGACGAGATGGCCGAGTTCTTTGCCAACCTCGATCGCTACCGGAGCGGCGGCAGGGGCGGCGGCGACCGCGGCGCCTACCTGCGGCTCTATAACGGCGGGCCGTGGGTCGTCGACCGCATCGGCCGGGGCAGCTTCTCCATCTCCAACTGGGCGGCGTGCTTCCTTGGTGGCATCCAGCCCGGGCCGATTCAACGCATGGCCCGCGAGGCGGACGACGACGGCCTGCTCCAGCGCTTCCTCTACTGCGTGCCGGGTTCGCAGGCCGAGGGAGAGGACCGCATCCCTGATGCCGCGGCGCTTGGGCGCTACGAGGCATTGTTCCCGGCCCTGGTGGCGCTGCGCCCGGCGAATAATGGCTCAGGCCGTGTGCCTGGACCGGTGGTGCTGCATGCCGACGCGCATCGGCACCGGGAGGCATTGCTTCGGCTCACTCGGGCCCTGGCAGCGATTCCGGACACCTCGCCGCGGCTGAAGGCCTCTCTCGGAAAGTGGCCAGGACTGTTTGCCCGCCTCGCCCTGGTCTTCCACCTCATCGACTGTGCCGACACCAAGGCTCGCGGAGCAGGGGAACCGGCCGCCATAGAGGTTTCCGAACAGGTGGCGTGCCGCGCAGCCACGCTCATGCAGGACGTCCTCTTGCCGCACCTCCTGCGGGCCGACGCGCTGATGTTCTCGACGGCGCAGACCGGCCATGCGCGCTGGATCGCAGGGCTCATCCTGGCCCGGGGGCAGCCGCGTATTACCTTGCGGGATGTGGTGCAGGCTTATGGGGCGCTGCGTGCTCCGGAGGCGCGGCGGGAGTTGCACAACGTGATGGAGGGCCTGGTCACGGTCGGATGGCTCCGGCCGGAGCCCCAGGCCAACCCGGTGCGGTTGCCCTCGGCCTGGGAAGTGAATCCGGCCGTGCACACCGTCTTCGCGGAACGGGCTAGGCGCGAGAATGAGGCTCGGCGACAGGCCCAGGAGGAAACCCGTGAGACGATCAGGCGGCGGCAGAAGGGCGACTGATACCGCCCCGCCTTGATGCTGACTCGGACGTGAGTTGAGGCGACGCGGGCCGAGGTGATTCTGGATGTGTCCGACCCGGCTGGGGAGGACGCGAT
>JAESGY010000560.1_pt1 | contig 12676 bp, 11 predicted proteins | sample 9269841 | NCBI WGS metagenome assembly JAESGY01 (sample SAMN17022865, study PRJNA683097) | algae metagenome | isolation source: Spirirestis rafaelensis WJT71-NPBG6 and co-occurring heterotrophs from... | place: USA: Pinto Wells, Joshua Tree National Park, Colorado Desert, CA | collected 2006-08-15
GCTCTGGGCCAGGCTGAAGGAGTGGCGTGCTGTTGCGACCCGCTATGAGAAGACCGCCTCATCCTTCATGGGCATACTTTGCCTCGCCGCTACTCTCGACTGGCTCAAGATCTAACAGGCCCTAGTGCTGCTATGTAGAGGACGTTGCGCACTGAGGTTCGTCCTCCAGCTACGGATCTGTGCCAGCGCGGAGACCAAAGTCGCGAACCATCAGAGCAACCACGACGAGGGCGGCGATCTGGTGGGGCGGTCGACAATGCCAAGTGCAGGTTCTAGTGCGATGACGCATTCTGAAGACTCACATCTGGAGGGGCACCGGCGAGTCTGCGGGTATGTCTCAGACCACCTATCTAATCCTAATGCGTACTAATCGTGAGCGCCTGACCACCATCACCGGCGACAGCAATCGCTGTCTCAAGCACATCCAGAGGGCGCACATGATCCTCCACTTCGATAAGCGCCTCTGATTCAGGAGGTGGCCTGCCGCTCAGATGTGAGCCGTCCGGCGGTCTGGCGCTGGCAGCAGCGCTTTGCAGAAGCCGGAGTGGAAGGTTTGCTGCGCGACAAGACGCGCCCGCACCACAAAAATCGTTTGTTGCCGAGTACTATTGCCAAGGTCCTGTCGGAAGCATCCGGTCAGCGGTTGAGATCTTCTTCTCCCGGTACGATCAGACTGCTGCGTCACATCCTTCCTTTAGCAATGCGCAACCTCCGCACCTGGAGCAACAGTACCCCAGCACTGAACACCTTCGGGCTAACCGCCAGGCTCATCTTTATGATTAACTATTCCGAGACACGCCATAGCAGCATACATAACAGTTAAGGCTCTTTTGAGCAGGGAAATCGAGCTTCCATTTAGTTAAGAGACGGGATATTTTGTATATGCAGGTTCCCACAAAGGTGAGCCATGACCCACGTAATCATCGCCGCTGCCGTTATTTTCTGGAGCCTAGCTCTAGTGAACGAGTCGAGAAGCGCTCCGCGAAATATATTTATTGGACTGACAGGCATGAAGCAGGGGCAAGACAACGCCAATGCTAATGCACGTAAGGCTTGGGACACTGCGTCCGAGATAGCTGAAGATCTGCGCAGCCAACTAGGTGCTCCGCCCCCAGTGAAAGCACGCGCGCAGTGGAACGTGCAAACCGATTGGCGTCAGTTAAGCCAATTCGACTTCTTCGTTATCGGCCGCCTGCAGCCTGGCGGCGATGCAGTTGAAAAGTATTGGATCACTTGGCAGGTTGGGCAGATCGGGCAACTCGGCAGCACCCGAGCACCGCTGTTCGTAGGAGATTTAATAGTAAAAACTAAGTTTACGTTTAGCTCAAATGGCCCGATTGTGGAAGTAGGTAAGTCTGCCGATATCGCTGCCTCAGTTAAGCAGATCCTTCCTGGTCTAAGGCCCCCGAAGATCTATTTTGTCCATTGTTTTAGGGGGCCTGTCAGTATTCAAGGCTGGGATGAACTGAACCCCCAAATGACACGAGAAATTTGGGAGCGTCTCAGGGATAAGAAGCGCGGTCTTGAGCCAGCCACCGACCCGAACACGTATGATCAACCAGATTTCCAAAAGGATCTTTGTGCTAATCGTCTTCAACAGATAGATAGTCTCCGAAAGAAAGCCGATTACATTCTCAGTAGTCGATTAGAGTCGTTGAACGGAACACACGCAGTTGTTAACTTAGAAATCAACAATCAAGTCGCACAGAGGAGAGAGAGCCAGGTCGAGGCTCCTTCGATTGATCCCGAGTCTGATCTTGGTAAGTTGCTGCAACGAGCGGCTGAGCTTGAAGAACCCGATCCAATTGAAGATAAAAAGTTCTGCATAGATTTACATAAGCTCCGGGAACCGAACGTGGCATCTAGTGAGGCCAGAAAATTTGCTGAGTACATCATTATGAACGTCCTTTCGAGGGTGGCATCTGGCGCAACCGGGAACACATGTCCCTAAAAGGATGGAGTAAGGTGATGTCTCTCTTTACTCTTATCGATCGAACACTCTGTCAATTAGTAGTTACGGCGCTGGTCGCCTTTTTGCTTTCCTCAGATAATACCCTAGCACAAGTCCAAGACACGAACGCAAAGGTTCGCCTCTGCGGCGAACCGGCGTTTGGGAGTAAACGAGTACTAATTACCGCCTTCCGAGATGCTGGCAATTCAGCAACTTCACAAAACGGAAAGAAAATTTCCTACAGCGTAGCCCTAGCTCTAGAAGACAGGCGCGACCTGATTGTCTCTGTATGGGATCCAGATCAATCCCAGATCAGGGAGCATGGCAGGCTCATGGAGCTTCTCACCGAGGTTTCCGGTCAGCAAGCATTTCAGGTGCCGGCGACACCAGACACCGCTAAGCAACAGTTACGATTTTCTGAGGAGATACGTAATTTCCTGGTCGATAATGGGTGTGACATAGTAGTAACAGGTCATCTTGTACAAATCGGACGCATCACTACGGTTTCTGCCATTCTCATTGCGCCGGGAGCAAGTCAAAATGCATTTTTTTCACTTGGTTCTAGTGTAGATTCTTTTTCTGGCGCGCCGATCCGAAATTCAGGTCAAGAACTGGCTGACCGCATAATCCATAAAATACTCGAAGTCAGCCCATCACAGCCTACGTTCAACAACATAGAAGTTGGCTGCATCACAATTGATAATTATAAAGGCGCCGTGCCACTCGGCACGCTGGCGAACGCTATCAGGGCTCGAATCCAGCAAGATCTCTCTTACGATGCTCGTTTTAAGGGCAGGGTTGAGCTTCGTAACTCTGCTGTCTGCGATAACAAGGCAGAAAACGCCGCAAGTGATGCGCAGGCAATTATCAGCGCAACGCTGACAACATCTCGTAAGCATTTTGTAGTGAAGCCAAAGATCAAGGTGAGAGCCTTGGCAGACAACCGCGAGATTGAGGTAGAACTCAGAGAAAGTGGCCCTTACTCCTACGATGGCGGAGTGCGAGGTCAGTTTTCCCTAGAAATCAGAAGGTTTTTGACCTCAGCGACAACCACGCAAGGCGAGTTTCCGGCTAAATTAGAAGTGATGCCTACGGCCATTCCTGCTGAGTTGCTGAGTACAGTAGATCGGCTTACACAAACAGGTGCGAACGAAGCTGCAGTTGTTTTGGGGTACTATGGCTTATCGAAGGCACCAAACGATCCAGTAATAAACCTCGCCTTAGGTCGCGCTCTGACTAGTAAGAAACTGCCTCGAGTAGCATTGGAGTTCCTCAACCGGGCCCAAACTGGCCATCGCGATCTCACAGATAAGCAAGTAGACTATTTATGGGAAACATTAAGCACCGCATGGCTCGATGCTGGAACATCCGAAACGAACCTCAAGAACCTGCGAAAAATCTATGATGATCGGTTTCGCAAAAATGACACTGACCAAGCTCGTCGATTAACGCAAAATCTTGCTCTCTTGATGGCGCAGCACGGATCCACTCAGGAAGCGTACCAATTGCTACTCACGCGCGCTGAATTTCACAATTCAGGGGAAACTCAAACGATCTTAGGGAAATTGGCAGCATTAGACCACAAGCATATCGACGAAAGTATATTATGGCTAACTCGCGCTTCGTTAGCATCGCCGGACGAAAGAAGCATAAAGGAAGCATTGGTAAAGGTGTATACGAAGCGAGGAAATGAGTACCTTGATCAAGCTGACTCGGCAGCGAGGAGCATGGACCCTGGTGCGTCACAGTTATACGCTAAGGCTCAAGCAGATCTTGAAAGTGCTATCAATATTATACCAAACGTTTCAGATCCAGAGTTGCAATACTTGGCGGCGTATTCCAGCTTTAGGCGTGGAGAGTTTGGGTCCGCTGCTCTGTGGTACGAAAAGGTAGTCTCTGCACGGGAGTTCCGCTGGGCTGAGTCCTCGTGGCTTGGGTTGATAGAAAGTCTACTACTTAGTAGCAAGTATGCTGAAGCTGACAAGAGAGCACAGGACGCTATAGATAGTCTCTTGCGTACCACGCCAGATTCTCACCTCGCCGCCCTTTATATGCGTTATGTAGCTCGTGTACTTCAGTCGCCGACCCGAAGTCTGGATGAACTTAGAGCCGATGAAGTCAACTTAGAAATTCAAAGGCTTCAGAAGCACTCTTCTATATCTAAGTTACGGTGGGACGGTTCACTCGTCTTAAGCTTTCTTGAGGGGAAACAAATACCACAGCCGGCTCGGGCAGCCATTGATCAGGTCACCCAAGCTTTTGCAAATGAACCATCTGAGCCAACAGCTCAAAACTCAAAAAAATCACCTTGATGCTATGTTTAGGTTCTGTTAATATAAATAGGCTGTTAGGGCTTTTGCCTAGGCTGCCAAATGGAGGTTACTGCCATGGTCAGGTCCTTGGGATTTGCGATCTTAGTAGTAGGATCTTTAATAGGTGCAGCATACGCGTCGGCATTTATGGTTGCTACACCTGCAGCTGCCAACTGTCCGCGGACAGGTTGTTAACGTCCGCACCTAAACTGTTCGCGATCAGTAAGTACCAAGAGGTGGGCTGACGGCCGACGGATGTCGGCCGTCAGGGCCGCCTCCTCTTCCGGCTGCTTGGGGATCTTGCCCTGGGTGGCACGGTGCTGGCCCAGAACCCGGCAGGCCAGCCGTTCCGAAATGCCGTACTTGGCAGTTACGTGGTCCACACAGGCGCGACGGCGGGCGGGGCTTACCAGTTTCCCGAGGCAGCCTCCTTGAGGATCAGCTTCTCCAGAGTGAGATCCGAGACAGCTCGACGCAGTCGGGCGTTCTCCAGCTCTTCGAGCCGCTCGATCTGGTCCGATTGGAGCCCGCCGTACTCGGATCGCCAGCGGTAGTAGATGACCTCAGTGATGCCGATCTGGCGGATCGCCTCTGCCACGGTCCGGCCTTGTGCCGTCAGCAGGTCCACCTGCCGCAGCTTCGCAACAATCTCCTCAGCTGTGTGCCTCTTCTCGTCCATCTTCAGTCCTCCTTCGACTCAATACCCATACTTCGGGGAGCATCACTTTTCAGGAGGCAGACCAGCCGTGGGCCTATGCCATCACGCCAAACCTCAAGGCCACGGCCTGAGAACACCGTCTACGGTATATCAGTTCATTACGCAAATAAATAGTCCTTACCGTGTTGCCTAACAAGCTTCAAGATAGCAACCACGGGAATCCCCTGGTTGTACCGGGGCATCGCATTAGCCTTCCAATACTTCGGGTCGCCGCTCTGATGAATGGCAACCCACTCCCAGTCAGGCCCAAAACATGGTGAGCCAGACGAGCCCGGCTCTGTTTCCGTCCGGTAAAGTACCCGAGTGCCTGTAGAGTTCACTGAGATGATTGCATCCGAGTCGATAGCTACTTTCATCGGTGCGCCATCAGGGTGCTGCACGATGTACAGAGCCGGATTGGTAGAAAAGTCGTAATCCCACTGAACAGGCTTTATCCAGCCTCTGGGAACAGAACCTGGATCATCTGTATCACCCCCCACTGGATCTTTGCCTGGCTCGCCCTCTACGCGTAAGATCGCATAATCAAGTTCAGTAAATGCTGGTTCGCCAAGAGGATCGACTTGCACGTCGAGAGCACTCGTGGGACTAAAATCGGCAAGCCAATCATCCGCTAACCTGTACGCTTTCCCAGGGGTCACCGCTAAGCCATCCCGAAGTACTTTAAAGTCGAACCGAAGCACGACACCTGCAGGGTCAGAACCGCCATGCTCAACGCCACTGATTCGGTGCCTTATATCAGCAATCACATGATAGTTGGTCATAACCAAGTCTGGACCAATCAAGAAGCCGGTTCCTCGGGCTTGCTTCTCAGGGTACTCGATCCGACACACACGGCTTTCAATTTCACCAAGGCGAGTTCGCCAGGTCATGATATCGAAGCTGGATCGAGTAGCTCTGACCCTTAGCTCAAGGTCGCGTCCGACAACTACTGGGGCGCCGGGCTTTTGAGCATCGACGGTGGTAGGGGCCTGCCCTGCCTCCTCGGCGAACGTCATTAACCCAGGGTCGGTTGGTCGCGCGTTTCGCAACTCGCGTAACAGATCACGCCACCAGAGCTCATTATTTGCGTTCTCGATTACTTTACCCACGGCCTGCGGAAATGTGTCACTTCCACTTGAAAAGTCGGTGAGTTTCTTATTCAAACGGTAGTCAAGGAACCTACTGAAGTCGGCTAACGAGAAGGCTTCACAGATTAGCTGCTCAAATCTAGACCTCTGAGGCCCATTTAGCCGTAAGGAGGATGGCACCGTACCCACTCCTGTTTTCTGTAGGACAACGTACAATACAGCGGATGATAATACCGCAGAGACAGTCAGCCACAAAGCTGAGAACATGGTAAAAAGGCTACTCTTCTCCTTGGAAAAGAAAATACCTTCTAAATTACGATCCATTTCAACAACAGGGTGAGCTTCAATCACGTAGCTCAACGTGGCAGAATCATCATCGAAACTGACGCCATATGAGCCGACCTCCGCACCAGTTAAGACAAAGTTCGCCCCAACGACCGTATATCCATCTTTAGCATCTACTGTCATTGACCCGAGCGCGCTCGTTCCAGGAGGCAAGCTTAGTGCAGGTACATTGACATAGTGAGGAAAGGAAGCAGTGGGAAATATTGCACGGTCAAGTGTAATATGGCCTGCCCAAATTGTAAGCAGCGAGATAGCTAATACACAGAAAGCTTTTATAATCTGATGAGTATTAAATTGCGGAAGTTTCATTGCATGCTTCCAAATAATTGCAACGAGTAGATGATCCAGCATGCCTACCAACGGAATCTACATAGACAGCCAACTTGAGGTTCTTTGGCGATTCTCCGCGAATGAGATTTGCCCCTGTAAAGGCGGCAAGTTGGACTCTCGAATTTTGAAGAATGACATTTAGGGTGGTGCTTAGGGGCAGTATGCTGGCCATGGTTGCCTCGGAGCGTGGTAGTTGGGTGAGGCGTCATTTTGTCGTTCTCCCACGGTTCTTCTCAAAAACCACCCTAAAAGGTAAGCTAGAAGATCCAAGCTTCAACGCGAGTAGGTAACAATTTCCTAGTATTATTTGAACCGAAACACTCTATGAAGTCAGCAGAGAGATCCCCCTGAGCGGCCTGCTTGTGGCTGCCGAAATTTTTCTCACCTCTTTCTTTATATCTGGAGTGCTCTTAAACCTTCCCAACCAAGTCTATCCGTGAAGCTGGATGAAGTAATGCTCGGGCTTGGATCCGTTGCAGGCGATCTCTCACCGGTGTCACGAAGTAAGGAGTTCCGAAATTGTGGCTGAACGTCCGAACGATTCAAGAAAGCCTCCCCATATGTCCTAACCGTTCCGCACTACCTTGGGCCAATCTCGGCATTGACCAACCGAATTCGTGCAACCCGATGAAACACTTCATTCGGGGAGACCTGCCTTGATTAGACCTTCCAAGTACCGGTCGAACCCTCGTGAGGCCCAGTATAGAAGTTTAACGCGCGCTATCCGATAACCAGGATCCTGACCCAGCAGATGCTCCACCATGCGCTGCGCCTCGTTCATTCGACCGAGATGGGCTAGGCTTGCGATAAGGGGGCGGTAACTTGCAGCCCACGTGTTCTGCTCACTTAAGGCTCGTTGCGCCCACGTGACGCTCTCCTCATATCGGCCCTCCATACATAGCGCCACTGCCAAGCCAGACAGCATGGCTACCATCGTACGATCGAAAGGACTAAGTCGCATAGCGCGGTGAAAATGCGGAATCGCCTCTTGCTGACGTCCTGCCCAGCAACGGACCCAGCCGCTCATGGTATAAGCTGGAGCACAGCTCGGGTTCAAGACGAGGGCTCTATCAAGAAGAGACAGAGCTGTTTCTAGATCATGAGCGAGGTACCCGATTGCTTGCGCCGACATCCAAAGAACGGTCGGATCGTCTCGTTCTCGCTCAATCGCAGATCGCGCGGCCGCAATGCCGTGTAGACTATCGGTGGAGGGATCTCGACTCCAGCCTTGTGCAATGTAGTAGACGTAGCACCAAGCCTTCAAAGCGTAGGGCTGGGCGTAACCGGGATCAGCGCTCGTGATTTGCTCAAGTAAGAGCAGCGCTTGTTCAACACCCCCACTCGTGCCTTCGTAAAATTTTGCGAGAGCTTGGAGGAACTGATCATAGGAGCCTAGTTTCTCGGGAGGCGTGCGTCGGACCCTTTCAATCTCGGCACGACGGAGTTGGGGTTCAATGGCCCCGGCGACACTGTCGGTGATCAAGTCCTGGAACTCGAAAATATCCTCCAAACCGCCATCGTATTGGTTTGCCCAAACCTGAGTTCCTTTCTCCGCTTCGAGCAAACATGCTGTGATGCGCATACGATTACCGGATCGTCTGACGCTGCCATCCAGAAGGTAACGCACACCAAGTTCGGCTCCAATGTGCTTTGGGCCAACAGATTGCCCCTTATAGGAGAAGGTGGAGTCTCGGGCGGTGACAAAGAGCCATTTCAGTCGACCAAGTGCCGTCAAAATATCCTCGACAATGCCATCTGCGAGGTAGTCAGCCTCTCGATCTCCGCTCAAATTCCTGAATGGAAGAACGGCAATGGATGGTCTGTCGGGTAAGTTCAGGAGCGGAAATGGCCGAGTTGCGTGAGCGGGTTTATGGGCCGCTAGAGCCGCCCCTTTCACAGTGTAAACCCGGATAGGACGAGTGATGTTCTTGATCACCTGATCCCCCTTATCCTCGAATCGATGGCTCAGGCTGCCATGCAACTCGTCGTAAACCTTGGCTGAGATGCAAATGCTTCCCGGTTCGGCGATGTCCTGCAGACGGACGGCCACGTTCACGCCGTCACCGTACAAATCGCCATCAGGACCGCATATGATGTCCCCGAGATTAATCCCAATTCGTAGCGAGATATGCCCCTCACCTGCCTCGAATTGAGCCCGCTGTGCCAGCTGGCGCTGAACCTCGAACGCACAGATTACAGCTTCGACAGGGCTGCGAAACTCAACTATCGCACCGTCACCAGTTGTTTTGATAAGCCGTCCGTGGTGCTTCTCTACAGCAGGTCGTGCGATTTCTGTCAGAACCTTCTGCATCGCCGCGAGCGTGCCTATCTCGTCTCGCTCCATCATGCGGCTTGAGCCGACGACATCCCCTACGAGAATGGCTGCAAGGCGGCGCGGTCCCTTTGCCGCTTCCTCGTCCGAGGGTATCGATTGGACTTCTAACATACCAGCACCTTCAAACGAAATTACGTATAAAGGTAATAAGAAAGGCTATTGATGCTACCCGACTATTTAGGATTACCGGCCGCCAGTCGACAGGCCGTTGATGACAGGCCGGCAGGATCTAAGCCGGATTTTCTGGAGCATACCAGATCCACGCCCTTCGAGTTGGACAAGTATATTATCCTAGAAAGCATGGACAGAACGGATTGAGCAAAGGGTGAGTAGGGTCCCAAATTACCCTGTCGGTGCTTCATGGCGGGTCGGGTTCAGGAGGCTGGACCATGCTGACACCAATGACGGGGAACGATTGGGCGAAGGTGCTGCGGGTGTTTGCCGCCTCATGCTTCCGCCGCGGAGCGAAAGGCCGCGGTGATCGCCGCTTCCTTGAGGTTCTGCACTCCTTCACGGTCCACGACACCACGTGGCGAGCACGGCCGTCAACGTTGGCCACTGGAGCTCGGTGGGCTAGTGGTTCTGTCTCTTGATGGATCACCTCAATCGCTTCATGCTGCGAGAGGACTGACGAGAGCTACCGATCGTTTGTTGCGCTTGCTCTGCGCTTGATCCTCATCAGATCCGTCCACATTACCTAGAGCAGGCAACCCCAGGCGCACAGTAACGCATAGCCGGCATCAGGTCGCCAAAAATGCGGAAGACATATTCTGCTTGACTCTATTGCAAAGCGTTTCAAACTTCAACATGCCTGCCAAAGTGAATTGGCCGCTCTGGAGGGGACTGAGATGAACTTGGTGCTTGAAGTTCATACAACCGCTCCGGCCAGCATCCCGGCCTCCTCCACCCACATCGAAACTGCGCGACCAGAGACCAACTCTTGGTCTGCAGACTTGCTGTTCCAGGTCAACAGTCTCTCTGCTCAATTCTTATCCCACTCCCTGAACTAAGGGACATCCAATGCGCCAGCGCTCCATGCTCGGACTCTCGATAGCTTTAACGTGGGTAGGACAAGCCTGGGCCGCAGACCCGCTGCCAGTGTTCGTCGACCAAGGGCCCAACTGGACCCACACAACGCGGGCTGATTTCTACAGCCGTGACCAAGGCGCGAGAATGATCCCTCTCGCTTGGCTGCAAGCCTTGAAGCAGCCAAACGGCCAACCGTTCCTCGCCGAGAGTCTTGCCCGGTACGGCTATCTGCCTAATCCTGCAAATAGCAACGGTCTGCCGGTTGGGTTCACTGCATCCGGGCCAACTGGGGCCCAAATTGCTGGGATGACCTGCTCAGCTTGCCATACGCGGCAGATCACCGCCGAAGGCAAGACGTACCGCATTGATGGCGGCCCAGCCATTGTTGATTTCCAAAGCCTTCTAGCTGATCTCGACACCGCCGTTGGGCACATCCTGGCCAGCGATGGATCGTTCCAACCCTTCGCTGTTGCTGTGCTTGGATCCACTACACCCGATCCGGAGGACATCTCAGCGCTCCGGCAAAGAGTGGGTGCTTGGTACCTGCGCTATCATACGTTGATGACGCGCGCTTTGCCAAAAGATGCTCCTTGGGGACCAGCCCGCCTCGATGCAGTTGGTATGATCTTTAATCGGCTAACGGGTCTCGACCTCGGGCCGCCACCTAGTCTCCTGATCCCCGAAAATATTAGGCGCGCTGATGCGCCGACACGCTATCCATTCCTGTGGAATGCGCCGTTGCAGGACAAAATCCAGTGGCCGGGATTTGCTAACAATGGCAACGATGTTCTCGCCCTCGCGCGCAACCTTGGACAAGTCATAGGTGTGTTCGGAGTGTTCGAGCCGAGGAAGGAGGGCTTCCTCATCAATTTCCTCAACAACAACTCCGCGAATTTCGATAGTCTGGGCAAGATAGAGGATCTGCTGAAGCAGCTAGGGCCACCGAGATGGCCATGGCTAATAGACACTAACCTCGCAGCTCAGGGAAAGGCGATCTATGACCGGCCGACCGTTCAGGGTGGCTGCAATGACTGCCACGGGATCAGGCCGGGTAAAGTCCGGTTCCCTAATGTGCAGACTTGGTCGACGCCGATCCAGGATGTTGGGACCGACACCCGAGAATACGATGTATTAGCGTGGACCGCCAAGACTGGGGTACTGCAAGGCGCCTTTATTCCTTTCGTCACCCGGCCGTTGCAGGAAACTGATCTAGCCTTTAACATTCTTGGGACCTCCGTAATCGGCTCGATCGCGCAGCATGTGCTGAGCGGCGGTGGTGATGTGCTAGCCGCAACGGCTCGCGTTGCGCAGTCCTCCGAGGGAACGGCGCCGCCTCCGTCTGAGCTGGCCCGCCTGCCAAACCCAACGCGGCTGCCGCCCTCATTGAGAGAACTTCAGGGTGCCTTCAATGCCCCCGCCCCGCTTCTAGAGAATTTCAAAACTAACGGTATGCAGACGCCAAGCGCTCCAGTGGCCCCAACCGAGGCTGCTGTGGCCCCTCCGAGAGGCGCCTATGAGGCTCGGGTGATGCAGGGGATTTGGGCCGCCGCGCCATATCTGCACAACGGCTCGGTTCCGACTCTTGCAGAACTGCTTAAGCCCGCATCAGAGCGAGTCAGGTCGTTCAAGATAGGATCCGCTTACGATACAGTAAATATCGGTCTCGCTGTGGAGCAGACGCAGTTCGATTATACTTTGATGACAACCGATTGCAGCGACCGCAACTCCGGTAATAGTCGCTGCGGTCACGAATATGGAACACAATTATCACCTCAAGAAAAGAAGGCGCTTCTTGAGTATCTTAAGACGTTATGAGGTGAAGATAATTGCACGGATTTCGCACGTCGGCACGGTTTCTGGCTCGCTGTCGGAAAATACGTCCCGCGGCTTCACAGGTGCAATTAACGAAGTGAGCTTATACCAGCGCTGTTCAAGTTACTACTTCAAGAGGTGCTGAAATCCCAACTCGTATATTACTAGAACGCCGAATTGAAAGACAAGCCCTCTCCGTGGCGAAACTGCGTTTCCCTTCTAACTAGGGGTTGGATCATGATTCATGAGCGACTCCCTCGTTCTCCGTGTGCGCGTAGTGGAGTTTGTTGAAGCAGACCACTCGTGCCAGGCCGCCGCCCGCCACTTTGTGGTGGGCGACAGTTTCGCCATCAGGCTGCTGCAGCGCTAGACGCAGTCCGGCTCACCCGCTCCCGCACGCCAAGGCCGACCGCATCGACACGGAAAGCTGGCGCCTTATCCTGGTTCCTGTTTCTGCCGGCCTATTCGCCCGATTTCAACCTGATTGAATAGGCTTTATCGAAGCTCAATGCACACTTGCGCAAAACCGAAGCCAGAACCGTCGACACCATCTGGTGCGCCGTGGGGAACATCTGCGATCTGTTCGGCCCCAAGAGTGCTGGACCTACCTCAAGGCCGCTGGATACGCGTCTGTGTAATCGTCCAGTGCGCTAGACGGTGTCTGGATATTTAAGTTGCTGCACGGGCTAATCTTTTGGTCATGAGGCGGCTCATCGCGAGGTAGATCCACGTCTCGGTGGTGGCCGGCAGGCCCTCCCAGTCTTTGGCCAAGCGGCG
>JAESGY010000561.1_pt1 | contig 12595 bp, 15 predicted proteins | sample 9269841 | NCBI WGS metagenome assembly JAESGY01 (sample SAMN17022865, study PRJNA683097) | algae metagenome | isolation source: Spirirestis rafaelensis WJT71-NPBG6 and co-occurring heterotrophs from... | place: USA: Pinto Wells, Joshua Tree National Park, Colorado Desert, CA | collected 2006-08-15
TTACGTCGCTCGTGCTTCTGATCGGGTCTGAGGCCTGGTCTCAGGGCAGACCTAACAGCATGACCATCACCTGCTCTCGCGCCGCTGGTCTGGTGGCCTCACAAAGGGCGATCGTTCTTGCCACAGGTGTTTACACCTATGATCGATACGTCAGCGGTCCAAACCTCTGCGTCCTCGGCGAGACCACCGAACCCGCATGGATTCCGACAGTCGATAACCCGCAGTGTTTTGTTGGCTACCAGTGCCGTCAACGGTTCGAGCGTCAACGATGATCTGTGTCTATGATTATGCCCGGAACAGCCACGAAACCCTGGCCGCGGGGAGCCTGGGCAATCTGCCCGGGAGCACGATCTGGATCGATCTGAACCATCCCTCGCATGAAGAGGAGCAGGCGCTGAAGCAGTTCCTTGAACTCGACCTTCCCACCGCCGATGAGATGAAGGACATTGAGCCCTCCTCCCGCCTCTATATCGAGAACGGTGCAACCTACATGACCGCAGGAGTACTTTGGGGCGTTGACCTCGGGATGCCCGAGATCGCCCCAATTGCTTTCGTGCTGACGAACGAACGCCTGATCACGGTTCGCTATGCCGAGCCACGGGTGTTCAAGATGGTTGCGGCCTACATCCAGACCCAATCGAACCTGTGCAACAGTGGTGTGAGAACTCTTGTGACGCTTCTGGAGGCCATCATCGATCGCACCGCCGAGGTTCTGGAGAAAGTCGGAGCTGATGTTGATCAGGTCGCCAAGGAAATCCTGGAGCGGAAACGCCAGGCTAAGCGAAAGGCAGCATCCACAGGAGGGTTGGAGCAAGCTCTCGATGCCATCTCGATGGATTACCATGTGACGGTCAAGGCGCGTGAGAGCCTTGTCAGCTTGGGCCGCATGATTGGGTTTCTAGCCCTGGCCGAGCAGGTTCGCAGCGACAAGGAGGCCCGCGAGCACGTCAAGAGCCTTGCCCGTGATGCGGCCTCGCTGACGGATCACGCCACCTTCATCGCCAGTAACATCAACTTTCTGCTCGACGCTTCGCTTGGCCTGATCAACCTGGAGCAGAACCAGATCATCAAGATCTTCTCGGTGTCGGCAGTGTGCCTGATGCCTCCGACCCTGGTGGCATCGAGTTATGGCATGAACTTCGAGCACATGCCGGAACTGCGCTGGCTGGTGGGATATCCTTACGCTTTGGCGCTGATGGTCGTGTCGGCGATCATCCCGTTCGCCTACTTCAAGCGGAAAGGCTGGCTATGAACGAGCATACCCCCTCGCCCATCCAGCGCATCTGCATGAGCGTCAAGCGGATCGCCGTAACCCGACCTCGTTAACGTGGTCTCAGGTGCACCTTGCTTTATTCTCTTCCGAGCCACAGGAGGCAGCAGGATGGCTCATGTTCAACACGTCACCTTTCCTGGCAGCAGTGGCGATGCACTTTCCGCCCGGCTTGAACTTCCGCTCGGTCCGATTCGGTCCTATGCGATCTTTGCCCATTGCTTTACCTGCTCGAAGGACCTCTTCGCCTCCCGGCGGATTGCATCCGAGCTCGCCATGCGGGGCATTGCGGTTCTGCGCTTCGACTTCACTGGTCTCGGTGCCTCGGGCGGGGAGTTCGCCAACAGCAACTTCTCCTCGAACGTAGAGGATCTCCGGCGAGCGGCCGATTACCTTGCAAGCCATTTCGGTCCCGCCGAACTCCTGATCGGCCACTCGCTTGGAGGCGCCGCCGTTCTGGCGGTCGCTGCGGACCTGCCCGACGTGCAGGCGGTGGTGACGATCGGAGCACCAGCCGATACGGAGCACGTGATCTCCAGCTTCCGCTTACACGTTCCCCTGATCGAAAGCCAAGGCGAGGCCGAGGTGGAGCTTGCCGGACGTCGCTTCACCATCCGGCGGCAGTTTCTCGACGACGTGCGCGGGCAGCATCTAGCGGCGAAAGTCCACGATCTTGGCCGGCCGCTGCTCGTTCTGCATGCTCCCGGCGACGAGATCGTCGGGATCGAGAATGCCAAGCGGATCTTTGAGGCGGCCTCGCACCCAAAGAGCTTCGTCTCCCTCGACGGTGCCGACCACCTCCTGACCCGCCACGAGGATGCAGCCTTCGTCGCCGAGGTCGTCAGCGGTTGGTGCGGTCGGTATCTCCCGAGGCAGCCGAGTGCAGAGCTGGCTGACAATCACGATAGCGTCCTCGTCCGTGCGTCGGGCGAAGGCCGCTTCCAGCAGGTCATCGAGGCCGGGCGGCACAGGTTCCTCGCCGACGAGCCTGAGAGCTACGGCGGGTTGGACAGTGGACCCAGTCCGTATGACTTCGTGTCGGCGGGGCTCGGTGCCTGCACGTCGATGACGCTCCAGCTGTATGCCGAGCGCAAGGGCTGGCAGCTTCCACCGTTCACGGTCGAGGTGCGGCACGCCAAAGTTCATGCTGAAGACTGTGCCAGTTGTGTGGAGGGGCACGGCGGCAAGATCGATCAGTTCAAGCGCCGGATCACCTTCGAGACAGATCCTGGGCCCGCGGTGACGGAGAAAATCGCAGAGATCGCCGGCAAGTGCCCGGTCCACCGGACTCTTGAAAGCCGTTCTGATATCGTCACGGAGGTCGAAACCTCATAAACCTGAATGATCTCCGTTCGGCCTGAGGCTTGCGACAAGCCTCACGATTGGTCCCACAGAGCTGCATCGGGGATGGCGTTCCTGCACGTTGTATCTGGTGGACGAACGGATTGAGCTCACATGACGTGTTCAAGAAGCCGTTGGCCGGCATCAGAGGTCCAATCGGCTGCGCCTGGAAAGCAGCCGACCACCCTGTTAGCGTCGGGCTACCATGATGAGGAGGTGTTCTATGTCCGGCATCACTGCTCTGGCCGACCGCCTGCGGTCCGGCGTGCCTGCCCTCGCTGCCTGGTGCGGCCTGCCGGATCCGGCGATCGCCGGCGTGCTCGCCCGCGAGGGGTTTGATGCGGTTGTCATCGACATGCAGCATGGCGCCATCGACTTTGCCGCCACCCTGCGGGCGATCCCGCTCATTGCGGCAGCCGGCAAGCCCGCGATTATCCGGATCCCCGTCGGCGATTTCGCCACCGCCTCGCGCTTGCTGGACGCTGGCGCCTCGGCCGTGATCGCGCCCATGATCAACGGCGTGGATAGCGCCCGCCGCTTCGGCCGCTTCGTCAAGTATCCGCCGCTCGGCCAGCGGAGCTGGGGGCCTCACGGTGCTGTGCCCCTGTCGGGTCTGCAGCCCAGGGACTACTTCGCCCAAGCCAATGGGTTCTCGCTCGCCTTGGCGATGATCGAGACCCGGGAGGCTCTCGCCGCCATCGACGAGATCCTTGCCGCTCCGGAGATCGATGGGATCTTCGTCGGCCCGTCCGATCTGTCGATTGCGCTCTCAGATGGTGCAGAGAACAACTCTACCAGTCCTGAGGCCTCGGCAGCCATAGAGCATGCCCTCGCGCGAGCCAAGGCGGCGGGCAAGTTCACCGGCGTCTACGCACCCTCAGGCGAGCGCGGTGGGGAGCTGGCGAAGAAGGGTTTCGACTTGGTGTCCATTGGGACGGACGCAGGCTTCCTGCGGGCCGGCGCCCAGACTGCCCTGAAGATTGCACATGCACACTCCTGATCTGTAAGGGTGCGTGCTCCAGAACGGGGATCACCATGGATAACCTGACCGGCATACGGGCCTTTGTCCGGGTGGTGGAGTCCGGCAGCTTCACCCGCGCGTCCGAACTCCTCAAGATGCCGAAGTCGACGCTGACCAAGGCTATTCAGACCTTGGAGGCTGACCTGCGGATCAAGCTCCTGAGCCGGACCACCCGCCGCGTCGCCGTGACCCCGGATGGGGCTGCTTATTACGAGAGGCTTGTCCGTCTGCTCGACGAGTTCGACGACCTCAACGGCAGCGTGGCGACCGCCCAGGCGAGTCCGTCCGGTCGCCTGCGGATCGAGATGGGCGGAACGATTGCCCAGCACATCGTCATTCCCGCCCTGCCGGAGTTCCAGGAGCGCTATCCCGATATCCGCATCGAACTCAGCGTCTCCGACCGTCAGGTCGACCTGATCAGTGAGAACGTCGATTGCGTGATCCGGGCCGGCACCCTGCGCGACCCGTCACTGATCGCCCGTCATTTGGCCGACATGGCCATCCTGACCTGCGCCGCCCCTCCTACATTGCACGCTATGGCCGCCCGACCGACCCGGCGGAACTCGAGGCGGAGCACGTCGCCGTCAGTTACATGAATGCCCTGACCGGGCAGTACTTCCCCTTCAATTTCACCCGCGACGGCACCAGGGTAGAGGTGCGCTGCCGGAGCAGGTTCTCCGTCAGCGAGGGCGCGGCCTACGTGTCCGCCGGCTTAGCCGGTCTTGGTGTCATCCAGGTGCCGTTATTCATGGTACGGGAAGCCATCGCGACCGGGACACTTGTGACGCTGCTCGACGACTGGAAGGTGGCGCCCCGCCCTCTCTACCTAGTTTATCCCCCAAACCGCCATGTCAGCGTCCGGCTGCGGGCCTTCATTGACTGGGCCGCGGCACTCTTCGCCCGGAGCGGCTTGGGATAAACGGATGGCGCCCGCGCCGGCGCTTGATTTTTCCTGCCTGTGAAAACTGCGTGCACGAAAACGTGGCTAATCGAACGAACTCTTCGTCGCTACGTCTGGTCAACCTCACTCATGCGGAAAAGGAGCCTGCTATGGGCAAGCTTGAAGGAAAGATCGCCGTCGTCACCGGTGGCAACAGCGGCATCGGACTGGCGACCGCCAAACGCTTCGTCGCCGAGGGCGCCTACGTGTTTATCGCCGGGCGGCGCCAGGCCGAACTGGACGCCGCTGTGAAGGAGATCGGCGGAAGCGTCACGGCCGTTCGCAGCGATGTCTCTAATCTTGAGGATCTTGATCGTCTCTTCGCGACCGTCAAGGAGCAGGTGGGACGGATTGACGTGCTATTTGCCAACGCGGGCGGCGGCGAGTTCGCGCCGCTCGGCCAGATTAGCGAGGCGCTGTTCGACAAGACCTTTGCGATCAACGTCAAAGGCACGTTGTTCACGGTGCAGAAGGCGTTGCCGCTTATGCGGGCGGGCGGCTCGATCATCCTGACGGGCTCCACTGCCGCCAGCACCGGGACGCCAGCCTTCAGCGTCTATGGCGCCAGCAAGGCGGCCATTCGCAGCTTCGCCCGCAACTGGATCCTGGACCTGAAAGGTTCTGGCATTCGCGTCAACGTGCTGGCGCCCGGAGCGACTTCGACGCCCGGATGGCATGGCCTTGCCCCGTCGGAGCAGGTCAACAAGGAGATGATCAGGTTCGTGGAATCGACGACCCCGCTCGGCCGTCTTGGCAACCCGGACGAGACAGCCGCCGCCGCCCTTTTCCTGGCCTCCGACGACAGCAGCTTCGTCAACGGGATCGAGCTGTTCGTCGATGGCGGCTCGGCGCAGATCTGAGGTGACCGGAAGACCCCGGCCGATATCAATTTATCTGGTCGCTGTGTCACACAAAGTTTGGGAGGCGTTGAGCATTCACATCAGGCGGGCAACCTCGTTCACAGAGCCAGAACATGAAACCACTCGGACCGAAAACTGTCTCCTATTGCAAATGATTTGCAGTTGCATATAATGGCTATGGGACTACTGAGGAGATGACGATGAAGCTTGCTTCCCTGCTGTTCGGCCTCGCAACGCTGGTCTTCACCGCTGCATCACCTGCTCACGCCGCAGAGGGCAAGTTCAAGGTTGTCACCACCTTCACGATCATTGCCGACATGGCGCAGAACGTGGCAGGGGATGCAGCCATCGTCGAGTCGATCACTAAGCCTGGGGCGGAGATCCACAACTACCAGCCAACCCCGGGTGACATCCTGCGGGCCGCAGGATGCCCAGCTCATCTTGTGGAACGGCCTCAACCTTGAGCTCTGGTTCGAGAAGTTCCTCCGCAACCTGAAGGAGGTTCCCAGTGCCATCGTGTCCGGGGGCATAAAGCCGATGGGGATCCAGGAAGGGCCTTATACGGGCAAGCCCAACCCGCATGCGTGGATGTCACCCAACGACGCCCTCATCTATGTCGACAACATCCGCGACGCGCTCATCAAGCACGATCCTAAGAATGCGGAGACCTACCGGTCGAACGCAGAGGCTTATAAAGCCAGGATCCAGGCAACCGTCGCACCAATCCGATCAACCCTGGCGGCGATCCCCGAGCAGCGGCGCTGGCTCGTGACCAGCGAGGGCGCCTTCAGCTATCTCGCCCGTGACTTCGGCCTGAAGGAACTCTACCTCTGGCCGATCAACGCCGATCAGCAGGGCACGCCACGGCAGGTGCGCAAGGTCATCGATGCCGTGCGCGCCAACAGCATCCCGACAGTCTTCTCGGAGAGCACCGTCTCGCCTGATCCGGCCAAGCAGGTGGCCCGGGAAACCGGCGCCAAGTACGGGGGGATCCTTTATGTGGACTCCCTGAGCGACGCCTCAGGTCCGGTACCGACCTATCTCGATCTCCTGCGTGTCACCTCGGAGACTGTCGCCAAGGGGCTGACCGAATGAATGCCCCTGCCCAACGAGCGGATCCTCGCTCCGGTGAGGCGAGCGCGGGTCTCGCCGTCAGAGGTGCAACGGTCACCTACCGCAATGGGCATACCGCGCTTCACGACGTGAGCTTTGCGATCCCGCGCGGCACCATTACGGCCCTGGTGGGGGTCAACGGCAGCGGTAAGTCGACCTTGTTCAAGGCCGTCATGGGCTTTGTCCCCGTCTCTCCCGGCTCGGTCTCGATCCTCGGCCGTTCCGTGGCCCAGGCGCTCAAGAGCAGGATCGTCGCCTACGTGCCTCAGAGCGAGGACGTCGACTGGAATTTCCCCGTTCTGGTCGAGGACGTGGTGATGATGGGCCGCTACGGCCATATGAACCTGCTGCGCCTGCCCCGGCGCCAGGACCGTGAGGCGGTGGACGCGGCGCTGGAACGCGTCGGCATGACGGCCTTCCGGAACCGCCAGATCGGCGAGCTCTCGGGGGGGCAGAAGAAGCGGGTCTTCCTGGCACGCGCCCTGGCCCAAGACGCCCGCATCATTCTCCTGGACGAACCCTTCACCGGCGTCGACGTGACGACGGAGGAAGCCATTATTGGTCTTCTGCGCGGGCTGCGCGATGAGGGCCGCGTGATCCTGGTCTCGACCCACAACTTGGGCAGCGTACCCGAATTCTGCGACCGGGCGGTTCTGCTGAACCGGACGGTGCTCGCCGCGGGGCTGACAGAAGAGGTGTTCACTCGGGCTAACCTCGAAAAGGCTTTCGGCGGCGTGCTCCGGCACTTTGTCTTCGATGCCAAACTTCGCGCGGGGGTCTCGTCGGTCGATGTCATCTCCGACGACGAGCGGCCACTGGTCATCTATGCAGACAAAGCCTCGGATGGGACGAAGGATACGACAGCCGATGCGCCGGCCGCAGGAAGCGAGCACACCTGATGGCCCAGCTTCTTGAGCCGTTCTCCTACGAATACATGGTCAATGCCATGTGGGTGAGCGCCCTCGTCGGGGCGGTGTGCGCCTTCCTCTCCGCCTACCTGATGCTCAAAGGGTGGTCGCTAATCGGCGATGCGCTCTCACACGCCATCGTACCGGGCGTCGCCGGCGCCTACATGCTCGGCCTGCCCTTCTCCGTTGGCGCCTTCCTCTCAGGCGGGCTGGCGGCCGGCGCCATGCTCTTCCTGAACCAGCGCACGAAGCTCAAGGAAGACGCCATCATCGGGCTGATCTTCACCTCGTTCTTCGGCCTCGGGCTGTTCATGGTGTCGCTCTCGCCCACCTCGGTGAACATCCAGACGATTGTTCTCGGCAACATTCTGGCGGTGACCCCCGAGGATACGCTGCAACTTGTCATCATCGCAGGCGTGTCTCTCGCCGTTCTGCTAATGAAGTGGAAGGATCTTCTCGTCACCTTCTTCGACGAGAACCACGCCCGCTCGGTCGGACTCAATCCCACGGCTCTGAAAATCCTGTTCTTCACCCTGCTCAGCGCCTGCACGGTCGCGGCGCTGCAGACGGTCGGGGCCTTCCTGGTGATCGCCATGGTGGTGACACCCGGCGCCACGGCCTATCTTCTGACCGACCGCTTCCCGCGGCTGATCCTGATCAGCGTGGCGGTCGGCGCGCTCTCAAGCGGTATCGGCGCCTACGTCAGCTATTTCCTCGATGGCGCGACCGGCGGCATCATCATCGTCCTGCAAACGCTGGTTTTCCTGACGGCCTTCTTCCTGGCGCCCAAGCATGGGCTGCTCGCCGCCCGGCGGCGCATGCGGGCGGCATCGGGGACGATCTCATGAGCGGCCTGTTCGACACGCTCGCCCTGCCCTTCGCCTTCCCGTTCATGCGGGAAGCTCTCGTGATCGCCATGCTGGTCGCGATGCCGGCGGCGCTGCTGTCATGCTTCCTGGTGCTCAAAGGCTGGTCGCTCATGGGCGACGCGATCTCGCATGCGGTGCTGCCCGGCGTTGTCCTGTCCTATATCGCGGGCCTGCCTCTGGCGGTGGGCGCCTTCGTGTCCGGCATGGTCTGCGCCCTCGCTACCGGCTATCTGAAAGAGAACAGCCGCATCAAGGAAGACACGGTCATGGGCATCGTGTTCTCCGGCATGTTTGGGCTTGGCATCGTGCTCTACACCAAGGTCGAGACGGAGGTGCATCTCGACCACATCCTCTTTGGTGACATGCTTGGCGTGGCTTGGCCGGATCTCTTGCAGAGCGGGATCATTGCCGCGGTCGTGCTCGTCATCATCGCCATGAAGTGGCGGGACCTGCTGCTCCATGCCTTTGATCCGCAGCAGGCCCAAGCCATGGGCCTGCCGGTGCGGCTTCTGCACTATGGCTTCCTGTCCCTGCTCTCGTTGACGATTGTGGGCGCGTTGACCGCGACCGGCATCATTCTGACGATTGCCCTGCTGATCACACCGGGCGCGGTGGCGTTTCTCCTGACGAAGCGGTTCGGGACGATGCTGGTCGTGTCGGTGCTGGTTGCCGTGGTGGCATCCTTCACCGGCGTCTACCTCAGCTTCTTCATCGACAGTGCCCCCGCCCCGACCATCGTTCTGCTCATGGCTGGCATTTTCGTCGCAGCATTCTTTCGCCAGCATTGGTCGGAGAGCTATAGCCCTATGCGCTCTTCGGGGTGACGTCGGCTCAGCCCACTCAATCTGGTCCTAGTATCTTGTCTGCTCCACATTGGCGTGGCGCAGTCGCACCAGTGGCTGCGAAGGTCGCTACGGGGCGGCTCAGATGGTGTTCGATGATCGAACAACACTATTGAAGCGGGCCATGAGATTCTCAAACGCAGGATTCGTCCGGCGCGTAATATCGACAGAACGAAAACAGCCCACGTGACAATCGAGGCGTTTGTAGTCATGCGGATGATTTGTCACGGTCCCGGCATGCTCCAGGACTAGGAACCACAGGCGAAATCCGTTACGTCAATGAATTCATCGGTCTTGCTGCCATTGTAGACCACTGGGTTGGTTGGGCCTGTTCCAAGCTAATGCTAACGGTCTAAGTCACATCCTCAATAACAAACTTCATTCCACGAAAAGTGAAAGAATCGCCAATACGCATATCCTCCATAACAGCGTAAATGGGCGCTTGAGTCGATATTCCCATTACCTCGTTCCCGTCGCACGAGAACTTTCCCCTTGAGACTGATATAACAAAGTGGCGCCCCCCAAGCTTCACAATCGCGCCTTCTTCAACCTTCACTTTTGGCCCAAAGTCGATTGTCTGTAATTTGCTAAGCTTATCGGAGTAATTATGAACTGTATCGTCAAGTGCTTCGGACAGATCACTTGCGATTTCGGCTTGCGCCTGCTCGTCGTTTTCAATTGGTTCACTCCTGTCGAGCCGCGCGTTCGCGACATACTCAAAATACTTTTCTTTTGCGCTTTCAAGTTCGTGCCTTTGAAGCGACAGCATGGTTTCCCTGACGAGACGTTTATCCATCTTATTTCTCCGCATGCAGGATTCGTATGACGCCAAGTACCCGATGCAGGTTGGCAGACCGTCATTCCTCGTGTTTAAATCGATAGAATTATCGTTGGTTATGCTCTGATCGACCAGACTTGGGCGAAGATTCTCCGTCAGGCGGAGTGCTTGTTCAATCGTTATCGAATACGTCTGCGGCCTGATAGGGAATTCGATTTAGCCGCCAATCTTTCAAGACGCTCGTGACGAGCCACACATATTGCTGTTCCGCGGCATCAAAACCTAGCATCGAGAATGCCTCGCCAAATGGGCATTCCGGGAAATCTGGAAAACCGATACGCAGGACAAATCGTTCTGGGTCTGCATCGAATTCGTCCTTGAACACCTTCCGAAGCCCATAACGCATGGGGATCTCTTCGTCATGAGCATAGGAAGTCTGCCGCTTCGATGTAAGCCTTTCGAACAATTCTCGGGAGCAGTCCTTGTCCAGAACATCGAAAGCGTCGATCAGCAATCCTTTGTTGTAGCTTTCTGTCTCGAAAATTGCGTAAATGTTGGAGCCGTCTCCGGAGTCCGCTGCACTCTCGAACCGGAGCGATGCGTCAACGTGAAAATCGCTCGCAGCGATTTGTCTGTCGATGGTGAGATCGTGTAATTGGTGGTCTTTTATTCGGTAGTCATGATTATAACCGAGCTTGATAAACTCGGTGACAGCTTCGACGATGTCGCCGAATTGAGGGTTCATTGAGGGGCTCCTTTGCATAACGATCCAGAGACCTTTCCGATGCGGCCGTCCTACGCAAAGAACGGAAACATCCCGAATTGCGCCGCGGCAGTGGGTGGGATGGCCTTTTCGAGCGGCCATCCCGCTGACCGAAGCTGTTAACAATGCCGTATCCAACTCCTGCCAAGCGTCCGGCAGGAGCAACTCATAGCGCTAAGTTGCCGGCACTCTGCTAACGGCGGCGCCACTTTTGATCTCAGAAGGAGTACGCTCCAGCACCTATCGCCCAGACACGAGCATCGTGCCTGATTTGCAGGGTTATGGCTGTGTCGAAAGCTCCCCCAAGTTGTTGAGTCTTGCGGTGTTTATGTCAGTCTTGCCAAAATCGACTTCGCCGGTTGCGCTCTGCCACGGATGACCTTCATGGAAGCTTTGTAACAGAAAGGCCTACATGCCAAAACAAGCTGAAGCCTTGTTGCGCTGTTCCTTTATGTGGGATTGAACACTGCCAGTGGAGCTGACCATCAAGGTGTCGGTGTAGACTAAGTAGTTTGAGCCACGGCGTACGCAAAATTCAGCCGCGTGCCTCGTGGAAGCCCCCTATAGGGGAACAATCCCGCTGGGACGATCTGCCCTCACCCGAGTTATCTAAACGGGGGTGAGGGTGTCGCCATGACCCGTGCTCCGACCGCAGATCACCGCATGAACCGGCTCCTAGCTGCTTTGGAGCCCGACGATTCTGACCCGCTTGAGTCCGACCTTGAAGTTGTCGACCTCAAGCCGGTCAAATGCTCTACGAGATGGATGACGTCGTTCACCACGCCTACTTCCCGCATGACGCCGTCTTCTCACTTGTCAACGTGATGGAGGATGGCGACGGTGTTGTCACATTAAACAGCATCAGGCGCATTGAGGCCGCCTTGGACGCCGGACAGGCTCAAGCAGCAATGTTGGCCGCAGACTTCCATTCCGAAATGGCGTTGAGGCGGTGAAGGTGGGTCGCGCGGGCAGAGCGGCGGGAGCGGGGTGGAACGAAATTGTTGCGGACGGCAGAGAACACGTTGACGAAGCTCTGCAGCCCTCCGGCAGACCGAAAGCCCTGCCTCGCCCGTTCTCGCCGGCGAAACGGGAGATGCGAATTCTCCGCCCGATTGTTGAGACCCTTGTGCGAGCGGTGTTCGACTTCTGGCATGATCTGACGTCGGGCAGCCGCGTAGGAGCCGAGCTTGTCAGTGATTAGCCGCCGGGGTGGACAGCCTTGCTTGCGCAAGAGACGCTTCAGCAAGCGTTTGGCCGCTTTGGTATCACGCCGCGTCTGCACGACCTCATCAAGGACATATCCGTCTTGGTCAACCGCCCGCCACAGCCAGTGCTTCTGGCCGGCAATGGTGACCACGACCTCATCCAAGTGCCAGATGTCGCGACGGTTTGGTTTCTTGCGCCTGAGACGGCGGGCGTACGCTGGCCCGAACTTCAAAGCCCAGCGGCGGACCGTCTCATAGGAGACGACGATGCCGCGCTCGAGCAGCATCTCCTCGACCAGCCGCAGGCTCAGAGGAAACCGGAAGTACAACCAGACCGCATACGCGATGATCTCGGGTGGAAAGCGATGGTGTTTGTAGCTGGCGGGCTTGCTCATACCGGCCTGTCTACACGCCTCACTCTGATACTCGGGTTAATGTGACAACACCCCGGTGATGACGACCCGAGGTCGAAGTGCCTTGTTCGGTTTCATTGCCACTCTCATTCGGTGCGGCGAGCTGGCAATGTAAACGTGCGGCTTAACATGGATAGCTCCTGGTTCAGGACTGCCCGCCGGCCTCGTCACCCCACAGCTCATTCAGACGCCGCGCACGGCCGCAGCTCGTGCTGTAGTACTTATACTTGATGGGGTTCTTGATGTAATAATCCTGATGATAATCTTCGGCT
>JAESGY010000562.1_pt1 | contig 12574 bp, 11 predicted proteins | sample 9269841 | NCBI WGS metagenome assembly JAESGY01 (sample SAMN17022865, study PRJNA683097) | algae metagenome | isolation source: Spirirestis rafaelensis WJT71-NPBG6 and co-occurring heterotrophs from... | place: USA: Pinto Wells, Joshua Tree National Park, Colorado Desert, CA | collected 2006-08-15
TGACCCCACACCGGAGTCCGGGAACCGGTGCGGTCCCCGGCGGGGGTCCAGGAGGCAGAGCCCCCTGGCAGCGTCCGGACCACGCGACCGCTCACGTCCCCGGGTCGCGCACGTGCGGCAGGCGGTCGAACTCGATGTTCCAGAACTGGCCGCCCCGTTCCTCGACCCGGCGGATATAGACATCCTGCACGATGTCACGGGTATTGGCGTCGATGGTGATCGGGCCGCGCGGGCTGGTCCATGACCTGCCCTTCATGGCGTTGAGCAGCGCCTCGCCCTCACCCGCGCCATGGGTCGCCTTCAGCCCCTCGGCGATCAGGTGCATGCCGTCCCAGCCGCCGACCGACATGAAGTTCGGCCGCATGTTCGGATTGGCGGCGGTGAAGGCGGCGACATAGGCCTTGTTCTCCGGGCTGTCATGCGCCGCGGAATAATGGTGGCTGGTGACGGCGCCCAGCGCCGGCCGGCCCATGTCGTTCAGGATGTCGTCATCCACCACGTCCCCGGTGCCGATCAGGCGCACGCCGGCATCCGGCAGCCCGCGCTCGGCGAACTGCTTCATCACCGCAGCGCCCTCGCCGGAGGGGACGAAAATGAACAGTGCCTGCGGCTTCGCGTCCCGCACGCGCTGCAGGAAGGGCGCGTAGTCCGGGTTGCGCAGCGGCGTGCGCAGTTCCAGCGGGATCTGCCCGCCGCCGGCCGTGAAGCGCTCCTTGAACACCCGCTCCGCATCGAGGCCAGGGGCGAAATCGGTCACCAGCGTCGCCGCGTTGCGGATGCCGTCCTTCAGCGCCCATTCTGCGATGGGTGCCGTCACCTGCGGCAGGGTGAAGCTGGTGCGGAGGATAAAGGTGCTGCGCTGGACGATGACGCTGGTGGCCGCCGCCATGACCACCATTGGCACCTTGGCCTCGGTGGCGATCGGCGCCGCGGCGAAGGCAAGCGGCGTCAGGCCGAAGCCGGCCAGCGCCCGCACCTTTTCACGCACGACCAGTTCCTGCGCCAGGCGGCGCGTCACCTCGGGCGCCGTGCCGGTGTCGTCGCGCACCAGCAGCTCGACCCGGCGGCCGCCGAAGCTCTCGCCATTTTGCCTGAGGTAGAGGCGCACCGCGGCCTCGACCTGCCGCCCGGTGGAAGCAAAGGGGCCGGTCAGCGGCAGGATCAGGCCGATGCGCGCCGCCGTGCCCTGGGCATACGCCCCCGGGGCCAGGGCCGGCGCAGCCAGGGTTGCGGCGCCCGTTGCCAGGATGCCGCGTCGCGAGACTCGTCCGAGCATGGTCCATCCCCCCAGGTGGTTGCCGGCTGTTTTGCCGGAGCCGGCACAAAGGGCAAGCCCTCAACTCGGTTATTGCCTCGCGGGGTGAGGCGGTTCGGGCGGTGCGCCTGCCCGCGCCTGCCGGGCCGGTCCTGGCATGGCTCCTGCTCACCATGCCTCCCCTGCCGAGGAGAGCGCCCATGCCCCGCACCACCCAGCTTGCCGCCCGCCCCGAGCCGATCAGCGTGATGCCGGAGGAGACGGCGCTGATCGTAGTCGATATGCAGAACGCCTATTGCTCGAAGGGCGGCTATATCGACCTGGTCGGTTTCGACGTCTCCAGCGCCCCGCCGGTGATCGAGGAATGCGCGCGCGTCATCGCCGCCTGCCGCGCCGCGGGCATCCCGGTGATCTACCTGCAGAACGGCTTCTCACCGGACCAGCGGGAGGCACCGCCGACCGCCGCGGTCTGGCACAAATCCAATGCACTGAAATTCATGCGAATGAACCAGGCCTATGCCGGCAAGCTGATCACCTACGGCACCTGGGACCACGAGATCCTGCCGGAACTGGCGCCCGAGCCCAGCGACATCGTGGTGCCGAAATCGCGCTACAGCGGCTTCGCCGGCACGGGCCTTGAGCAGATCCTGCAGGCCCGGCGCGTGCGAACACTGATCGTCATCGGCGTCGCCACCAATGTCTGCGTCGAGAGCACGATCCGGGACGCCTACCACCGCGAGTTCTTCCCGGTGATGGTCGCGGACGCGACCATGGCCGCCGGGACGGGGGCGCAGGCGGCAACCGAGTTCAACGTGGCGCAGTTCTTCGGCTGGGTGACCAGCGGGGCGGAGCTCAGGGCGGCGCTCGGCGCCAACGAGGCGGCATGAAAAAGGGGCGCTGCCCCGCGGCAGCGCCCCCTTCCCCGGAACCTCCGCAGGCTACTTCTGCAGAGCCTGCACAATTTCCTGCGTCACCTTCTTCGCATCACCGAACAGCATCATCGTGTTCGGCCGGAAGAACAGCTCGTTGTCCACGCCGGCATAGCCGCTAGCCATGCCGCGCTTGATGAAGAACACGGTCTTGGCGCGCTCCACATCCAGGATCGGCATGCCGTAGATGGCGCTGGTCTTGTCGGTCTTGGCCGCCGGGTTGGTCACGTCATTGGCGCCGATGACGAAGGCGACATCGGCCTCGGCGAATTCGGGATTGATCTCCTCGAGCTCCTTCACGTCCTCGTAAGGGACATTCGCCTCCGCCAGCAGCACGTTCATATGGCCCGGCATGCGGCCGGCGACCGGGTGGATGGCGTATTCCACCGTGGCGCCTTCCTTCTTCAGCAGGTCGCCCATCTCCCGCAGCACCTGCTGGGCCTGCGCCACCGCCATGCCGTAGCCTGGCACGACGATGATCTTGGAGGCGTTCTTCATGATGAAGGCCGCGTCCTCCGGGCTGCCGGACTTCACCGGGCCGCGGTCGCCGCCCGCGCCGGCCGCCGCGCCCGCCGCGCTGGTATCCGTGCCGAAGCCGCCCAGCAGCACGTTGATGATGCTGCGGTTCATGCCCTTACACATGATGTAGGACAGGATGGCGCCCGAGGCACCGACCAGCGCGCCCGTCACGATCAGCAGCAGGTTGCCGATGGTGAAGCCGATGCCCGCCGCCGCCCAGCCCGAATAGCTGTTCAGCATGGAGACGACCACGGGCATGTCCGCGCCGCCGATCGGGATGATCAGCAGGAAGCCGAGGGCGAAGGAGAGCAGCGCGATCAGCCAGAACAGCGCCTGGCTGCCGGTCGCGACGAAGGCGATGACCAGCACCAGCAGCAGCACGCCGAGCCCGGCGTTCAGCATGTGCTGGCCCTTGAAGATGATCGGCGCGCCGGACATCCGGCCATCCAGCTTGGCGAAGGCGATGACCGAGCCGGAGAAGGTGATGGCGCCGATGGCGAGGCCGAGCGACATCTCAACGAGCGAGGAGCCGTGGATGTCTCCACGCGTGCCGATGCCGAAGCTCTCGGGGCTGTAGAAGGCAGCTGCCGCGACGAAGACCGCCGCCATGCCGACCAGGGAGTGGAAGGCCGCGACCAGCTGCGGCAGCGCCGTCATCTGAATGCGGTTGGCCACCACCGCGCCGACACCGCCGCCGAGGGCGAGGCCGACCAGGATCAGCACGATGCCGGCAGGATCCATACCGGGCCGGAACAGCGTCGCCAGGATGGCGATCGCCATGCCGATCATGCCGTAGAGATTGCCCTGGCGGGAGGTGGTCGGGTGGGACAGCCCGCGCAGCGCCAGGATGAAAAGGACCGCCGCAACCAGATAGGCGAGAGTGGAGATCGTCGCCATGGCGTCAGGCTTTCTTCTTCGACTGGAACATCGCCAGCATCCGGCGGGTCACCAGGAAGCCGCCGAAGATGTTCACGGCGGCCAGCGTCACGGCCAGGAAGCCGAAAATCCGCGCCACCCAGTTGTCGGCGGTGCCGGCCGCCAGGATGGCGCCGACCACGATGACGGAGGAAATGGCGTTGGTCACGCCCATCAGCGGGCTGTGCAGCGCCGGGGTGACGTTCCAAACCACGTAGTAGCCAACGAAGCAGGCCAGCAGGAAGATCGTCAGCAGGAAGAGAAAGGGGTCGGCCGCGGCAGCGCCGTGCTGGATGGCGGGCACCATCTGGGTCTCGGCGAGGATGCGCGCCTGCTGCGCAAGCTCCAGCGCACGCTGCGCCGTCGCGCTGGCCTGGTTGGCCAGATCGGTGGGATTCATGGATGCGTCTCCTCAGGCGGCCTTGGCGGGGGCGAAGCTCGGATGCACGACGGCGCCGCCGCGGGTCAGCAGCACGCCCTTCACGATCTCGTCCTCGGCCGGCAGCTTCGGCGCCTTCGCCTCCTTGTCCCAGAAGGTGGTCAGGAAGGTCAGCAGGTTGCGCGCGAAAAGCGAGGAGGAGGCGCCGGCGATGCGGCCCGGCCAGTTGTGGTAGCCGAGGATCTTCACGCCATTCTCGGTGGTGACCAGTTCGCCGGGCTTCGTCAGGGCAACATTGCCCCCGGCATCGGCGGCGATGTCGACGATGACCGAGCCGGGCTTCATCGACTTCACCATCTCGGCGGTCACCAGGGTCGGCGCCTTGCGGCCCTGCACCAGGGCGGTGGTGACGACGATATCCTGCTTGGCGATATGCGCCGCCACGACCTTGGCCTGCTCGGCATAGAACTCGGCCGAGAGCTGCTTGGCGTAGCCGCCGGCGGTCTGGGCCTGCTTGCTCTCCTCGCTTTCATAGCCGACGAAGGCGGCGCCGAGCGACTTGATCTCCTCCTTGGCGGCCGGGCGGACATCGGTCGCGGAGACCCGGCCGCCGAGGCGGCGGCCCGTCGCAATGGCCTGCAGGCCGGCCACGCCCGCGCCCATGACGAAGACATTGGCGGCCGAGATGGTGCCCGCCGCCGTCATCAGCATGGGGAAGCCGCGGTCATAGGAGGCGGCGGCCTCGATCACGGCGCGATAGCCGGCGAGATTCGCCTGGGAGGAAAGGATGTCCATGCTCTGCGCGCGGGTGATGCGCGGCAGCAGCTCCATGGCCCCCGCCTCGATGCCGGCCTTGGCATAGGCATTCGCCTGCGCCTCATCGGCCTGGAGCTGGCCGAGCAGCAGGGTGCCGCGCGGGATCAGCGAGAGTTCATCGACCGCGCCCTCCCCGGCGGCGAGCGGCGCCCGGATCTTGAGGACGATGCCGGCGCCCTTGAGCGCGGCAGCGGCATCCGGCGCGATCTCGGCGCCGGCCGCGGCATACTCCGCGTCCGGAATGCCGGAAGCGAGGCCGGCGCCGGCCTCCACCGCGACGGTGCAGCCGAGGCCAATGAGTTTTTTGACGGTTTCCGGTGTGGCCGCGACACGAGTCTCGGCCGGCCGGCGCTCCTTCAGGACAGCCAGACGCATACGGGTTCCCCTCTTCCGCCCGATAGATGCGGCGATGCGCGATGGCCGGCAACCCCGCAGGTCTGGCCCATGCGCCAAGCGCTCATACAAAGCGCGCGAAAGCTTGACCATGGGGCTCGGGCAAGTACGGCGCGAGGGAAGGACACGCTTAGATCACAGGCAAAACAAGTCAAGGACCGGACTCTGAGCTCACCACGCAGGCAGGCCGGCGCCCAATTGCACAATCGGCGATCATGGTGCCAATTGCGATTGGCAACCGCTTCCGGCTTACCCGGCACCGCTGGCATCCATCGCCCCGTCCGGGTGAGCCCGGGAGCAGAGGGTGCTCCATGAGCGACATCACGGCCTCGTGTCCGGATGCCGATCCCTCACGGCCTCACACCGCCGGCGCCGGCACTCCCGCCGCGGCCAGGGCCTGGGCCTGCCGCTCCGCCACCGCCTGTTCGGACAGGCCCTCGATCATCTCCATGAACAGCCGGTGCCAGTTCATCTCGGCCCTGAGCCGCAGGAAGACGCTGCCAAGGCCGATCGCCGCCCGGTCCATCAGCGGGAATTCGCGCGGGACCTTCACCCCGCCCGTCCGCTTCAGCCCCTCATGCACCTGCTGGGCGACCTTACGGCCATAGGACATGTCGTCCGAGTACTGGATCGGCCGCACCTTGTCCTGCACCAGCGGCTCATAGAGGAAGGCGGCCCAGAGGTTCAGGACCGCCATGGTCTCCTTGGAGAGGTTGCGGAAGCCCCAGATCCGGTAGGCCTCGGCCGCCTTCTCGTCGTCATGGTCCCGCACCGCCTCGAACAGCAGGATGACGCCGCCGACGAAGCTCGGCGGGAAGACGCGGATGGTGCCGAAATCGAAGAGGTTGATGCCCTGCCGGTCCGGCCGCGCCTGGTAATTGCCCAGATGCGGGTCGCCATGGATGACGCCGTAGCGGTAGAAGGGCCGGTACCAGGCCCGGAACAGGCCCTCGGCATAGGCCTGCCGCTCCTCGGCCGGCGGGCTCTCCTCCAGGCGCCTGATCAGCGGCTGGCCCTCCAGCCAGGTCATGGTCAGCAGCCGGGTAGTGCAGTAGCCCTCAATCGGCTGCGGCACCACGACATGCGGCTGGTCGGCCAGCATGAGGCCGTAGAGGCGCTGATGCGCCGCCTCCCGCAGGTAGTCCAGCTCCTCCCGCAGGCGGTCGCGGAGCTCCTGATACACCTCCCCGTTGTCGAGGGAGCTGTCCATGCGCTGGTAGAGCTGCATGGCGAGCTTGAGCTGCCGGAGATCGGCCTCCACCACGCTCGGCATGTCGGGGTACTGCAGCTTGCAGGCGACCAACCTGCCGTCCGGCAGCTCCGCCTTGTGCACCTGGCCGAGCGAGGCCGCCGCCGCCGCCTCCCGCCCGAAGGACCTGAACCTGCCCTCCCAGCCGGGCCCGAGCTCCCCCTGCATCCGGCGGCGGACGAAGGGCCAGCCCATGGGCGGGGCGTTGGCCTGCAGCGTGGCGAGCTGCTGGGCGTATTCCTCGGGCAGGGCGTCCGGCACGGTGGAGAGGAACTGCGCCACCTTCATCAGCGGGCCCTTCAGCCCGCCCAGGATCTGCTTCAGGTCCTCGGCATGCGCCGTCTTGTCGGTCTTGAGGCCGAGGAAGCGCTCCCCGGCGACGCGGGCGGCGATTCCGCCGACGGCGCCCGAGGTGCGCACCATCCGCCGCACCTCGCCGAAGAGGGTGCTGTCGCGGTTACGGTCACTCATGCGGACTTTTCCAGCTCGTCGATGAATCCGGCGATGACGTCGAGGCCCCGCTGCCAGAATTGCGGGTCCGAGGCATCCAGGCCGAAGGGCGCCAGCAGCTCCTTGTGGCGCAGCGTGCCGCCGGCCTTCAGCAGTTCCAGGTATTTCCGCTCGAAATCCGGCACCTGGCCGTCCCGGTAGACGCTATAGAGCGCGTTCACCAGGCAGTCCCCGAAAGCATAGGCATAGACATAGAAGGGCGAGTGCACGAAGTGCGGGATATAGGCCCAGTAGACGCCGTAATCCTCGGTGAAGTCGAAGGCCGGGCCCAGGCTCTCCCGCTGCACCTGCATCCAGAGCGCGGCGATCTGCTCGGCAGAGAGCTCGCCTTTGCGGCGCTCGTCATGCAGCAGCGTCTCGAACCGGTAGAAGGCGATCTGCCGCACCACCGTGTTCAGCATGTCCTCGACCTTGCCGGCCAGCATCAGCCGCCGCCGCTTCGGGTCGGCCTCGGCATCCAGCAACCCGCGGAAGGTCAGCATCTCCCCGAAGACGCTGGCGGTCTCGGCGAGTGTCAGCGGCGTGCCGGAGAGCAGGTAGCCCTGCTCGCCCGCCAGAACCTGGTGGACGCCATGGCCCAGCTCATGCGCCAGCGTCATCACGTCCCGGGTCTTGCCGTGGTAGTTCACCAGCAGATAGGGGTGGGCGGAGGGCACAGTCGGATGCGCGAAGGCGCCGGACGCCTTGCCCGGGCGCAACGCCGCGTCGATCCAGGGCTGCTCGAAGAAGCGCCCGCCGATCGAAGCAAGGTCCGGGCTGAAGGCGCGGTAGCTGTCGAGCACCGTCCGCACCGCCTCCGGCCAGGGGATGCTGCGGTCCTGCTCCTCCGGCAGCGGGGCGTTGCGGTCCCAGTGCTGCAGCTTGTCCAGGCCCAGCCATGTCGCCTTCATGGCGTAGTAGCGGTGGGAGAGGCGCGGAAAGCTGGCGCGCACCGCCGTCACCAGCGCGTCCACCACCTCGTCCTCGACCATGTTGGCGCGGTTGCGCGAACTGCCCGGCCGCGGATAGCGCCGCCAGGTGTCTAGGATCTCCTTGTCCTTCGCCAGGGTGTTGGTGATGAGGGAGAAGAGCCGGACGCGGCTGCCGAAGGCCTCCGACACGCCCTTCGCCGCCGCCTCCCGCACCGACCGGTCGCGGTCCGAGAGCCTGTTGAGCGCCGCCGAGACGGTCAGCTCCTCCGCCCCGACCTTCACCATCATGCCGGCGATGGTCTCGTCGAACAGGCGGTTCCAGGCGCTGCGCCCGGTCACCTCCTTCTCATGCAGCAGCTTCTCCAGCTCGTCCGAGAGCTGGTGCGGCCGGAAGACCCGCAGGTCGCGCAGCCAGGGGCGCCAGCGCGCGAGGGCGGCGCTGCCGGCGAGCTTCCGCTCCAGCTCGGCATCCTCCAGCCGGTTCAGCTCCAGCGTGAAGAACAGCAGGTGCGAGGAGATGGCCGTCACCCGCTCCTGCAGGGTCTGGTAGAAGCGGCCATTGGCCGGGTCCTGGGCGTCGCCGGCGAAGACGAGCTGGCCGTAGCTCATCGCCCGGCCCAGCACCTCCTCGATGCGCTCATACTCGGCGATCGCCGCGGCCAGCGCCTCGCCGGACAGTCCCGCCAGCTTGCCGGCCAGCCGGGTGGCGAAGGCCTTGCCATCCGCCTCCGCCCGATCGAGATCGGCGGCAAGCCGCGGATCCTCCGGGGAAGCGTAGAGGTCGGAGAGGTCCCAGACCGGCAGCGGCACGCCGCCGGGCGGGGCACCGGCATCGAGCGGCGAGCGGAGGACCGGGCGAAGGCCCGCAGCCGCGGCGGGATCCGCAGCGGCACGGGGCGGGGTCGGAATGGGCTCGGATCGGGTCACATCTCCCCATATAAGGCTGCGCGGGTCGCGGCCAAGCCGCTGCGGCCCGGCGACACGCGTTGGGGGCGGGGGAACGAGGGGGGCAATGTCTCAGACGGAGGCGCTCGTCATGTCGGGCGGGGCAAGGGCTGGCCGGACGGCCGAGAACCGCGGAACCAGCGGCTGGACGAGCCTGCCGGGGATGCTCTTCGCCCTGGCGCGGCAGCGCCCGGACCGGCCGATGCTGCGCTACTGGCGGGACGGCGCTTGGCGCCGGCTGCTCTGGGGCGAGTTCGCCGAGCAGGTCGGCCATGTCGCGGCCTGGCTGCGCGGCCAGGGCATCATGCCGGGCGACCGCGTCCTGCTGGTCAGCGAGAGCCGGCCGGAATGGAACATCGCCGATTGCGCCATCATGGCGATCGGCGCGGTCACCGTGCCGACCTACACCACCAACACCGTCGCCGACCACGCCCATATCCTGCGGGATTCCGGCGCGCGCAGCGCCATCGTCTCCACCCCGGCGCTCGCCGCCCGGCTGGCGGAGGCCGCCGCCGCGACCGGCGGGCTCGACCTGCTGGTCTGCATGGATGGCATGCCCGGGGGCCTGGCGGCGCGCCCCTGGGCGGAGGCCGCCGCCTGCCCCACCGACCTGGCGATGCTGATGGCGGAGGCCGAGCAGATCCCGGCCGGCCGGCTCGCCTGCCTGATCTACACCTCCGGCACCGGCGGCACCCCGCGCGGGGTCATGCTGCCGCATCGCGCGATGCTGGCGAACCGGGAGGGCGTGCGCGGCCTGATCGAGCGCCTGGGCGTGGACGGGGAGCCTTATCTCTCCTTCCTCCCCCTCTCCCACAGCTATGAGCACACCGTGGGCTGCTTCCTGTTGCCGTCGATGGGGCTGGAGGTGGTCTATTCCCGCGGCGCCGAACGCCTCGCCGCCGAGTTCCAGGAGATCCGGCCCGCCATCGTGACGGCCGTGCCGCGGCTGTTCGAGGTGCTGCGCGCGAAGATGCTGGCGCAGATCGAGAAGGAGAGCGGGCTGAAGCGGCGGCTCTTCGAGCGGACGCTGTCGCAAGGGCTGCGGCGGATGGACGGCCCGCCCCTCGGCCTCGGCGAGCGGCTCATCGACCCGCTCCTCGACCGGCTGGTGCGGGACAAGGTACGGGCGCGCTTCGGGGGCGGGCTGAAGGCGCTGGTCTCGGGCGGGGCGCGGCTGGACCCGGAGCTCTCGGGCTTCTTCCTCGCCCTCGGCCTGCCGCTGATCCAGGGCTATGGCCAGAGCGAGGCCGGGCCGGTGATCAGCGTGAACCTGCCCTGGGACAACCGGCGGCACACCGTCGGCCCGCCGCTCGAGGGGGTGCAGGCGCATATCGCCGAGGATGGTGAGCTGCTGATCCGCGGCGATCTGGTCATGGACGGCTACTGGAACAACCCGGAGGCAACGGGGCAGGCGCTGCGGCCCGGACCTGATGGCGGGACCTGGCTGCACACCGGCGATGTCGGCCGGATCGAGGACGGGCGGATCGTCATCACGGACCGCAAGCGGGACTTCATCAAGACCCTGGGCGGGGACATGGTGAGCCCGGCCAAGATCGAAGGCCTGCTGATGTCGGAGCCGGAGATCGTCCAGGCGGTGGTCGCGGGCGAAGGCCAGCCCGGCATCGTCGCCCTGCTCGTCGCAGCCGATGGGATGGAGGACAAGGTGGCGCCGGCCGTGGCGCGGGTGAATGCCAAGCTCTCGGCCATCGAGCGCATCCGGCGCTGGATGCCGGCGCCCTCCGCCTTTTCGGTCGAGAACGGCCTGCTCACGCCGACCATGAAGGTGCGGCGGCGGGCGGTGCTGGAGCGCTACCAGGGAGAGCTGGACTCGCTCTACCGCTAAGCGGGGCGGCGGCCGGCTTCGCCGCGGGGGAATGCGGCCGGGACATGTTGGGATGCCGGCGGCAGGGTGTAGCGGGCGGACCCGTCCGTGGCAGTGCCCCATCTGCTGTCCGGGCCGAAGCGGGCGCCCGCCTTCGGTGCTGCAGCAGGTTCGGGATCCGCCCCACCGCCAGGTCCCCGCGATCGCCCCCAGCCCGCGCTCGCCTGACATGTCGAACAGGCAATGGCAGTCTCGGCCCGTGGTTGGGAGACGGCATCCCGACCGGCCTCAGGGCACTTTGCCCCCGGCAGATGTGACCGCTTGGCCTCCACCTCGGGCGGCCCGGGGTGGAGACGTGCCGCAACCGCGACGGCCAGCGCCGGTTCCTCATGCATGGACCCGAACGATCTCCTTCCGAACCTGCGTGGCCTCGCCTTCTTTCCCCATATCCGCGACCTCGCCATCGCCTATGCGCTGGCCTTCCTGATCGGCTGGAACCGGGAGCGCGAGGACCGGAGTGCGGGCCTGCGGACCTTCCCGCTCGTCGCGGTCGCCGCCTGCGGCTTCGTCCAGGCGGCCGAGCGGTTGATGGGCACCGAGGACAGCCCCGAGGCCATGGCACGGATCGTCGAGGGCGTGATCACAGGGATGGGATTCATCGGCGGTGGCGCCATCCTCAAGAGCGGTGGCGAGGTCCATGGCACCGCGACCGCCGCCGCGCTCTGGGCCACGGGGGCCATCGGCGTCGCAGCGGGCCTCGGGGCCTATGACGTGGCGCTGGTCATCTGCGGTTTCGCGGTGGTGACACTTTATGCGCTCAGCCGTCTCAAACCGCGCCCGCCCTCATCGGATTGAGACAGGCCGGCCGCACCAAAAACCGCAACGGACCGCATGGCGATTCGTTGGGCGGGAAAGGCAGGAGGATGGCATGCAGGCATTGCCGCCCAATTGGTTTGATAGCAAGCTGGCGCACCTGATTGCCGGCGTCGTCCTGTTCGCGCTTGGCGCGAGCATGTTCGGCGCTCTGGGCTGGTAGGGGCTGATCGTGACCCTGCCGCTCTGGGCAGCCGCCGCCGCGGTGGTCTGGCTGCGCTTCCAGAACGGCGTCCCGTTGCGGCAGGAATTCCGGCGCCGCGGCTGGTCCACCTGACACCGGAGGCGGCAGGGCCGCGTCCCATCGGCTGGTCCCGCGCCCTGGACGCCGCCGGGCCATCGCTCACCGGGCGCGCTGCCCGCCTCGCCTCAGGGCCGGGGCGCGGTGCAGAGCCCAGGCAGCCCGATCCATGCGGGCGCTGGCTGCAGCGGATGGCGCCCAGGACTGATCCCTGGCTCAGGACATGCTGACGCGTGTCCGCCTCAAACGTCGGCGGCCCTCCGGGCCTTGGCTTCGCGGCATTGGCCGCGGCGCGCATGTGCGCGCTCGGCCCGCTCCGCCGGCTGCAGGTCAGGACGTCATGAGCCAGGTATGAACGCCCATCGGCAGCAGGCCGATGGTCATGGAGCGGGTTTCCGCTCCGGGGTCCTCACGCCGCGGAGCGATCGGTTCCAGGGTGCGGCGGAGCGGCTGACAGCACGGGTCTCCCGGCCGGCAGGGGTGGAACGGCAGCCTCAGCCGGCCTCGCCCCGCCCCGCATCGGTTGCAGCAGCAACCGGTCCAGCCGCTGCTGCTCCGGGGCCCGCCAGCCGGCGACGCCGATCACCACCCCCTCCCCTGCCGCCGGTGCGGCGCGGTAGCTGCCGAAGAGGCGGTCCCACCAGGACAGGCAGAAGCCATAGCAACTGTCCGTCTCCGCCCGGACCTCACTGTGATGGGTCCGGTGCATCTCAGGTGTCATACCGTCTCCGGATGATCAGCTCGGCTGAACGGGCTTGGGCCACCAATGGAAGTTGGTGTGCGGCTGGAGGGTGGCGGCATCGAACTGGCGACAGCG
>JAESGY010000563.1_pt1 | contig 12563 bp, 13 predicted proteins | sample 9269841 | NCBI WGS metagenome assembly JAESGY01 (sample SAMN17022865, study PRJNA683097) | algae metagenome | isolation source: Spirirestis rafaelensis WJT71-NPBG6 and co-occurring heterotrophs from... | place: USA: Pinto Wells, Joshua Tree National Park, Colorado Desert, CA | collected 2006-08-15
CGCCTGCGTCACCAAGCGCAAGGTCTCCGGCGGCACCATGAGCGAGGATGGCCGCACCGCCCGCGACGTGCTGCTCGGCCTGATGAAGACCTGCCGCAAGCTCGGTGTCTCGTTCTACCGCTATCTCGGCGACCGCCTGCGCGTCCCGGGCGCCATGCCCGTCCCGCCGCTACCGGATCTCGTCCGTCAGGCCGCCACCCCAGCCTGACCGGCCAGCCGCGCCCGCGAATTTGCCCCGGCTACGGATACAGCGCGCAGGGCAGCGGGTCGCACGATGGGACAGGGCGCTGTGCCCCTTGCCGCTGCACTGATAGTAGAAGCGTTCTCGATTGGTCGCGCGTGCAATGCACGCCAAGCCGCAGCAGCCGCAACCCACCAACGCGCGGAGCAGGTACTGAGATCTTAGCGCGGACGAACTCACCTCCGACCCGACGCCGGGCTATGCCGATCCGCTGGTCGGATGTTATGGTTCAGTTGAAGACCGTTTGGTACGCCTCTTGGACAGATGCGGGCTCCGCGCCGAAGATCGGCACGACGAAGCGGAACGGATGGGTGACTGTCACCCTGACGGTCGTGACGGAGCCGTCCGTGGCACAGTCGCTCATCGTTATGGAGAGGGCGCCGGGGTTCAGGAACGGGGCGCGGATCGGGACACCGACGAGGGCGCCGCTCAGGCCGGTGCACGGATCGAGCGCGCCGTTCATGTTCGCCGAGCCGTGCAGCGTCACGGTCCGCGCCGCGTCGGCAGCGACTATGCGCAGCGCGTGCAGCGTAAACATGTACCTGCCCAGCTCCATGGAGCCGAGCAGCAAGGTGACGAGTAGGCCGCCGACCATCGCGAATTCGAGGCTAGTCGCACCGCGGTCGCCCAACGGCGAAAAATCTTGCCTAGCGGAGACGGACCACCGCATGCCCGGCTCCCCCCGAGACGTACCGGAGCAGCAGTGGTGTGGTGCTCCGCTTCGCGGATACAGCGATGGTGCGGGCAGATCCGCTGTCGCAGGCGGCGGCGCATGATACCATGAGACTGTCGCCGCAGACGCAGGCGATCGAGACTTCCGCAGCCGCCAGCTCCGGCCAGGCGGCCAGCACCTGGCTCTTGATCGCCGTCTCATCCGTGGGGTTCGCCAGGGCGTATTGGGCGCCGGCGCGCACCGCGCGCTCGAGCCGGAGCGAGATTTGGATGGAGTCGGCCAGGTCGTAGGTACCGAAGGTCAGCAGCACGAGGGCGGGCGCCACGACGGCGAACTCCGCTGCTGAAGCGCCCCGGCGGCCCATTCCGCTCAGCATCGACGCTACTCCACCAGCCGCGTGATGCGGAGTGTCGCGTAGGACGTGAAGCCCTTGCAGCCAGACACGTTAACCTCGGTGTCGGCCGTGCCCGAGAAGGAGAGCCGGTAGCCGACTATTGAAAGGCATGTGGAGCCGAGATCGCTTTTGCCGTTCGCTACCACATCGGAAGTCGGGAAATACAGGCCGCCGAACAACGTCATTTTTGCGCCTCCGTTGAGCTGGACCTCCTTCGCTACTCCGTTATTGGTCGCACGCGCGTCCCGATACAGGACGAGTCCGGCAGCCTCGGGGTGGTCCGGAACCTGCGAAGCAGCCGGCCCGCGGAGCGAGCCATTGGCCTGAGCGTTGATCCGGATGGTCCCGACCCGGTCCGGGTCACCGGTAAAGACCAGCGTGACGCCGTTCCCCGTGATTGCGCCCTGCACGTCGAGGTCGGCATTCTTGAAGTAGTAAATACCGGGGTCGAGATTCAGTGTCTGCTGCGGTCCGATCGACAGGGAGTCGCAGATAGCCTTGCCGGGTGAGAGGGTGCCGGACCCCTCCTTGAGGTCGATTGGAGGGGAGAGGCAGGCGGGCGGTTCTGGTGTCCAGCGTTGCAGGCCTGCGAAGGGGTCAGTAATCGCATCCGGACGGTTGGCTGCGATTTGCGGACGCACCGTGCGCCTGTCATCCGTCCAGACATCGCCGTTAGTGCAGCCGCTGCAAGCGCCGGTCGTGATTAGGCCCGCCGTGCGCACCCGGGCGCTGCCGACCACGTCGATGCCACTTGGTGAGGTCGTGTTCGAGCCTAGGAAGCAGCGGCGCGCGTTCGTCGTGCTGTTGCCGCCGAGCTCAAGGCCGCCACTGAGCGCGAGCACACACACCTCCTCCTCAATATGAGAGCTCGCGACTGCACGGCTACGCGCGGTCGGTGGCGTGTTGAGGAAGAGGCGGGTCAAGCCTATCGTCTGCGGCCGGGCAATGACGACCTCGACGGCCGTGCTGTCGCCCGCGAAGGGTCCACTCGCCGGCGGATTGACCATTACCTCGGTCGCATCCGGGAAGCCGTTGCGCGCCGCCGTGTCGCGCGCCACTGCCTCGTAATCCGTGCCGCGCTCCCGGGCGGCGGCCCCGGCCAAGGCGGCGAGGTCCGCTGCCGTGACCGCATTCTGAAGCGACAGGTACCAACTCCCGGCCTCCAATGCGAGCCCTGCGAAGCCAAGCAGAACAGTCGCAGAAGTGGCAACTATCGCGGAGGTGGCGCCGCGGCGTCCGAGCGGCGGGGTGTGTAGGACGGGCGATCGCAGACGGCTGGGGCAGTGCCTCCTCTGAGACCCCCAGAGTTGGTGACCTGGAATAATTGCGGGCATTTCGTCCTCTCGCGTGCCGCTGCCCTAAGCGGCTCTAACGACATTATGCCTCGATCGGTGGTTGATCAAGGCGTGTTGAATGCCGCGCTGAGGTTCTTCACCAAGCTCGAACGCCGGCAATTCCCGCAAGGAAGCACCGTCTCGCGTACCAGTTGAGCGTTGACAGCGACACTCACTATCTCATAAGTTGCAGGGCCCAGGAAAATTCAACCAAACAGGTTGAGCTCCGTTTGGGTGAGTTTGTAGCAATACGTGTCGCGGAAAACGGTCCTGCAGGGGACTTGTGACGCAGTGCTTAAGGAAGGGACGCTCATGATCCGCTACTTCGTTCGCCGGGCCGCCGGCGCCGTCATGGACCGCAAGGGCGTGTCCGCCGCCGAGTACGCCGTGCTCGCCGTTGGCATTGTGGTTCTCGTCGGAGGTGCGGTCACCCTTTTTAAAGACGACTTCAATGCCGTCTTCACAACAATCGGCACCAAATTGGAGGCAGCGAGCAAGCTGTAATGATGCGCCGCCGCGAGGAGCGGTTCTTTCCGCTCTGCTGGGTGAATTGGGCCTCGCGGCGACTTTTTATTTCAGCGCATGCGGGTGTAATTGTGAACTCATGGTACTTGCTATTTCCAAGTGTTGTTCTGCTTGTTGCGGCGGCATGGCGCGACATTGCGACGCGTACACTGCCTGATCCGGTGTCCATCCTTTTGGCCGGCGCAGGCATTCTGTCCCGTGTCTCGGAAGGTTGGCAGGCTGCGGCTGTCTCAATCGCCGTCGCTCTCATCCTTTTTCTGCTCCTCCTGCTCCTCGCCGTTTACGGCCTGTTGGGTGGTGGCGACGTCAAGCTCGCTGCGGCTGTTGCCCTGGGCCTGCCGCCGGCCGCGGCCTGGGACTTCATTTATGCCACAATGATGATCGGTGGCGTTCTCGGCGCGATCTATTTGGTCGGCCCGCGGATTGTGCCGCGATCTCGCCCAGCGCTTGGTACCTCTCCCCTGCGCCGCGTCGCCGCCATTGAAGCTTGGCGTCTCCGGCGCCGCGGCCCGGTGCCTTATGGTGTCGCAATCGCTGGCGGCGGCATTCTCATGGTCCTGAGCGCGCCGGGACCCTGAACCCATGCTCTTGCGCCTTCTCGTCTTTTTTTCGCTCGTTTTGAGCGCAGTGGGCCTCGGCGCCATCGGCTTCCAACTTCTCGCGCCCACCGCCCCGCCACAGGCGCAGGCGCAGGCGCCGGCGCCGCCACCACCGCCCGCGCGTGCGCGCATCCTGGTCGCCAACCGTCCGCTCGCCTCGGGCACGCTCCTCAAGGACGAGGATTTCAAGATCCGCGAGCTGCCGCCGGCGGAGGTCCCGGATGGCGCCCTCGAACCGCGCGACGACATCCGCGCGGAGCTGCGCGGTGCGCTGCTCCGGCGCTACCTCGATGCAGGCACGCCCGTGCATCGGGCAGACGTCCTGCGCCCGCGCGACCGCGGCTTCCTTGCAGCCGTATTGCGCCCAGCGACGCGAGCGATCTCGGTCGGCGTGGATGTGGTGACCGGCACCGCGGGTCTGATATGGCCGGGCGACCAGGTTGATCTAATTCTCACCCAGGAACTGCCCGCCGGCGACGTGCCGCTCGCCCGTCGGGTGGTCGGAGAGACGCTCCTCGCCGATGTGCGCGTCATCGCGGTGGACCAGCAGTTCACGCAGGGCGCCACCGCGGCCGACGCCACGCCGAGCCGCATCGCCCGCACCGTGACGCTGGAAGTGACGCCCGAGCAGGCCGAGCGGGTCGCGGTCGGCAGCCGGCTGGGCCGCATCGCCCTTACGGTGCGCGCCATCGAGCACCAGGACGCCGAGCCGACGCAGGCGTCCAGTCCGCTCTTCGGCGGGGATGTTTCGCCGGCGCTCGCGCGCTCTGCGATCTCGCAGGGCATCCGTATGCGGGTGATCCAGGGCGACGGCCATCAGGAGGTCACCTTCCGATGACCCACAGCGACCCGCGCGGGGTGGGGTGATAGCGATGCGGCGTTCCGTGTGCCTCGCCGTCCCCCTCACCCTCGGCGTCCTCTACGCACCACTGGCAGCCTGGGCGCAGGAACGCATGACGGCATCTGCCGCGCCCGATGCCGGGACGATGCCCCGCCCGCCCGCCGCTACAGGCCAGGACCGCGCGTTGCCCTTGCCCCTGTCGGGCCGGACCGGCCTGCGCCCCGCCGTGCCGCCGGCCGTCTCGGTGGCGGTCCCGGCCATCCCCGCGGTCCAGGCACCGCGTCTGCCGACGCCGATCGCCCTGGTCCTCGAGGCGGGGGGCGGCCGGCTGCTGCAGCTTCCGGCTCCCGCCATCACCATCATGGCGGCCGACCCGCGGATCGCACGGGTCCAGCCGGCCTCGCCGACTAGTATTTTCCTGATGGCCGTCGCGCCGGGCCGCACCACCGTCATCGCCACTGCGGAGGACGGCGCACCGGTCGCTGAATATGATATCCTCGTCCAGCCTGGGCGCGGGGCGGTCGCCGTGCAGGTCCCCGGCACCGAGCAGCGGGCCCCGTCGGCGCCACCGCTCAGCGCATCCGCGGTGCAGAGCCTGATCCGCCGACTGGTCCGTGGTGGGGAAGGCGTGGAGGTCGCGGCCGCGGGATCTAACGGGCTCCTGCTGAGCGGCTTGGTGCCCGGCGCGGCTGAGGCACAGCGCGCGGAGGCGATTGCGCGCGCCTATGCGGGAGAGGCGAGGGAAGTGATTAACTCGCTGTCCCTCCTCTCCTCCATCCAAGTGAATGTCCGGGTGCGCGTCGCCGAGATCTCGCGCCAGGTGACGCGCGAACTCGGCTTCAACTGGCAAGCCCTTGCTTCCGACGGCGCGAATTGGCTTATCGGGCTGCGCACTGGTGGCGCGGGCGCCGTGCTCGGCGCCCTCAGGGGCGCCGTGGCAACGACCAGCGTGGCGCCGGGCCGCTATGGGGTCAGCTTTTCGTCCTCGCGCTTCGACATCAACGCGGTGATTGATGCCCTCGCGGCGGACCACCTCATCACGGTCCTGGCCGAGCCAAACCTCACAGCGCAGTCGGGCGAGGTGGCGAGTTTTCTCGCGGGCGGTGAGTTCCCGGTCCCAGTCGCCGCCAGCGGCACGAGCAATGCCATCAGCATCGACTTCAAGCAGTTCGGCGTGAGCCTCGCCTTCGTGCCGACTGTCCTGGGGCCGGACCGGCTGAACCTGCGCGTCCGACCGGAGGTGAGCGAGTTGACAGAAAATGGCGCTGTAACCGTGCCGCTCGCCACCGGAACAGTGACTATTCCGGCGTTAAGCGTCAGACGTGCGGAGACGACAGTCGAGCTCGGAAGCGGCCAGAGCTTCGCCATCGCGGGGCTGCTCCAGCGCAGTAGCACGCTGGTGAACTCGGGGGTCAGCGGGCTCGGCGATGTGCCGGTGCTCGGCGCGCTGTTCCGCTCCGACCGGTTCCGCCGCAACGAGACGGAGCTGGTTATCATTGTGACACCCTATCTCGTCCGCCCGGTCTCCGATCCGCAAGCGCTCGGGGCGCCGACGGATGGCCTCCGGCCAGCCACGGATCTCGACCGCATCTTGCATCGCCGCCAGATCGCGCGCGGCGCGCCGCAGCCACAGCTCCGCCGAGGGCTGGATGCTGGCTTCATCCTGGAGTGACTGCAATGCGAGTATGCACTGCCTTCGGGCTCGTAATGCTCGTCGCTGCCTGCGCCGGAGATGACTTCTCGCGTCCTGGTACCTGGCAGGCTATCGGCGTGAACGACGCCAATCTGCACGCCATGCTGGCGGACCCCACCCATGCGGTCCGCGGCGCTGCGGCCGGGTCCGAGCGGGGCCAGCCCGGCAGCGTCGCCATTCACCGCCTGGAGCAGGGACGTCGCCCGCCACTGCCGGATACGCGGGTGTCGCGCGTCGGTGCGACCGGTGCAGCGCCGGCGGGAGGGGCGAATGCACGCTAAGGCATCCGTTCTGCACGAGGCGCCCGACGCATCCCGCGGCGCGGCTGCGCTCTTCGGGCACCGGCCGGGTTTCGTGGCTTTCGTCGACGACGAAACAAGCGAGGCGGCGCTGCGCGGCGGCCTGGCCGAGATCGCGGGCGGGCTCCAGGTCCGGCGTGGAGGCGTCCGTGCCGCCGCGAAGGTGCTCGAGCGGGAGGCGACTCCGAGGGTCCTGCTGGTGGACGTCTCCGGAGTCGCGGATCCGGTCGCTGCGCTCGAGGGTCTCGCGGCCGTCTGCATGCCGGATGTGCGGGTCCTGGCCGTGGGCGAGCAGGCCGACATCGACCTCTACCGCCAGCTCACACGCGAGCTCGGCGTGGCGGAGTACCTCCAGAAACCTCTGACGCGTGGTGCGGTTGCCCAGGTCTTCGGCCCGTATGCGGCGAGTGGCGCCGACCCGGACAGCGCGGACGCGACCAGCCGAGGGGGGCGGGTGGTCGCCGTCTGCGGCGTGCGCGGGGGCTGCGGCGCGACCACCATTGCCGTCAACCTCGCGCTGCAGCTCGCGGATGCGAGTCGTGGCCACGTGGCGCTCCTCGACCTGCACCTGCGCGGCGGCACCACGGGCACAATGCTCGGGGTCCGCCCAGGTGCCGGGCTGCGGATCGCGCTTGAGGAGCCGGACCGGGCAGACGCGCTTTTCCTGGATCGGGCCGCGATACCGGTCGGCGAGCGAATGCGGCTGATTGCGGCGGAGGAGCCGTTGGACTCTCTGCCGCAGCCATCCGAGGACGGCGTGAATCGGCTGCTCGCGCTGCTGCGCCAGCGCTTCAACCACGTCGTCGTCGACCTGCCGATGCCGCTCGGGCCGGCGGAGCGAGCCGCCCTCGCGGCCGCCCGGCTTCGCCTGGTGGTGCTGGGGCCCGATATCGCCGGCATTCGGGATGCGGTCGCGGCGCGCAAGTTTCTGACGATAGGTGGGGCGGCCCGCGTGATGACCGTGCTGAACCGGGCGGGCATGGCGGGGATGCTCAAGACCAAGCTGGTGGAGGAGGGACTCGGCGCCGCACCCGACATCGTGATCCCGGACCTGCCGCGCGTGTTACCGCGCGCCGCTAATCTCGGCCGGCCGGCGCTGCGCGAGAGCGCCGCCCTGCGGCGCGCCCTGGAGCCCCTGACGCAGGAGATCGCGGCCGTGCGGGGCCAGGAGGCCCGGCCGCCTGGCCTCTTCCGCCGCCTCCTCGGGCGGAAGATCGCGGGATGAAGACCTTCGGCCGCCGTGTCGAACCGCCCCCGAGGACGGTGGCTCTGGCCTCGGTTCCCATGCCACCCGCGCCGGCCGCCAGCGCGGCCCGACCCGAGAGCCCCTCTGCGTCCAGCGGGGAGATGACCGAGCGCATCCGCCGGCTCCGAGTGCAGGTAATGGAGCGCGTGGATCCCGTCGTCGCCGCGGATCTTCCCGGCCCGGCGCTGCGGGCGCAGCTCGAAGCTCTGGTCCACGAGCTCGCGGATCGTGAGCGCATCGAGATCTCAGCACGCGAGCAGGCGCGCCTTGCCGAGGAGCTCGCCGACGATATGGTCGGTTACGGTCCGCTCGAGCCGCTGCTGCAGGACGAGACCGTTAACGACATCATGGTAAACGGGCCCGACCACGTCTTCGTCGAGCGTCGCGGCGTCGTGCAGCGGGCGAACATTCGATTCCGCAGCGGCGCACAGGTGGCCGCCATCGCCCAGAAGATGGCAGCGACCGTCGGACGGCGGGTGGACGAGTCGAGCCCGCTGGTCGACTGCCGGCTACCGGACGGGAGCCGCGTGAATGCGGTCTTCCCGCCGATCGCGCTCGACGGCTGCAGCATATCGATCCGGAAATTCGCCAAGAGGAGGATCGACTTCGCCCGGATGATCGAGTTTGGCAGCATGTCTCCAACGGTCGCGCGCGTCCTTGAGATCGCCGCGCGCTGCCGCTTGAATTTCGTGGTCTCCGGCGGCACCGGCTCGGGCAAGACGACGCTCATGAACGCCATGAGTCGCATGATCGACAACAACGAGCGCATCGTCACCATCGAGGACGCGGCAGAGCTGCAGCTGCAGCAGCCGCACGTGGTACGGCTCGAGACCCGTCCGCCGAACCTCGAGGGAAAGGGAGAGATCACCGCCCGCGACCTCATCAAGAATGCGCTGCGCATGCGGCCTGACCGGATCATCGTAGGCGAGGTGCGCGGCGCCGAGGCCTTCGACATGCTGCAGGCGATGAACACCGGCCACGACGGCTCTTTTTGCACCATCCACGCTAACACTACCCGAGATGCCCTAACCCGCATCGAGAACATGGTCCAGATGGGCATCGCAAACCTGCCGCTGCGGGCTATCCGCACCCAAATCGCGAGCGCGGTCGACCTCATCATCCAGATCGGGCGCATGCGGGACGGCGGGCGCCGGGTGCTCGGCATCTCTGAGGTCTGTGGGCTGGAGGGGGACGTCATCACCATGAACGACGTCTTCGCTTTCGAGTACGGCGGTGAGGACCCTTCGGGACGGATCCAGGGGCGCTGGGTGACACCTGCCATCCGGCCTGGCTTCTACGACCGGCTCGCTTATTTCGGCCTCGGCGGGGCCTGGATGCAGGCGCTGCAGGAAGCCTGAGATGGCACCCGCCACCCTGCTCCTCGTCGTAACCGCGCTTGTGCTTGCGCTCCTGCTCGGTACGGCCGCGCTGGTGCGGGGAGGCACAGGCCGGCAGCTGCGCGAGCGGGTGCGAACCATCTCCGCGCCCGCTGCCGCGCAACCGGCCACCGTTGTGCCGAGTATCCGCGTCACCGCAGCCCATCCCGGCCCGCTGCTCGGCGCCTTCCTCCGCTTCCTACGCTTCAACCCCGACATGCCCCAGGAGAGGGTGGTGCCCTGGCCCCTGGTCGCGCTCCTCGGCCTGGGCACCGCTACGCTCTCGGCCTCGCGCCTGTGGGGGGCGCTCGGGATACCGCTTGGCCTCACCGTAGGCATGGCATCGGGCCTGTTCGCCGCGCGGGCGGTGTTCGGCTGGCAGCACGCGCGGTACTGCGACGCCGTGTTCCGGCAGGTCCCGGACGCCCTCGGCCTGATGGTGCGCGCCATCCGCGCCGGGCTGCCGCTCGCCGAAGCGCTGCGCGGGATCAGCCACGAGATGCCATCCCCCACGCGGGAGGAGTTCGCGCGAGTCGTGGGCGACATGGCCGTTGGCCGCCCGGTGGAGATCGCTCTGATCAGGCTGCACGAGCGGACGGGCCTGACGGAGTACGCCTTCCTGGCCGTCACGCTCGGCCTGCAGTCCCAGACCGGAGGCAGCCTCGCCGAGACGCTGGACAATCTCGCTGATATGGTGCGCAAGCGGGTGGCAATGGCCAACCGCGCGAAGGCACTGGCTGCGGAGGCGCGGATGCAGGCCGGCCTGCTGGTCGTGCTTCCCTTCGTCGCGGCCCTCGCCATGTCCTTCATCCAGCCCTTCTACCTCGCAACCTTCACTGAAAATCCGACCGGCCAGCGTATGGCCTTGGTAGGTCTCGTGCTGATGATCCTCGGCCTCCTCACCATGCGCTGGCTCATCCGGCAGGCCGGGAGGGATTGATGGAGGCAACGCTTGGGTTCGACTCGCTGGTGCTGGCAGCCGGCGCTGCGGGCGGGGCGATCGGCCTGGCTGTAGCCGGGGCAGCGGTGCTGGCCCGCGCCGCGGAGGACAGGGACTTGGCCGGCCGCCTGCGCGCCGTGGTGAGGCCCGCCGAGCGGGCGGGGGCGGAGCGCGGTCGCGCCGGCCTGGCCTCAAAGATCCTCCGCCCCGTCCTCAGGCTCGGCGAGATGCTGCGTGGCAGCGCGATTTTCTCTGAGAAGGACGTCGCCAGCTTCCAAAAGGCCGTGGCCGCCGCGGGCTTCGACCCGCGGCGCGCCGTGCCGACGTTTGTCGGCGCGAAGGCGGTTCTGCTCCTTCTCCTTCCCCTGGCCGTCGCCGCCTATGCCATCGCGCTGGAACACGACCCGATGCACGGAGCGGCCTTGGTGGCCGGCGCGCTCGTCGTCGCGGTGTTCGCACCGAACTGGACAGTCGGCGCGCTGCGGCGACCATTCCAGTCCAAGCTTCGCAAGGGCCTTCCCGACGCCCTGGATCTGTTGGTCGTCGCCGCCGAAGCAGGCCTCGGGCTTGAGACGGCGGTGGACCGCGTGGCGCGCGAGATGGAGGCGTCGAACCGGGCGATCGCCCTCGAACTGAACGTCCTCGTCCAAGAGCTCCGCATGCTGCCGGACCGCCGCACGGCGCTGGAGCGGATGGGGGAGAGGACCGAGATCGAGGGCTTCAAGCGCCTCGCCGCCACGCTGTCGCAAACCCTGCGCTACGGCACGCCGCTGGCGCAGGCGCTACGCGTCCTCGCCGCGGAGCTGCGGCAGGAGCGGATGCTGCGGATTGAGGAGAAGGCGATCCGACTTCCGGCGCTGCTGGTCGGGCCGCTCATCCTGTTTATCCTCCCGGCCCTGTTCATCGCCCTAATCGGGCCCTCGGTCCTGGAGATTGGCAAGACGATGGGTGGCTCGCAATGATGTTTTGGAAATCGTCCCTGACCGCCGGGGCGCTACTCGCCGCCCTCTTGGTGGCCGGCTGCGCCGCCGGGCCGGTGGCGGAGACGCGCGAGCCCGACCGGGCCTCGCGGCTACGCGTGGCCGCGGCCGCCGAAGCCGCAGGCCAGATCGACATCGCCCTTTCGATGTACGGTGCTGCGGCGGCAGCCGAGCCGGGCCGGGCCGAAACGCAGGGGCTCTTCGCCGCGGCCCTCGCCCGCGCGGGGAATGCGGCCAAGGCGGAGGAGGTGCTGGCCCGCGCGCTGGAGCGGCACCCGTCCGAAGCGCTGCTCCTAAATCATCTAGGCCGCCTTCGGCTGCGCGCCGACGCGGCCGAGCAGGCGCTACAGCTCTTCGACCGCGTGCTGTCCGCCGCGCCGCGAGATGTCGGCGCACTGGGTGGACGGGGCATGGCGCTCGACCTCCTGGGACGCCATGCGGAGGCCGAGCGAAGCTACCGGACTGCGCTGGCACTCTCTCCGGGGAACCTTTCGGTAGCGAATAACCTGGCGATGTCGCTGCTGCTAACGGGACGCGCCTCGGAGGCGCGGGCGCTTCTCGAGCCGCTGGCCTACCGTGCCGGGGCGCCGCCGCGCGTTACGGTGAATCTCGCCTTAGCCCGCGCCGCTGCCGGCGACCGCGATGGAGCACGTGCTCTGCTCGGCAGCCAGGGCGACGCTGGGGACGTCGATGCCATCCTAATGGGTCTAGCCGGCGGGATAGCGGACTCCGGGTCCTCACGGGGCCAGACCTAAGCCAAGCCGCGGGAGAACCGGGACACCGGTACCGGCCATTGCGGTAGTGCCGTGATAGAGTAGGCGGCGAATAGATGGGGCATCGGTGGGCACCAGCCGGGCGGGCTGGGTTGTCGGTCCAGGTCTTGAGCAGGTAGAGGGCGCGGTCGATAAAGACGTGCCCGTGCCGCGAGTCATAGGCCACGACGACCCGGTCTGGCAGTTGGTGATCTTGCCTGCCGAGCCGGTGTACTGCCGCCCGATGCCGCAGGACGCCTTGCCCTGCTTAAAAAACCCGGTTTCATCAATCACCAGCACCGCATCCGGGTCGGCCAGCGTCTCCAACGCAGAGTTCGAAGCCCAGCTCCGCCAGATCCAGCTCGGCAACAAAAGCGTCGATGACGCGGATCGGGTTCTCGTCCGACACGTAGTCGTCGATGCATTCTGCAAACAGCGTCACCTGTCGTCGGTGCTCGCCCTACACGATGCGCTTCATCCCGGCCTCTGTATCGACGCCGGAAGCCTACCATGGACCAGCGTTTTCACGCGGGCTGCGCCCATCTCGGCTGTTTAACCCTGGATCTTGGGTGGGTATGCCTATTATTGATCCGGTCCTCTTCATCTTGAAACGGGGCGGAACGAGCCAATTCCCTGGGCATGAGGCACGTGGACATGCGCAAGCTGCCGG
>JAESGY010000564.1_pt1 | contig 12540 bp, 20 predicted proteins | sample 9269841 | NCBI WGS metagenome assembly JAESGY01 (sample SAMN17022865, study PRJNA683097) | algae metagenome | isolation source: Spirirestis rafaelensis WJT71-NPBG6 and co-occurring heterotrophs from... | place: USA: Pinto Wells, Joshua Tree National Park, Colorado Desert, CA | collected 2006-08-15
TGCTGAGACAGGGATCGTTGGCAGTGGTACTGGATATGGGGATGCAGCTTTGAGCTACTACACCCCCGGTGGCATCTTCACAGGTAACGTTCTCATCGGTGCCAACCCACAGCTCTTCAAAGCGCACGGAGGCGGCAATGCTATGCCGACAAGCACTGCCGAAGTGCACTTCATCAATCCCGCCGGAGGAGATTGGCAGCTTGGACCCAGTAGTCCATTTACACCCGCGGGTGCGAGAGCTAGCAAAAAGTCGCGCCCCGAACAGAAATGAGCGCCCAGGACCTGATCCGGGATTAATCTCGTGTGAGACTGTCCGCGCAACGGTGGTGCGCTACGTGCAAAGTAAGCGGTAAGCTGACCGCATCTGGCGCGGCATGATGCGATGGCTGATCTTTGCTGACATAGAAGCAGGGAGCTTTTCTGGTCAGCTTCCATGTCTGCGGCTATGTCTGATGATAGAAGTTTCAATAAGATGGAAGCCATCCCCAGCCGCCTAGAGGTTAAAGTATCAGTTTTGATCAAGCGGGTTTTGGAGTCCATTTTCGCTGATCTCGCAAGAGTGCATTGGCTTGGATGACGAGCTTGCGCGTAATTGCCGTCAGGGCGACTTTGGGCGGCTTTTCGGCTGCGAGCAGAGCTCGGTACTTGGCTTTCAGGACCGGATTGAAGCGGGCCGCCACCAGCGCTGGCATGTACAGCGCCTGGCGCACAGGGGCGCGGCCGCGCGAGGTTCCACTATCAGCGCGCCACCGGAGCCAAGCCGGCGAGGCTGGCCACCTGGCTCTGATCGCGAGCTCCAAGTTCCGGCATCTCGATGAGCAAGCTCAAGGCGGTGGTTTGAGCGATACCGGGAATGCTCATGAGAATCTCCAGACGTGAGGCGAGACCCGCATCTTCGAGGCACAGGCTCTGAAGCTGTGCGTCGATGGCTGCCAGATGGCTGGCGATCTGGCGCAGCCGCTGGTCGAGCTGACGCCGGAACTAGGCAGAGCGCACGACTTTCTGCCGGTTGAGAGCGGCGGTGCGATCCTTGATCAGCGCTTGTCGGGCCACCAAGATTTCCTTCATCGCGTCCAGGTTGGGGCTGAGCACGGGTCGGGTGGTTGGCTCGAGCAGAGCACCAAAGCGTGCCAGCAGGGCTGCATCGAGCTGGTCGGTTTTGGCAAACTGGCCTAAGGCTTGCGCAAAGCGGCCGGCGTGGCGGGGATTGATCTTTGCGAGCGGCAGGCCGGCACAGGCAAGGCTGCGCTCCAGCCCGCGGTGATACGCGCCAGTCGGCTCGAAGACCACGCGCTGGATGGCATGGCTGGAGAGCCAGGCGATGAGGGCGCGATGGCCCTGGGCGTCATTGGCGAAGTGGCGCGTGGCCCCATCGGGGCAGAGGCAGATATCGAGACGATCTTTGGCAATGTCGATCCCGGCGGTTTGTGGTAGAGGATGATGCATCTTTTCCGCGTCCTTGGCTTGTCATGCGGGCCATCACGCCCGGGTATCCGTTCAGGCCACGAGGAAAAGAGAGGGGCGGTCTGACTCTAACTCGACCCACACCGATCTGCATCGGAACGATCCGTCCCCTCCCACCGCCAGCGAGCTCGCGACTGGCTGGCGGTATCCTCATCTTGCTCGATCAGGACGCGAAAATCATAAGACAAGCATCGGACTGGAAGGCAGATTCGAGAGGTTTTGGCCTGGGCCGAAATGTCATTTTCTCTGAGAACAGGAGGTGGATCATGATCCAGAGCTTCTCCTTGGATCTGCGCGTGCAAGTTGCGGTCTTTGTAGAGGCGGCCATTCCTGCCGGGCGGCGGCCCGCCACTTCGGGGTAAGTGAGAGCTGCGCCATCAAGCTGATGCAGCGCCGGCAATGGCCGGAGGTCCCATTCAAGCCTTGACCGGAGGACGCCTGATCAGGCCTACCTCACGCCGCTGCCGCAGCTCCCGGTGGCTTAGCCCCGGCAGATGCTCCACTTAGCAAGCCGAAAACGCTGTTCCGACAAACCGAGCCACCTCACCTGGCGGTAGCTGGCCGGACGGTGTGAGTTCTGATCAGGTTGTTCCGGCGAGAGCCTGAGCGGGTGTTCGTTGGCCAAGACTACCATGCGGGCGCTGCTGATTGTACCAGGTCAGCCACCGGGCCAGATCGGTAACCCGAGCTTCCGAGGAGCTGAACGGGATCGCATAGGCCCATTCCCGCAACAGCGTCTGGATGAAGCGCTCGGCCTTGCCATTGGTTTTCGGCGTGTACGGTCTCGTCCGGATGTGCCGGACCCCAAGCAGCCGCAGCGCCTTGCGGAACAGCCGCGCGACGTACCCTGATCCGTTGTCCGTCATCACCCGCTCGACCCGGATGCCGCGTGCTCTGAACCAGCGCAAGGCTCGCACCAGGAAAGCCGTGGTCGAGCGGCGGGTCTCGTCCGGCAATACCTCAACATAGGCCAGTCGGGTGGCATCATCGATGGCTACATGAAAGCAGTCGTAGCCCGCCCCAATGCTGGGGTTGCGCCGGTCACCCGTGATGCGATGGCCCACCTGCTCGAAGCGAGGCAGCTTCTTGATGTCCAGGTGGATCAGCTTACCAGGGTGCTGGCGCTGGTAGCGACGGGGCGGCGGCTTCGGCTCCAGAGCCGTTAGACGTGTCCCAAGCCACGCCGGGTGAGCCAGGCTGCTACAGTGGAGCGGGCCAGCGTCAGCTTGCCGGCGATCTCCTCGGCTGTGAGCCGGTATTCCCGTCGCAGCATCTCGATCACCCCGATCCAGTACTCGGCCGTGCGATTGGCAACTGTCCTCGGGCGGGACGAGCGGTTGTCCAATCCGCTTGGACCTTCAGCCTTGAAACGGGCCAGCCACTTGCGGGCGGTGCGCTCGCTGATGCCAAAGCCTTGGGCTACCTCTCGGACAGGCTGGCCGTCTTCCAAGACGCGGCGGATCATTTCCGCTCGACCCAAGCGGGTCGTGCGGGCATTCTGATGCGGGTTGTTCATCTCTCAGGTCCATCAGGGGTTCGTGTCGCAACGACCACCTTCAGGCCCTCAGACGGGATGAACAACCTCCTCAGATCTCACAGCTAGGCGAAGTAGCCGCTGGGGCTGACACCAAGGAATGGGCACAGACCCGCTCTTCGGGCGAATCGTCGAACTCGCGCTCACGGCGGCGGTCGATCCAGTGTCGCAGGGTCGACAAGCCAACCCGAAACTTGGGCGCCCTCGCGCCGGCTGCGGCCGCTGGTCAGGGTGAGCCGGACGGCCTCATCCTGAAACTCTTTCGTGAAGCGTGTGAGGGGATGGAGACCCTCCTGGGTCATAAGAGTGCTCTCCATTTCCTCAGAGCAAGTCCAAGCTCTCTCGGGTGTCAATTAAAGTGGGGCATGGCTCAGTTCAACACGCTACTTGAGAGTAGTCGTTGTTCAGCCCATCGACGAACCCGTGGGATCGGCCAAAGGAGCCGTTTCGCCCACTTCGCAAGCTGGGCGCCGCAGGTCACGTAGTAGCTATCATCGAGCACCAGCCCAACCACATTACCGCCCGTTGCGCTTGTCGTCTCGAGCACGTTACGGAGCTCTGATTTTGTCAATTTACCCATTTCACACAGGAGGGCAACAGCATCGCACGCAGCTGCGCAAGCAAATGGGTTTATTTGATCATGCGCCTTCGAATACGCTGCCGGCAGCTCAACCACTATTCTTTCGTAATTTTGCAGGGTGGTCTTGAGCATAGACCGAAGTTGATCAACGTGATTGAATGCTAAACGAGTTAAATGGTTCGGATGCGCTGTTAGACAGTCCAAGAATTGGTCTTGTCTGATGATAAACTTTTGTGGGTCGTTCCCGCCAGGGTACCAACTGTCATGCCTCGCACTCGAATCAACCGGCATCGTGAGGTCGACGATCAGTGTACGAATTCTAGAATACGCGAAGGTGTATCCGATCTCCCTCACCAAGCTATGGGCAGAATCCGAGTGGGAAAGAGGCAGAATGGCGATCACACGACTGTTGTTATACTCAGCTAGCGTTAAAGCGAGCTGCTCAGTGGCCCGCACCCAATCAAATGCCATGGGGTATACCTCTGTAGGTTCGCTATAACCGCGGCTTAACTTGGGTCACCGATAGGCCTTCGGTTAATCGCGACGACGTCGCCAGGTAATACCAACGTCAATGGCTCGGCTATAATTGACGCCGAGCCAGTGTTATTCGGGCGAATGATTTCGTACACAAATGGATTGGCGTCACGCCGCCTGTTACTCGTAACTACAGAAGTAGTCGTCAAGGAGGTATTTGCCGCCTTCGAGTCTATTTCAAGCTGAGCAACATCGCGCTCGAGCGTTGCAATTTCAACCTCGATCGACGCGCGCCGCTCCAGCCTCAATGACCCTGCGTCACGCTCGAGACCAGCAATGACCCCCTGGATCCGCGCAACACTGACCGACACAATAATGCGCTTTTCCTCTAGGTCAGAGACCCGGGCTTCCTCGTCATAAAGGCGAGTGTTGGGTGCAAATCCTTTGGCGATCAGTTCACGGGTACGCTGCACCTGTTGACGTCTTTGCTCGAGTTGTTCCTGCAGGTTGCGATCCTGAACCTGCAAAGCTTCTAGCTCCTGCCTAGCCAGTGCTTGCCCACGATTAAGCGTCGCCATCTGATTCTCAAGGGCTGTCCGGCGACTCATAAGGATTGCTGATTGACTTTCGATAAGTCTCTCAGCTTCTTGACTCCCAACGGCCTCGATTAACCGTGGAGGCACATTAATCTGCGCTAGACCCTTCCGCTCTGCAGAAAGCCGAGCAAGCTTGGCAATGGCCCGTTTCCAGTCATCAGCAACTTTTCTGTCCCTAGCCTCACCATCACCGTTGAGACTTGTTAGGTCCGAGCTGCCTGACATGTATATGCCACCAGCAAGAGCGAGCGCCTGCAAAACATTGAGGCGCGGGCGCCACTCCACGGCTCCCGAACTCTTTACATATCCAGTGACATAAACAGGACGGTATCTTGCAACCTCGACTGTGACATGGCTCTCTTTACCGGTCACGCTCGCGACCTTCTCTGCGAGAACCTTCTCGAACTCCGCAGCACTGATCTGCGAGACGGGAATGCGGCCCAAGACGGGGACAGAGATCGTCCCATCTCCATTGATACGATAATCGCCGCTCAGGTCCGAGTACCCGCGGAACCGCAACGTCAGCCTTTCAGCGCTCGAAAGATCATCCGACGGACTATCTACGAGGGATGCCGCAGGGGCATCCCTCAGGGTCTGAGCAAAGCCGTGTTGAAGTGGAAGCACCGTAGCAGCGCTTATTAACGCTAGCGAGAAGATCAAGACCAGCCACCATGGGGCCTTCATTGTTGTCTCCAGAGACTCGATTGTAGCTGTTATAAACGAATTTTCCAGAATGTAGGCGCGGCACTATGCTGCGCGAACGCTTAGTCAGGCAATCCTTTTCTGGCCGTCAACGGCACATCCGAAAGGTTAAAAATGGTATCCTGAGAAGCAAATGATGTGAAGCTCGCCCAGTTGGTGAGCACCGCATGAGGGCACCGTCAACTTCACTGAGGAGTATCCTAGATCGAGCTCCCCTAAGGGATGAGACCGATCCATGCCCCTCGCGATGCCCACTACCGCTTTCTGGTCGAAGTGCTCAGCTGCGCCATCTAGCGCAAAAGGCATTTAGACGGATCCGACGTACGCGAGCTAATCTATTGAACTCGTGCGCTTTCTAGTGACAAATCAGCGTCAACTGCGACGCGCGTTGCTCTAGCTGCACTTCCTTGGCGTCAGTGCCAAATGAATTCCGCCAAGAAAGACGAAAGGGGACGGCGATCGGCAGGTCAGAGGTTATCGGGACTCGGCTGAAACCTCTTCGCCAACCATTGCGCTACACGCGGCTTAGTACCACTTTGGTAGGTTTGCGGAACTGAGAGAGCTCTGATGATCTCTCCAGCTGAGAGATCTGGGTTGGAGGTGAGCCACGTGCGCCTCAGTGTCTTGGGAACACGAACTCCAGTCGTGGCTTGAGCCCTTCCTCACACATCTGCATCACCCAGCACGCCGGCCCATGTGCCTACTCTATGTGGCCGGGCCGATCGGCCTTCGCGAGCGCAAGAGCCCGCAGCCCATCGCTACTCGGGTCGCTCCCACCGGCTACGATCAGTTGCATCACTTCGTGGCCGTTGGCCGCCGGGACGAGGCGCCGCTGGAAGCCGAACTCCTCACCCAGGCGAACCGCTTAGGTGGCTCCGCAATATGCCGGAGTGCCGGGCAAGAACGCCAATTGCTAGATGTATAGCGAGGGGCATAGATCAGTCTCAGCCCTTACGGATTGCTCAATTAAGTAACTCTTCGGTGAAGTTGACCATGGCCTAGACACTTGCAACAGGTTCAGAGCTATAGCTTCGACTGAATACTCGCAGCTTAAGGGTCCGCTCTCGGATCTTCAGGAAAGGGTGCTCTATAAGCACGAAAGTTATTGCAGAAAACAAGAAGGCGCTAACCGATACGAGCAAAAGCGCTAACAAGAAGCTGAGGTGACCGTTCCCGAACGTAGCTATCAGTGTCGGCCCTGCAAGCGCTATGCAAATCTTGCCAGTGTAGAAGTGGCATAGGTAAACGCCGAACGACAATCGAGACATGCGATATAAATTGAGGGAGCATATGCCCAAACGTTTGAGAAATCGTGTTTGCCGCACCATCATCATAACACACGTTAAACTGCCGTAGAACAAAGCAAGCGAAAAGTACGTCAAGATTATCGGACTTGCTGTTCGAAGCACAACAGCGAGGCTCGTTCCTGCGAGTGCTATCCCTAATGCTGCGAGCAAACCCGCACGATTCTGACGCGGTTTAAGCAGGGATGGTTGAAGTTTCTGCGCCAGCGCTATAAGCGCACCTAGCAGGAGGCCCTGACAGCGGAGGTGTCCCGGCGAATACATCACGTCTTTCACCTCTTTTATAGGTAGACCCTGTGAGGTTAGCGACGAAGCCGTACTGTATCTCGCAAGCTCAACAGCTGTCATTGCAACGATGATGATGATAATCCACGCTCGCAGCGGCAATCGAGGCCCGACAAGCGCAACTGCGAGCGGGAGTAGTATGTAGAATTGCTCCTCAGTGGATAATGACCAGCTACCGCGAACAACGCCCGCGACATAGTTGCTGTAGAAGAGCGAATCGCTAAGCTTGAATAGCACTCCAGGGCTTGAGCATGACTCCAGGGGTCCAAGCGCCTCCCGTAACCAGTTGACGTGGCATGATCCGAGTAAGTAAAGTGGTGTGAATACGCCTGCGAACGCAAAGTACAAAGGCCAGATGCGGAAGCCCCTCCGTAAGACGAAGCGCCCAAATCGAACTGTGCCGGTTATCTCTACTTCACGCCAAATCTGTCCTGCGATAAGATAACCACTTAAGATATAGAAGAGGTCTACCCCGGTCCATCCGAAATAAATCATCGGCAGCAGGCGGATAGCAAGTTCTACACCAGCTGCATGCTGCCACCAATCCATAGAATGATTACACACCACCAGCATCACAGCAAGCGCGCGGAGTGCGTCAAGCACCGGCTCCTGATGGCGAGGTCGCTCCCGTAAGGCAGATAATCCCTCAGTAAGGCTTGCAGTTAATAGTGACTGTGGCTTGGGAGCTTGTTCTGGTGTAAAATGTTCTGTTTCAGGTTTCATATTTCTAAGTCCCTGTCCCCTGATGCATCTCAGTCTACAAGAAAATCCGTCTAGTGCTACTAGGTGTTTCATCCCACGGTGTGGTGGTATGATAAACCACCATTCTGCGAGGGAAGAGTTATGGGCCAGGTTTTTCACGGCAGCGCAGCTGTCCTAGCTCGACTTTGGCCATTCAGGCGGCATGGCAGAGGGCGTAGGCCCAAGCGTCTGGCAGAGCAAAGCGGACTTTCGTGCGGTCGCTTCTGCGGCGTGAGGTGACGAAAGCCTGTTCACGCCAGATCGCCCAGCGCACCACTGCGAGGGCGTCGCTGAAGGTCGGCTGCGGATTGCGGTACCATAAAGCCTCGCGACTAGGCTGGCTTTGCGGTCCATCCGCGCCGCTGGGTCGCGGAACGGTTCTTCGCCTAGATCAGCCGCAATCGTCGGCTCTGGAAAGACTCCGAGGTGACGCTCACTTCAGCTTGAGCGTTCCTCTACGCAGCATCCGTCATGCTCCTCATCCGACGGTTGGGACGGTGCTCGTGATTTACGGGACGGCCTCTCAGACCACGAGGTCTCCAGCCTGCCACGAACCAGGTGTAAGCCGCCTCGGCCTGCTCGACCCAGCGCCGCTCCTGATCACGATGGCTCTTGAGATTGTAGGCGTTGGGCGCTCCTTTCTGGCCGCGGGCGGCCGGGTGCCCTGCCTTGAGTTCGAGCTCGCGCATCTTCTTGGCATGCAGCGCCGGGCGGGCCCACAGGTAGCTCTCGCCTTTGCGCAATAGATGCTATATGAGGACGTCCAGCTTGCGGGCCGTTGCAACCGCCGCCACATTTTGGCCGCGCCGGCTGCTCACCCGGAGGAAGAACGCCCGTAAAGGACCATGGGCTCGCGCCACGGCCCAAGCGGCCCCGACCAGCATGCCACGGGCATGCCCACCGTCCCTGCTTGGTGATCCGGCCGTGGTAGGCAGGGCCAGGACCTGACTGGCGCACGCTCGGGTTCAGCTCGAGATAACTGACAAGCTTCTGCGGCGCCTCGAAGCGCTGAACGTCGCCGATGGCTGCCGCCAACGCGAGCGCCACCACCATGTCGATGCCCGGGATGGTCATCAGGCGTGCGACGCTCTTGTCAGCTAAAGCGGAGCGCGCGAGATCCCGCTCGATCACTCGGAGATCGTCCCCAGTCGATCGAATTCCCGCAGATGCCGCTCAATGGCATAGCGCTCATCGTCCGGTAGGATCTGTTCCAATAGCCAGGCCCGTCCTTTGAGACTACAAAGGTTGGCAGTCGGACACGCGGGGATCAGATGGGCATGCAGGATCGATTAGATGATGTTTTTGAGCCGGGAGCGCTGGCGCACGACTTGGTTGCGCCGCGTGACCTGCCAGCGTAGTGCCTAGGTCGCCTCATCGGCGATCCAGACCTCGGGTAGAATCCCGCTGGCGTAGAGCTGGGCCAGACCCCACCATCGATGGTGTCGGTCTTGATCTTGGCATGGGCAATCACCCGCACCTGCTTGGGGTCGGCAAGCACCACCTGCTTCACATAGCCCGTCCCGAGCTTCCCGATCAGGCGCTCTGAGGGGCACTAACCGGTGCCTGACAGGCAGCGTCGTGCCCTAACATAGCCCATCAAGCTGCCCTCGAAGTGGGGCCGATTTGGCTCTCACCTGAATTTCGGGATGGGCTCTAAGGCTACCGTCTTGAGGCTGCTCGTCGACATTTCTGAACTTGGAAACCGCGATCAGGTCTCCAGCACAGTGCTGATCTTTACACTTTACCTAAACTGATACTAGATTGTTTCAACGACGTGTGGATACGACAATGATCGAGAAAGGTGCATCTCAACAGCGGGTCGAAATTCTTGATCCTCTTCGCTTCGTGGCTGCTATGGCAGTTGTTAGCTATCATTATAGCTTTAGAGGAGCTGCCGCCGATAGTCTATCGGTGGTATCACTTCCAGATATTTCCTATATAACTAAGTACGGCTATCTCGGAGTACAGATGTTCTTTATGATAAGCGGTTTCATAATCGCTCATTCAGCTTATAATCGAGCGTCAACGGACTTCGTCATAGCCCGATTAATTCGTATATACCCGGGTTTTCTGGCTTGCATGACCATAACTTGTGTTGCCTTGCTACTAATAACTCCGCAGTTCCGCATTCCGCTTGATCAATGGGCTGCAAATATCATCATCTACGCGCCAGCACTAGGTTACGAATACGTTGATGGCGTCTATTGGACACTCGTAATTGAAATCACTTTCTATGCCTGGGTTGCCATCTTCATGTCTTTGGGCCTCTTTGAGCGCTACGGCATGGCAATTGCGCTTGTTTGGCTTACCGGCTCCCTCGTCAATCAACTACTAATTGGCTCTTGGAGAATCGATCAAATTTTTCTAACTAGTTATAGCGGCTTCTTCGCAGTTGGGCTTGCTATTCATAAACTGTACAGCCAGAAATGTTCAAGACTAGGAATAATCGTTCTAATGTATGCTTTGGCGGTCGCCGTATTTCAAGCTGTCCAGCCAATTCCCAACTTCGAAGCTCATTATGGCCAGAGATTTAGCTTATGGGTAGTCTCCGGAGTCATTGTCGGCTCCTCTGCTCTCATACTATCAGTTTTAGCGATCCGCCGTCTACCTATCTCACCGGGCTTTCTCATTGCTGTTGGCGGTCTAACCTATCCCCTTTATTTGCTTCATCAGGTTATTGGTTATGCGGTATTCAACCGATTAGGCTCCTTAGTGCCAGCTTGGCCCCTTGTAATTATGGTCACGACCGGCATAGTAGCGCTCTCCTATGTGGTATGGCGATGGGTTGAACAGCCAATGCAGAAAGCACTTAAGGTGGCAACTGCTAGGTTCGTCCGTGCCGGTCGCGTTAGAGCCCCCTGAATGGAAAATAAACCTTTATATGCTCTTAAAGCGACGCTACTGATAACGTGTGCGTTTGCCTATGGTGTCGGTGTGGGACGCTGGGAGTGGCCTCCCTTTCAGGCTCTCCAATCGTTGAAGCAAATTGTGTCCCCTCCAACGCCACAGCTTGGCGTTCACAACCTTTCACGTCGAAGCCTTTTTGAGCACACGTCCGGCACGGCAGAGGTTGTCATGTTGGGCGACTCGCTCACTGAGCATGGTAATTGGTCCGAGCTATTCCCGGGCATCCGTATCTTCAACCGGGGCATCGGGCAGGACACTTCGGCTGGTCTCCTGAGTCGACTAGACGAAGTGATAGGGAGGCAGTCAAGGTTGGTGCTCATTATGGTCGGTTTAAATGACCTTCAAGAGCAAGTATCTCCTGAAGAAATTGAGGGAAATGTAAAGCAAATTATTGAACGACTGAGCCATCATGGTGTTGATGTAGCCGTTCAGAGCGTATTGCATGTACGAGATGGATTAGGGACGGGCCTCAATGAAAAAATAGAGTCTCTGAACAACCGACTACGTAGTCTCTCCGCGACAACCGGGACCCAGTTTATCGACCTAAATGCGGTATTAGACAACCAGCACAGCCTGTCCTCTCGCTATTCGTTCGATGGGGTCCACCTGAACGGCGCTGGTTATCAACTCTGGCACAAGGCCATCGCGCCACTCGTGCTGTGGAGGGATGAAACTCGCAAAAGTCCGTAATTCTCGAAGGGTGGTCCGCACACTTCAACAGGTGCGCGCGGCCTTGCTCCAGGCTCAAGAGACACAAGGACTCTTGTGAAGGAAGCGACAGTCTTGGCACGATTGGGACGAGCGGGCATTGGCCCCTCAAAGGGAGGGTTTTAGGCCAGCTATAGATATGAGGCGGCTGATGCTGCTGTTACCAGCGAAGCTGGCGAAGAGGGCGAGACTGACGTCTACCATGCGCGTGGTCTTCGAGATCACGATCGAGCGCCGTCGAAACCGCGCCAACCAGTGTCGCTGCCGGGCGTTGTCCCGCTCTATCCTGTGGGTCTCGTTCTTGCCCGAGTAGCGTTGCCCTACCGGCAACACGTCATAGACAGCATAGTCATCCGTGCAGTAGAGGCGTGTCTGCCAGTGCTTCAGCCGCTCGATCAAGCGCTCGCAGGTGACCTTGTCACGACCGCCGCACTCCCAGTCCACCAACTGGCCTGAAGCACGATCCCAAGCTTTCCAGATCCAGAGCGGCTGGGACTTTTTTTCAGATAGTGCCACATCTCGTTGAACTCGATTACCACAGCCCGTCCTTCTGGCTCAGGCTTCTGCGCATAAGCTGCCGCGAACTGCTCCAGCCAAGCCTGGACGGTCGGGGTTGAAACCCCAAGCAGCTTCGCGGTGCGGTTCATCGAGAGGCCGCTGACGTACAGCAGCACGGCGGCGGCCTTCAGGGCGAGCGGCTTACCGCGTGCAGGCGTATCGGTGAAGGCCAAACCACGGGTCTTGCACAAATAGCGCTGCTTGCCGCGCATCAGCCCGTTCTTGACATATTTGGCGCTTCCACAGCGCTTACAGCACACCTCCATGACCACCCTCCCGAAGGATCCGCTCCTTCAGAAAGGTAGGGCAGCTCTGCATGCCTCAAACCCTCCTCAAAGGTTGGGTGCCGCTGTTCGCTTGAGTCGCTCGACAACCAAGGCACCTATTCCGCCGAGTGAAGCGCCAGCAATCTTGATCACCGCATCGAGACGCCTGCATAACGGCTAGGGATGATGTCCTGCGCCACCTCCGGCAGCCCGACTCCTCCGATCGCACTCTGCAGACGCACCCCAGTATCTATGCTGTTGATGGCCAGACAGCCTACCCTACACTCTAGCATGTTAGAGCGTGCAGCGGTTGCGTGGAATCGGCGGAGCTGATTCCATAGGGTTGGTTGTTGTCGACCGGGAGGCGTCCCATGCCAGCTCCTCTATCCCGAGACTTGCGTGAGCGGATCGTGCGTGCGGT
>JAESGY010000565.1_pt1 | contig 12536 bp, 14 predicted proteins | sample 9269841 | NCBI WGS metagenome assembly JAESGY01 (sample SAMN17022865, study PRJNA683097) | algae metagenome | isolation source: Spirirestis rafaelensis WJT71-NPBG6 and co-occurring heterotrophs from... | place: USA: Pinto Wells, Joshua Tree National Park, Colorado Desert, CA | collected 2006-08-15
TCAAGGACGCCCGGCCTTTCGCCGCATCGGCGTGCCGGACCGGTCCCGGATCACCCCCGGCGCGTGGCCGCCATGGGGACCGGCAGCGGGTCCCGCCGGCCGCCGCCGCGCTCGTCATCATCGGGCGGCCGGTCTTCCAGCATGACGGCGATGCCGATCTGCACGGCACCCAGCGTCAGGCCGCAGAAGAACCAGAGCAGCAGGGTGGGCCAGGGATGGCCCGGGGCGCGCCGCAGCACCTCCGCCACGCCGCCGGGATTGGCCCAGAACAGGGCGAGGATCAGCAGCGTGGCCAGCCCGAAGCCGATGGCGGCATGGCGGAGCAGGAAGGCGACGGCGACGGGAAGCTTCGGGGCAGGCATGGCGCGCGGATCCTGTCAGGGCGGCGGCGGGGACGAGACGACAGCGGATGGCTGGCGCGTGCCCGTCCGGCTCTCCGCCTCGATCCGCCCGTCGCGCAGGCTCACCAGCCGGTCGAAGCGGGAGAAGATCTTTTCGTCATGCGTCACCACCAGCACGGCGGCCGCCTGTTCCCGCGCCACCTGCCGCAGCAGGTCCATCACCACCCCGGCGCGCTCGGAATCAAGGGCCGCGGTCGGCTCATCCGCCAGGATGATGCGGGGATGGTTGGCGAGCGCCCGCGCGATCGCCACCCGCTGCGCCTCCCCGCCCGAGAGCTTCGCCGGCCTGGCGGCGGCCCGCTTCCCGACCTGCAGGTAGTCCAGCAGCGCGCGCGCCCTTTGCCGCGCCACCTTCAATGGCACGCCGTTCAGGGTCTGGGCGAGGGCGACATTGTCGGTCGCGTCCAGGAAGGGCAGCAGGTTGTGGAACTGGAAGATGAAGCCGATGCGCTCGCGCCGGAAGGCGCGCAGGTCGGTCCGCCGCCAGCGCCCCTCCCACACCGTCTCGCCCGCCAGGCGCAGCAGGCCCGCATCCGGCTCCAGGATGCAGGCGACCAGGTTGAGCAGGGTGGACTTGCCGCTACCCGAGGGGCCGCGCAGCCCGACCACCTCGCCGGCCGCGACCGAGAGGGTGATGTCGGAGAGCGCCTGCACCCGCGCCTCGCCCTCCCCGAAGCCCTTGGCGATGCCGTGCAGCTCGACCAGCGCCTCTCCCCCGCCGCGCGGGGCAGGATCGGGCCGGGCCAGGGTCGCGGCGCCCGTCATCCGCCGAGCGCCTGCGCCGGCTCGATCCGCAGCGCGGAGCGCACGCCAAGCAGGCTGGCGGCGAGGCAGATGACGAAGACCACCAGGCCGAAGCCGAGGATCTCCTCCGGCCCCAGCAGCACGCGGCGCGGGAAGGCATCCTTCACCGAGAGCAGCAGCGCCGTGCCGCCCGCGAAGCCGACACCGCCCAGCAGCAGCGCCTGCTGCATGATGAGCGCGACGATGCTGCGGTCCGGCGCGCCGATCAGCTTCAGCGTCGCGATCTCCCGCAGCTTGTCCATCGTCATGGTATAGACGATCAGCGCCACGATCACCGCCGAGACCAGCAGCAGCACGCCGGTGAACATGCCGAGCTGCCGGCGCGCCCGCTCCACCACGCTGCGGGTCAGCACGGTCTCCTGCTCCGCCGCGGTCAGGGCGGCGAAATGCTTCCAGCGGCGGATGCCGGCGGCGATGTCCTCGGCCCGCGCATGCGGCGAGACCCGGGCGACGACGGCATTCACAGTGTCCTGCGGCAGGGCGCCGCCGCCGCCCTGCTGCGCCCGCCGCGCCGCCGGCGGGGCGAGGCGGAATTGCAGTTCCTGCGCATCGCGCAGCGTGATCCAGGCGAGCGGGTCGCCGCCGGTCGAGACGGTGCGATGCGTCAGCCCGACCACGCGGTAGCGGATATTCGCCATCTCGACGATGGCGCCGGGGCGGAGGCCAGCGCCGCGGTCCACCACCATCTCCAGCCGGCCGCGGCCGATGCCGCGCCCCTCCAGGATTTCGGGCGGGCCGCCGGGCCGGTCCGGCTCATGCCCCACCACCTGCAGGCGCAGCACGGCGCCGATGCGCTGCCGCCCGGCCTCGCCGGCGCGCTCGCGCAGCGCCTCCTTGGTCCAGGGCTCCGCCTCGCCCGGCCCGCCGGCATGGCGCGCCTCCACCGTCTGGAAGGTGACGGCGCCGGCGGCGAGGACGCCCGGCAGCCGCGCCACCGCCTCCCGCACATCGCCCGGGATACGGCTGGCTTCGGCGAAGGGGCCGCGGGTGCCGGCCTCCACCACCCAGAGATCGGCGCGGAGCGCGCGGGCGAGGGACAGCGCCTCCTCCACCACGCCGCGATAGATGCCGACCATGGCGAGCGCGACGCCGAGCAGCAGGCCGAGCCCGAGGCAGGTCAGCAGGAAGCGGCCGAGATTGTGCCGGATGTCGCGGAGCGCGAGGTTCACGGCGCCGGCCTCGCCGCCCGGCCCGCGCGGAAGCCGGGCAGCACGCGCGCGGCAACCGGCAGGGCGGCCGGCACGGCCGGGTCGAGCGCGAGCCGCGCATCCAGCGTGCGCGCGACGAAGCGGACCTCCCGCTGGCGGAGCCTCCCGTCCTCGATCACCCAGACCCGGCCGGAGGCGCCGTCGAACCCCTCCACCGCCGCCTCCGGCACCAGCCGCGCGGCGGGCAGGCGGCCGGTCTCGACCTCCACCTGCACCTGCTCGCCGAGGATCGGCTGGGGCGGGCAGCGCAGGCAGCGGACATAGATGCGCCGCTCCTCCGTCACCCGGTCGCTCTCCAGCCCGATGCGCACGACGCGGCCGGGGAAGACCTCCCCGGGCAGGGAGCGCAGCCGGACCTCGGCCGGCTGGCCTTCCCGGATCGCGCCGGCGCGGCCCTCATCCACATGGGCGAGGGCCCAGAGGGTGCGCGGATCGACCAGGCTGAACACCGCCTCCCCCGGCGAGAGCGCGGCGCCAGGCTCGCGCAGCCGGGCGACGACCTGCGCATCGAAGGGCGCGGTCAGCAGGTGCTTGGCGAGGGCGGTGCGCTCGGCGAGCAGCCCGGCCTGCGCCTCGGCCAACCCGGCGCGCGCGAGCGCCAGGTCGGCGCGGGCCACCGCCAAGTCGGCGGCGGCCGCCACCGCCTCGGTCTCGGCCAGTTCCGCGGCTTCCTGGGAGGTGGTGCCGCGGCTGGCGAGCTCCCGCCGCCGCTGCGCCGTCGCGCGCTTCTGCTGCGCCATGGCCGCGGCGCGGTCATGCGCGGCGGCGACCCGGCCCTGCTGCGCCTCGGCATTCTGCACCCCGGCCTCGGCCTTCGCCACGCGTGCCTGCTGCGCGGCCGGGGCGAGGCGCGCGAGCACGGTGCCGGCCGGCACCCGGTCGCCGTGATCGACCAGCACCTCGGCCAGCGTGCCCGCCACCTCGAAGCCGATGCGGGAAGCGATCTGCGCCTCGATGGTGCCGAGGCCGAAGACGCGAACGGGCACGTCCCGCTCCTCCCGTGCCACCGGGATGTCCAGCGGTCGGTGGCGCAGCGCCCAGACGCCGCCGGCGGCGCCGAGGGCGAGCAGCGCCGCCCCGGCCGCGAGGAGGATACGCCTCATGCCCGGTAGCGGGCCGTCAGGCCTTGCGCGCCGAAAGCGGGCAGGTGTTGACGCCGAGGAGGCTGTAGAGCGGGCAATTGCCGAGGAGGCCGGTCGCCAGCGGCACCAGGCCGATCGCGCCCCACCAGCCGAGCGGGCCGAAGAGCCCGAGGGCGATCAGGACGAGGCCCGCCGCGATCCGCAGCCCCTTGTCGATGCCACCGACATTGCGAGTCATATTGTCCAACCCCTGTTGTGACCGGGCCTGTGCCATGCTGTCCCAGACTGGGCCGGGCCCGCATTGATCCGCCGCAAGCGCATGGCCTGAATCCGGGCGGAGGAGTTAGACGTAATATAAGAAATATCTCAATCAGAAAAATCTTAAATTCCTGTCCGGATGCCGGCGCAGGCGCCTCCGCCCTGGCGGCACCGCGAATGGAACAGGGTGATGCTGAAGCCGGTCACGCCGGACGAGGCCAGGCGGCTGCCGGAGCGAGGCGCCAGGCTGGCCGATATGCGGGAGTTCGGACGAAGCGCTGGAATGCCGGGAGCACCCTTTCCCGGCTCAACCGCTGCCGCCGTCGCGCCAAGGGGCCGGGAGGATCTGAACCGCACCGGCCCGCGCATTCCTGCGCGGGTCCTCCCTCCGCCTCATGCTGCGGGGGCCATGCCGGAAAATGGCATGATCCCGGGCGCGCGCTCATCAGGTCCAGGGGTCGATGTCGCCGACGCCGCGCAGTGCCCAGTCGGAGCCAACCGGCGTGTGGATGTTGATCCCGCCCATTCGCTGCCCATTCTGCATGGGCCAGTAGTGGACCTGTCCGCTGCTGTGCTGCCAGACAATGTCGTCCGTGCCATCGCCATTGACATCACCGACGCCGCGCAGTCTCCAGTCTGCGCCAACCGGCGTGTGGATGTTGATGCCGCCCGTTCGCTGCCCTTCATGCATGGGCCAGTGATGGACCTGCCCGCTGTTGTGCTACCAGACAATGTCCTCCGTGCCGTCGCCATTGACATCACCGACACCGCGCAGTGCCCAATCCGGGCCGACCGGCGTGTGGATATTGATGCCACCCGTTCGATGCCCATTCTGCATCGGCCAGTAGTGGACCTGCCCACTGCTGTGTTGCCAGACAATGTCGTCTGTGCTCATTGCCAATACCTCGCGTGAAATACCAACTTGATCAGTGCCCCTCGCGGGGCACTAAGCTGCCATGTATGCACAGCTGAAAGGGCACGTTACCTACGCGAGGTGTATTCCGCAGCATACATATGATATAGATCCGGGAGATCCGGTGCATGCAGGCAGTCCCGGATTCTCCTGGTGGCAACGCGGCGTATCCTGTGTGATCCGATGGGGCTGCCCAGTGCCATCCCAGAGCATCAGGGTTGTACTCATAAAGAATTCATGGTGCCACGGGCTGCGTCCACGCCCCGTATGGCGAGCACCGGCAGGCGGATGCCGGCGCTATCCAGCCACAGGCCGAAGAAGGCCGGGAAGCCGCCGGGTGTCGCTGCAGCCGCGGAAGGCGGCATCCACAGACGCTGCGGGCGCTGGATGCGGCGGGGGCGGCGGTTCCTCCCGCGGCGTCGCCCGTGCCATGGTGCCGGATGAGCCGCCCTCGTTGGATGCGGGGGCGGTGGTGGACAAGGGCCCGCGCCGTCTGCGGGCAATCCAGGCGCGCCGGGCCGATGCCCTCGCGCGCCTCCATGATGACAACGACCGGGAGGTGATCACCCCATGAATGTCGCCCTCACTGCCGAAGCGCCCGACTGGACCCGCTATGCCGAGGGGGCGATCGTCGAGCGTTTCGGCGACGCCATGCTGGTCGCCGGCGCGCGCACGCCCTTCGTGGACCATAACGGCGCGCTCGCCCTGGTCTCGCCGACCAATCTCGGCATCCATGCGGCGCGCGCCGCGATCGCGCGCAGCGGCATCGACCCGGCGCGGATCGGCACCACCATCGCCGGCAACTGCACCCAGGCAAGCTTCGACACCCTCTTCTTCGCCCGCCATATCGGCCTCTATGCGGGCATGGCCGATGACAGGCCGGCGCATGGCGTGCAGCGCCTCTGCACCACCGGCTTCGAGGCCATCGCCCAGGGCGCGCGCGCGACCAGCGCCGGCCAGGTGGAGGCGGCGCTCTGCGTGGGGACGGAGAGCATGAGCCGCGCGCCGGTCGCCTCCTACACCTCCCGCGGCGGCTTCGCGCTCGGCCAGGTGGAGTTCAGGGACTTCCTCTGGGAGTCGCTGTTCGACACCGGCTGCGCGACCGCCATGGGCGGCACGGCGGAGAACCTGGCGCGGCTGCACGGCGTGACGCGTGAGGAGACGGACGCCTATGCCGCGGAGAGCTTCGCGCGGGCGCTGGCGGCGCAGGCGGCGGGCCGCCTCGCCGAGGAGATCGCGCCGGTCACCGAACAGGTCTTCGAGGGCCGGGGGCTGAAGCCGCGGAAGCTCTCGCTGCCGCGCAAACTCGCGGAGGTCTCGGCCGACAGCCATATCCGCCCGACGCCCATCGAGGCCCTGGCGAAGCTGAAGCCGGTCTTCGGCGGCGTGCAGACCGGCGCGGCCGCCGCCTCGCTCGGCGGCGGCGCGGCGCCGCTCGGCCGGGTGGTGGCGGCCTCGGCCGCGGGGGTGCCGGCGGAGGTGATGGGCATCGGGCCGGTGCCGGCCACCATCGCGCTGCTGCGCAAGCTGAACCTCCGCATCGAGGATATCGACCTCTTCGAGATCAACGAGGCCTTCGGCGCCCAGGCCGAGGCGGTGCGGCGTGCCCTCGGCGTGGACCGCGCGAAATTCAACGTGAATGGCGGAGCCATCGCCTTCGGCCATCCGCTGGCCGCGACCGGGGTGCGCTGCGTGCTCTCGGTCATGATGGAGCTGAAGCGGCGCGGGCTGAAGCGCGGCATCGCCGGGGCCTGCGCGGGCGGCGGCCAGGGCATGGCGGTGCTGGTGGAGGCGGCTTGAGCGCAGGGGCCGGGGCGTCGCGCGGCGCCCCGGCGCCGCCCCGCGCGCCGTCCCGGTACCGGAGGCGATCCCCGCTGCGCTCGGCGGGTCATGCCTCGGTCCCTGGTGGTGCGCCGGCGCGGTGAGCCATGCCGGCGGCAGGCGCGGCGGCCCCCCGCATGCCCCCTGCCGCTCACGCCATCGCCACCTGTTCATCGGGCGCGGCCGGCGGAATCGCAGTGGCCCGATCGGAGCCGGTGTAACATCCTGCCGATGACGGCCTTCCCGGGATGACCCTCGGGGCCACGCCCGGGGTGATTGCGATCCGTTTTCGAGACAACATGCGAAGGGAGATGGGCCTGGCCGCGCCCCGGCCACCGGTGCCTGGGCAAGCCCATCCTTTTGCGCCCGCCGGCCCGCGCCACGACGGCCCGGCAGGGAGCAGCCATGCGGGATAGCGCCGGCGCTGCCCCGGCCGGCACCCTGCCGCCGGCCTGGCCGGAGCGGGGCGGCCCGCCGGCCGGCGCGCCCTGGCCGCAGCGTCGCGGCTGGCGGCTGCGCTCGCTGCTGCTCGCCCTCGCCATGGCCCTGCTGCTGCCCACCCTTGCCCTGACCGGCGCCGCCTCCTGGCAGGCGGCCGAGGGCCACCGGGAGGCGGCCGAGGACCGGCTGCGCGACACCGCCAAGGCCATGGCCGTCGCCCTGGACCGCGAGATCGCCGGCATCACCGCCGCGCTCACCGCTTTCGCCACCTCCCCGGCCTTCGGCCCCGATGCCGCGGCGCCCGACCTGCCGGTGCTCCATGCCCAGGCCCACCGCCTCGCGGAGCGGCTGGGCTCGGCCGTCTACATCGCCGGGCCGGACGGGATGCGGCTGCTGAGCACGCGCCGGCCACCCGGCACGCCCATGCCCCCGGTGAGTGCGCATGCGCTGGTCGACCGGGTCTTCGCCACCGGGCAGCCGGCGGTCGGCAACCTCGTGACCGGCTCGGTCTCCGGCACCCCGACCTTCGCCATCGGCGTTCCCGTGCCGGGGGCGGGCGGCAGCGTCGCCTGGATGGCGGGCGCCTCCTTCGAGGCGGCGCGGATGCATGAGCTGCTCGCCGCCCAGGGCCTGCCGCCGGAGAGCTTCGCCGCCGTGTCGGATGCCAGGAACATCCTCGTCGCCCGCTCGGACCCGCTGCACGGGACGCTCATCGGCCAGCCGATCCCGCCCGCCAATGTGCGGCGCTTCGCCGGCCGCGAGGCGGGGCTGTATGAGGGCGTGACCCTTGACGGCGTGGCGCGGGTCGTCGCCTTCCACGCGGTGCCCTCCGCCCCCGGCTGGACCCTCTTCGTGGCGGAGCCGGCCGCCGGGTTCACCGCCGCCTGGCGGGCGCCGATGCTCCGCCTCGCCGGCGGCGGGGCCGTTGCGCTGCTGCTCGGCGGCGGCCTCGCCCTCTTCACGGCGCGGCGGATCCTGCGGCCGGTCACCCTGCTGCGCGACCATGCCCGGGCGGTGGCGCAGCCGGGCGCCCGTCCGGGCGCCACCGCGGATCCGCCGCCGCCCGCCCTGGTCAGCGAGATGGACGACCTTCGCCTCGGCTTCGCCGCGGCCGAGGCGGCGCTGCGCGCGCGGGAGGCCGAGCTGGCGAGCGTGCTGGAGACGACCAGCGACGGCATCTTCGCGCTCGGCCCGGACTGGCGCGTCACCTTCATCAACGGGCGCGGCGCCGCGCTGCTCGCGGCCGGGCACGACCTCATCGGCCAGGTGGTGTGGGAGGCCTTCCCGGAAGCGGTCGGCGGTCCCTTCTGGCAGGCCTATCACCGCACCATGGAGGAACGCGTCCCGGCCGCGGCGGAGGCTCCCTACTCGCCGCTTGGCCGGTGTTACCGGGCCGAGAGCCATCCCCGGGCGGATGGCGGCATCGTCGTCTTCTTCCGCGACGTCACGGCGGAGCGCGAGGCCGCGGCCCGGCTGGCGGAGAGCGAGGAGCGGCTGCGCCTGGCGCTGGAGGCGGGGCAGGTCGGCACCTTCGCCTGGAAGCCGGCGACCGGCGAACTGGTCTGGGACGAGCGGATGCGGGCGCTCTGGGGGCTGCCCCCCGGCGTGCCGGTCACGATCGAGATCTTCCGCGAGGGCGTGCATCCGGAGGACCTGCCGCGGGTGTGGGCGCTGGTCGCCGCCGCCCTCGATCCGGCATCGGGCGGGAGCTTCGAGGCCGAGTACCGTGTCATCGGCCGGGCCGATGGCGCACTGCGCCATGTCGCGGCGCAAGGCCGGGCCGAGTTCGCGGAGGGCCGGCCGCTGCGCATGATCGGCACGGCGATCGACGTCACGCCGATGCGCCGGGCGACCGAGATCCTGGCGCGCGAGGCGGAGCAGCTGGAACGCCTGGCCGAGCAGCGCGCCCGCGCGCTCGCGGCGAGCGAGGCGCGCCTGGCCGAGGCGGCGCGCATGGAGGCGCTCGGGCGTCTCGCGGGTGGCATCGCGCATGACTTCAACAACGTGCTGCAGGCGGTGCAGGGCGGGCTGAAGCTGGCGGAGCGGCGGCTGGCCAACGACCCGGCCGGCGCGCGCCGCTATCTGGCCCTGGCGATGGATTCGACGACGCGTGGCGCGGCGGTGACGGGGCGGCTGCTCTCCTTCGCCCGCCGCGGCGAGCTGCGGGCCGCGCCGGTGGCGCCCGCGCCGCTGCTGGAAGGGCTGGCGGAGATGCTGCGCCATACCCTCGGGCCCGACATCGCGCTGCGGGTCGAGGCGCCGGCCGGGCTGCCCGCCCTGCTGGCCGACCAGGCGCAGCTGGAATCGGTGCTGGTCAACCTCGCCAACAATGCGCGCGATGCCATGCCGCGCGGCGGCGCGCTGGTGCTGCGGGCCGAGGCGGTGCGCGGGAGGCCGGAGGCGGCGCCAAAGGGGGTACCATCGGGGGCACCGGTCGGGCTCGCCGCCGGCGCTTACCTCCGCCTCTCGGTGGTGGATGAGGGGGAGGGGATGGCGCCGGAGGTGCTGGCGCGCGTCACGGAACCCTTCTTCACCACCAAGCCGAAGGGCCAGGGCACCGGACTTGGCCTCGCCATGGCGCGCAGCTTCGCCGAACAGTCGGGCGGCGGGCTGGCGATCGAGAGCGCGCAGGGGCGCGGCACCACGGTCTCGCTCTGGCTGCCCGAGGCGCGGGCCGGTGACCGGGCGGCGGAGGTGGCCAGCGCGGCACCGGGCGCGGCACCCGGCGTGGCGCCGCCGGCCGGGGCCGGGCCGGCCGCGACGGTGCTGTTGGCCGAGGACGAGCTGGAGGTGCGGGAGATCCTCGCCGCCGAGCTGCGGGAGCAGGGCTTGATACTGTCGGCGAAATCAGTAAGGCGGCAAAGAGGGCCGAGGCATGTGCGCTACGGTCGAGCAGCCTGGGGAACATCAGGCCGGCTCCGTCCACCTTAGAGTGGTGCGGGCTAGCCCGATTTCCCGCAGAGATAGACGCTACCAACGATCTGCCGATTTCGCCGACAGTATCAGGGCTTCGTCGTCCTGCTGGCCGCGGATGCCGCGGCGGCGCTCGCCCTGATCGAGGGCGGGCTGCGGCCGGATGCGGTGGTGACGGATCTGGCGATGCCAGGCGCGCTGGACGGGCTCGGGCTGGTGCGGGAGGCACGGCGGCGCCTGCCGCGGCTGCCGGCGGTGCTGGTGACGGGCCATGCCGGCGAGGCGGCGGCCGAGGACCTGGCGCAGGTGGAGCAGGGCGGCCCCTTCGCGCTGGTGCGCAAGCCGGCCGCGGCGGAGGTGCTGGTCGAGCGGTTGCGGCGCGTGCTGGGGCAGGAGCAGGCCGGGCCGGGGGCATGACGGCCAGGCCGGGAGAACCGGCGCGGCCCGGCGGGATCACAGCGTGGTCAGCCCCGCCGCGCCTGCCCGCCCACCTGCCCGCCGCGCCTGCCTCCGGGCGCTCAGGCGTGCCCGGCCGCGCCCGAGAGCAGCAGCGGATCGACCTTCAGCTTGGCCATGGCCTGGAACCATTTCCGGTCGCCATCCGCGCCGAAGAGCAGCGCCTCATCCGGCGGGACGGAGAGCCAGGCATTGGCCTGGATCTCTTCCTCGAGCTGCCCGGGGCCCCAGCCGGCATAGCCAAGGGCGAGGATGCCCTGGCGCGGCCCGCCGCCGCCGGCGATGGCGGTGAGGATATCGACGCTCGCGGTCAGCGCCAGATCCTCGGTCACCCGCAGGGACTGGTCGTTGGACCAGTCCAGCGTATGCAGCACGAAGCCGCGGCCGCCATCCACCGGGCCGCCCTGGAACAGGCGGATGCGGCGCTGCGGCGGCACCGGTTGCAGGCCGAGCTGGGTGAGCAGCTCATCGAAGGAGAGCCCTTCGAGCGGGCGGTTGAGGACGATGCCCATGGCGCCTTCCGGCGAATGGGCGCAGAGGCAGATCACGGACTTGGCGAAGCGGGGATCCTGCATGCTGGGCATCGCGATCAGTACCTGACCGCCAAGATATCCCTCCTGCCTGGAGGAGCCCGAGGCCGATCCTGGGCGTGCACGTCTTACCATGGGACCAAGATGGCGGCGCCGCGGTGCGGCCGCAAGCGTGGGGGCGGCCCGCGCCGCGACCTGTCACCACGGCGCAGGCGCCGATGCGGCCCGCGGTGACAGGACGGGCCGGAGCCTCTACATGCATCGGGACCCGAACGAGGGAGGGGACCCCAGATGACGATCCAGAGCGGTGACAGCATCCCGTCCGCGAAGCTGATGCAGGCGACGGCGGAAGGCCCGAAGGAGATCACGACGGAGGAGCTGTTCGGCGGCAAGACCGTCGTCCTCTTCGGCGTGCCGGGCGCCTTCACCCCCACCTGCTCGGCCAAGCACCTGCCGGGCTATACCGAGAATTACGAGGCGCTGAAGGCCAAGGGCGCGGATGTGATCGCCTGCATGGCGGTGAATGACGCCTTCGTCATGGGCGCCTGGGGCAAGGACCAGGGCGTCGCCGACAAGGTGGTGATGCTGGCCGATGGCAGCGCCGAGTTCACGAAGAAGCTTGGCCTGGAACTGGACCTGACCGCGCGCGGCCTTGGCGTCCGCTGCCAGCGTTTCGCGCTGGTCGCGAAGGACGGCAAGGTGGCGCATGTCGCGGTCGAGGCGCCGGGCGCCTTCGAGGTGAGCAAGGCCGAGGCGATCCTCGCCGCGCTCTGAGGGCGACGGGCTTGGCAGGCCCGGGCTCGGTCCTTCCTGCCCGGGGCGCGGCGGCAGAAATCGCCTCGCGCCGGGTGGCTGCGCGACTATAGTCGGCCGGTGCGCGGCAGGACGCCGCGCGCCCGGCTTTCTTCCCGGCCGGCGCCCATTCCGGAGAATGCTGGCCTTGAATCCCTTCACCACCGCCACCCTCGCCTGGCAGACCGCCTTCGTCTTCACCCTGCGCAGCCTGCAGCTCTGGACCGAACCGGTGGAGGCCCAGGCGCGGCTGACCGCCTATGCGCTGGAGAAGCAGAAGGCCTTCGCGGCCGGTGCCATGGCGGCGGGGCAGGCGGCGCTGGCCGGCGCCGCGGCGCCCGCGGTGCTGGAGGCGGCGCTGGCCCCGGCGCATCGCCGGGTGCGGGCCAATGCGCGGAAGCTGATGCGGGGCTGAGGGCGCGCCTCATACTTGGCTCATGACGTCCTGACCTGCGGCCCGCGGAACGGGCCGGGCGCGCGAAGGCGCGCCGCGGCACATGCCGCGAAGCCAAGGCCCGGAGGGCCGCCGGTGTTTGGGGCAGGACATGCATCAGCATGTCATGAGCCAGGTATCATGCCGCGCCGCACGACGTTCCGGCCCATGGTCGCCGCGCCCAGCGGCTGGCATGAGGCCTGTTCCATACTGGCGCGCAGCCGCCACGCCAGCCCTGCGCGCCAACACCCGGCACAGAAGGTCAGAACGTTTGGCGCCGGGCATCAGCCGCGGATCGCCGCCGCCAGCCCCCGCGCCGCGCGGCGCAGCGCCGCGGGCTCATGCCCCGAGAAGCCGAGCATCAGCGCCTGCACCGGCGGCGCCGCCAGGAACATGGGGCTGACCGGCCGCGCCACCACGCCGCGCCGCGCCGCGGCCTCCGCCACCGCGACATCGCCGCGCCCGCCCCTGAGCCGGGCCAGCA
>JAESGY010000566.1_pt1 | contig 12485 bp, 17 predicted proteins | sample 9269841 | NCBI WGS metagenome assembly JAESGY01 (sample SAMN17022865, study PRJNA683097) | algae metagenome | isolation source: Spirirestis rafaelensis WJT71-NPBG6 and co-occurring heterotrophs from... | place: USA: Pinto Wells, Joshua Tree National Park, Colorado Desert, CA | collected 2006-08-15
TGCTCATGTGAGGATGGTCCCGGGGTTTGGGCCAGCGATCAACTGCCCTCGGAATCTACCCAGGCTGGGTCAGCGCCGTAAGTCCGACGGGCTGCTAGCGGAGGACCATCCCGTCAGGGTTTGTCCTTCTGACCCAGTGTCGCCAGGAGCTCGGCGAACTCCGCCGGCGACACCGGCTTGCGGAGCACAGCGAAGCCTTCGCATGGCGCCATGCGCGCCAGGTCGGGCGGCGCCTCGGAGCCCGAGACAAGGACGGCCGGCAGCCCGGGGCGCCGCGCCTGCGCCTCCCGGATCAGAACGATCCCGTCCGGCCCCGGCGGCATCAGCAGGTCTGTGATCAGGAGATCAAAGGCTCCGACGGCCAGCAGCGCAAGGGCCTCCTCGGCACCGTCGGCCTCCGCCGCATCCCACCCTGCATGGGCCAGGCAGTCGTGGAGGAAGCGCCGCATGACCGGGACGTCGTCCACCACCAGGGCACGACGCCGCGGCGGCTCGTCTCCGGGGCAGGACGCCGCCGCCTCCGCCGCGTCGATCCCGCCGGCTCGCGGCAGCCAGAGCGTCACGGTGGTGCCCTTCCCGGGGGCGCTCTCGATCCGCAGGGCCCCGCCGGACTGCCCGGCGAAGCCGTCCGCCATCGACAGGCCGAGGCCGGTGCCGCGATCCTTCGGCTTGCTGGTGAAGAATGGCTCGGTGGCCCGCGCAAGTGTTGCCGCGTCCATGCCGACTCCCGCATCGGCCACCCACAACCGCACATAGGCGCCGGGGGCCACACCCAATTGGCGCGCCCGCTCCGGGGGCAGGTCCTCGGCGGCGGCGCCCAGCACGACTGTGCCGCCGCCAGGCATCGCGTCCCGCGCGTTGACCGCGAGATTGATCAGCGTCGTCTCGAGCCGCGGCCGGTCGGCACACAGCGCCGGCAGTCCGGCTAGCGCCTCCACCCGAACACAAATGCCCGGCCCGAGCGCGTTCGCCAGCACCTCCCGCAGGGCGCCGAGCAGCTCGGCTGGCTCGATGGCGGCGGCCCGCAGTTCCTCGCGGCGCGCGAAGGAGAGCAGGCGACGCGCGACCGAGGCACCCCGCTCGGCACCCTCCCGCAGCCCGGCGAGCAGGCGTGCCACGGCCGGGCCGGCGGCAGCCAGCGCGGCGCCGTGCCGCTTCTCGAGCAGGGCGAGCCCGGCCAGAACCACGGCAGCCGAGTTGTTGAAGTCGTGGGCCACACCACCGGCGAGCTGCCCAAGGGCCTCCATCTTCTGCGCCTGGTGCAGCCGGGCCTCGGCGCGCTCGCGTTCCGCGACCTCGCGCGCGAGGCGTCCGTAGGCGTCCGCCAGCTCCCGGGCGCGGGCCTCGCGCTCGGTCAGGTCGGTGATGACGCCGCACAGGACGCGGGCGCCGTTCCCGTCGTCCGCCGCCGGGAGCTCGCTCAGCGAGAGGTGGACGGGCACCGCCGTACCATCGGCCGCCCGCAACGCCACGTCGCCCCGGCCGCCGCGCGCCAGGAGCCGCGCCAAGATGGTCTGTCCCTCTTGCGAGGCGAAGTCGGCCAGTCGAACGCCGATGAGCCGCTCCAGTGGGGTGCGGAGGATGCCCGCGAGCGCGCGGTTGCAGTAGAGGATGATGCCATCCTCATTGAGGGTGACGGCCCCTTCCTGGATCTCCTCAATCAGCACCCGGTAAGGCCGGTCGGCGGTCTGGAGCGTGTAGACCCGCTGCGGGCCACCCTCCTCGCCCACCACCAGGGCGTCCACCTCGCCGGCGCGGATCGCCCCGAGCGTCTCCTCCGCCTCGCGCAGCCGCGCCTCGAGCTCGACGATGCGGCGGCGGCACGCACCGAGGCTCGGGGGAATGGCGGCAGTGTCATTCGGGAGTGGCATCAGCTCTCCCGAGCCGCGCTGTCACCGGGCGGCAGCAGATCGAGGCCGTGCAGCACCTTGTCCAGGTCGGACAGGTCGCCGATGACCCGTCGCAACGGCTCCGGCAGGAGCCGCACCAGGGTGGGTGCGGCGATCAGTTGAGCCTCGCGCGCCGCCTCGGGCCGCTGGTAGATGTCGATCACCTCGAGGTCGTAGCGCCCGGCCAGGTGTTCCTCGCAAATCCGGCGCATGTTCTCGACCGCCCGCGCCGAGCGGGGCGTCGAGCCGGTAACGTAGAGGCGCAGCACATAGCGCGGTGCGGCCGGATCGGTGGGGGGGTCGCCGGCGCCGGGCTGCCCTGTCACGCCGTCCTACCGGTCCGGATGTCGAGGCCGACCAGCACGCGCTCGGTGTTGGCCAAGCTGCCGATCACCCGCTTGAGCGGCGCTGGCAGGCGGCGCACCAAGGTCGGCACCGCCAGGATCTGGTCGCCCGCCGCGAGCTGCGGCTGCACCAGCAAGTCGATGACCTCGACCGTGTAGCGCCCAGCCAGGTGCTCCTCACAGATGCGGCGCAGATTGGCGATGGCGGCGGTGGACTTGGGGGTCTGCCCGGCGACGTAGAGTCGCAGATTGTAGTGCTCGCCGCCGTCCGGCGCGGCGTCCTCCGACCGGTCTGGCGTCACCCCGTCCGGCGCGGCCACAAGGTGCAACCTGGGAGGCTCGCGTCCGTCGTCGCTCACTCCGCGGCGCCCCGGCTCGCGCGCATCGTCTCCTGGTCACGCCCGACCCTCGCCTCGTCCTCCTCCGCCTCGCCGATGCGCGCGGCGAGCTCCTCCCGCTCCTGCTCGAGCGCCGCCTGGAGTTCAGCGATCTGCCGCTCGACGGCGGCGCTGCGCGCCTCGAATTGCCGCCGCTGGCGTGCGGTTTCTTGCCGCCGCGCCACCGCCTCGGCCTGCTCGCGGCTTGCCTGCGCTACCCGCGCCGACCCGGTGAGCACGCCGCTGGGACCGAAGTAGGGCTGCATCAACCGCATGCCCTCGGCCGTCAGGGTATACTCACGGATCTGGTTGGAGTGGCCCATGCCGCGCGACTTCAGGACGTAGAGGCCGCGATTGCGCTCACCGTCGGCCTCGATGTTGCGCAGCGAGATCCAGGTGTCCATCAGCGAGGAGAGGCCATGCTCACCATGGCTGGGCTGCTGCTCGTCGCCGCACAGATTCGTAAAGACCGCCGTGATCCCTCTTGCCTTGAGCAGATCGACCATGCGTAGCAGCGTTGCGTGCACCTCGACCTCAGGCCCGCGAAAGGCCGAGACCGGGTCCACCACCACCGCCTCGGGCGCGAACCGCTCGATCTCGCGGTGCATGCGGGCGAGGTGCATCTCAAGGCCGTAGAGGCTTGGCCGTGCGGCCTCGAAGCGCAGCAGGCCCGCGTCGCGGTGCGGCGAGAGGTCGATGCCGACCGAGCGGACGTTCCGCACGATCTGATCGGGCCCCTCCTCGAAGGCGAAGTAGAGGCACCGCCCGCTACGGCGGCACACGGCATCAGCGAAATGCGCGGACAGGATCGTCTTGCCGGTGCCGGAGCCGCCAGAGATGAGAACGCTCGAGCCGCGGTAATAACCGCCCACGCCGAGCATGGCGTCGAGCCCGGGGACGCCGGTCGAGACGGGCTCGTCAAAAGCCCGGTGGCCCAGGCCAGCCGAGGTAATCGGCAGGACGCTAATGCCCCCCTCGTCGATGAGGAAGGGGTACTCGTTGGTGCCATGCGCCGAGCCACGGTACTTGACCACCCGCAGCCGCCGGGTGGTGACCTGGTCGTGCACCCGGTTGTCGAGCAGGACGACGCAGTCAGAGACGTACTCTTCCAGCCCGTGCCGGGTCAGCTGCCCCGCGCCGCGCTCGCCGGTGATCACCGCGGTGACGCCGCGGTCCTTGAGCCAGCCGAACAAACGCCGCAACTCGGCCCGCAACACGCTCTCGTCGGCGAAGCCGGAGAACAGCGCCTCGGGCGTGTCGAGCACGACGCGCCGCGCCCCCACGGTGTCGATGGCATGGCCGAGGCGGACAAACAGCCCCTCAAGGTCGTACTCGCCAGCCTCCTCGATCTCGCTGCGCTCGACGCGCACATGGTCGATCAGCAGGCGCTTCCCGGCGATCAGACCCGCTACATCGTAACCGAGCGAGGCGACGTTGGCAGTGAGGTCCTCCGCGCCCTCCTCGAAGCTCATCAGCACGCCGGCCTCGCCGAACTGCCGGGCGCCGTTGACCAGGAAGGTCATGGCGAACAGCGTCTTGCCGCAGCCGGCGCCGCCACAGACCAGCGTCGGCCGGCCTTGCGGCAGGCCTCCAAGGGTGATCTCGTCGAAACCATCAATCCCGGTTGGCGCCTTGGGCAGGGGCTGCGCGATGCCAATGCCGGGCACGACGCAGGAGGCGCTACTGTCCATCAACGGTTCTGGCCTGCAGCGCGACGGGACGGGGGCGAGGGCTCGCCGACGGCAGCCTTCGACAGGTCCGGGGTGGGCGAGGCGTCCGCCACCCGCTGGCGCACCACCGTCTCGATGAAGTTGGTCAGGGAGCGGTTCTCCCGAGCGGCCTCAAACCGCGCTTTGGCGAGGAGGTCGGGGTCGAACCGCATGGTGATGGACTTGCGCACCTATTAAGCCGTCCAGATGGTTTCATGCAGCTGAATGCAACTCTAGGCCCATGCACGTCACATATAAATACAAGGAGTGGTTTGGGGCGTCCAGCGAGCAGGGCAGACGATCGGATCTGCTCCGCAAAGCGACGAGGACTGAGGGGGGGGGGGGGAGCAAGGCGGATCTCTTTAGAAGGCGGTCCGGATCAAAGTCTCAATTCTGCAGTCACCCACCCTTCGAGGTCTCGCGGTTCAGGTTCGATCTGCCGGCATTATCAGAGGGGAGAGACCCTTGTGGCGCGTGGTCAACCGGCACCGGAAGCACGGTTATGGAGTGTGAGCGCAGCACGCGGTGTGGGTGCAGCGACCGGAACGGGCTCTGGCAAACGCGCCGCGACGGCATAGCGACCGCCGGCGGCGGGCCGCGCACCGGGCCCTCACCTTGCCTCTGCGGGGGATCGAGGTCCGGCGGCATGATCTTCAGCCCGAGCCGCCCGGTCACGGTTTGCAAAGCGGCAACCTCGCCGGCGCGCCACGGCTGGTGGGTCAGCCAGCCGACGGCTCCGACCACGGGAGCCTCTAGCCGGTCCCGCCGGACACCACGAAGAGAGACCGCCGCTGAAGCAGCTGAAATGCACGGATTCGCGGCCATGGAGCCATGGTGGAGCCACAGGCAGCCCGCTTACATGTACCTGGTTGCAGGTGGACTCGCTTGGAAATTGTAGGAACTGCCTCTCAGAAGACCTTGGCGTCCCCAGATGCCGCACTCGATGCGGACCACTCAGCCTTCGGGCAGAACGATCTTTTCGGGCTGGCTGACCATGTAGGGCGAGTCCGTCGGGACTTCGGCATAGTGGCTCGCCACGCAAACCCAGAAGAACAGGTTGCCCAGGACGAGCGTCACTGCGAGGACGGCATCGCTCCTTGACCTTTGCCGCTCGGCGGGCTGCATGGTGGTCATCGCTATTTCCTGACGTAAGGCAGGATGATGCGTTACGCTGCGGCCGACCGTGCGGCCCGGCACAGGTCCTTCCTGGCACGGCAGTGCCTAGAGCAGTCTGATCGACGCTGATGACTTCCGGAGGGGCATCGGCCACCGGACCGCGCCCCTCTTACAGTGCTGGGCTTAATGCGTGTCGCGCCCAGAGCCTACATTCTGTCGTCGACCACCTGGAGGATGTCGCCGCCGCCGCCGATCAGCCTCACCGCGCGGCCGGGGTTACCTGCCGGGGCTGGGCCATAGGTCCAAACCGGGCTGTCGCCGCTGTTGCCAGCGAAGGCAACGCTGCGACCGAGTTGCTCATAGCGGGCGCCACCGCCCGCGCCAGTGCTGTTGTAGGTGATCCGCATATCGTCGCCGCCGCCAGCGAGCTCGGCGCCGCCGCCGCCCACCACATTGCCGACTTCGGCCCGCGCAGTCTGCGGGGCTGTGGCGAGGGCGGCCAGGATGGCCAGGGAGGCGAATGCGGTGCTGCGGATCATGGGGCTCTCCTGAATGGTGCTTGTGAAAGCTCTGTCCTGTGCGGGTGAGTGACCCTGGCCGTCTGTGGATCAGCTACTCGGCCACAAGATCACGCTAGCCATGCAACCGGCCCGAGGCCGTCACACAGATGATATATGCGGTGGAAAAATATGCATTTCTTAGCAAAATGGTCGCTCCGCTGGCGTGCTCCACGCGTCGCTCTGGCCAGCTGCGGCACCTCGGCCGCGTGGGGCTGGAGATCCTGCGGCGACCAACACTACAGCTGCGGTTCGCTGTCGGTTGACCGTGCTTCAGGACCGCGGGCTCGCAGCGAGGAGAACCAAGTGACTAGCAGTCTTCCCCTTGGCGCGGCGCAGCCGGCGAGGACAGTTGAGGGTTGGCAATGCGGCATGCGGGCCACCGCTGTTCCCGCACGGGTGATGATTGCCCCATCTATGGAAGCCGGCGCCGGCGCATGAAGATCGTATTCATGCTGGCCGCCCTTGGCCACGACCGTGGATAGGTGCCGCCCCTGCTGCCAATCAAGCTGGGCCTGCAGCACGTTTGCTACTATGGCGCCTGGAGCGACCGAACTCGATTTTACCGGTAAAAGTTCTGCTTGCATGCCGTAACGGCGAGCGCGAGTTTGCTGCAGAGGAATTATTTGGGGGACTGCCGTGCAACCCGTTGTCCTTCTGAGCAGCCCGAAGGGCGGCTGCGGGAAGTCGTCGCTTAGTCGCAACATCCTCGTATCGGCTGCTCAGGCTGGCAGGCGTGTCGTTGGGGTTGATCTCGACAAGCAGGGCACGCTGACGACCTGGGCGGAGCGCCGCGAGCGGGCGCGTGCCGCCGTACCGACCCTGCCGCCCGTCCCGGTCATCCCGGCCGAGCTCGACGACTGGCGCGATGCTCTGGCAAACGCCCAGGCTACCGGCGCCCACCTCATTGTCGTGGACACGCCACCGAGCGTGGAGCTCAACCTCAATGCGGTCCTGAGCTTGTCTGGCGCCGCCGATCTGATACTGGTCCCCAGTCAAACCACAATGGATGACGTTGACAGCACGGCGCCCTGGATGAAGCGCCTGCTCGCCACCCAGGCGAAGGCCGCTTTCATCCTGAACCGTGCCAACCGCCGAACCCGCGCCTTCTCGGCAATCCGAGCGAAACTCGTTGCGGTCGGGCCGATCTGCCCGATCGAGGTTGGCCAGTTCGAAGAGATTCCGGCAGCTGCCGGCAAAGGCCTGGGAGTCCTCGACCTGACGCGGACTACGAGTGGCGAAACTTTCGAGGCGCTCTGGTCCTACGTCGCACGGGAGGTAGGGCTGTGAGTGCGAAACTCTCGCTCCGCCGCTTCGCCAGTCTCGACAGCGACGAGCAGCAGCCCGCCGACACCCGCCCTGCCGCCCTCGATCGGCTCATCCAGGTGCCGGGCGACGTCATGGATGCGCTCACCGCCGTCTTCGGCGAAACCGGCCTACTGAAGGATCAGGGGCGAGTCGCTAAGGTGCTCGAGGCACGCCGAGAGGTGCAGGCGTCTTGGGGGCGGGCGGCGAAGTCTTTCATCGAGGCGGGCAAGGCACTGCTGCGCCTCGATGCGGCTCTGGCAACGCCGGCGGAGAAGGCTGCCTTGAAAGCAGGCTGCGAGCGCCTGTTCCCGTTCAGTGACCCGATCGCCAGCCAACTGCGCGCTGTCGCTCGCTCCGTCGAGGCTGGCCTGCTCACGCCAGAGACCTGCCCGGCCAGCTACAGCGTCGCCTACCAGCTCTGTGTCATGGAAGCCGGCGAGTTCGCTGAGGCGAGGCGCCGCGGGCTGGTTTCGCCATCGGTCACCCGCGCCGCCATTATCGCCTTCCGCAAGGAGCGCCGAAAGGCAGCCGAGAACGGGACACGGATCAACGAGGCCGAGCTGAGGGCCGAGGCTCAGCGGCTTGCCCACCGGATCGCGCATTTGCAGGAGGAGATCAGGCTTCTTGAAAGCCGCCGGGCCGAGATCGCACGTCTGCTAGCGGTCGAGCCAGAGGAGCACGGCGACGCGTGAGCGAGAGTGCCAGTCCCGACCCCGTCCTCACCGAGCAGACGAAGCTCACGGCCACGCTGCTCAACACCATTGCGGCCGGGTGCGTCGTGGCCGGAATCATCACGCCTCTGGTCGGCATCACCCTCGGCGCCCTCCAGGTCACGTTCGACCTACGACTGACGGTAGTATCCTGCGCATTGCTCTACGTCAGCGGAGCCCTACATTGGACGGCTAGGCGGATCCTGAGGAGGCTCGGCCCATGACTCTCAACGACGTGCTGCTGCTCGGCTTGGGCGTTGGCGGTGCCCTGGCTTTCGCGGCCTGGGCTTACTGGCTCAGCGGGCACAAGACCTGACAGAAAAGGAGAGGGGCGCCTTCTTGGCGCCTTGCCTGAATATTGGAGGCCGAGTTCTGCCCCGCGTAGAAGTGGCGCCGGGATGCCGCCCGGCCTCTTTGCACAGCCCTGAGGCCAGCGACGATCTCATCCCCTACCGCCTCAAGCTCTGGCTGAACTCAGCCTTCGGCCTGGCCGACGCCGCTGCATGCTTGGCCGCCAAGCGGCGAGCGCGCGACCAATTCCTGACCTTCGTGGGCTGTCCTGGCCAGGTCGGGGCGACAAACGATGCCTGGGAGCGCGACCTCCGCCCCGCCGTGATCTAGCGCGAGGTTACAATGGCCATTGCGCAATGTGGGCCAGTACGTGTCAAACTGGTTGCTGCGCTGATTCGTAACGAAGTTTCCTATCTGATAGGTGCGAACGTGCGCACCATCGTCGACACCGTCCGTCTCAAGTCGGACACCGGCGTCTTCGGTACCATCCTGCAGACATAACAGCGTGGTCCCCGCACCAGAGGGGGGGTACTTGCCGCCGCTCCTCGTAGCCGTGGTATTTTGAAGGGCAAAAGTCGGCGGGCGGCCATGCTAGTGGGTCACCTGCCTCGGAATACGGCATAGTGACTGGTTCCGGATGGCGAGGTGACCGATGTCACCGCGTAGCCGCGGCCCGCAGGAATGGCGTAGACCGAGGCAGGTGATCCACTAGATCTTCTGCACAGAGGATTTGACAGGTTGAGATGGGCTGCACCCATCCCGCACTGGTCACTTCGGACCACCCGCCAACCGGTCAAAATCACTGTGCAGAGGATCTAGGCGGGGTGGTGACCGGCCCCCATCAGGTGGTCCGCGGCGAATGTTAGTTCAGCGTTGGCCTGGGCGCCACGACCTGCGTGGTCGGCGACGTCGGCCGGCGTAGCGCGGTGGGCCAAGCGGCGAAGGTGGGCATGACCACCGCCGGTGCTGGCGGTCTGAAGGTATCCATACGGCCAAGGCCGCGGGTGGCCGAGGGCAGCGGGTGGGCGGCGTTCACCGCTTCCGGTCGAGGCTGAACTCCTTACGGGTGCTCATCCGGCGAGGGCTGCGGATCAGGTTGCTGGTTTATGCTTGGTGGCTGGCTTGCGCGACCACGCCTTGGCGAGTTCTTCGACGGCCTTGGCATGCTCATCGAAGTCGATGGTGTTGGGATCGAAAGGCGCGCCGACCCACTGGACCATCTCGGCATGGCTCTCGTGCTTCGGGTCGGCAATCGCCGTGAGGAACTCGGCGTAGCCCCAAGGTCCGCCGACGTCCTCGGGCGGGCAGCGCCCTGTGGCGTTGATCAGGAACGGGTAGCTGAGGCCGGGCATGGGATCCGTGATGCGCTCGATCTTGATCGTGTGTTCCCAGCCATCGCCGAAGTCGTAGAGGTACTTCAGCGTCTTCGCGCCGGTGTCCTCGAGGACGTCGAGGAGACGCGTCTTGCGGGCGTCGAGCGGGCCGTCTCCCCAGTCTGGGTCGGGCACGCCCCAGCCCACGTCGCGGGCCCGGATCTCGTAGAGATGGCTGTTGGTCCAGCCCATGGCGGCCTGGAGCACCAGGTGCAGGCGATCGAGCCGGATGGTCAGCGGCACCTCAACGCGGCGCAGCACGGCTGGCTTGACGTCATCGAGGGTGATCTTGAGCCGGGCGATGCTGGTGCTGGTCATGCCGCCGCCTTTCCCTCCCTCGCCTGGGCCCAGTTCCAGGGCAGCAGCTCGTGCACGCGCGAGGCAGGATGGTCGGCGATGCGAGCCAGGACGTCAGCCAGCCAGGTGCGCGGATCGACGTCGTTCAGCTTGGCGGTGTAGATGAGCGAATACATCGCCGCAGCCCGGTCGCCGCCGCGATCGCTGCCGGCGAACAGCCATGACTTTCTTCCGAGGGCAATGCCGCGCAGCGCCCGCTCGGCGGCATTGTTCGTCAGGCAGATCCGGCCGTCGCCGAGGAACCGGGTGAACGTCTCCCAGCGCGTCAGCATGTAGTCCATGGCCTTGGCGACCGGGTTGTGCCGGGACAGCTTGCCACGGCTCTCGCGCATCCAGGCCTCGAACTCGGTGACGAGGGGCGCGATGTGCTGCTGGCGGACGGCCAGCCGCGCCGCGGCAGGCAGGCCGTTGATGGGGCGTTCGGCGTCAAAGATGGCGTCGATCCGCTGCACCGCCTCGATAGCAAGCGGGGCCCGCGACAGCTCGGCCAGCTCGAAGAGTTTGCGCCTGCCATGGGCCCAACAGGCCGCCTCGGTGACCGGCCCAGGTTGTCGATCGGGCTCGTACAGCGCGTTGTAACCAGCATAGGCGTCGGCCTGCAGGATGCCGGCATAGCCGGCCAGGTGCCGGTTCGGGTGCTCGGCGGTCCGGTCCCGCGAGTAGCGGAACATCGCGGCCGGGGGTGCCTGCCCGCCAAAGGGTCGGTCGTCGCGGACATAGGTCCAGACCCCCCCGGTGATGGTCTTTCCCTTGGCCAACACCGGGACGATGGTGTCATCGCCATGCAGCCGCTCGGCGGCGAGCACATGGGCGTCGATCAGGGCATTCAGCGGGGCAAGGTTGGCGGTGCTGGCGCCGACCCAGTCGGCGATGGTCGAGACACTGAGTTCGATGCCCTGAAAGGCATAGGCCTCGCTCTGGCGGTTCAGCGGCAGGTGCTGGCCAAACTTGGCCTCCAGGATCATCGCCAGCAGGTTCGGCCCCGCCCGGCCGCGGGCGATGGGGTGGAAGGGGGCCGGTGGCTGGGTGACGGTCTCGCAGGAGCGGCACGAGAACCGCTCGCGCACGGTCTGGATCACCTTCCACTGGATCGGCTCGACCTCGAGCGTCTCGGTGGTGTCCTCGCCCAGCTTGGACAGCTTGCCACCGCAGCAGGGGCAAGCGGTCGGTGACGGCAAGACGATCCGCTCGCGCGGCAGGTGGGCCGGCAGGGGCGCCCGCACCGGTTGGCCGCGGGGCGGGCTGTCGGAGCGACGGGGACGGCCTTCCTTGTCGGCGGCCTTGTCCGCCTTGGTCGCATCCTCGCTGGCGGCCGCCACCAGCTCGCCGAGCTCGAGCTCCAGTTGGTCGATCAGCTTGCGGCCGCGCTCGGATGAGGCGCCGTACTTGTCGCGCTTGAGCCGGGCAATCAGTAGCTTGAGGTGCGCCACCATCGCCTCGGCGCCCGAGGCGCGCGCCTCGGCCTCGCGCCGCGCCAGCTGCTCGGCCGCGAGGGCAGCGCGTAGCGCGGCGATGTGGTCGGGCGGGGTGTCCGGCGCGGCTGTCACGCCGGCGATGGAATCACAGCTGCTGCGCGGCAGGTAGCACCGATGCAACCGCCCCGTACACTATCCCGCCAGCTCCGGTCTGTAGGTCCGTACTGGGTTTCTCCAGTCGATTCCGTCGAGCATGTAGGCCAGCTGCGCGCCCGAGATCTGCAGGCAACCGTCGGCCGGCGAGGGCCAGATGAAGCGTCCCCTCTCCAACCTCTTCGCGTAAAGCGACATGCCAATCCCGTCGTGCCAGACAATCTTGACCAGGTCCGCCTTGCGGCCACGAAAGACGTCCAGATCGCCGCAATGCGGGTCACGGCCGAGCGCCTGCTGCACCTGCAGCGCCAGTGAATGCATCCCACGGCGCATGTCCGTGTGGCCGACCGCGAGCCACACCCGGACACCGGACGGCGTCGGGATCATGCGCGCAGCACCGCCAGCACGCGGCGCAGGGCCGCGGCACTGATCGTCGCGGCAACGCGTACCGCAGTTCCGTCCGGCAGCACGATTTCGATCCGCTCATCCGGCTCGTCCTCCACCGCCGGAGGGCCTGCGCAGGGCGGCAGGCCCGACCCGCCCGGCGGCGCCGGCGCGGCCAGTTCCGGCACGACCTGCAGCGGCAGGAAGGCCGGCGTCTCGACCACCAGCCTGCCGCGTCGCTGTGCATCCCGCCACTGCCAAAGCAAGCCGCGGCTGACGTCGTGCCGCCGGGCAACCTCGCTGAACTTGACCCCGGGCTGGTTCAGCTCGGCCAGGATCCGCAGCTTCTCCTCATCCCGCCATTGCCGCCGTCGCTCTACCCCGGTGATGATCTCCATCGGGCACCCCACTGCCTGTCCTTACCGACGCTCGAAAGAACGTCCGTAAGATCCAAGGCAGATCCAGCGCAGTCCCGGTAGGCGTCCCTCGGCGGATGGGTGCG
>JAESGY010000567.1_pt1 | contig 12444 bp, 14 predicted proteins | sample 9269841 | NCBI WGS metagenome assembly JAESGY01 (sample SAMN17022865, study PRJNA683097) | algae metagenome | isolation source: Spirirestis rafaelensis WJT71-NPBG6 and co-occurring heterotrophs from... | place: USA: Pinto Wells, Joshua Tree National Park, Colorado Desert, CA | collected 2006-08-15
ATGCCGTGACGAGGGTTCCGCTTTGGGCGACGGAAATCCCCGCTTCCGCGGCGATGTCAGGGAGCAGACCCGCGATCACGAAACCTTCCGTTCCGACCACGAAGGTACCGAGCGCCAGCCAAATCAAAGGTGAAATCACGTGCGTTCTCCGTAGCTAATAATTTTCGAGCCTGAGCAGCCGGGCGGTTGCCACGTCGATGCCGCAGCTCCTGCCTTTGTTGAGAGGCGCTTTCCCATCCAGTCCGGCACCGATCTTCTTCGGATTGGATGGGATGCGGGATCCGATCTGGTCCTGGCGCAGAGCGAGGGCGCCTCAGCACCTCCCGCTCCATTGCTGGGTGCTGCTGGTGAGCAAGCTCCTATGAGCCGCGACCGGCCCGTTCGCTTTCCACCGCATACCGGGTGGCCGGCTTGGTCCGCGAGAGCTTGCCGGCCATCGCCAGGCGAGCTGACTCATAAGCGTCCCACTCGGATTTGTCCTCGAGTGGGGGGATAGTGACAGTCTCGCCCTGGTCCAGACCAGCGAGCGCAGCATCGACCAGATCCTGGGCCGACATGACGATCTCCGCCGGTAGATGGCTCACGGGGAGCCCGGCGACATCCCAGAACTCTGTTGCCGTAGCACCAGGCAGGACCGCCTGAATCCGCACACCCTTCTCCGCCAGTTCGTGCTGGAGGGATTGGCTGAAGGCCAGCACGAAGGCCTTGGAGCCGCCATAGACGCCGTTGAGCGTTTCCGGCGAGATGGCGACGACGGATGCGATGTTGATGATCGTGCCGCTGCCACGCTCGACAAAAGATGGAGCGGCCGCGTAGGTCAGGCGGGTCAGCGCCAGGACGTTGAGCCGGATCATCCGGTCCATCGCCTCAACATCGGAGGCCATGAGCGGCGCCGCTCCGCCGATGCCGGCATTGTTCACGAGCATCGAGATCGTGCTGTTCGTTCGCAGGATCGCTTCAACCCGCGCAAGATCCGTGCTGTCGTTCAAATCGGCAGACAAGATCTCGACCAAACGGCCGGTCTCGTTGCGCAGCCGTGCCGCAAGCTCCTCAAGGCGGCTCTGATTTCGTGCGACAAGAATGAGATCGTAACCGCGCCGGGCAAGACGATCGGCATAGATGGCGCCGATGCCTGAAGAGGCGCCGGTGATGAGGGCAGTGCCTTGAGAGGTCTGTGTGGTCATGTGTAGTCTCCTCGTTCTTGAAAGTCGTGAATCCTCACGGCGGGGGTGGAGCATGAATGTCAGGTTCGCATCCTGCTCCGGTTCATGGGTCTTGGTTTCGGTAGTACTCAGACAGCCTTCATTTCGGCCGCGAGGGTTGTCACGAGCTCAGCCGCTGGAAGGGAGCGGGCGAGCGGAGCGCCCTGACCGGCCCATTGCGCGCCGAAGCCCGGTTCGCCAAAGGCCTTGCCGGAGGCGTTCAGGGCTTTTCCCGCGTCGTAGGCGATCGGGTAAGCCGGGATCTCGTGAGAGGGAATGTCAGCACCGAATTCGGTAAAGCGATTGGAGAGGCATCGTGCCAGTCGACCCGAGACGGCTCGGGTCATGACCGTGTGATTGGCCGCATCGCTGGCCAGGGCCGCCCGGTACCCGGCATCGGCCAGCGATTCCGGGCACGCGATAAAGGCCGTGCCAAGCTGGGCGGCCCCTGCGCCAAGACGCAGGACGGCCGACACGCCGGCGCCGTCCATGATGCCGCCGGCTGCAATCACCGGCACGTCGAGCTGACGCGCCAGCAGACGGGTCAGCGCCATCGTGCCAAGCCTGTCGTCGGGAGCGTCGGGATCGAAGACGCCGCGATGTCCGCCCGCCTCGTAGCCCTGCGCTACGACGGCATGCACTCCCGCTGCCACGAGCAGCTGCGCCTCGGCAACACTGGTCGCCGAGCCGAGGAGCACGATGCCGGCTTCCCGCAGCGCCCGCACCCGATCCGGCGCCGGAACACCGAAATGGAAGCTCACCACCTTCGGCCTGTCGGCCAGGAGCGTCGCGAGCATATCGTCATCCTCGACGAAGCTCCGATAGATCTCCGTCAGGGCTGTCGGCGGCTCAGCGCCAAGCCGTTTGAATTCGGGGCGAAGCCGCTCGATCCAGGCGGCTTCGACGACAGGCCTCGGCCTGGCAGGTTGATGACAAAAGACGTTGACGTTGAACGGACGGCTGGAGCGTTCGCGGATCTCTGCCATCATCTGCCGCGCGCCCGCAGCGTTCGTCGCCCCGACACCGATGGATCCCAGTGCGCCGGCATTTGCAACCGCGGCGGCCATGGCAGGCGATGACACCCCGGCCATGGGTGCCTGGATGATCGGCAGCTCAATGCCGATCAACTCAAGCAATGTCTGGGTTGAGGCTGAGGATGGCATGGTGGCTCTCCTGTCCCAAATAGCTGCGGCGGCTTCGCCGAAAGCTGGCTCTGCCGAACCGTTGCATTTTACTCGGTTGTTCCGCTCCTCTGCCGTCGAAACTCCAGCACCGGCAGCCCGCCCCAACCCCAATTGTCCATCTCCACCTCCTCGATCACCACGAAGGTGGAGTCGAGCGGCTTGTTCAGAACATCAAGCAGCAGCTCGCTCACGCCCTTGATGAGCGCGGATTTTTCTTCGGCCGTCACGGCATTGACGCCAGGTTTGGTCCCTTCGCGGGTGATCTGGATCGTCACGATAGGCATTGTCGTTCTCCTGCTTGCATGACCGGAGCGCGGGCCTGAGCCCCCGCTCCGGCGTGGGGTCAATGGCCGGCGCTCTGGCCGCCGTCGACGTGAAGGATCTCGCCGGTCACAAAGCCGGCCGTCTCAAGGTAGAGGACAGCATTCACGATATCAGAGACCTCGCCCATGTGCCCGACCGGATGAAGAGCCGCGAGGGCCTCGTGAGTCTCAATCGGGTGCATCGGCGACTTGATGATGCCGGGGGAGACGGCATTCACGCGGATGCCGCGCTTGGCGTACTCAATGGCGAGCGACTTTGTCGCCGCGCTGAGGCCACCTTTCGTCAGCGAGGCGAGCACGGACGGCACGTTGGAATTCGCGTGGTCGACGAGACTCGTTGTGATCTGCACGATATGGCCGCTGCCCTGCTTCTCCATTTCGGCGAGAGCAAGCTGGGTGATGTGGAAGAAGCCGGCGGTGTTGGTTTGCAGCACCGCGGTAAAATCGGCTTCGGTGTAATCCGTGAACGGCTTGGCGATGAAGATGCCGGCGTTGTTGATGAGCGTATCGATGCGCCCGAAGCGGGCTACACCTTCAGCGACTGCCCGCTTGGCCGTCTCCCGGCTGCCGATGTCGCCGGGGATAACGAGGACATCAGGGTTGTTCGACGGCTTCACGGACCGCGCCGTTGCGATGACTCGGTAGTTGCGGTCGAGATATCCGTTGACGAGAGCGGCGCCAATGCCTTGCGAGGCGCCCGTAATGATGGCTACTTTTCTGTCAATGCTCATGGTAGGGACCCTTCGTCCTGCTAAGAGGGTGCTGTTGCCCGTTGGGCTATCCAGCCTTGTTGGACACAGAGTTAGTCTCTTTCGATAAGGGTGCGAATAGCCGTCAAACGAGAGACACTCTTTCGTCTTGCGGTCGAGTGCCGGCAGGTCAGGGCGTTGAACAGCGGTTCTGGCAAAGGGCTGCCCAGGGCGAAAGTTCGGCTTCAGCCCAGCCCCGTCGCTTGAGCCTCCTGCGCCGATGGAGCCGTTTGGAAGATTGCGCAGGTCCAGTCACCGGCTGTGCCCGACAGCTGGTGAGGAGCTTTCCCATTCATGCAGTCATCGCTGAGCCGATGGCTCGCGCTTGTCAGCCGGTGTCGCGGCTCGCATGGGCGAAGTGGCTCCGCAGCCGAGGGAGAGCCAGGTCGACGAACGCGCGTACTTTGGGCACGGAGAGACGCCCCTGCGGTGAAACCAGATGCAGGGGCAAAGGTCCGTCATCGTGATCCTTCAGGACAATTTCCAATGACCCTTCGCGCACCTGGTCGGCAACGTGGTAAGACAGCATGCGCGTCAGCCCGCGGCCGCTGACAGCTGCGGCTATCGCTCCCCGGATGCTGTTGACGGTCAGCCGAGGTATGAAATGTACCGTACGAGAGACAGACGATCCATTCAGCGGCGGAAAGCTCCAGGAGTCGTTTCCAAAGCCTGAAAACGCAATGATCTGATGCTTCGCCAGATCGGCCGGCTCCATGATACGGGGATTTTGAGACAAATAGCGTGGTGCCGCCGCCACCACGCGCCGGACTTCGCCAACCCGGGTCGCCACGAGACTCGAATCGGCAAGATGTCCGATGCGCAGCGCAACGTCGATCCCTTCGTCGATCAGGTTCACCGGTCGGTCGAGCAGGTACAGACGCACTGACACGGCCGGGTAGACATCCATGAAGGCGTCGAGGATCGGGCACAGCACGGTCTCGCCGATGAAGGTCGGCGCAGTCAGGGCGAGCGTCCCGCGCGGTGCCGAGCGCTCGCCGGCCGCCATGATGTCGGCCTCCTCAAGATCGACGAGCACGCGCCGGCAGACGGCGGCGTAGCGCTCTCCCGCCTCGCTCAGCTTGATCGAACGTGTCGTTCGGTGAAGAAGTTCGGTGCCGACACGCTCCTCCAGGAAGGCGATGGCCCGGCTGACTGCCGCCGGGGAGCGACTGAGCTTGCGGCCGGCCCCGGCGAGGCTGCCCTCGTCGAGCGCCGCCACAAAGACTTTCATGGCATCGAGGCGGTCCACGTCGTCGTTCTCCCCTATTCTTTCGGCTGGAGGAGTAATGGCGGGTTAAAGTATAGCTATTCATTCGCCAAGCGGCAATTCTGCAATGCTTGCCTCACCGCGTTGACGATGCGCTCCGTGCGTCTAAGCCGCCAAGTCATGTGCAACGTGCACGGCAGGCGCACCGAGCGGGCTTTCTGTATCGCTTGGCCCATCGCGTGCGAGCCATTCGCTCGCGAGGTGAAAGGGTGCCTCCCGAAATCAGGCTATTCAGTCTCGCCCCGATTGGGTTCACCTTCATGTCCATCGAAACCATCGGACAAGGCCAATGGCTTCGTTAACAGAAGGAGAGATTATCATGACCAAGTTCATCAAGACCCTTGCCGCCGCCGCTGCCGTCACGGTGCTTGCAACCGGGGCCTTCGCTCAGAGCGCACGGGAGATACGTGGTGCTTCGCCATACATTGCGGCTGAAAACGAGCCCGCACCCAAGCTGATCGTGGACCCGCCAATTCCCGAAGGGCTGGCGCTAGGCATCTACTGGGCCCAGTACCGGACTGAGAACCTGCGCATTGTGCCGGTGTTCGGAGCAGGTGCCCTTAATGTGTCTCCCCGCATCGGGCATCTGCACGTCATCGTCGACGACTTACCTTGGTGGTGGGCGGACGCGAGCGACAACAACACGGTCGATATCGCTAATTTCCCTCCCGGCCCGCACAAGGTGACGATCCGGCTCGTCGACGCCGATCACAACCCGATCCCCGGGCAGGAGGTGACGCATACGTTCACCATTCCCGAGAAGGCGGCTTCTCACAAGCATTGAGGGTCCTGCAAGGATCGAAAAGCGCTCCGGCTCTCCACAGGAGCCGGAGCCGCTACAACGGCTTCGGAGCAGAGCCCGAGGTCTCACGCCGGGCTTTTGATCTGAACAGCTTCATGAGGCGCTCACAGCGCTTGTTTTTGCATGTACTGGGAGGTTCAGGTCAGAGCTGAGTGCGTCCGCCATCGACCGGCAGATCGACGCCGGTGATATAGGACGCATCATCCGACGCGAGGAACGCAACGGCGGAGGCCACCTCCTCGGCGCGCCCAAAGCGCTTCATCGGGATTGTGCCGAGTAAGCTTGCTCCCAACTCCTGCACCGCTGCATCACTCAGCCCGAGCTTCCCGAACAGGGGTGTTTCGATCACGCCAGGACTCACGGAGTTCACCCGGATGCTGCGGTCGACGAGTTCTGAAGCCAGCGCCCTGACCAAGCTCCGGACCGCCGCCTTGCTGGCCGACACGACTGATGTCCCTGCGAGTCCAACTTCCGTGAACCAGGAGCTGGTGAATATGATCGAGCCGCCATCCGCAACGAGCGGCAGAGCCTTCTGCACGGTGTAGTAGGTGCCCTTGAAGTTCACCGCCATCACTTCATCGAACAACTCGGGCGCCATCTCGGACACAGAACCGAGCTTTGCAACACCGGCATTTGCGAAGAGGATGTCGATGCGTCCGTGACGCTCACGCACCGTTGCGAAAAGCCGATCAAGATCGTCAGTCTTCGCCACATCTGCGGTCACCGGATCAATGGCGCCGCCGATCGCCTTCGCGGCGTCCTTCAACGTCTCGTGATGGCGCCCGACGATCACCACGGCAGCGCCTTCATCCGCGAGGCGGCGTGCAGCCGCCAACCCGATTCCGCTTCCGCCTCCTGTCACAACAGCGATCTTGTTGCTGAGCCTGGACATCCCTCGTCTCCGTCAATCTCGCGGACCATTCTGACGCGGCCGCATAGGCAACGACCTCAGATCTTCAGAATCTTTTTGGCCTGGTCGAGGACCTTCTCGGATTCGGGGTGGTTGCCCGCCTTGTGCAACTCCTCGCCCTGCTTGCGCAAATCCAAGACTTTCTGCCTGTCAGAGGCCGAGAGCTGAGCCGTCTGCATGGCCTTATCGATGGCGGCCATGTCTTGCGGACAGTGACGGGCAAAGGCGGGCTCAAAGGGTGCGGGCGTAAGCATCAAGAGTGCGGCCATACCAATGATGCGAAGCATGATTGTTTCCTCTCATAGTACGCCCTCGGAGGGGCATAGTGAAAAACGTGTGCGGCCGAATGGATTAGAGCAGGTCTCATGCGGGTCTGTCGCTTGAATTGCGGCACGTTCACTCGCCTCAGGAGCTGCAATCCTTTGTGATCTGGCACGCCACTGCAGCGCAACCCAGTCTAACCCAATGCTTCGAGAACCTTCAGTTCGACCGGCCCTGCTGTCAGTGAACCGACGTCCATGGCCCACTGCTTCACGTGCGGGGCTGACTTATGGGCCTCGAGCGCTGCGGCACTTTCGAAGATTTCGTAGAATACCAGGAGGTTTGGCTCTTCCATGCCTCGGTGGGCTTGGCAGAGGAGATTTCCTGCTTCCTGCCGCACCTTCGGAACCAGTGTCTCCGTCGCTCGGAGGAGTTCCGATTCCTTGCCGTCGCGTGCCTGCACGAATGCGACGACAGTGACAGCTCCCTTGGGAAGAACCACCGTCTGAGCTGCACGGGCCGCAGTTGCCGAAGACAATCCGGCAGCAGCTGCCGCCAGTCCGCCTTTTGCGACAAGGCTGCGCCGATTGATGTGTCGATTGTCCCTCATGGAACCTCCATCAGATTCAAGCTTGGAAGATGATAAGATTTGACCATCCTGGGTGGGGACTCGCCTTATGCAGGTGATTGACCCTTAGGCATTGTACTCCTGCCGTGCGACTATCGAACGCCACGGTTTTGCAAAACTGTGCTCCGATTGCTCAAAATGCCGGGAAAATTCCGCCAAAGCCTAGTCCTGCTCGCCGATGGTCTGCGCGTAGCTTTTCCCGTAGGGATAGAAAAGCTCCTTTCGGCCTTCCTGCCACGCGGCCTTCAGTTCGGGTGTGCTGATGTCCCAGTCGGGTCGGCACTTCTTGAGAACGGCCCGCAGGTCCTGGCGCAGATCCTCCAGCGTCGGGCGGCCGAAGAACCAGTAGCCCATGTAGATCTTGTGGATGATCAGACCGGGCTCGAGCACAAGCGTGTAGGGGATCATGGGATTGTGATCCGGATCGGTGTATTCAGCGATATCGAGATCCTTCTGAACAAGGCGCCGGGTGTCGGAGAGAAATGGCCAATGTGCGCCCATACCGGTTCGGAACTCGTTGGTCTCGGTAATGTTGTCGGTGCTGATCGTCACGAGCCGGCAGTAACCAACCTCCATCTCACGATGGAGTTGAACCAGTCCCTCGTGCTGCCGACGGTCCTTGGGACAGAAACCGCCGCGGCTGAGCACGAGAATCATCGGGTGCTGCCCTTGCAGGTCTGAAAGCTTCCGGCGCTTGCCGGTATGATCCGTTAGCTCATAGTCGGGAAAGACGGCCCCTGGAACGATGTCAGACCGCATGGCGGAATCCTTTAATCTGAAATTTCCCAGATGTCCTCCGTCTCCGGGCTGTTATGCCATGTCAGAGCTCAAGCGCTCCTGATCTTAACCACTGGCCGCGACAGCTGGATGTTCTGCGGGGGAATGGGCGGGCTTCTTCCCTTCAATGGGCTTCAGATCGCCAAGAACGGTTGGGATCAGCTCGGAGACCGTGGGGTGGACCGGCACTGCCCATTGCAGTGTCGGATAGGGAGCTCCGGCATTCATCATGTTGAGAATGCCGTGAATGACCTCGTCGCCCGTCACGCCGAGAACGGCTGCGCCAAGGATCTGCTTGGTGTCCGCATCGGCGACGATCTTGATGAAGCCCTTGGTCTCACCTCGTTCGATGGCGCGCCCGACCCGCGCCATCGGCCGCTTGGACACCAGCACCTTCCGGCCGGACCTGAGAGCCTCGGCCTCCGTGATGCCGGCGCGCCCCAGCGGCGGATCGATGTAGAGTGCATAGCCGGGCAACCGCGCGCTGACCCGCCGTTCAGAACCGTCGAGCAGGTTGGCCGCGACGATCTCGTAATCGTTGTAGGCCGTGTGGGTAAACGCCCCGCGGCCATTGCAGTCGCCCAGGGCCCAGATGCCAGGGACAGTGGTTGCCAAGCTGTCATCCACCATGATGTAGCCGCGGGCATCGACCGCGACCCCGGCATTGTCGAGGCCGAGATCATCCGTGTTGGGCCGGCGGCCGACCGCCAGCAGCACATGCGATCCGACCACGACAGGCGCGCCTGTCGTGCAGTCGACGTCAACCGCCACGCCGTCCGCATGCGGCTTGAACCCGATGCACATGGCGCTGGGGCGGATGGTGATCCCCTCATCAGTGAGGATCTCGCGAACCGCCTCGGACACGTCCTCATCCTCGCGGGCAATCAGCCGCGGCGCCATCTCGACCACCGTGACCTCCGCGCCGAAGCGCCGGTACATTTGGGCGAATTCAAGCCCGATATAGCTGCCGCCGATGACCACCAGGTGGCGCGGGACGGTGTCGAGCTTGAGGATCGAGGTGTTGGTGAGATAGTCGACCATGTCGACACCCGGCATGGCGGGCACGTTCGCGCGGCCGCCGACATTGATGAAGATGCGGGGCGCCTTCAGCAGGCTCTCGCCCACCTGGACGACATCAGGGCCTTTGAACCGGGCGTGCCCCTCGATGACCGTCAAGCCGTCCATGCCGCGCAGCCACTTTTCGACATTCGTGCGGGCATTGGTCGAGACGGCATCGGCCCGGGCCCTGACCCGCTTCATGTCGATGCAGATCGGACCCTCGCTCGCAATCCCGTACTCGGTGCCGCGCCGGGCGAGGTGGGCCGCATAGGCGCTGGCGACCAGCGCCTTGGTCGGCATGCAGCCGGTGTTGACACAGGTGCCGCCGAACAGGTGACGCTCGACGAGAGCAACCTTCATGCCGGCGGCGGTCAGCCGCCCGGCAAGCGAAGGCCCGGCCTGGCCGGCCCCGATGACGATGGCGTCGAAGTTCTGGGTCATGATGCGGGCTTTCCGATGAGTGCTGGCCAGGGATTGCCGTGGTGTTCCGCGCCTGGTCGTTTCCAAAGCGAAGACCACCGTAACGGCTGCTCACGTCGGCAGCGGCTTGCCGGTGTGCTCCGCCACCATGTACGCGGCGTACCAGTCCGGCCAGCCCTCGTCATGCTGGCCCGTGCGCGTCTCGTGCTCGCCGTGCGCGGCCGCCGCACGCCGGAGCGCCGCCGCGAGGTCCGCCGGCGACGTGAAGGTCGCACCGTTCGTGTCGATACGTCCGGGCAGGCGCTCGACGACCTCCTGCAACAGCCAGCCGTTGCCGTCCGGATCGCTGAACGAGGCATAGGTGCGGTAGGTACGGTTTTCGGGGTCCCGGCCGCTCACCCGAACCCGCCCGAACAGGTACGGCTCGTCGGTGCCAGTATGCTCCTCGCCGGCGTGGAACACCTCGCTGACCTTGACGCCGCGTCCAAGCAGTTCATCCCGGGCGGCCTCGATGTCGGAGACGATCAGGTACAGTCCCTGGGCGGAGCCGGGGGCGGCCGCGGTTACGTTCTTGCCGAAGATGACCGAGCATCCGGAACCCGGCGGCGTGAACTGGATCACACGCCAATCGTCACCGGTGGTGAAGTCGGCGTCGAGCCGCCATCCCAGGCCGTTGTAGAAGCTCTTGGCGCGATCAACATCCGCAACCGGAATGACGACGACCTCAAGCTTCATGTCGACCGCCTGCGCTCTCGCGGTCTGGGTTGCCGCTTTGCTGAGGACCTGAGTATCGTTCATGTCGACCTCCTACGGTCTGGAGTCTTGGATGTTGAGGCAGGCCGATGCCAGCCCCGACTAGCGCAGTCGCTTCAACGTTGTTCTGAGATCCCGAGCAAACAGGTCCAGCTCTTCTCAATGAAGTGTCCACCCTGCACAGCCCCGTAGACTATGCTCCGATCAACGGGAGAGCGAACTGTCACGATTTAGAAGATACCTCCTACAGACGGGGTGCCCTTGGCATTTTCACCCCTCACTCTGCGTGAGAAAGTACCCTCTGTGGCAGGTTTGGCGTTAGCACGCGATTGCCGCCACTTGCCGACAATTGCGGAAACTTGCCGCTCGAGATAGTCCTGATGCTCCGGCTCCACCTCCCAGAAGTCGCCCGCCGGCTCAAGCTCCGTGACCACCTTGCCCGGCCACAGGCCCGAGGCATCCACATCGGCGATGGTGTCCTCGGCCACCTGGCGCTGCTCGTCCGAGGTGTAAAAGATCGCCGAGCGGTAGCTCAGGCCGATGTCGTTGCCCTGCCGGTTCTTCGTGCTCGGGTCGTGGATCTGGAAGAAGAACTCCAGCAGGTTGCGGAAGCTCGTCTTCTCGGGATCGAAGAGGATCTCGATGGCCTCGGCGTGCGTGCCGTGGTTGCGATAGGTTGCGTTCGCCACGTCACCGCCGGAATACCCAACGCGCGTGGAGATGACACCAGGGAGGCGGAAACATACTGCTTCCCATCTGATCCGCTCCGGAATAGCCGGGAGAGGCGAAAGAAAACTCTATAGCATGGTCGATCTGGTCCACTGCGCCATTCGCCGCCGCATGGTTGAGATCTGAGCCTGCGCCTCAGCGTTTCCCTGAGATCGCACCAGGGTCTCCCCAATGGTCACCGAGCTGTCTTGGGTTCACCATGGCGAATCGAAGCTCACGTCCCGGGAACTCGAGCCTTCTCCAGGAGGCGACCATGGATCCGAATGATGCGGTGACCCTGCAGTTTCAGAACCACTTGAACCCTGACATCTTGAGGCGGGGTCATAGCTGGAGCGCTCTCGACGCCGAACACGTTGTCGTGCAGCATCCCAAACCGCACGACTTCAACCTGCACGGCAGCCGGCACTATATCGCCCTGTTGAATGCCTGCCGCAAGGATGGGGAGACCACCGCCGACGACGTCGTGCGCTCCACCATAAAGGATGCACGCAACAAGCTGATCTTCATCCCAGCCGGGTGCCGCCTGCAGGGCTGGGCCGAGCCCGGATCCTCGCCGGTGGCCTTCACGGCGGCCTACATTGATCCAGCCGTAGGATCGTGTCTGGGCGCGGGCGAGCGCCAGCTCCACCCTATGCTGCATTTCGAGCATCCCCTTCTGGCCGAGCTGATGCTGCAGCTCGACCGCATCCTGGCGCAACCGGAGAATTATTCGCGCATGTATGTGGAGTCGTTTACGGTTGTCCTGCTGTCGGAGATTATGGCCTGCCAGACGGTGGACCTGCCGCGCAGCCGCACTGCCGAGCGGCGGCTCCCTCTCAAGGGAGGGCTGGCGAGCTGGCAGGTGAAGGCGGTGTGCGACTATATCGAGGCAAACCTTCATCAGGAGATCTCCCTGGCCGAACTGGCAGCGATCGCGAGGCTGAGCCCATACCATTTCTGCCGGGCGTTCAAGGAGACCGTCGGCCAGCCGCCACACCGCTACCAGATGAGCCGCCGCATCGAGCGGGCCAAGACGCTACTGACCAAGCCAACCCTGTCCGTCAGCGATGTTGCGGCCACGGTCGGCTACGGCAGCCTGAGCCGGTTCTCGGCTCTGTTCCGGCAGGTCACCGGCCATACGCCCAGGGACTACCGGCGGGGAATGATCTAGAATTTGGCTCACGAGCGGGCGAGGCCCGTTATGGCTGGCGCAGGACAGTTTGTATCGAAACTCGCCGGGAGCAGGCGTGCCGCATCCTCGAGCCGGCCGACGAGGAGCCCAGGTTGTGTCTGCTGTTCACGCTTGTCTGGCGAAGAGCAGTGTTCTGGCAAGAGGCCGGGGCGCGCCCCTGCGGCCCACAGTTTCCGCAACATCCGGCACGTCTGCGCAATTGTGAGACA
>JAESGY010000568.1_pt1 | contig 12417 bp, 15 predicted proteins | sample 9269841 | NCBI WGS metagenome assembly JAESGY01 (sample SAMN17022865, study PRJNA683097) | algae metagenome | isolation source: Spirirestis rafaelensis WJT71-NPBG6 and co-occurring heterotrophs from... | place: USA: Pinto Wells, Joshua Tree National Park, Colorado Desert, CA | collected 2006-08-15
GCAGCCGCCGGTCGTTCCTTGACCCGCGGGGGCTCGCCCTCACCACATCCTGCGAAAGCGAGAGAAACGAGCAAAGGAATGTACGGAAAGATCACTCGGACCGTGTCGCCGTCACGCATCTAGCAGTCCCAATCCCGGCTTGAGCCACGAGACATCCGCGGCCCTCCTCATGTCCCATGTCCAACACGGCAATGTCCACTTCCCACCCTTTGCGGACATTCAGCTAGGAAGCCTCGCGTCTCACGAGCCCGACAGACTTGAACGGGCCGAGGTCTGCTGGATCCCAAGTCTCTGAGAAGGAACTAGGCCGCTGGCCGCTCTTTCGGACAAAGAGGACGGGCGGCTCATCTTCCCCGGCGAACACGCCGACATCTACAATCCGATAGAAGCGATCCGACTCTAGCCATAGGAAGTCCAGTGCTTCTTCCAAGGTTATCCGGCCCAGTGGATTGGGCGCTCCGTGAAACTCAACCACAGGCTGCGCATCATCATGTGACCCAGCGTCTTGAAGCGTTCGTTGAACGGCCTCTTCAAACAGACGTCTATAGCTGCTCTTATCCATGCATTAGGCTTAGATTGCCCGACGTCCGTTTCCCACCCGTTGCGGGCATTCGGCCAAAGGTCTGCTGCCGACGCCATCGAACCGGTCACATCAATAGTTCGCAATGGATAAGGGTCACATTTTGCTTAAACGCTGGCAAAACCTCTCTACTGCCCTCGGCTCAAGCTCTGATAGGTGTGACCGGCGGAGGAGCTACGCATGTTGCAGAAGGATGATGCGGAACATCCGGTGCCCGAGCCGTTGCGTTTGACATTTCGACTTATTGCCGACGGTTTCGTCGCTGGAGACTTCCAGCTTCGCGGCCATCAGATCACAGGGGTTCGGCCTGTCGATCCCGACACGGCTGAGTGCATAGCCGACAACATTTTAGCCTACGGCGAGACGCTTGCGCCTCTGAACGAAGCGACCTGGAACCGTTCAATCTATCTGTGGATGAATGGCTATTGGCTGGTGCTCGTTGACCTCACCACGAGTTTAGCGCCGGTGAGCGACCTTGCGCTCCATGCGAAGATATTCGAGACGGGTGACGACTTTTCGTTGACCGTCGAAGCCGTTTACGTCCTTTAGTTTCATGAAGCCTTCGGGAATATCTGCTTAGGTCTGCTCTCGACCCATTGTAGACATTGGCGTCGGCCGGAATGGATGCCTACGCTTGCTTCCATAAATGGGTGGAGGTTCAACATGCCTGAGTTCATGGGCATCAAGATTACAAGGGCGCAGGAATCCGCTCGCCATGCCTATCGCCGAGCCTTGGAGAAGGCTGTGCGGGCAGCGAGCAAAGGGAGTGGATGGCGAACGATTGAGGGATGCTTGTTCCGTGAACAGGCCGGTTGGTTCGTCAGCGTCTGCCCCTCGGTGTTCATCTATGAGGAGTTCACGAAGGCCACAGTCTCGGCGAAGCCCATGGCTATCGACCCGATTTTTTGGGACATCGTCGGCCTGCCTGAAAACGCTGATGCTCCGCTATCATTCCGCTTGAACGGAGCATGGACGTGCCAGCCGCCACCCTTCGACGAGGTTGCCATTGAGGAGAATGCCGACGCGAACGTTGTCGCCGCGCACGTGTTGGACACAGCGAACGAGCGTCTTGCTCCTGTCGAGCGTTGGTCAGTCGAGGAGTTCCTTCAACTGTGTCGCACCAGTGGCGCAACGAAAGATAGCTTCCTCCCGTGCGCCGTCACGGCGCTCCTTGCGCTCGGTCGGGACAGCGAAGCCTTGGAAGCCTGCAAGTCTGCCAAGGCCAGAGGCGATAGTGGCGGCTTCCTCTCGCCAGACGGCTCGTTCAGCGAGATGGCGACGCGGTGGATAATAGCATCACTGGCGAAAGCCACGCGGCACTAACAATGTCGGCTTTCCACCCATAACGGACATTCGGCGGTATCGTGCAAACCGGTCTGATCGATCTAATCGCCTTGGAGAGATGCCTCGGCTGTGGCGGCGAGTTTCTCCCCGCTCCGGGCTAGTCCACCGATTGACGTCGAGCCCGGCCTGCTGGGCGGCCTTCGGAGTGGTTTTGGCAGCCGAGCGCATCTACATGGCCTCCTGAGAGTGCGTGGCGCGCAGACGATCGGGCCGCTTTCGCCCCATAGTGGACATTGTGGTGGCGTTGACGCTTCTGCCCGACGGGCTCATCTGCTCACCGACAGAGATTGGAGATGCTTTGTGAGCGTGGCATTCCGTAGAGAGAGCGACGAGGAGCACAAGGAGCCGCGCTTCGAGATTCCGATCCCCGTCGGGCCGAACCTCGTCACACCGGCTGGGCTCCAGCACACCGAGCAGCGCGTGCGAGAGCTGGAAGCGATCGTTGCGACCGAAACTGACGAAGCCCGCCTTGAGGAAGCGAAGCGAGATCTTCGCTACTGGCGGACCCGGCTCGCAACTGCGGAGCTCGCACCGCCTCCTCCGCACGAGGAGGTGGCATTTGGCTCCAGGGTCTCGTTCCGGTTGAGGGGCACGCTGCGGACTATCGATCTTGTGGGCGATGATGAAGCAGATCCGGCCGCAGGCCGCATTGCGTTCTCGGCGCCTCTCGCACGCGCGCTGATCGGGGGTTCGGTAGGAGACTTGGCTGATTTCGGTGACGAAGCGGACGCGATAGAGATTGTGGAGATCAGCGGCACCTACTAGCCGCGCGGATGACCGCTCGACGTACAGGCCGCTGGCGCGCATTCGCGGCGCCGGCACCACCCTAGGAACGGCAGCGGCGCTCCGCCGGAATGCGGTTATTCGCTTAAAGTGGCGCCGCCGGCGCGCCGAATTTCTGGCTGCTGCGTTAGAACGGTCGCTGCCGTTGCAGCTAACGCTCTCTCAGGCGATGGAAGGGACAGATGGACCTTGCCGATCGGGACCCAGTACCGTGGGAAATCCTCTTGGACGACGGCGTCATGTGGCTGCATTGGCCCGGCGACAATCGCATGGTTCACCTTGGGCCTCAGCAACCCGTCTGTTCGAAGCTTGCCGAGCTGCTGGCGGACTGCCCCCTCCAGCCTGGTACATTGCGCCCGTCATCGGTGTTGAGTTCCCAACCCGCTCCAGCCTGAAGGCCAGCTTCAGGACCGTCCGCCATCTGGATCGGATCCCGAACCGAGTTCGATACAGTGCTCAGGCTCCAGAGCTTGCGATCAACGTGGCGGAATTGATTGTGAGAGTATCCAATGCCGCAACCTGAACTTGGATCATCATCTCCGCGTGACTAATGAAGCCAGTCGGAAATTTGCGAACGCGAGGTTTCGGGAAGCCATCGCGTTAGCCGGATCATGGGGGGAGGCCGTCGGGGGGCGGCCGGCCTCCCCCTCCCACCGACAGAGGGGCAGCGGTGGGGGCTCCACGGATGAAGTGGCGCCCGCTAGCCTGACGTCACCGCGCCTTATTACCCGCACCTGCTGATGGCCTCAGCTGAGGCACGGCGGACGTTCTATGTGTCGGTTCACCCTTCGACACACAGCGCTCCTCCTGATGGCAATAGGTCACTGCGGCGCCTCCGGTGCCGGTATCGTACCTGTGCTGGGCGTCGTGACGTAGTCAGTCAAAATCCAAACGGCCGCCGCGATCGTCGCGACGGCAGCGCCCGTCAGCAGACTACTTCTGAAATGCCGCCGAGATATCGAGCTTCACTTCATCGCCAACCATCGGCACTCCGAACCCCAAGCCGAACTGGCTGCGGATGATCGTGCCCGTGGCGCGGAAGCCGACATTCTCCTTACCTCCCATAGCAGCGGGCATTTTGCCGGCACCATAGAAGGTCGCATCAAGCGTTACCGGGCGGGTCACGTTGTTCAACGTCAGATTGCCGGTGATCTTCGCCTTCTGCCCACTGGCCGTCACGCGGGTCGAGACGAAGCGCGCATCGGCCGGATCCGCGCCGAAGAAGTCGGCCTTGCCGCCGTCCTTCCCGGGACGAAGGAGATGCTGCGTCAGTCCCGCGCTGGCTGTGACGACCTTGGACACAGGGATCGTCACATCGACCTTCGCCGAATTGGGGTTCTTGGGATCGAGCGTGAGGCTGCCCGTCACCTCGCCGAAGATGCCGGTGTACGGAGAGAAGCCGAGGTGATCGAGCGTCCAGACAACCAGCGTATGCCCGGGGTCGACGGTATAAGTGCCGCCGGTCACAGCGGCCGGCTTCCTGGAACCAGGCGCAGTGCTCGGCGCCTGAGCAACGGCCATCGTGGAAGCGATGGGGAGAAGGACGGCGTAGGCGATGCGCATCAAGGAACTCCAATCGTGTCGAACTGCAGAACCACATCGGGATGACGGTGGGAAGCCAGCATGTGTGCAACACCATGTTGCTGATGCGCGTTCGCGCGCGACACCCTCGCCGGCGTCACACGAACGGATGGCTTAAGCGCACCTTCCAGAAGCTGGTTTGCCCGCCCTCGACCCCGAAGTCGTTATCGCTCACGAGCAGCAGCTCTGTCTCCGAAAGGATCACCATCCCCTCGAGATCCGCTGCCACTTCGGGAGCTGCGTCACTCGTGAAGAGCAGCAGCTTGTCGAGCACCGGAAGATCGAACGATGGCTTGGCGCTAATCTCTTCGACAGTGGGCTTGGTGGCCACGTTAATATGGTCTCCGGTCAGCCGCAGCTCCTCTCGCAGCGTTACCCTGTAGATCTTGGTCGTCTCTGAACCTCGCTCGAGGACAAGCAGCACGTCAGGCGCAGCAATCGCCATTTCGCTGATCTTGAGGTCTGCCCACTTCACTGTCCCCTTGGCGCTATCGCGTTGGAATGAGACGGGCTCATCGAGCGGATATAGATATTGGGCCACCACCTCTTCGGTTTCCAGATCCAGCCGCCACAGGCGAACGTGCCGTCCGCACTGGTGCGCCGCCTCGTCGGGGTGCGCGAGCGGGCTCTGGAAGGCGACGAAAAGCCATCTTTCATCAGGTGAGACCGCGAGCGCTTCAAAGCCGCGGTTCAGTTGACGCTTGGCGGCGATTGCCGGGAGCTTGGCCTCCACTGGATAAGCCGCGCCCGAAAGCTCGGTGCCACGGGGAACAAGCCGACGAAGAACGCGCCCGCCGGCGTCCAGCCGAACAAGCGAAGGGCCGAACTCGTCGCTCACCCAAAATCCGCCGTCCGCCAGGGCCGCAATGCCCTCTGTGTCGAGCCCGGAGGGATCAGGCTCCAGAAGATTGCCAGAAAGGTCGAGCGCCGGCTCGCATTCGGCATGGGCACCTTCCGGAACGGGCAATCCGGATACCGGCTGGTCCCTCCCGTCAGTAATTCGAATTGTCCTGACGAGTTCGACCTTGTCTTCGGCAACACGGATTTCCGCCAGGGCCGGTCCAAGATCGAGGCGGGGCATGACTTTGGCTCCGGACAGGTCGCGGAGCGTGTCCAGCTCGGCGAGGCCATAGCGCTCGACGGCCGTTTTGATTTTCAGATTTGGGCCGCGGTCACAGATCGCCCACACCGCCCCGTCCCCACCTGGTCGCATGGAGAGACCGGAGCCGAAGCCGGTGCGGACTTGCATTGGACCTTTGGGCAGCTCGATGAGACCCAGATCTTCATCCTGCCAGGCTAGCTGCCGGACTTCGAACGCGGGCAATTCTCGCTCGGTCAATGATCTGCCTCCTGATCATGAGCCGCAGCGAATGGGGGCGGATAAGGTTTCGGAGGCAACTGAACAGGCCTCACCGAAGGAACGGCAATTTGCCGGCACTGCGGCAGGCAGTTGCTCAACGGCCTTGCGCGCTAGGCGCTCGTCGATGAAGATCGACTAGTGAATCCGCCCCTCCCACGCACGCGATTAGCGACACCAGCCTTGATACTCGACCAGCCGGCGCTGGAGCGAAACATCATCACCATGGCGAACTGGGCGAAGGAGAACGGCATCGTTCTTCGACCACATGCGAAAACGCACAAGAGCGGGGAAATCGCTCGCCGACAGATCGCCGCCGGAGCTATCGGCATATGCTGCGCCAAAATTGGCGAGGCCGAAGCACTCGCGGAGGAGGGGATCGCCGACATCCTCATCACTTCCCCTGTCGTATCTGCGGTGGCGATCGAACGGCTCGCGGCGCTCCGACGGCGGCTGGCCCGCCTGGCAATCGTTGTGGATCACCCGTCGAACGTGGCCCGCCTTGCCGACATGGTTGGCGAGGAAGGTCTGGAGGTGCTGGTGGACCTCGATGTCGGATCGCATCGCACCGGCGTCACGTCCGCAGCCGCCGCCGTGGAGCTCGCGCAGCGGATCGTATCGAGCAGCCGCCTCCGCTACCGGGGCGTGCAGTTCTACTGCGGCGGTCTCCAACACGTGCCGACAGTCGAGGCTCGCAGAGCCGCGCTGGCTGAGCGCGCGAGCTACCTTAAAGCAATACTTGCTGCCCTGAGCAGTGCCGGTCTCACCGCAGAGGTGGTCACAGGCGGCGGCACTGGGAGCTTCGCGATCGACGCGGAACTGGGTGTGCTGAAGGAGCTTCAGCCGGGGTCCTATATTTTCATGGATCGGCAGTATCTCGACTGCGAACGCGCCGGCCCGCAATTCGAAACTTCGCTCTTCATCGACTCGCGCGTCGTTAGCGCGAACACGCCAGGCTGTGTGACGGTGGATGCCGGGCTAAAGGCTATGGCCACAGAGGCGGGAACTCCTCGAGTGGTGGCTGGCGCCGACGAGGTTAGCCAGTATATCTTCATGGGAGACGAGCACGGCTTGCTTATCACCCCCGATGGCCGAGAAGACCCGAGCCTTGACCAACAGATCACCCTTCTCACGCCGCACTGTGATCCCACGGTCAATCTCTACGACCGGTACACCGTCTGCGATGGCGGAGAGGTGTTAGGATACTGGCCTGTCAGCGCGCGCGGCAGATCAAGCTGAACGCGCGACCCGCTGAGGTCCGACGCTAGGTCCGGTCGGACGATATGCTGCTCTGGGAGCAGTCTCCATCTCCGCGTCCATGCAGTCCCTTGAGTGCGGCCGGAACTGCATCTGCCCGGCGCTGCCGAACCACAGCTCTCCCCGCTGATATGCGAACCCGTCGATACCGGCGTAGCCTCGGTAGCCGGTTCGGCCGCTCGTCCGTATGCGGCCGCACACCAAATCTCGCGCGACATACGCTTTCACATCAAAGAACCGACCACTCTGTGGGACAAGCAGTTGCCCGCGAACGGCCGCCTGAGTGCGCTCGATCATTGGCTGCGCTGGTTCACGATCGCACGCGTTCAAGCTAGAGGCGACTGCAAGCAAGCCTGCGAACGGCGCTCCGCAGCGCATCGGCCTCGCCATGCCAAGTCGCCCACTCGCTATAGCGCTTCAGAGCCGCAAAGGCCTCGTCGGACATCCATGGGAAGCGCTTCCCGAGCGGTCCTTCATCACCGCCAGGTGAGCTTCCAAGGTCGCGCCTTTAGCTGGCTGCATCAGCATCGTGTCGGTGGCGTCGCGAAGAGCTTTGGTCGAGCGGAGAACATCGCGGGAATAGGCGAAATCGACGCCGGCGGCGAACCGCGCCAGGCTCTCATCACGAGGAACAGTCTGGATCCAAGCTACAATGGCCTCATTCCGCAGCCGGTCGAGCCTCACCCGCTCCGCCGCGCTGTATCTCCTGCCGAGCGGCAACCACATGATTGTTGCAGACCCAGTTATTGTCGAGAGTTCGGGGCGGCTGCGCACCAGCCGCCCCTTCGTCCTCAGAATTCGACGCCGACGCCGAACAGCACCTGATGGCGCTCGAGACCAGCCTCGTAGTTCGAATAGCGATACTCGACTTTGCCATAGGCGTTGCCAGCGACCCGGTGCTGGTATCCGGCACCCAGGCGGAAGCCGTCGAGGTTGGCTGCGTCACGCGTCGTGACACCCGCGGGCGTCGTATAGGACGTCCTGAAGCGGGCGTTCGTATAGCCGGCGAGCGCGTAGAGCTTGCCGCGCTCGCCAATCAGCGTGCCGCCGCGGATGCCGGCGGCGAGATCGCGTCCGGAGCGGATGCACAGCTCGTCATTGTTGACCAGCGCGCCCGCCTCGCACTCCTTCTGGCTGCTGTCGTCGATGCTGAAATCGGCGCCGACAAAGGCACGCTCCCCGACCTTCATGTCATAGCCGAGGCCGATGCCGTAGACGACGCCGCTGTCGCCCACGTCCTCGGCATTCACGCGATCCCAGCCGCCATGGATCTCGGCGCGAAAGCCTTCAGCCGCGGCCGGCGAAGCGATGACGGTCGCCGCAATGACAGCGGACAAGGCAAACGTATAAGCACGCATTTTCAAGTCTTTCCCTTTGCTTGCAGACGCCCCCGCGTCCGCTCCTGGAAGTCAGCCCTCAGGCGACGGGTGGGCTGCTAGGCTGGGCTGCCGAATTGGCAGACACGATCGCGACAAGCGCGTGCTGCTCTGCTGCGAGTGTGACCGCGAATGGACAAAACCAGCGGGTGGGGCGACGAAGCTGGCGAACGTCCCGTCAGGTTTCGCGCCAGAGCTGAGATCGAGCGCGGCAAATGGCCATTCCAGGAGCGCCTTGCAGGTTACTGCCGTGCCGACGCGCTCTGATGGCGGATGCTTGCGAACTCCGAGCCGCTGCGCCAGCCTGGCCATTCACGGCTGTTCGCCAGCCGCGCGCCGATCGCATACATAAGCTCCGCTTCCTGCGCGGCGCCGCGCAGATCCCATTCAGGGCTCCAGGCGTCACAAGGCTGATGATAACAATTGGCGGTATAGCCGCCGACCCACTTCTCTCCTGCGGCACGGCCGCCGTTCGCGAGATCGTTTCCCCCAGCAAGAGCCATGATGAGCAGGACGGGCACGCCCCGTTTTGCGAGAGCAAAGTGATCGGCTCTGTAGAACAGGCCCCGCTCCGGATGACTCTCCGGGGTCACGTAGCGGCCCTGACGCCGGGCTGCCGTGGCGAGATAGTCTTCCATCTCGCTCTGCCCCTTGCCTATCAGCACCACATCCTTCGCAGGACCGGCAGTCTGCAGCGTATCGAGCGTCAGGTTCGCAGCCATCGTTTCGTGTGGATAGAGGGGGTTCGCGCTATAATGTTCCGAACCCAGAAGCCCCCGTTCCTCCCCTGTCCAAGCCGCAAAGACGAGGGTGCGCTCCGGTCGCGGCCCAGATGCGAACAATCGACTGATCTCGATCATCGCGGCGAGGCCGAGAGCGTCGTCAGCGGCGCCGGGTCGAATCGTTCGCCCCTGCGCATCGGCCGGCCCGATCCCGTAAGCGTCCCAGTGGCCGCCGTAGGAAACCGTCTCGTTCGGGTAGCGACTGCCGGTGAGCTTACCGATCACGTTGCGGCTGGTGATGCGGGAGAGCTCGACGGAGGCATCGGCCGAGAAGGTTGCCTGAAGGTCGATCGGCCGGAAGTCGGCGCGCCGCGCCGCTCGCTTCACCTCGTCGAGGTTACGCCCGACCCCCTTCAGCAGCTCGGCCGCCACAGCGCCCTGCAGCCAACCCTGCAGGAGCACCGGCTGCTGCGCGCTGGCCGGCAGGACAATGTTGAAATTCTCCCCCGCTGGGCTCTGGACAACGTTCCAGCCATAGCCCGCCCCCTCCGTCTCGTGGACGACAAGCGCTCCGATGGCGCCGCGCCGGGCTGCTTCCTCGAACTTGTATGACCATCTTCCGTAGTAGGTCATGGTCTTGCCGCCAAACTTGCCGGCCACCGACTCCCCTGCCGCGGCTTCGAAGTCGGGATCGTTGACGAGGAACACCGCAATCTTGCCGCGCAGGTCGACGCCCTTGAAATCGTCCCACTGGCGTTCGGGGGCACTCACCCCGAAGCCGACGAAGACCATGGGCGCATTCTCGATCCGCGCTCGCTCCACGGGGCGGACGGTGCTGAGATAGATATCGTCAGGGAAGCGGAAGGCTTGCCGGTTGCCGCCCCTGTGAACTGACAATTGCACCGGTGTTTCCAACTTCGTGCGGATCATTGGCACGGTCTGGGTCCAGCTGCCATTCTCGCCGCCCGGCTCGAGGCCGGCGAGGCGGAACTGCTGGCTCAGATATGCGACCGTACGCTCCTCCCCCGGCGTGCCCATGGACCTGCCCTCGAACGCATCGGAAGCCAGGGTCCGGGTAATCTCCGCGATGCGTTCCAGGCTCACCCCCTGTGCGCGATCAGAAGTCGCGGCGGCCCCTTCGTTCGACCTCGTGGTATGGGTGACGGTCTGGCAAGCGCCCAGCGCAGCGGCGACGAGCAGCAACGAGCCATACACGGTAGACTTCATCTTCGATCTCCCAACAGAGCCTCAACGAGCGGCGGCGCCCGCGGAGCCACAAGCTCGACAACGCGCCGCGGTAGGTCTGCTGCGATGTCCGCTAAGCCTGTCCAGGGACCGGCCAAACCGTCTGACGGCCGGAGCGGAATGGACTGAGACTCGTTGCATCGGCGAAGGAGATGATCGTGCGACGATTGATTGTAAGCACCCTACTGCTCACGGGCGCGTGCAGCGTCGACTCCGATGCAGCCAACGAGCAGGTGACGGTGGAGTATAACAAGCAGGAGATCCGAAAGACCGCCCGGGACGCCGCGCGGACCGCCAGAGAAGTGGCATCCGGCGTCGGTAACGTCGCCGCCAGCACCGGCCAAGCAGTTCGGAACGAGGTGGGGGACATCGATGTCGACATCGACGTGAGCCGTAACCGCAAGTCGCCCGAGGATCCGGACCAGGCGAAGTGAACGCGGGGATGGGGAGTGCGCGCGGCCGCCACTCCGCTCAGCGAAGGGGAGGAGTGTTGCGTGTGAGTGCGGCTAGAACCGGGGCTGTGGCTTGGATGGTGCTCGCTCTTTCGCGTGGTCGGCGCAGACTCCAACTAGGGCGCCAGAGCGATCATCAGATGCCCAAGGCACGACAACTCGCGCCCGGCAGCGTTCTTTGCATGGACGCTGGCGCATTGTCGGTGTGAGCGGTGCGCCGTCACGAGCGCAACGAGCTGAACCAGAAGTGCAGCCGAGTGTGACGTTCGGCCGAAGTAGCTACGGCGGCAGCAGAGGGTGCAATAGCTTTGGAGGAAAGGGCCTTCAACCGGGTGATCGGTGGCTGGTCGAGCCCCCGATGGCGACGCAACAGGGATGCGCAGATCTCACGGATCAGGAGAACACTGTCTTCGACGTGCTCTCCGGCGGCCCGACCATCATCTGAGAAGGGGCGGACGCGGTGGTACTCCGCGCACGTAGCGGCACCTTGCGTCTAAGCAGGATCGAGGCAGCACCGGCGGGATATGCAGGCGCAGCAGTTGATGGCGGGACGCGCTGGGAGCTTTGGGCCCTGGGTGGCACCGCAATCCGGCTGCCTGGCGCGAGCACACCCGCCCGCCTGACCTTTAAAGCCGACGAATGGACTCTCGAGACGCCCTGCTCTGCGCGCCGGCGTCGCTGGCGGCAAATGGAAAACACGATCACTCTTGACCCCCGACAGGCCACCACTCGCCGATGCAGCCCAAGTTCAACCAGCCAGGTGCTGCCATTGCCTAGGCGCTGAGCAACCGCCCGGCATACGGGGGCGAATAGTGGCCTTCCGCGGTTGAGGGCAGAATGAGAAATCGCGTGGGTGCGCACAAACACGCTTTCTCTTGTTTCCACGGTGCTTACAGCGCCAGCACGATGTCGCATCGCATGCACAGAAAAAAGCCGCCAAGTCTTTGACTTGACGGCTGGATGTTGGTTGCGGGAGTAGGATTTGAACCTACGACCTTCAGGTTATGAGCCTGACGAGCTACCGGGCTGCTCCATCCCGCGCCAAACCGACTGAGCCGCCCTGACTGCACGCGAAACGTGCGGCCAGAGCGGCTCGAATGTGAATGGGCTCATCTTCTTGCGCCGGCAGCAAAGCCTGGCGACGACCTACTCTTCCATCGCTTAAGCGATAGTACCATCGGCGCTGTCCGGTTTCACGGCCGAGTTCGGGATGGGATCGGGTGGGTCACGGACGCTATGGTCACCAAGCTATGGTGCCGGCGCAAAAAGGTGTTCTAGAAATCGTGCAATCATCTGCTGAGCCACTCAACAAGCAGCCAAAGCTGTCGTTGATGGTGGGATTCATCAAGCGCGAATAGAGCAATTAGGACCGGTTAGCTCCACGCGTTACCGCGCTTCCACATCCGGCCTATCAAGGTCGTGGTCTTCGACCGCTCTATGAAATCTTATCTTGAGGGAGGCTTCCCGCTTAGATGCTTTCAGCGGTTATCCCGTCCATACATAGCTACCCTGCTGCACCACTGGCGTGATGACAGGTCCACCAGAGGTATGTTCAACCCGGTCCTCTCGTACTAGGGTCAACTCCTCTCAAATTTCGACGCCCACGGCAGATAGGGACCAAACTGTCTCGCGACGTTCTGAACCCAGCTCACGTACCACTTTAATTGGCGAACAGCCAAACCCTTGGGACCTGCTCCAGCCCCAGGATGTGATGAGCCGA
>JAESGY010000569.1_pt1 | contig 12371 bp, 11 predicted proteins | sample 9269841 | NCBI WGS metagenome assembly JAESGY01 (sample SAMN17022865, study PRJNA683097) | algae metagenome | isolation source: Spirirestis rafaelensis WJT71-NPBG6 and co-occurring heterotrophs from... | place: USA: Pinto Wells, Joshua Tree National Park, Colorado Desert, CA | collected 2006-08-15
TAGATGAATTAAAATCACTGCTAGATAAGCTGTTGAATCAAGGCGAGTTAGTGATTAAGTGGCATCGGAAAATCCAAAACAAAGGTAATGTCAGCTATATTGCAGCTTAAATGCCGATTAGCTTACTGCAAAATGGTTAAGGAAAAAGCCGAATTTTTCACAGGTAAATAATCAGAAGGCAGGAAAGACCGCGAATCAATCCTGCCACAGTTCCACACCTATCAAAGTTAGAAACCAAGGAATATTGTACGATGCCAGTAAAGAAAAAAGAGCATGGTTCGCTCACAGGTAGCAAGCGATATGCAGCCGAAAAAGGTAAAACCGTTGAGGAACAGACGCAAGAGAACCACGCGAAAGCAATGGATAAAGTTAAGTCACGGTTTCAAAAGCCTGTCGATGCTGTTAATGCTGTTGCTGATGGGGTTAGAACGATAGCCCAAGGCGTAAAGACAGTAGAACGCGCTGCTAGAACTGTACGTCAAGCTGTAAATGGTGGTAGCAGCACAGTAACTGATGACCACAAACAATCTCTGAGTAAAGCTTCTGAAATTGCATCAGAGTACGGCATTAAAGAGATAGAAATCAGTGATTTATTAGGGAGCGACCCTTACTCTGCTGATGCCAATATTCCAGATATGAAAGCGGTTGATGCTAACCGTGAAAAGCTCAAAATACAGCGACAAAATAACGCTCTTGAAGTCCGGCTTGAGAAGATTAAGCAGGGTAGAAAAGTCGTAGCTGTCGCAACGGAACAACGCCGTTTAATCGGTGATTTCGTTGATTTCTCGACTGTCGGAATTGAGACAGCTACCAAGGTTGTTAAGAATCAGATTGCAGATACCAAATATCAAACAGAGCAAAGCAAATTAGAACAATCTGAGGAACTACTTTATCAGCAACGTGTAGCCACCCAAGGAACCATGAATCTTACTCATGGGATAGAGGATGAGTGGGTGCTTAAGTTTCAACTACAAGGCACTAAGAACGACCGATTAAGGCTTGAGATTGAAGGCTCTCACCGAGATAACGATATCAAGCGAGAGGAGCTAGAAGCGCGTCTGTTTGACAGTTAAACACAAAACTAGGGGAGGTGTTCTCCCCACTAAACTATTAGGAACAATCATGAATATTTCACTTAAATCTGCATCACGCGGTCTAACTGTTGTGGCTTCTCTCTTATGTCTTGGCGGTTTTCTTAGCTTTATTAAGTCCGATGCAAAAATGAAGCCTTTAGCACTTAATATCATCGTTGCATCTGGTGCGATCGCTGTAGGTAATCAATTCTCTAGCCGATGGTATGAAGACGCTGCTAACAACCAACTGGCTGACATTGTTGCCAAACATGATAAAGAATGGCAAACCCTAAACACTAAGCATCAACAACAATCGCAGGTTTTGAAGGAAACTGAGACGCTGCGAGATGAATTACAGCAGGAGTTTTCTAAAGCTAGTGATGAAATTGTTTTGAAAAACCAAACTATTGAAATCTTACAAAGTAAAGTTAACCAGCTAATTGCTAGTTTTGAACTTAAGACTCAGGAATTAGATTTTAAATTGCAGTGTGAGGATATGCGATATCAGGAACTAATTGACGTTTTTAAGGGTTTAATTTTTGAGCATCTCAACGAACGGATTTACAAGTTTTTCAATAGCTTGGATGAATCAGTCAGCAAAAAACTCGACAGCGAAGACTACCAAGCTATTCATGATAATTTAGCGCCTTTCAAAGATAAACTACAACTTCACTATAATACTCACTGCGAATTGCTCAAAAGTATAGATGATATTGATGGCGAGTTATCTGATATAGTCACTGATATTTTGGGTATCTACTCTCGTATTGTCGATGAGCAAACAGCACTAAAAACACGTTTCAGGAACTTATTAAATCTGGACGAAAGACGTTCTCTAGAGGATGCTTACAACACTCTGGCTGATTATTCTAAGACTCATACGCCTATCACTAAAGCCAAAGACTTACTAGGAGAATACAACGCTTTCCAGAAACATCAGCTTAATAATCTAGGCGAACAGTTAGAGGATAATGCCAACTCATTGTCAGAAATGAGAGGTCAAGTTTTTGATTTGATTGCCCAAATAGAACAGATATCACTTGAAAAAGTAGCGCTCAAAGATGAACTAGCCAAACTTAATCAGCCGCAAACTTGGCGACTTTCACAAGGAAGTAATGAGCTAACAAAAGGCAACATCATCATTAACTATTTTTGGAGTAAAGGAATAAAGCTTGACCGCGCTTTCACTACTGGCGATGTCTATGAATCTAAAATCTACTATCACACCGATAATAACCCGCGTACTCTTGTTTTCAAAGAACTTAACGAACACTCCGAAGCGTTGCAGCAGTTATGTCTAACTCTCAAACCTATAACTTTTGATTGGGATGCTGACAAAGGTTTAATGGCAGCTACTCTAGTCTGGAAAGCCAGAGAGAAGGAAGAAAAGCTTGATGAATTATCTGATAAAGCCATTGAACGCTTGGCTCGGTCTTGGGACACTTGGAAGAAACAGGCTAAGAAGTGGAACCGTATTAGAATCACTGGGGGAAGTGGTGCGGGTAAATCTCCACTAACTGAGAGAATCGTATCAGAGCAACTGCAACATAAAAAAGTCAAAGGGTTAGAAGTTATCAAACTCTATAATCCTCAAGCTGGTAGCCGCAAAGATAATTGGAGTTTCCCCAGTGTTGGCAAAACTCACCAAGACAGCATTCGAGGCGTGGCAGAGTTAACCGCGCTGTGTGGGCGTAAGTATCAAGGCTCGTTTGGCATCTGGATATTCGATGAGGTTGATAGCACTTTACGTCAAGCACCCGGTAAGAAACGACCGACAGCAGATGACCCGGAACCGGAGCCAACAATGAGCGCAAATATGTTGAGCATCATTACCCAGATAGACCACACCTCACAAGCTGTTTTCTATTTAGGGCAAGGCGCGAACACTGGCAAGATACCCAACACAACTAAGGGAGATTGGAATAATTTAGTAGCCATCCACATCAACGGCAACGCTAAGGACTACCTGAGACTTGCAGACCATATCGACACCGAAAGCAAAGATAAATTGATGAAACAAGCCGACTTGCTACAAAAGTACTGCGATCGCAAAAACTCAGAGCTAGGACTTGACCGAGTAGAACCGGGTGCTTACCGCTATGCCTTGGTTGACGAGTTTGGAGAAAAACAATATTTTGTCATGTTGCCTCTGTTCAGCGCTGACGAGTTTTTAGATTCACTCTCTACCCCAGTCCAGAAAGAGTCATCCGTTAAACCTTCATTGGTTGCTGTATCTCTGCCACAAATCCAGTGCCCACACTGCCAATCAAAAGAATTTAAAAAACATTCCCGCGTAGCTGATGCACATAAGTATAGATACTCATGCCTCAATGTTGAGTGCAAAAAAACTTTTGTAGCAGACGTATTAACTAATACTAATTAAGGGTTTATAGGGATTGGCGATGAGTTGGCTGAGTGTTGGCTGAGAGTTGACTACCCTTGGCTACCAGTCAAACATACGGCTGAAACTATTGATTTTACGTCGTTGGCTAGCCAATTGACTGACACATAGTAGGGGTACGCGGTTTTGTTGTCTGTTCGCCAATTAATGTTAGTTGAATTTTAGTATCTCTTTAATACCTTTCTTTTAAAGTAGATATTCACTAACATCAACTACCCCTATTTTCTCCTAATATTTTAATCGCAGTTCAATCAAAAAATTCTCAATAAAGGGCAAATGACCGATGAGTGCCCGTCACTAGACCGACAAAGTAAAAATTAACACTGGTAACAAAACATGAACTTTGAAGCGAGCAACAACGGAACCGATAGCACCGCGTCAACAACTGAAACAGGTTTCAGTAAGGCACTCCCAACGAAAAAAAGAACGCACAGCCAGAACAACAAAGCAATTGATTTCAAGCTTGATATCGATGCAGGTGCAAAGCGGATTAAATGCCGTCTCAATGGGGTTTACAAGTCCTTTCCAGCAGAAGCCAAGGAAATCAAATCTGAAGTTCCTCTACGCAACGATGGATGTTTTGGATATCGCAAACGCAACTATGTAGTAGGTAGTGCAATCGACCGCGTAAACGGAACGCTGATTGTGTCGAGTCAGGATAACAAACTATCTCATTTGGATGTTTGGATACTTGGCGCTCTCACTCACTATCGCAAGGTTTTAAAATCTGCTGTTGACTCACGTCGTAGAAAAACTCAGCCAGTACAGATTAACTTGTGGCTACGTGTCGTGACTCTTTCCAGTCCCCAGCGTAAAGACTTAGATAAGATGCTCAAGCAAATATCAGATTTCACTTGGGAAGATTTAGACTTCAAGGTACAGGTCAAGGCTTGCGAGTTTATTGATGAGGGTGAAGGTGCAGCGCTAGAAGTAGTGAAGCTTTACAACCATGAGCGCTTTCACTTGTTAGACCTTGGCGGTGGAACAATCACCTTTACAACTTACGAGTGGGGAGGTGAGGAACTAAGCACAGTTGCGAAGACACCTGTCAGCGGTGGCGGTATGACTTCAATCATTAACCGCATCTTTAAGTCACTGACTAGGACAGACAGAGGCGCTATCCAAGCTGAAAACATTGATATCCAGGAAGCATTAGAACTATCTCAAATTAGAGAGAATAACACTTGGCATGTACCACTAAGAAGTAGCGGGAAAGTCAAAGATATTTCATCAGAAGTTGATGGAGCGTTGTCTGAGTGGGTAGGGAATAATTATGCGATCCAAAAACTCTTTGACTCTATCTCTCAGAAGTTAGCCAAAGGTGAATATCTATACTGTTCAGGCGGTGGTTTCGCTGTGGCTGTGATTGCTGAATGGTTGATGAAGTATTTAAGCAATGGGATTGATGGAGCGCGGGTCAAAATCTTGGATAGTCCACAAGACGTCAACTTGGCTGGTCTAAAACACCTAGACGCTTAATAAAAAATTTGGGGAAAGCGTAATCATTTCCCCAAGTCTTTATCATCTACATGTTTTTTAATTATGGTTTGGCAAGAGAAAAATGATTCAATCCAAGGGTATATTTATCTGCTCAGAGTAAAAGATTTTCACGGGTGGATACCAGGCGCGGTACTAGGTAGATACAAAATAGATCTTAGTAGCGAGTATTTTGACTTAAACCCTCTGCAAGTACAGCACTGCCTTTGGTTAATGCGTCGCTATGAGTCTAGGCGGTGAAATGCGTCAAAGATTCCAGTTAAAGGGATCACAGGCTCCCTTATTGCCCTTTTAGGTGTAGGGTTGCTGATTGGGCAAAGTTTTCAGCCGGAATCGATAAATCAGACAAGAATCGAAAAATCCGTCAAGTCGAAATAGATTGCTCAAAGCACACTTATAATAACTAAAATCCCTACATCTTTATATCCCGTCCATTTAGGTGGGTTTTAATTTCTACCAGGTGACGGTTAGCTGTAATCTGTGAATCACAGGGTTTACAGCAGCGCAATGAAAATCAATCGACACGGAAAGGCGAAAATCCTTACACTTGAAGAGATACAACTACTTTTCAATGAAGGTTTTCAATCAGATCGTGACCGCGCTTTGTTCGGTGTTTGTCTGTATACAGCTTGTCGCATCAATGAAGCATGTACTCTCAACACACTGGATGTTTACGATAAGAAAATGCGTGTGCGAGATGAGATTATTTTTCGTAGACACAATACCAAAGGCAAATTAGCTGCTAGAGCAGTGCCAGTAATTGAAGAACTAAGGAGTCTATTGGTAAAGTACCAACCTAATAACCGTGACGGTTTTCTGTTTCCCGGTAGACACGGTAAGGGTCATATTAATTCTGAATCAGCTTCTAGGATATTGCGTGAAACTTGCGAGATGATTGATTTTGAAGGCGTTAGCACTCATAGTTTTAGACGGACTGCTTTGACACAAATGAGTAATTCTGGTATTCCATTGAGAATTATCCAGGAAATTTCAGGGCATAGGAACTTAGAGGAATTGCAGAAATACCTGGAAGTCAGACCGGAACAGGTGAAGGGCGCGATGTCATCACTATCGATGTTGGGACATGTGGGTGATGGTTACATCAGGAAATCACCGTTTGTTGACGTAAACCCTGTACCTGACACAGAAAGTGTTTCCAAGGATTAACGCTGCCTGTGGAAGATGTTGCTAAATAGGCGTTAGAAGACATTTGCAATCCCAAGCGATCGCGTACACAGCTACCAGTCAAAGCAATTACAGGCGGATTAATTGCGCTTTTAGGTGTGGGAATGTTGATAGGGCAAAGCTTTCAGCCAGAATCGACAAATCAAATAAGAATCGAAAAATTCGTCAAACGACATAAATAGGTTGCGAAAATAACTTTTCTCATAACCGAAAACCACAGAACCCTTCACGGTGGCGGGTTTTTCGTTTTCGGTTTTAAACTTCCAGATTGAATTGAACCTAGTTTCTTCTTAAGTACAGGAGTTAAATGTTCTGAAATTCCATCTAACTGAATAACATTGCACCCAAGTCTGTAAGCAAACTCAACAGATTCTCCAGCGCCTAATGCACTATAAAAGCCTGTAGCAAATTTGATTGCTGCTTTATCGCCTATCTCCTTATTCATGCCAATGACGCAGGGAATATGTTGAGCGATCGCGATAGCTTGCACTTCTGAATAACATGCATTGAGGACAACACACTCAACGTCAGAAGCAAATAACTCAAAAAGTCTAGCCAGCGCTTCTGTACTTACTAACCGCATCTTTCCAATTTCATCTTCCAGTTCCAAACCATCATCCCCTGCACCATGACCGCTAAAGTGAACAATTTGCGGCTTAAAGTCTAATAATGATTGGTAAACGTCTTGAACACGTACAGCAGAACGCTGTTTTAGATCAAAGAATTCCCGTTTTTTAGCTCGTTGTAAACCAGCGTCAATTTCTCGGACTTCTTCATCTAGTCGTAAACGTGAGGTGGTTTTTGGATTGGCTGCCAAAATCAGAATTGTTTTGACCGCTAAGTTGCTATATGGTGAGGTTTTAGCGATAGCATCATTTTATATTGCAATTTTTTTTAGTTTAAAAACAAAGATAAAAGTTACAATTGCTCCTAACAAAGTAATTATTTCTAATGGAATAGATGACAATTTCAATAAAGGTTGTAAAGCCCAATGTAAATAATTAAAAGGTTGTAGAATGTAAGCAAATCTTATTTCTTTTTCGATACTAGAAACAGACCATCTGACTTTTTCAAATCCTAGATATTTATATTTTTCTAAATTATTTACATATTTTGCTTCATAAAAAGACCCTTTTGGCAAATTCTCTACTTCTATAATTATAATTATCTTTTCACTATATCCTAATCCTGTTGGACCTTTAATATGTAGCCCATCCTTAAGATATAAAGTTATGTATCCGTCTAAATCGGGATTAAGAGGTATGACGCTTATTTCGTTAAGCAAAAACCCTCGTTTAACACTTTTAATATTTCTGTTTGATTTAAATATAATTATTTTTTTATCTGAATAAACTTCCTTCAAAGCCTTTGGTGTAGCTAAATTAGTACTACTTTCAATACCACGAAATGACTCAAATTGATTTTTTTCAACTCCAATTTTTTCTATAATCTGGAACTCTGTCAAATTTTCATTTAAAGGTTCAAAGGAAATATCTATATTATCTACTCTAATACTTACAATTCGGTTAACGGGTCTAGGAATAATACTTCTATTATATATAAATAATAAAAGTATTATTAAGTTAAAAAATAAAAATGCTGATACTAATTTTTTTATATATTTTTTTAATAAAAATATTATTTTTTTTATTTTTATTTTTATTTTTTTTATCTGTAAAATAAAAAAACTTTTATTAAAAAACATCAAAGGCAACGCTAAACTAATACCTAGTAACAAAGCTAGAGATGCTTCATAACTTACTAACGATAATAATATTAATAATAAAATTTCAAAAATAAAGAATAAAAAAGCTAACCATTTGAAAAAAAACTTTTTTAACATAATTTTTATTTTTCCTGTTAGTATTCCTATTTTTAACTATGTAAATCATTTGTTTACTTTACTTCATACTAAATAAAAATAGCTAAATTTACCCCTTAAGGTTCTCACCCTGAAAAGAACGTCCTCGGAGATTCGGCATTAAGTCATCCGGTATCATAGCTGGGATGGGAAGATGGTTATACTTTACCTTTAATACAAATTGAGTACTTATTTTTTTCCGGATTATAAAATAATATTGCTTATTGGTGGCTAACAAGTATTGTATACTACACAGTTTAAATAGTGCGAAAAATCCCGTTACACCACTATCAGTCCTTACACAACCCGTTACCAGTGGCGGTTTTTTGGTGTTTTGGGTTCTGAGATGTCGGGGGAAATGAACCTAAGTGTGCTTGGGTGACAGTTGTCACAATGGCAAATCTGTAGTAAATCGACTGCGTACTATCAGGGACGACCGTAGACGACACGGAATAATATGAACTACTTGATATTGGTAAATAAGCCTACTTAAAAGCTTTTGTGTTTTTAGTATAAAGTCATACATATTTTTGTATACACACGATAGTTTAAATTTAACCGCTTATATAAAATACTATCGATGTTAAAAAAATTATTTCGTTTTGGTTTAGCCGTGAGCGCATCTTCAATAGTTATATTACCTTTATCGGTTAACGCTCAAGTTGTGCCTGGGTTAACGAATGATGGTGGTAAGCTGTCTTTCTACACGGCTTCTTTACACGATGCTTATATACGCACTTTTGCGTATTTTTATATACCGAAAGGTAGTAATAGAGCTATCACTAATTATCCCGCACAAGGTAAAACCCACTGGTGCAGAAATGGACGGATTGAGAAAGATGTTCGGGCAATTAATCGCTTGACTGAAATTAGACCTCTTGCAAAAGTCAGAGATAATAAAGTGGGAGAGTTTTTACAGGCGATCGCCACGGAATTCTGATAAATATTTGTTATGTTTGTTGCTGTGAGTGGCGAAGTTCATAATTATACAAACCTGCTATCAAATTAAACCTTAAACTAAACCTTTTCCTGCGGTTTCTATAACAGTCTGATAAAATCTTAAAAATTTTCAGTTTTCGATGAATATGCTCACCGATGACTCGCTTTCTGGCTAAATCCCTATTTTTCTTTTTCTGCTCACGGTTCAACTTGCCATTTCTGGGCTTTTTGTAAGGTACTTGACTATTGGAATGAAGTTTGTGAATTCCTTGGTAACCTTTATCTACGAAGCATTCAATGTCTTTTTTTAACAAAACTTTGCTGTTCTTAAATAAACGGAAATCATGGGTTTGTCCTTGACCGTGTGCTGTACAAATGATTTCCCCAGTCTGTTGATTGACAACCACTTGAGACTTTAATGTATGTCTTTTCTTCTTCCCACTATAAAATTGTTTTTGTTTTTTTTAGGACGTTCAATTGGAGTTTCAGTCACATCAATTACAATCAATAACGGGGTAGCAATGCGATTTTTTGAAGTCAAACAAAAACGAGTTAGGTGATTTCTAGAAAAGAATTTACCAATTGAGGTAAGATGTACTCTGGATGCAAAGGAAATAGGAACAAGCATTTGGATACGTTAACCAGGGCAGGCGCAGCCAAATCATTAACAGCATCGCAAATAAAAGACTTGCGATTAGCAGTATCGAAAATGAATGGAGTAGAACGTCGGAGTTTTCAGGCACAGATGGCATTGAAATATTGCCAGGGAAGCGCAAGGCAGGCAGAAACGGTATTTGGCTGGGGTAGACAGAATATAGAGGTAGGATTGGCAGAAAAACGAACAGGGATAACCTGTGTAGGATTACAGCCAACCTTTAGCGGAGCAAAGCGTTGGGAGGAGAAACAACCGGAAGCGGCATTGTCACTGCTCCACCTGGCAGAATCTCATGCTCAACAAGACCCGACATTTAAAACATCATTAGCCTATACCAGACTAACAGCAGCATCGGCATTGAAAGAATTAAAAGAGCTTGGATTTAGCCCGGAGCAATTGCCAGGAGCCAGTACAATAGCACAAGTATTAAACCGAATGGGGTATCGTCTTCGCCTAGTGGTAAAAGCCAAGCCTCAAAAAAAATTCCACAAACAGACGACATCTTCAACAACATCAAAGACTTTGAGAATCTTGGAACAAGGGAATCCGTTAAGAGACTAAGCATAGACTGTAAAGCCACCGTCAATATTGGGGATTATGCGCGTGGCGGAAAAACTAGAGGCGACAATCAAGCTAGCGACCACGATATGGGATGCAAAGAAAAATACATTCCTTGTGGAATTGTAGACGAAGACAATGGGCAACTACACATTATCTTTGGCAGTTCCTATAAAACCAGCGATTTCATTGTTGATAACCTGATTTATTGGTGGAAAACAATTACACCAGAACAAAGACAGGATACCGAACTGATACAAATTAAAATTGATAACGGCCCCGAAAGTAGTGGAGTCCGAACTCAATTCTTAAAACGAATGGTTGAGTTTGTTGACCAGATTAATACGCGAATTCAATTGCTTTACTATCCACCGTATCATAGTAAATACAATCCCATTGAGCGCTGTTGGGGAATTCTTGAGCAGCATTGGAATGGAAGCAAGCTCACCGATATTACAACAATGCTCTCATGGGCTGAAAGCATGACTTGGAAGGGATTACATCCAATCGTTACTTTTAGCAAAACTGTTTACCAAAAAGGGATTTCCCTAACCAATAAAGCTATGAAGCCAGTCGAGTCTAGATTGCAACGAAATCCACTTTTGCCCAAATGGGATATCTTGATTCAACCACTTTAACTGGTAATTTCTTTTTCGGAAATCACCTTAGGTCTTTTTTAAAGCTCAAATAGGAATCCTATATATCTATTCAGGATAAAGAATGAACTGGGAAGAAGGGTTAGAAATTTTAGATGCAGTTGTCTTTAACCAAATTAATCGACACCTAAAAGATGTAGAAATAATTATCATTAAAGGGTCATGGCAAGGACAAAGTTATGATGAAATTGCCAGTAATGAAGGTTATGCAGCTAAATATCTCCGGCAGGATGTAGGTTTCAAATTGTGGAAGTTACTTTCAGAAGTATTAGGGGAAGAGGTTAGCAAAAATAATTTTCGTGCAGCTACCGAGCGTTATAAGTTTAAGAATATAAATATTCTGCCAGCACAAGTGCATCAAGAAAGTGCCACTACCATCAAAAACGAATTTTTGTCAGAATACCCAGAAGGGTCAGTACCTTTGAATTCTACATTTTACATCCAGCGATTCTCCACAGGAGACACTACACGAGTGCCAATAGAAGAACTGTGTTATGAAACAATTCTCCAGCCAGGTTCTTTAATTCGGATTAAAGCTTCAAAACAAATGGGTAAAACATCTCTACTTGATAGAATTATTGCTCATTCAAATCAGAGAGGTTATTACACAGTACGTTTAAACTTGTCGCAAGCAGAAGCAACAGTTTTTAGTAATTTGGATAATTTTTTGCGCTGGTTTTGTGCTTATGTTAGTTACAAATTAAAATTACCTGCTTCATTTAATGAATATTGGGATGAATATAGAGGTAGCATTATAAATTGCACTATATATTTTGAAGATCATATTTTAAACCAAACCCATAATAATTTAGTTTTAGCATTAGATGAGGTAGATAACCTTTTTCAATATCCTGAAATTTCTCAAGGTTTTTTTGCTATGTTACGTAGTTGGCATGAAGAAGCCAAGACTATAGAAATTTGGGAAAAATTGCGATTAGTTGTAGTACATTCCACGGAAAACTATGGGTCATTGGATATAAATCAATCACCATTTAATGTTGGGTTAGGAGTTGAATTGACAGAGTTTGCCCCAGAGCAAATAGAAAACTTAGCTCAGCGTCATAAACTTGATTACAATCATACCCAAATACAGCAATTAATGTCTTTAGTCGGAGGTCACCCATTTTTAATTAGACTGGCACTCTATCACCTCGCACTTGAGGATATAACACTGGAAAATTTATTACAAACAGCTCCCACAAATGCCGGAATTTATGAAGAACACTTACGGCGTTTTTTGAATTATTTTAAATTGAATCTTCATCTAGCGGAGGCATTTATTCAAGTAGTTACGGCAACAGAACCTGTCTGTATAGAAACAATGCAAGCATATCAACTATACAGTATGGGATTAGTTAAGAGAGTAGGCGATAATTTAATACCAAGGTGTCAGTTATATCAAAAATATTTTCGGGAACAATTAGAGGATGTCTGAAAAGTAAGAAAGCTCAAGTAACGGTATCCTGTCATTAGAAAAAACACTTAAGTATGACAGAGTTACGAGAGCTATGAATCCATCCTACCCAAGTAATCTAACTTCGGAGCA
>JAESGY010000570.1_pt1 | contig 12369 bp, 11 predicted proteins | sample 9269841 | NCBI WGS metagenome assembly JAESGY01 (sample SAMN17022865, study PRJNA683097) | algae metagenome | isolation source: Spirirestis rafaelensis WJT71-NPBG6 and co-occurring heterotrophs from... | place: USA: Pinto Wells, Joshua Tree National Park, Colorado Desert, CA | collected 2006-08-15
CTTCGCCAAGCTGAAGGAGTTCCGAGCCGTCGCCACTCGCTACGACAAGACCGATACCAGCTACGCCGCTACCATCCATCTCGCGGCCGCGATCATCGCTTCGCGCTGAACGTCAACAGAGCCTAATGCGGCACAGCCGATTCGCGCGAGACCGGGGGTTAACTCACGCGCCTTCACCCACAGGCCGACCTAATTGTCTACGGGGGAGAACTCACGTGGATCCGGGGGAGAACTCACGCGAATCGGGGTTAGAATCTGTACGCGAAATAACCCGGCTTTTCGTAGCGAAGCCGGCACAGAAAGTGGCGTCGGCCCAGTCTCTCCATGTTGGACCGATGTCTTGCGCCGGCATTTTGAGCGCCGCTGGTTCACTACGAACATTCGGACCGCAATGATCTCATGGCGGCCCGACACTCAGACGCTGAAAAGTAAGGCTTTTTATTTGCGTACAGATTCTTATCCACGGGGGAGAACTCTCAGACTCTACTAGTTCTCTTCAACATCTTTCCAAATAGCAGCGTGAGTTCTCCCCCGATTGACGCGGCGGCCCCTCACCGTCGATGGTCCGAGAGATCAGCGGAGACGGGGGGATGTCGGAGGCGGACGGCGGGGTGCGGCGCCTGGTACTGGTGCACGGCCGCGAGCGGGCCCGAACCATGGTCGCGCCCGAGCAACGTCCGCTGGTGGACATCGCGGCGGAGGTCTTGGGCGATGATGCTGGCCGGATCGGGATCTCCTACAGCGGCTTCTGCCTCACGGGCCTGCCGCACAAGCGGCTGCCCGATGACCAGGCCTGGGAGAAGCGGGGCCACCGTGTCACGCTGCTCGTCGAGCCGGGGCGCATGCGGCGAGGCCAGGGACCCGCCAGGGATGGTCGGCGTGCCCTACGGCGCCCGGGCGCGCATGATCCTGCTGTACCTGCAGACGCAGGCGGTCCGCACCGGCTCGCGGGAGGTCGAACTCGGCCGCAGCCTGCACGACTGGTTGGGACGGATGGGCCTGGCCTGGGGCGGCGAGACCGGCAAGGCGCTGCGGGAACAGGCGGCCCGCATCGCGGTGCTCCCTCAAGTTCTTCTGGAAGGGCGAGGACGCGAACGGCTGGGAGGCCGGCCGCTTCGTGCGCTCGGGGTTGCGCTTCCACAGCTACAGTGGCGACGACCGCCAGGGCGACCTGTGGGAGGACCGCGTCGTCCTCGACGAGGCCTTCTACGACGCCTTGCGGCAGCACCCCGTTCCGTTGCGCGAGACGGCGCTGCGCGAGCTGGCCGACCGGAGCGCGAGCCTCGACCTCTACATCTGGCTCGCCTATCGCCTGCACACCCTGAGCGGCCTACCCCGGTGCGCTGGGCCGCGCTGCGCGAGCAGTTCGGGACGAGCTACAGCGAGCTGCGCTTCTTCCGCCTGGACTTCCCGAAGATGCTCGCGCCGGCGGTCGTCGCCTACCCGGAGGCGCGGGTCGAGATCGAGGACGACGGCGTGGTGCTCCACCCCTCGCCCGTTGCGGCGAAGGTCGTGGCGCTGGGGGCGCCCAGGACGAGGCGGGGCAGCGTGCCTATCGCGGTCGGGGGTTAACTCACGCCTCGCAAGCTGGGGCTATGCACCAACACGCTTGATGACCACCGGGCGCGTCGGCCCATGCGCAACTAGAACGATTGTTTCTAATAAAGAAATTCTCCTATATGGCGATCCTCGAGTAAGCAGGGGAGCCATCTGTGGGACGTGAACTGGCGGACGAGTTCGGTTTCGACGCAAGCGATCCGGACGCCCTGGACAACTTCATCTCCGGCATCCACGACAGCGAGCTACAGGGTAAATACGGGGAACGTGAACCCGACCTGGTCCTCCCAACCGGGGAGGAACTCTTCATCCCAGATGAGGGCGATGAGAACCTCGCCACCCACATCATCAACGGCAATCGGTACATCGAGCGGGGCCCGTATGGCATCCCAACCGAGAAGCCCAGTGTCATCCGCCACGAGGGACAGCTGTACTCCTACGTCATCCTGACCGACGAGTTCGGCGAGAAGAAGCCGGGTCGCGTGGACATGGAGTGGGACGGCTCCAAGTGGTACCGCCTGGACGAGGCAAAGATGAAGGCTGACGGCGTCCACGCCGTCGCGGGCGAGCTTTACGGCCCTCCGGGCCTCGTTGCCGCCGAAGCCGACTACGCGACCGAGGCGTGACGGCATGGCCAAGACCTGGCTCGACTTCTTCCTGAACGGCCACCTGGCCAACGTGCAGCGCATCCCCCAGTTGGGGGAGCGCTTCCGCCGCTTCGGCGCGAGGCCGAAGGACGACTTCGACGCGATGCGGATGGGCTGCCTCATCGACTACGAGCAGTACCAGAAGGGCATGCGCATCCCGGTCGTGCAGGCGGGCATCATCACCTGGACAGCGGCGCAACTCGCTTTCCTGCGCATCGCCACCGACAAGTCCGGCCCAACCATGATGCCGAGCCGCGCGGTACAGCCCGCCGCGGAACTGGTGGACGCGCTGTCCAACGCGAAGGCTCCCTCCCGCGACCTGTGGCGGGCCGCCCTTGAGGAGGCGGCCTGGTACGTCGACCTACCGCACAAGCAACTCCTGCTGGGCGAGCGGCACGAAGTTCGGGCCATTTTCTCCTGCCCGTTCGAGGGTGAGGTCTGGATCAACGCGATCCTGACCCGCCCCGGAGACGATAGGCTGTTCGGCCGGGTTTGCTGGCGACTAGCGGAGGAGCGACCCGACACCGAATGGAAGCCCGTCGACTCGAAGGTCGTCGCCTTCGGGGGCGTGGCGCGCTTCGGGGACCTGCCCGGTCCCGACGACCTCCTGGCCCAGGGCGACATCCCGAAGATGGACGCGGGCTACTTCCGGGACAGCGTCGAGGACCTGCTGGGGCTGGTCGTCCTCTACGAGACGGTCCAGAACGACGCCGAGCGCGGCCAGGATTTCCTGCCGCAGAGCACCAGGGAGGAAGCGCGGCGCGCCACCCCCCTGCTCCGGCAGACCTTCTCCCTTTTCCGGGTTCGGAAGCTCGAGGCGCCCCAGGACCGCTTCGGGCGGCCGCCGGCACCGCGCCTCGGCGGCTGGTGCCTGGAGGTCAGGCAAAAGGTCGAGGGGCATTTCAAGATGCAGCCCTTCGGCCCCGGCCGCGCCTTCCGGAAGCTCATCTACGTCGCAGGCTATGAGCGGGGGCCAGAAGACGGCCGGGTGCAGGCGGAACTGCGGCCCCTGGGTTGACCGTAGCGGCTTTGCAGTAAAACGGGGTGACCGGGTCGTCGATCCAGGCCCCCTGCTGGCGACGGAGCATTCGGCGCGCCCTGAAGGCATGGGATCCCGCTGGCCGCGCTGCCGGTGGGCATTCCTGGCAACTTGCTTTGACGCTCGTATCCTAGGATGCAAGGACACGAGCGTCCTCGAAACCAGAATGGGTGGCTAGATCGGGCTTGGGAGGAGGATGCTCCCCACGAGATCCAGCAACCGGGTGACGTCCAGGTCTTCGGGTCCGGTGCAGAGGATGCGTGCCCGGTAGTAGTCGCCTACTTCGCGGCCAATCCCGACGGCGCCGAGCCCGACCAGCCTTTGCTCCTCGACCGCTCCGACCACCCCGCGGAGGTGCTGCTCGAGGTAGTTGTCCGGATTCACCGCAAGGGTGGAATCGTCCACCGGCGCGCCGTCCGAGAACACGACGATGCATCGCCGTGCCGCCGGGAGCGCCAAGCTGCGTCGGTAGGCCCAGGCCAGGGCCTCGCCATCAATGTTCTCCTTGAGCCATCCCTCGTGGAGCATCGCACCGAGAGCAGCGCGCCCGGCGTCCGACCACGGGTCCGTGCCGGCATGGTAGACGATATGGCGGAGGTCGTTCAGGCGGCCGGGAAACCGTGGCCGCCCCTGCGCGAGCCACGCCTCCCGCGTCCAGCCGCCCTTCCAGGCGCGCGTGGTGAAGCCGAGCACCTCGACGGCCGCCCCCATGGCATGCAGCGCGTCGGCGGCCCGCCGGACCAGCGCCGCGGCCATCCGCATCGGCTGGCCGCGCATCGAGCCCGAATGGTCCACGAGGAAGGTCACCGCCGCGCCCCGCAACCCGAAGAACGCACCTCCCGGGCCGGCCACGGTGCTCGCGGCCACCTCGAGCTGGGCGCGGAGGCGCGCGAGCTCGTCCTCCCCAACGAGGTCGGTCGCGCGCACCTCCTGGTCGAATTCGCGGGTGAAGGCGCGGTAGCACGCAGTGTCCAGCGCCAGCCGCGGATCGCTCGGCAGTGACAGCGGAACCGCCGCTGGCGGGGCAGAGCGAAGCTGTGCCACGACCGCTTTCACCCTGGCGACGACCGAGGCATCCCACAGCTGCTGCAGCCGCACGTCCAGGGCACGCTGGAGCAGGCGACGGTCGTTGTCGGCGAACCAGCACCCAAAGTCTCCAGCGACCTCGGCCACGTATCCCCTGCCCCGGTGCTGCCCGCATCTGGCCCAGAGAGCCACATCGCCCGTCAGTCGCGACTCGAAAACCTGTCGTGCCGCCATTCCTGCCCCCTCCAGGAACGCTGCGGTCCAGCGGGGCAGCCGGGAGGCGAGTGCGGCCATCACGCCGGCCAATGGCCGAGCGGTTGGGTCGGCACGCAACTGCTCGATCGATTCCAGGAGTGCCGCCCGGGCAGCTGCGGACCGCACTCCAGCCTCTGCTGCGGCGCCCGCGGCGATGAGGAAGGGGATGTCCAGGTTCTGCCAGCGGCCCTGCCGTCGGACCGTCGCCCTCACGCGCTGCGGGTGGGCAGACCGGACGCTGCGCACGACCTCGCCTTCCACTTGCCGCACGCGGGGCGCCAGCCCTGCGAATCTGGCCGCGAACCGATCGAGCGTACCCGCGCACAGCGCAGCGGCCTCGGCGCGACCTGCATCAGGGTCTGCCTGTACAAGGGCCGTTGCCGCGTCGATCGCGTGCGCGAGGACTTCCGCGTGGTGCCGGCGCTCCGCCTGGATCCTCGCCTGCAGCCGCAGCCCAAGCTCCCCGCAGTCGTCCCGCGCGATGTCAAAGACCACGACGTCAAGGGCACCCATACCGATACGGTGCAGCTGGTGCTGCGCCTCCCGCGCCTTCAGGTCGCGCCCCTTCGCCGGATCGCCGACCGCCTCACCGGTGGCCGGGTCGCGCACGTACCTGGCCTCGTTGCCGCGGGTCAGGGCGAGCAGCACGGCGCGGCGCTGGATCGCCTCGGCCATGCCCAGCTCGGCGGCATGGTTCAGCAGGTGCAAGAGGGCGGGCCCGGGGGGAGCGTTCCCGAAGGAGGCGCAGAGAACGGGCACGCAGCGCGGGTCCTGGAGGATGTTCAGGAGATCGGCCCGGAGCGCAGTCCCCGAGATGCCCATGGTGTCGACGAACTCGATGCCGAACCCGGGTACGGATGCCCCGACCATCGGCGCCTCGACCAGGAGCCGCCGGGGCAGCGGCACCTCGGCGATCCGTCCGTCGTTGACGTCCCGAAGGGTGTTCCGGAGCCAGAGCGTGGCCCGCTTGGTAGGGAGGCCGTCGGGGCAGGCGAGACGCATGGCCGTCCGGCGCTCTGGTCCGATCCGCGATTGCACGGCGGCGACGAAAGTCTCGAAACCAGTTCCGACATGGGCCCGAGCGAGGTCGACGGCGGGATCGGCGTCGGCAGCCAGGCAGGTCAGGCCCGCCATATTGCGCAGGGCACGGTCCAACTCGGCCGACATGGTGAGGGTGACGTCGGTCGGCACGGGCTCGCACCCGGCGCCGGCGGCATCCCAGGCGTCTGAGCAGAAGTCCCGTACGACCCCCTCGAACTCCTCAGGCGGCAGGGGCTCAATGGCGACGGTTGCGCGCTCTGCCTGGCGCAGTGCGATCTCGCACAGGGTGGTGCTGCCTGGACCGACGGTGAGGACGGGGTCCTGCAGAGGATTGCGCCCCCTCCCCCTCCTCCGCGCTTGGACCAGGCCCGCCTGGTAAGAGAGCAGCGTGGTCTTGCCCACCCCGGCGGGACCCAAGTAGGCGATCCGGTGCTCCGTCGATCCCAGGAAGGCCGCTGTCTCACGGATGGTCTCCTGCAGGATCTCGGCTCCTCCCGTGTCTCGTCCGAGGGGGGAGGCCAGCAACCCGCCGATATCTGCCAGGACCCGTTCCGCATGCTCGAGGAGTTCGCGCTCCGACTGGATATGACTGAAAGCCGCCATGGTGCGTCCTCTCTGGTTTCTCGTTGAGGACCGGGTCAGGGCCGCTTCAGGCGGCGCGTGCGGCGGGCGACCGTGATCAGCGCGCCGTTGTCGCCACGGACGAGGTAGGTGTTCAGCCAGCGCTCGACCTTGGCGAGGGCGCGTGCGTCGCCGACGTCGTGCCGGAGCCGCCGCCGGGCCAGCTTGTCCATGAAGATCACCTCGGCGCCGGCGTGCCGCATGGATGCGCCGTACTCGAGGAGCACGGACACCATGAACTCCGGGACGGCGCGCTGCTGCAGGCGCTGCTGCGCGTGTCTGCTGATACTCAGGTCCACTTGCGGCCTCATCACCGATCACCACCGCCGTCTCGGCGGCGGCGGCCGCTTCTATTGTTACATTAAGAAACGATGCGCTGATGAGGCACTATGTAAAGTAAAATATCTGTGATTATATGTAGATATTAAATAGAATTGGAAGTAATTTTGTGTGTAGTGAGTGCTTCTTTCAAAGCTTTTGCAGTCGATTTGCTACTTAAAGAGCATTTGGACATGTGTCGGCTGGGGCGGTCGCCCAATCCCAATGCTACTATTTGGCATCAATGACGTTTCCTATGAAGCTGGCGTCCTAGGATGCCAGCTTGATGGCTCCATTTCCGGCTACTCGCCCGCTATGGTGGCCAGTTGCCCGCCCGTGCGCGCTATCTATAGACGGAGGAGAGCGCCTATCTGGCCCCAGCGCTGATAGTGCCGGCACGCAAGCACTATGACGCTGGCGTCCTAGGAAGATGACACTGCGGCGGTTCTGTCGGCTGCCGGCCCGTGCGTTGTATAGATACCTGGCTAGCAGCCCGTTGACAAAGTCGGTTGCGATGCTCGGCGCCACAGTATGTTGGGCCGTATAGCTCCCGACTACCGCACCATGTTGTGCCGTCCGTGGGGCGGCGGCTTTTTGTCAACGGGCTGCTAGCGGCTGCCCCTCGGCCGGTTCAGTCCCCCTTCTTTGGCCGTGGTGGGCTGTAGCGCTCAATGGGCGGCCTTCCCTGCTCAGCCAGCAGCCGGTCGAGACCCATCAACAGGAGCTCGTGGACGGAAGGCACGTCGAGGTCGAGCGCGAGCCGGCGGACGCGCTTGTGCTCCCTCGGCAGCAGGTAGACTGTGGTGCCGATGGTCGCGGCCTTGATGCCGCCCCTGGCTGGTTGCCCAACCTGCCTCGTTGCATCCGGCTGTGGCGGTGGTTCGGGGGCAACGGGGACGGGTCTGGGCAGGTCCTCGACCGCGGTGCTGCGGGCCGGAGCGGAACCCGGGCGGGCCAGCAGCCCGGACGCCACGACGCTAGGGCGCTTGCTCGCCATGATCCTAGGACGCCGGGACGCTGGCACGCTTGCGCCCAGCCCGCGCCAGATCACCGGCCACGAACTGCCAGAGCGCCTGCACCTCCTCGGCCGCCTTGCCCTTCGGTGCGGCCTCGATCGCCGTGCGCCCGGTGGCCGCGGCCACCGGGAAGTCGGCGCGGATTCGCAGCGGCGGCGCCACCCGACCGCGCTGGGCGAGGACCGGCAGTGCGTCGTCGTAGAGGCGCGACTTCCCGGGCGGGGCCTGGGTGACGACGAAGACGAAGGGCCGGGCCGCCTCCTCGACCAGATCCAGCACGGCAGGCAGCGCCTCCAGGTCGTCCGTGGTCGGGCGGGTCGGCAACAGGATCAGGTCCACCAGCCGCATCACCGAGCCGAGGAAGGCGTGCACGCTCGGCGGCGTGTCGATGATGCAGAGGTCCACGCCGGCCTCCCGCAGCTGCCCGAGCGCCTCGGCCATCCGGGCCGGGGCAGGGGTGGCTAGGGCAGGATTGGGATCCCCTTCGGCTTCCTCGGTCCGCCGGTTCCACCACCCTCGCAGGGTGCCCTGCGGATCGAGGTCGATGAACACCACCCGCTTCCCGGCGGCTGCCGCGGCCACGCCGAGTTCCCGGGCCAGCGTCGTCGCCCCGACGCCGCCCTTCTGCTTGGCGACCATGACCGTCCGCATTCCCCCAATCCCCTACAGGCCCCGAGCTGGACGCTAGCGGAACAGCATGCAGGGGCACCAGCCTGCTGGCGTCCTAGGACACTATACCAGTGGCTCCGAACAGGCTTGCAGCGTCACCAAGGTACGAATCCCCCCTGCTTGGATGCACGAGCCCCCCTGAAAGGCCCGTCCGACTGCTGAAACTGGCGATCTGCCGGGAGGCCGGGAGTTCGTACCCTGGTGACGCCCGCCAGCCTCCAAGGCTGGCGGGTTCGGGGACGGGCTATCCACAGGCAGTTCGTACCCTGGTGACGCCAGTTCGTACTCTACTGACGAAACCGGAGTCGTCCCCCGTACTCTGGTGACACATCCTAATAGTATTCCAATTAGCCTTCCTAGGACCGTCGGCAGAGTACGAAGTCCAGCTGTGGACGAGGCCAGCGCCGTTCGAGTGTCGGTAGGGTACGAATTGCGCACCCACCATCGGAACGTGCAGGCTGCGGGCCGATGGACGACTCTGCCGACACGACCTGGCCTGGCCCGACCGGCGCCGAAGCAGCGCTCGGGGGGCGCCTGCGCGGCCAGATCGAGGCCCTCGGCTTCGAGCGGACGCTCGGGCTGGCACTGACCAGCCTGGACCGCCGCTGCGTCGAGGCGACGCACCACGTTCTCACCGACGAGGAGGGCACGCCCGGCTACGTCCACGCCGGCTTCGCCATGACGGCGCTCCCGCACAAGCGGATCGACGCGCCGGAGTGGGTGCGCGACGGTGCCGACATGCGGCTCCGCATCGAGAGCGGCAAGACCCACGACGGCACCGTGGTCGGCATCCCCTTCGGTTACGTCGCGCGGCTGATCCTGCTCTACCTCCAGACCGAGGCGATCAAGACCCGCTCCCGGGAGGTCGAACTCGGCCGCTCCATGCATAGTTGGCTGAAGGCGATGGGCCTGAACAGCGGCGGCAAGGGCTACGAGGCGGTCCGTGAGCAGAGCCGCCGTCTCAGCCTCTGCCGACTGACCTTCTATCGCCTCGGCGAGGGCGGCGAGGCGGTGCTGAACGGCGGGTTCGTCCGCGAGGCGATCCTGCCAGGCCGCGACACAGGAGCGCAGCTCTCGCTCTGGCGCGAGACCGTGGTTCTGGACGAAGTCTTCTTCGAATCGCTGATCCGGCACCCGTTGCCGGTCCGCGAGGCCGCCATCCGGGCGATGTCGGGCCGCAGCATGGCGATCGATCTCTACGTCTGGCTGGCCTACCGCCTGCACCACCTAGCACGGCCGACACGCGTGCCGTGGCCAGCCCTCTACAAGCAATTCGGGGCAGGCTTCGCGCAGGCTCGCCAGTTCCGCGCGCACGCCCGGGAAGCGCTGGCGCTCGCCCTCTCAGCTTACCCAGAGGCGCAGGTGAGGGTGGACGAGGAGGCGGTCACGCTGATGCCGTCTCCAGCGCCCGTCCCGGAGCGCGTGCGTCAGTCGCCAAGGACGGGAAAACAGCAAGCCGTCATGGGATAGCGCATGCCCAGGCCGCGTTGAACCGCCCGCCAGGGCTGGTGAGCTAGTCTGAAAGCTGCCCTGCACCCAAGCCGGCCCATACCTGAGCGTCGCCAGCGAGGCAGCCGAATATTCCCTAAGGGACTGACGCGAAATAAGTGCTTCAAGGTGGCTGCTGGTTGGGTGAGATGGTGTAGTTCCACTCGCCGTGGAACGGGTACTCTTTCTGGCATTCCACATGATTCATGAATGTGGTGCTTCCAATCCTACGTGGCAGAGTTACACACACACCGACGAAGTCACCCGCATCTGGAGACGAAAGAACACCGCGTTTCGCGGATACGGTCAGAAAATAAAGTCCCGCGAGGCAAGTGTAGGTCCGCCTTCCAATACGATCTCTCTTTCAGCCGCGCCGTCATAATCCATGTTGAAATAGACGATAGTCTCATTGACCACACGGTCGTAGTAACCCGTCATTTGACCCGGCTCTGGGTTTGCGATTATGTCGAGAAGCGACACGTAGTCCCATTTCTGCCTTCCAGTCATGCCAGGTCGCGCATCCCATCCACTGATGTCGATGCCGTCTTCCCCGGACCGGAATCCAGCTATTCGCTCGAAACGGCCCGAACCGACCTCACTAGCGGAGCCGTAGACGAAGACGTCGCGGCCGGCACCGCCAAACGCGCGATCGCCTCCCGTGCCGCCATACAGGGTATCGGCGCCCGCATCGCCGAAGATGGTGTCGTGGCCGGAATCACCATAAACGCGATCGTTGCCAGAGCCGCCCCGAACACTGTCGTGGCCCGAGCCGCCATGCACCCAATCGTTATGGAAGCTGCCGTCGATCCGATCCTGGCCCGGGCCTCCATAGATGACGTCGTTGCCGCCGTGGCCCTCTAACCAGTCGTTGCCCGTATCACCGTAGATGCGGTCCGACCCGCTATAGCCTTTGATGTGATCATCGCCGCCCCGACCGCCGAGCGTGTCAGGCAATGCAGTGCCTTCCAGAAAGTTGTCTCGCCAGTCACCGTATTTTGTAGCCATTGTGGCTGTTCCTCCCGTCTCTCTCCTTTGAGACCCAGGAAAGATAGGAGTAGGCGGCCGCTGCCGCTCAACTCACGACATTTTGAGTTACAGCTTGGGGTTGAGCGCGAGTTAGGACCTGGCGAGGAATAACTGAAACAGGTTTGATGGCTGACTGGGGGGCACGGACGCAGGTTGGCCGGCACGATACCGGTGGGCTGGGACGTTGTAGTGGGCCTGAAAGACGGCAGATCCGACTGAAATCTAACAGTCCAAGGGAAGAATGGAGGCGGCCGTCTTGATCGGCGCCGCAGCAGCCATGCTGGGCGTCTGCGTCAATACGCTCCGGGCATGGCACAAGAGCGACGCATTGCTGCCCCGGTTCCGGCCCCCTGGAGGGCATCGGCGCCACGACCACACAGACCGGCCTGACGGTGCGCTGCGAACTCGATGCGAGCAGCTATCCCAAGGGCGTCAAGGTCACCGATGCTGAGATGGCCGCGCTGGCCATCGAGCGCGACCCGTTCCACGGCGAGTGGAACTACACCACCTCACCCAGCCAGCAGCCACCTTGAAGCACTTGTTTCGCGTCAGATCCTAAACGCGCATCCGATCGAGTTTTCCGGCCGGCGATCCCGGCGATTAATTACTCGACCAGGTATGTGGCCGAGCTCTCATTCGGCTTGGCGTGGATATACTTGTATGTGGTGCGCAGATCGAAATGGCCGAGGGTCTGCTGCACCAGTGGCGGCGGGGCGCCGCGGGCAATCGCGTGCGACGCGTGGGCATGGCGCAGCCAATGGGCGGAGACGGCATCGGATAGGCCGGCCCGTGCCGCGGCGCGCTTGACGATCCGGTGAATCTGGCGGGCTGTGAGCCGTCCGCGGCGCCCCTTGGTCCGCGAAGGGAACATCGGATCGCCGGGCCTGGCCTCGCCACGAAGGGCAAGCAACTCCCCAGCGAAGGCGGGCGGCAGGCGGACGATGCGGGTCCTCTCGCCCTTGCCGAACACTGTCACCTGGGCCGTGTTGTCGCGCTTCGTCACGTCGCGCCAGGACAAGTCGGCAGCCTCGGAGATGCGGAAGCCGACGAGGTAGAGCATCCGCAACAGAAGGTGGTTGCGCGGGTCGGCTTCCAGGATCAGCATCCGCCTCACGTCCGCCTCGTCGAGAATACGTTCGGCCAGGATGCTCCTGACCTTCGGCAGGCGAACGGCGCGGCCGATGTCGAAGGGCAGGTAGCCAATCCGGTGAGCAAAGGCAAAAAGCGACTTCACGCTGGCGAGGCGGCGGGCACGGGTCGCCGGCGCCAGGTCGGAGGCAGAGAGGGTATCCTTGTACCGCTGTAGGTCCTCCAGCATCACCTCGCGGATGGGCTTGCCCACCGCCTCCAGGAACAGGACGGATTCGCTGCGGTAGGCGCGAGTGGTAGTCCGCGGCCGGTCATGCAGCCAGAGTTCGATCAGGCGGGCATCGGTGGTGGCCTGGACAGGAACGCTGAGCGGGGTGGGATCGGCAGCCATCGGGCAAGTTCTCCGCGTGCTGATGCGCGCAGGCCCTGCCCGGCCCAATGGCATAAAATACCTCGCACGCGGGTGGAAAAAAAGCCCATCCTAGCAGCCCGTCGGACTTACGGCGCTGACCCAGCCTGGGTAGATTCCGAGGGCAGTTGATCGCTGGCCCAAACCCCGGGACCATCCTCACATGAG
>JAESGY010000571.1_pt1 | contig 12325 bp, 8 predicted proteins | sample 9269841 | NCBI WGS metagenome assembly JAESGY01 (sample SAMN17022865, study PRJNA683097) | algae metagenome | isolation source: Spirirestis rafaelensis WJT71-NPBG6 and co-occurring heterotrophs from... | place: USA: Pinto Wells, Joshua Tree National Park, Colorado Desert, CA | collected 2006-08-15
CTCATCCTCGTCAAGAACTTTGAGAGAACTCTAGAAGACAGCGACTGCCAAGGTTAATCTTTGTTTTATTCGGCTGATGGTTAAGAGACTTGCAACCCCTTCTTAGATCTCAAATCGGTTCTATACAAGGCTTTCAGGCTATTTGCAGTAAATCAGTGTTTGTTTGCAAATAATGTGGTTTGGTTGCAGATAATGTGGTTCAGAATGCAGATAATGTGGTTTTGAGCAGAACCTTATTTGCAGTTAATGTGGTTTCAATTTTGGCTTGTAAAGCAGTTTGAAGCGTTTATGTTTGCAGTTCGTTACAATTAACTACTGCTCTGATTGCGGAAACAATCAATTTTATCTGGGTTTTATCTCGTCAACAAACCAACTCTCCAGTTTCAGGTTTGTTGAATCTGGTAATAAGTGAGTTAGCACCGACATAATCAAGCTTGAGGCTTATCCCTCGAATGTTTGATGGAACGAAGTTTGAAGTATCTCAATTATATCTTTCTTCCTTCTGCCTTCTGCCTTCTGCCTTCTGCCTCCTGCCTTACCCCAACCAGGATCACCAAAAGTTGCCAAGACCCAGGATTAATTGCAGTTAATGCTGGCTGAAGCACAATTATAGTTGCATTTAATCCTGGTTTGAAAGTGTCCTGATTGCAGGTTTGAGCGATTAGTATTGCAGGTCGCTACACATAGCAATTTGCCCCCTTTCATCACTGAAAGGGGGCATAGGGATTGAATATTATCCTGGCACGCCCGCTCCGAATGGCAGTCGGTCACCCGACAACGCTCCTGAAGGGAGGAGCGCGTAGTTCCACTGCGCCATTGGCACGCTTAAAAAACTAGTTAAAAATTAAGTATTAAAAATAGTTTTGAAATTCAATTTTTAATTTTTAGAACCCTCTTGATTGCACAGCAACTTATCTTTCACCAAATAATAGAGGTCAAGCCCTCGGTCTATTAGCACGGCTCGGCTGCATACATTACTGCATTTCCACCTACCGCCTATTAACAAGTGTTCTACTTGTGACCTTACTGGCTTATTGCCATGAGAGTACTCATCTTGAGGTGGGCTTCCCACTTAGATGCTTTCAGCGGTTATCCGCTCCGCACTTGGCTACCCAGCGTTTACCGTTGGCACGATAACTGGTACACCAGCGGTGCGTCCTTCCCGGTCCTCTCGTACTAAGGAAGGCTCCTCTCAATGCTCTTGCGCCTGCACCGGATATGGACCGAACTGTCTCACGACGTTCTGAACCCAGCTCACGTACCGCTTTAATGGGCGAACAGCCCAACCCTTGGGACGTACTTCCGCCCCAGGTTGCGATGAGCCGACATCGAGGTGCCAAACCTCCCCGTCGATGTGGACTCTTGGGGGAGATCAGCCTGTTATCCCTAGAGTAACTTTTATCCGTTGAGCGACGGCCATTCCATGCTGTGCCGTCGGATCACTAAGGCCTACTTTCGTACCTGCTCGACTTGTTGGTCTTGCAGTCAAGCTCCCATTATGCCTTTACACTCGCCGCACGGTTTCCAAGCGTGCTGAGGGAACCTTTGCGCGCCTCCGTTACTTTTTAGGAGGCGACCGCCCCAGTCAAACTGCCCACCTGAAACTGTTCCCCTTCCGGATTACGGAAGTGAGTTAGAATCCTAGCTTCGCCAGAGTGGTATCTCACCGTTGGCTCCAGTACCCCCACAAGGGCACCTTCAACGCCTCCCACCTATCCTGCGCAAGCGAAGCCCGGACACAATTCCAGGCTACAGTAAAGCTTCATAGGGTCTTTCTGTCCAGGTGCAGGCAGTCCGTATCTTCACAGACATTCCTATTTCGCCGAGTCTCTCTCTGAGACACCATCCAGATCGTTACGCCTTTCGTGCGGGTCGGAACTTACCCGACAAGGAATTTCGCTACCTTAGGACCGTTATAGTTACGGCCGCCGTTCACCGGGGCTTCAGTCGCCAGCTTTAGGGTTTCCCCCTGACCGACTTCCTTAACCTTCCGGCACTGGGCAGGCGTCAGCCCCCATACTTTCTCTTTCGAGTTTGCGGAGACCTGTGTTTTTGGTAAACAGTCGCCTGGATCTCTTCACTGCGACCCATATTTCTATGGGCACCCCTTCTTCCGAAGTTACGGGGCCATTTTGCCGAGTTCCTTAGAGAGAGTTATCTCGCGCCCCTTAGTATTCTCAACCACCCTACCTGTGTCGGTTTCGGGTACAGGTCAACTGAACTTAACGTGTTTAGAGCTTTTCTTGGAAGTCAGACTATGCCACTTCCCCGACGTATCGGGTCGTACTCCCGTCTTGGCTCGAATCGTTTTCACCGACTCTCATCACCTTGACGCTTGAACCGGTAACCAACATCCGGCTGACATTTGCCTCCTCCGTCCCTCTGCACAAATTCAATTGAGTACGGGATTATTCACCCGTTGTCCATCGACTACGCCGTTCGACCTCGCCTTAGGACCTGACTAACCCAGAGGGGACGAACCTGGCTCTGGAACCCTTAGGGTTTCGGGGCATTGGATTCTCACCAATGTTTGCGCTACTCAAGCCGACATTCTCACTTCCGTTTCGTCCACACCTGCTCGCCGCTAGTGCTTCTACCTAATACGGAACGCTCCCCTACCGATACATCGATAGATATATCCCACAGCTTCGGTACATCGCTTAGCCCCGTTCATTTTCGGCGCGAGAGCGCTTGACTAGTGAGCTATTACGCACTCTTTCAAGGGTGGCTGCTTCTAGGCAAACCTCCTAGTTGTCTATGCACTCTCACCTCCTTTATCACTTAGCGATGATTTGGGGACCTTAGCTGGTGGTCTGGGCTGTTTCCCTCTTGACAATGAAGCTTATCCCCCACTGTCTGTCTGGCAATGTGTGCATCTGGTATTCAGAGTTTGTCTCGATTTGGTACCGGTCTCCCAGCCCGCACCGAAACAGTGCTTTACCCCCAGACTATAATCATTACCGCTGCGCCTAAACACATTTCGGGGAGAACCAGCTAGCTCCTGGTTCGATTGGCATTTCACCCCTAACCACACCTCATCCGCCGATTTTTCAACATCGGTCGGTGCGGACCTCCACTTGGTGTTACCCAAGCTTCATCCTGGACATGGTTAGATCACCAGGGTTCGGGTCTATAAACACTGATTTAATCGCCCTTTTCAGACTCGCTTTCGCTTTGGCTGCGGCATTCATGCCTTAACCTACCAGTGCCTATAAGTCGCCGGCTCATTCTTCAACAGGCACGCGGTCAGACGTTGAATCGTCCTCCCACTGCTTGTAAGCTAACGGTTTCATGTTCTATTTCACTCCCCTGTTAGGGGTTCTTTTCACCTTTCCCTCGCGGTACTGGTTCACTATCGGTCACACAGTAGTATTTAGCCTTACGAGATGGTCCTCGCTGATTCACATGGGATTCCTCGTGCCCCATGCTACTCGGGATACAGCTACTATCCATACAGTTTTCAATTACAGGACTTTCACCTTCTCTGGTGCAGTATTTCGCTGCTTCGTCTAACTTTTGGATTCGATATTGCTGTCCCACTACCCCAATCGGAAATCCGACTGGTTTAGGCTCTTCCCCGTTCGCTCACCACTACTTAGGGAATCTCTATTGATTTCTCTTCCTCCAGCTACTAAGATGTTTCAGTTCGCTGGGTTGGCTCTCTCCTGTCTATATATTCAACAGGTAGTATATAGGGTTGCCCCATTCGGAAATCTCCGGCTCTCTGTTTGCTTCCAACTCCCCGGAGCATATCGTCGGTAACCACGTCCTTCATCGCCTCTGCGTGCCTAGGTATCCACCGTTAGCCCTTATTAGCTTGACCACTTCAACAATTGCTATTCAATGCAAACACAACTCAAATTATCTCTGTGTCTGTGTCTGCCTGCTTATTCGCTATCACTATGCAGTTTTCAAGGTTCAATAGCTGGAAATATATCCAGCAGTCTGGCAAATATTGCTCAGTTGCTGAATTTTTTCTCAATTTCACTTTCTGGTGGAGGTTAGCGGACTCGAACCGCTGACATCCTGCTTGCAAAGCAGGCGCTCTACCAACTGAGCTAAACCCCCAGACACAATTCAAAATTAAAAATTCAAAAACAGTATTTTTAATTTTGCATTGATTCAGGTGGGCCATCCTGGACTCGAACCAGGGACCTCACCCTTATCAGGGGTGCGCTCTAACCACCTGAGCTAATAGCCCAATTGCGAACCAAAATATAGTTTGAAAGCAAAAAACAACTGTCGCGACCGACCTAATCGGATGACCAACTCAATATCTAATCACAAATTGTTTTCAATATCTGAGCGGGTAGGTCTCCTTTAAAGGAGGTGATCCAGCCACACCTTCCGGTACGGCTACCTTGTTACGACTTCACCCCAGTCACCAGTCCTGCCTTAGGCATCCCCCTCTGCGAACAGTTGGGGTAATGACTTCGGGCACTACCAGCTTCCATGGTGTGACGGGCGGTGTGTACAAGGCCCGGGAACGAATTCACTGCAGTATGCTGACCTGCAATTACTAGCGATTCCTCCTTCACGCAGGCGAGTTGCAGCCTGCGATCTGAACTGAGCCACGGTTTATGAGATTAGCTTGCATTCGCATGCTTGCTGCCCTTTGTCCGTAGCATTGTAGTACGTGTGTAGCCCAGAACGTAAGGGGCATGCTGACTTGACGTCATCCCCACCTTCCTCCGGTTTGTCACCGGCAGTCTCTCTAGAGTGCCCAACTTAATGCTGGCAACTAAAAACGAGGGTTGCGCTCGTTGCGGGACTTAACCCAACATCTCACGACACGAGCTGACGACAGCCATGCACCACCTGTGTTCGCGCTCCCGAAGGCACTCCCTACTTTCGCAAGGATTCGCGACATGTCAAGTCCTGGTAAGGTTCTTCGCGTTGCATCGAATTAAACCACATACTCCACCGCTTGTGCGGGCCCCCGTCAATTCCTTTGAGTTTCACAGTTGCCTGCGTACTCCCCAGGCGGGATACTTAACGCGTTAGCTACGGCACGGCTCGGGTCGATACAAGCCACGCCTAGTATCCATCGTTTACGGCTAGGACTACTGGGGTATCTAATCCCATTCGCTCCCCTAGCTTTCGTCCCTCAGTGTCAGTTGCGGCCTAGCAGAGCGCTTTCGCCACCGGTGTTCTTCCTGATCTCTACGCATTTCACCGCTACACCAGGAATTCCCTCTGCCCCGAACGCACTCTAGCCATGTAGTTTCCACTGCCTTTATCTGGTTGAGCCAGACTCTTTAACAGCAGACTTACATAGCCACCTGCGGACGCTTTACGCCCAATCATTCCGGATAACGCTTGCATCCTCCGTATTACCGCGGCTGCTGGCACGGAGTTAGCCGATGCTTATTCCTCAAGTACCGTCATTTTTTTCTTCCTTGAGAAAAGAGGTTTACAACCCTAGAGCCTTCTTCCCTCACGCGGTATTGCTCCGTCAGGCTTTCGCCCATTGCGGAAAATTCCTCACTGCTGCCTCCCGTAGGAGTCTGGGCCGTGTCTCAGTCCCAGTGTGGCTGATCATCCTCTCAGACCAGCTACTGATCGTCGCCTTGGTAGTCCCTTACACCACCAACTAGCTAATCAGACGCGAGCTCATCACGAGGCGGGGTAAACCCCTTTCACAGTTGTGCATATTTGGTATTAGCAGCCGTTTCCAGCTGTTGTCCCAAACCTCAAGGCAGATTCTCACGCGTTACTCACCCGTCCGCCACTAAACCCCGAAGGGCTTCGTTCGACTTGCATGTGTTATGCATACCGCCAGCGTTCATCCTGAGCCAGGATCAAACTCTCATTTGTTGTGTTTTGAGTTTGCTTGGCTCCAGAACTAATAGTTCTGGAATCCTTAATTCTTTCTTATATTTTAGGGACTTATATCTTAAGCATGTCCCAAAAAATACTTTTTGACGAGAATTGGATGCTTTATTTTGGCTTTCAAACTATTGTTTTTTTTTTGGTTCGGCGTGTCAGAGTCACTTCCCCAACACTTCTCTAATGTAACTTGACAACGTTCTCCTTGGAGTAGTATCAACCGTAATTTTTATTGGATGGTTGCACTACTTTTTCTGGGAATTGTAACACACTTAAGTGATTATTGGCTGTACTAGCATTACATCAGATTAGCTTTGCTTGACACTCTTTGAATATAACTTGACTTAAGTGACGCTTGCAGTGGAATTAACCGTACTTTTAGAAGGGTGGTTGCACTACTGTTGATAAAAAGTAATCTCTCGTTCCATGACTATCCTCTTTTGTTACTGTACTTCTGATAAGCGTTGGGGGCGATCGCTCGAGAGTGATGTTGCTCGATCTAGTCGCATACCCATTGAAAAGGTCTAGCTTTTTAATGGGCAGCTTGTTCATAAAAAGGGGCGATCGCCCACATAGAGCGAATTATCAGGAGTGTGTTTGTATCTGACCATTGCTAGTTGCAACATGTTATCGCACACTTATCAACTATTTCCGGTACTACGGGAGTCTTAAGATTATTAGAAAAATACTTATAAAATAATAACAACTCTCTAGGCATGAGGAACTAGAGCATTCATTGTTGAATGTAAAGCTTGCCTGTTATTATAAATACAAAAAACTTTGCCTTTATTGTTAGTTGAAACAGCAGATAGAAAAAGCCTATAGCCAAGCCGACTCGGAGTTTTTGTATCCATAATAACAGTATAACTTAATTAGGTTTCATGCTTTAGATAGAGCGATATATCAAGCTATTTAGTATCTCTTAGAAAGAAGGATACTTCCACTGTTCTTGAATTTGAATGTTAACGACTTGCAAGGATTTACAATCTGAAAAGGAACCAGAACGATGAAATCTTTTAATTTATCCAAAATTGTTTGGGCTAGTACTTTTGCTCTGAGTTTAGTGATTCTGCCGTTAGCTTTGTCTGCTTGTAGCCAAAGCGACACTAATGGTGGCGCAGGCGCAACTCCAGGCACTGGCACGACTACTGGAGGTGGGGCTTCTGGCACTGGCACGACTACTGGAGGTGGCACTACTGGCACTGGCACGACTACTGGAGGTGGCACTACTGGCACTGGCACGACTACTGGAGGTGGGGCTTCTGGCACTGGCACGACTACTGGAGGCGGAACTTCTGGCACTCGCACTCCCTAAGGAACTAGGTCTGCCAGAGGCATTAGCGCGATAGTTGCCCAAAACTTTGCTAATTTAATGTGAGTTGGACGAGGCTAAAAAACCGCCGCAAAGATGGTAAGTCTTTTGGGTTAATAAACTATAAGATATTTAATTTTTTCTGCAAGATTTATGGGGCGATGGGGATAAAGGAAGATAGGGAGAGAGTTATAAGCTTTTTCCCAATTTTCATAATGTGCATCAACTATGCACTACCCTTGCTATTTACTGAAATACCAAACAAGACACCCGATTTTGTTTCTAAAAGAAGGATATGTTTAGGTTAAATCAGCTTGGCGATCGCATTCTCCTTTCTTTGATTGTGTAATATTCAGTTTTGCCCTTTATTCTTATTACTCAATTAGTCAAACAACCACTGTTCATCACCGATTAAATCGCAAATGCGATCGCCAAGCTGGAAATTTTTTTCTTCTAACTCACGTTCAACAAAAAGCCATTCGCGCATAGGAATATATCTAAAAAGAATATATATCGATTGTTGTCGGCTGATAAATCCCTTTTCCACAAGGCAATATGCTTCATCTTGGATAACCCTTAGGTCATATTTATGAGTCATTATTATGCTTTGATTTGATTATTTTTTTCCTAATTAAAGTAGATAATAAGCTTTTTTAGTTAGCTTCTACTTCTATCTCCAGGTCTAAAATAAGTTAAGTAAGCCGAATTTTTAAAATACTTATTTGCCTATAACTTCAAATTTATTAAACCAAAGTATGATTTATTTTAACTACATGATTGCAACTATTAATATAGAAAATTTGATATTTACTAGTAATACCAAATTATCTGCATTATAAATTTGAAGCGGCTACACCCTCAATTGCAGACGCGATTGGACTTGGTGCAACTGTTGACTATTTAGACGGAATTGGCATGGATAAAATCTATGCCTACGAAACGGATCTGACTAAATATTTAATTAAACAACTGCAACAAATTCCCTCAATTCGCATTTACGGTCCTCAACCGGAAGTTGCTGCTGTAGGTAAAGTTGCCATTGTGATGTTCAGTGTTGAAAATATCTCCGCCAAAGAGTTATCCAGCAATTTAGATAAAGCCGGAATTGCTATTAACGCAGGCTTTCACGCTACCCAACCTCTACATCAGTATTTGGAAATTGAATCTACTGCACGAGCAAGTTTGTATTTCTACAACACTTACTTTAAAGTTGATGTTTTTGTTTCTGTTATCAAAAAAATAATAAATCTTAAATAAGATACTGAAAAAGGCTTCAGAAGACACTTATGGAGGAGGCAGAGGGCACTTCTGAAGGAAACCCACGCTTAAAAACGTGGGATTGAGACAAGGACACCTCATATAAGAGCGCTGCGCGTCTCGATATGAATCTTCTTTTTATTGGTGGGCTTTAAACCCATTCTGTCGGGGTTTTATTGTCATCAAGTATAAGTGCCCTCTGCCTTTTTTTATAAAGGTTGAGAGGATGTCTGAGAAGTAAAAAAGCTCTTATATTACAAGTGGTCATTTTGCAAGGGTAAATAAGTTTGTGTTGATGGTGACAAGATAAATTAACAAATATCATTCCTAAAGATAGAAGGGATTAAAAATTACAGAGTTTAATCTTAGGGGAAAGAGAAAAAGCAAACTACAAAGCTGTTAATCAAGATTTTTATTCAAGTGGTTCATAAACTCTTTTGGACAAACTGATGAATCCCGGTGATTTCAACTCAGATGGCTCTTTTACGAAAGAACAAATAATATCTCCAATTAGCTATGGGGTGACTAATGAACTTTCCGAAAACGTCATCTTGACGACGCTAGACGATTTGTATAATTGGGCACGACTCTCCAGCTTATGGCCTCTTCTTTATGGCACCGCTTGTTGCTTCATTGAGTTTGCTGCGCTGATTGGTTCGCGGTTCGATTTTGATAGATTTGGCTTAATTCCTCGTGCTAGTCCGCGTCAAGCTGACTTATTAATTTTGGCAGGCACTCTCAACGTAAAAATGTCTCAACCAACGATGCGTCTTTACGCGCAAATGCCTGAACCCAAATACGTCATTGCGATGGGAGCTTGCATGATTACCGGTGGTATGTTCAGCACAGATTCTCCTACTGCTGTTCGCGGGGCTGATAAAATTCTGCCTATAGATGTTTACATACCTGGTTGCCCACCTCGTCCAGAAGCAATTATCGATGCCATCATTAAGCTTCGTAAAAAAATAGCTAATGACTCCATGCAGGAACGGGGCAAAATTACGCAAACACATCGCTTCTACAGCACCACCCACAACATGAAAGTTGGCGATCGCATTCTGACAGGTGAATACCTGCGATCGCCTTTACGCGATAAACCTCCAGAAGCTTTGATACAAGCAATGGGAACACCAATTCCTCCAGCGCTTCAGACTATCAAAGAACTGAAGCGGTCAAACGATTGAAATGTCTTTCTGACAAACAAAGATAAAGTCGCTTTTGTAAGTCAAGTTTCACTTATCCGGCAATTGATTACGAGAGTGTAGCCAATGTCTGCATAGCTCAAAAGGGTTTCCTTTCTGGGAACCCTTCAGTCTATTTTAGATAAATGGTTGGGAATAACTGTAATTTTTATTTATAAAACTTTAATTAAAAATAGCTTATGACTCAGCATACAAAATACGATTTTAAATTTCTTCTAGATAAAGTCAGCTACCTTGTCGAAGAAGGTTTTATCGGTCGTGCTCAACCTATTTATGCTCTAGCCTTATATATGAATTTCTGCCAATGGGCTTTGGTTGAAAAAGAGTTAAAAGAGAGAAATCTCCAAATAGGTGACCGCATTAGCAATTTAATTGACACTGAGAAGTAAGATAAACTCACATCTTGCATTAAGAATAATTAATGGGATTCGGTCACTCAGTATTAAACCAAAAGTCCTTTTTTTAGGGAGAAAAGCCAATGAAATTTATGTAGCTTACCCTTGCATCTTTTTAGCTTACACAGTATTCTACGGATAGGTGCAATATATGAAATAAACAAATTACTTGCAAATGCCAATTAATTACTGCCACTCCTAGGCATCCGTGCTGGAGCGCAAATGAGTCATAATCCTGCCATTCAAAAAGAAAAAGTACGTTGGTGCACCTCCCTGATTTAAAAGATGCTTTGCCATTTTTTGCACTTCTTTTTGTCGTTTTACCTTTTCATCTGCTAGGTAAATTCCTAACAAAGCTTGGTTAATCATTTGGTGAAAATTGGTATGGGGTAATTGAGCCGCACTTTTATTAGCATTTTGAACAAAATGTGAAAATCTCTGAGTCATTTCGTAATTGTTTTTGTAATAAAAACAAAAATTTAAATCGCCATTCATGCGGTCTTCTTCTTGGTCAATTAAATAGTCGAGCAAAATATGTAACCCCTGCATCCAAGGGAAATAACTATTTTTTACACGCTGACTCATGTCATCGGAAAAATTTTTATCGAAGCCATAGGCAACTAGACAAAAAATCCCCAAAGTTGATCCAGTACAAGCTGAAAATTCGTACCAACTCATTTGGTGAAATTTATCCTGATACAATGCATACCAAGCTTTGAGACGTGGAACCCTCTCTTCAATTTTTACGTGTTTATTGACTTGTAAATCGCAGTAATAACTGGCAAGCTCATGCAACGTGGCAGCAATCGTGGGATAAGCTGGCATTTTATTTAATATGTTTTGACAGGTTTTAACTAGCTTACTTAAATAACCACCATCCTCTTGTTCTTGGCGAAAACGATAATAATTAGTGCCTTTTGCTCCTGGTGTTAAGGCATGAAACATAGATTCATGCAAAGCGCGAAAGTCGTCAGGATTGAAAGAAGTACTGCGGTCACATAAATTATCTAAGTAATCGCTAATAGTTTGATAAGCAACTATAAAATCAATCGCTTCTTCCCGATAATCTCTAGCCAACAATCCATAAATTCCTCCCCCTTCACAGTGGAAAGTTTTAGTTTCAATACTCATTAATGCTTGCCTGCGAAGTTCTGCATTGGGAATTTGTTTAGCACATTCTTTCCATTTATGCAAACGCCGATGAACCGTTGGAATAACATCTCGATAAACCCTCAACATCAGCATCCAAGGGTGAGTGGGAATATTCATAAATACAATTATTTATAGTGCTTAAGCGGACAAAATTAACAAACAGCAAATAGGCAAGAAAGTCTTTATATTTAGCTATCTGCTACAATTAATATCTGTATCTTAAATGCCCGCATTGAAAGCACCATCTCTCTAATGAAAGAAGTAGAAATTTATATGAGCTTTTTTGAATTCAAAATTAAAAATTCACGTATTAAGAAAGAAAAAATAATTTTTAATTAATTTTGGGTACAAGCTCCCACCTCCCCTTCGGGGATGGAGCGAAGCGACTGCCCCCACTAATTGTCTTTTTTTTGAATGCGTGAATTTTTAATTTTGAATTCCCCGCAGGGGTTGACTTAAGTAAGATTTACGAAAATATGTCTTAACCAATCTGCCAATCCATTGAGAATTAACTGAACACCCACTGCCATAATAAAAAATCCCAACAGTCGGCTGCTTGCTTTGATACCTGTTTCTCCTAATAAAATTAGTAACCAACTTGAAGTTCGCAAGCATATATAAATTGTTATCCCCAAAACAAAAGTTGCTAACAAAACTGCGATTAAATTCATTACAGTTGAAGTAGAAAAACTACTTCCAGCTTGAGCTGATAAACCCAATGTCGCAGCAATAGCAGCTGATCCTGCCAATAAGGGAATGGTCATTGGCATAAAAGAAATGTCTTCATGGTGTTCTCTTTTTTCAACTGCTGCTTGATTTTCTTGTGCTGTTAGCCTTGGTCGTGCGCTCATCATTTGCCAAGCAGTGTGAAACACCACAATTCCCCCAGCAATACGGACGACTTCTAGGGAAATTCCAAAAAAGCGTAAAACTCCTCCTCCAATTAAGAGAAAGAGTGCTAAAAATAAAACTGTATACTGAGCTATTCTTCTGGCAAAATCATGACGCTCTTTAATAGAATTTCCTGCTGTTAAGACGAGAAAAGTAGGAATAAGCTGTCGTGCCTATACTCTGCCAAAATAAAGAATAGATAATTTCCAGCAGCCTTTCTTGCAATGCCTGTCAAAAATTTTCTTTCGGAGAGCCAAAAACAGCATCTACAAAAAGTGCTAAGAGAA
>JAESGY010000572.1_pt1 | contig 12259 bp, 15 predicted proteins | sample 9269841 | NCBI WGS metagenome assembly JAESGY01 (sample SAMN17022865, study PRJNA683097) | algae metagenome | isolation source: Spirirestis rafaelensis WJT71-NPBG6 and co-occurring heterotrophs from... | place: USA: Pinto Wells, Joshua Tree National Park, Colorado Desert, CA | collected 2006-08-15
CGGGGAAGTCGTTGGGCTGATCAACCCAGTAGGTATCGTTGCCCGCGCCACCGACGAGCGTGTCGGCGCCGGCATCCCCATCGAGGATGTTGGCGCGGGCGTTGCCGGTTATCTGGTTGTTTTGTGCATTTCCCGTGACGTTGACATAATTTGGATCGTTTGAGAGCGTATAGTTTGTTTCATCATCCAAAATGATCAGGCGGTCTTTGGGTATTTGGAAAGCCATAGGAACCGTACTCCTCTTTCATTTAGATAGTTGTCCCGCAAGGTTTTGCTTCTGTATTGGGCTCATTTGGGTATAGCACACTTGGGTTAGACGATCCCATTTTCCTCAGAAATTCCCGCGTATTGGCCCAGCTTACTCCAACCTTCTGGTCCTGCCGTTTTCGCTGCGCAGTGCCTCCCTCATCCTGAAAGGCAGCCCATAAGAGGGTATCGAGCGCGTCCTCAGCGGCATCATATCTCGTCTCCATTCGCTCTGAGGTGCCCCACATCATGCCCTTTGGCATGGGTGGTAGATCCCATCGTCTTGACGGACGAAAGCTGGGAGTGCTTTTTTGCCCATCATCTGAGCATTCCCGCTTCCGCCAGCCTTAGGGTCTTGGTTCCTCTTCTATTGAGGCCAGCATTTGAGCGATGAGTTGACGGATCTGGCGTCGAAGTTCAATAGCCTCCTGAGTGAAGTGTCCGTGCTTGTAGTTGCCGTTGCGCTTCCCCTTCGGTGCGCCGCTGCCTGCGGCTCCACCATGCATCCGACACCGCCGCTTGCCCCGAACAGCAGGAGCACGGCAGGGCTCTCCTGAGCGGGTGCGGGTTCCGCAACGAGGTGCCGTAAGCAGACACTCCGGTTCATTCTCCCGGCGCATGGGGTTGTCAGCTGTTTTTCTCGTCATCCCCACCCCCTCCTGGTGCCGCTTGGGTGACAGCCCCAACAATGGCCTGTCCGCCTGCATGCACATGCACATGCTCGACCGTGACCTTCTGCTCGCCGCCTCGCCGGAGCTTTGATAACGCCTCCACCTGAGCCACAAAGGTCCGCTGCAGCTTGGTCGCAAGATTGGCGCAGGTTTGCATGTAAGGCACGGTTGGCGACTGCTTGACCCGTCCGAGGAGATCCATCGCAAGCGCATGCGTCACGGCCATCTGGCTGGCCAGCATGGCTTCAATCTCATCCCGAGGACGTGCACCGTTCAGCACGGCCACAGCGGCATTCAACTGGGCTTCGGTGGGCATCCCGTCGCGCGGGGTCATGGCAAACAGGATGCGCTCGACCTCCGCGTTAGCGAAGTCTGCCGAGCGGGTGCCAAGGGCATCCAGGAGGCGAATGCTCCAGCCGTCATGGTCATTGTGGGCCGGACCAACATGCGTTTTGATGGGGCCGCCTTCCTTCTTGGCCTTGAGACTGGTGCTCAGAGGCTTCGGGCGTGAGGTTGCTCGCTTGGCAGCCTGTATGATGGCTGCCTGCTCGCTCTCGCTCGGGTGCTGCTTCGCCTGGGCTATCGGCAAACCAACGGTCTTGGTCTTACGTGTCACGCTCCGCTCCTCTGGTAGATTATATGTGTCCCTGTGGTGGGACAGATAACCGCCTCCAAAGGGCGTTTTCTGTCCCGTGTGGGGGACAGTTCCCGGCAATTTTCTTTCGTCAGAGCGGTTACTGTCCCACTGATAGGACCGGCTGTCCCACCAGAGGGACCGGCTACAGATTAGGATCGGTCGCCCCGAGGGTTCATGAAGCGTTTCGAGGCAGGCTCCCCTTGCGGTGCGTGGCGCTTATCGTCAGGTCAGCGAACAGGATCTCGTTCGGATGCAGCAGGGCGACCGCGGCAAACTAACATAGGTTAACAAAAAGTTAACGTTGTGTCGGGTTCCTGACAGACCGAGACCTTCCGGTTCAGTAAGGCTCACCACCCATAACAACGAGTAAGTCTTGGGGGCGTATTCACAGGCAGCCGTCGCTGACAGGCGTTCATCCGCCCGGATACGGCACTGGAAATCGAGGCTTTGGGCTCTCCATTGACGAACAAGAAGCGAAATCCGCATCTCTCCGTACGCCGCACGATCCGCCGGCTTGAGCGGCAGCTTAAGGGTGTCGAGGCGCAGATTGCGCGTCTGGAGAAGAACAAGACCCTCAATCTCGCCAAGCAGGACCATTTCCTTCTGTGGAAGCGCCCCAACCTCTTTGCTCCCCCGCCGTCAGAACTCCAGCACTGAGCGCCCGTACCCCCAACCACCTCATCTTTTCTGCTTCGGAGAGCCTGCTCTTCGTGCAACGCAGCTTTTCAACCAGGAGGGTCAATCATGACCAACGAACGCTTCAGCCGAACACCCCCAGTCAGAGCCAACGAGCTCTTCGAGAAACTCCTCGCCACGTCTGAGACCGCTCTCAAGACGCGGGAGCGTCTGGTAGCCGACCTGAAGGAGGAGCTGGAGCTTCTGGCCAGGCTCCAGGAGGAGCACCTCTTTCCTATCCTACGGCAGCATGGAATGCAGGACCTGGTGCAGGACGCCACCAAGGACAACGAGAAGACCAGCACTCTCCTAGCCCAACTCGAACGCACGCCCAAGAACGACGCTGGCTTCCTCGGCCAGGTGGCTGAGTTGAGAAAGGTGTTTCAGCAACACATCCGGGATGACAAGAAGGAATTGCTCCCCGCCGTGCTCAAAGTTCTCAGCGATGAGGAAGCCGGCGCCGTGGTTGAGAAAGTGGAGGATGACATGGCACAGGACCAGGAAGCAAAGCGCGCCGAGACCAGGCAGACTCGCGAGCAAGCCGAGACTGTTCAGCGTGTGACCGAGGAAATGGCGGACACGCTTCGGGCTGGAGTGGAAAGCGCCCAGACTGTGGTGCGAACCTTGCAGGACACGGTGCAGACCAGCTTTGAGGCGGTTTCGAACATCGCCCGCCGGTCGACGGATCAGTCCGTGCAGCTCTTGGGTCGTGCCGAGGCTCAGAACTTGGCGGGTCAGGTCTCGGAGAACCTGCGTGCCGTCGCCCAGTCCAGCACAGCTCTGGTGCGGGGTGTGCAGGATGTATCCCGCGAGGCGTTTGAGTTGAGCCAGAAGCGCTTGCAGACGAACCTTGATGGCCTGAACCAGCTGGCGCGCTGTCGGACGCTGTCTGACTTCGTTGCGGCTCAAAGCTCTCTCCTGCGCGAGAACCTGGAGCAGACGCTCAACAACAGCCGCCGCCTGGCTGAGCTGACCATCCAGGCTACCGACGAGGCCACGCGGACTGTGACCGCTCAGGTGGAAAAGACGACACAGCGCATCAACCGCGCCGCCTGAAGCTGCAGGTGCTTCGCCGATGTGGAAAGGGGTCGGTGACCCGACCCCTTTTCATCCTCTGCCTCCATCCAGGCAAGTGCTGGCGAGTTTGTATCTGGATCTCCCAATCGAAATCTCTTGGCTCAAGCCGCCTTTTCCAGTTGGGCCGCCACACAATGCGCTGCCGTTAAGCTCCGCCTCAGGCTCGTTCATCAGCACGAGGATTTGGTTCCTGAGCTTTGCCCTCTGTCTCCCCTCCGGCATCATTAGGAACAGCACGCTGACCAGCACGCTTGCGGCCCAGCCACTTGTAGGCCAACCACCCCAGCCCTGAGCTGAGGGCGGCAATCATCACGAGGGAGGTGCTCGGATAATTGCGGAAGTTCAGACGCGCTGCCTTGTCGAAGTCGTTCAAACCAGTGTCAGGCTGTTCGTCTTCATCGGTCGTCAAAGCAACTCCTTTCCAGCTCGACCTTCTCAGTCGTGGCAAGTCGTCAGCGCAGGGCCACGACCGTCCCTGCAGCGTTCAGTTGGCAGGCAACACGAGACTGGCGCACTTGGCGCGCGTTTGCCCGGGCATACATCACTCTCACCTGGAGGGGAGCCGTAAGCCCCCCATCCTGAGTGCGGCTGGTTTGCCCGGCGCCAACTGCCTCCACCCGCATGGCTCCATAGGGAAGCGCCGCCGCTGCGATGGAGGTGCGACAGGCTTCAACAAGCTGGCTTGGGAGGCTGGCTCGTGGGACGAGGGACCCGACAGAGCCTGTCGTTTCAGCGCGAGATGCTTCAGGAAGAGGAAGGAGAGAGGCTGGCAGAGGCAACGCGGCACTGCTCCCTCTGGCGTTGAGCGATGCCGGCGCTGGTGTCACCCGTGTTGGAACGGGAGCCGCTTGTGTTGCCCGCGGGCTTGCTGTGCCCTTCATATCTGTTGTGGCGGATGTAGATGCTGGAGCCGACGCTCCCCCGGGTTTTCCGCTACTGGTACTGCTAACTCCTCCGCCGAGACTGCCGCCACCAACAGCCCCGCCGCTTTTGCCGGTGCTCTGGCCGCCACTGAGACTGCTGCCTCCACTGCCTGTGGTGCTCTGACCGCCAGTAGCCCCAGTGTTCCCGCCACCTTTACCACTGCTGCCGCCACCGGAACTGCTGCTACTGTTGCTACCGGTGCCATGGCTGCCGCTGCTACCTCCGGCGTTCCCGCCGCCTTTGCCGCCTCCCGAACTTCCGCTGCTGTTTCCGCTGCCCTGGCTGCCGCTACTAGTACCCCCAGTACCCTGGCTGGCGGCACCTCCGGCGTTCCCATTGCCCAGGCCGCCTCCGGAATTCCCTCCGGTGCCGCTATTTCCCCCGCCCTTGCCTTCGCTACTTCCGCCACCCTGGCCACCTCCTCCGCCATGGCCGCCGCCGTTACCCTGACTGCCGCCTCCTCCGGCATTCCCGTTGCCTTGTCCACCGCCGCCGTTTCCGCTGCCGTTACCTCCACTGTTCCCCTGACCTTGTCCGCCGCCACCGTTACCGCCTCCACCGCCCTTGCCTTCGCCGCCCCTACCTTCGCCGCCATTTCCATTGCCTTGGCCGCCACCATTACCGCCGCCGTTACCACCGCCTTGGCCGCCTCCGGGACCATCTCCGCCGCCATTGCCCTGGCCACCGCCTCCACCGTTCCCGCCGCCGTTGCCCCCGTCGCCTCCTCCCTTGGCGAAGGCAGGCTGAGCTGACAGCAGGGCGATGGCGATGAGAGAAACAAGAGATATCCGAAGCATGGCTCCTCCTGTGGACTGCGTCCAATCCGTGCACTGCGCCGTTACCGGCAACTTGGGTCTGGTTTGACCTTCATCTAAGGAACGCTGTGCTCACGGAAAGGGTCGTCAGAATCATTTTGGAAAAGCGGCGATTGGACCATCCCAAGATACGGCACCTGTTGTTATGCCCTAAGGTCTGCGGCTCGTAAGATCCAGATGCGTCAAATTCTGAACCGAAATCCCTTGGCAAAAGTGGCTTCATCAGCTGGGCCGTTGCCATCACGAGGCTAGCATCAATTGTGTCCTCAGTGGCATCAAGCTTGCCCTCGCACTTCTCACAGGTGTCCCAGTGGCATTCCCATTGGCTTAGGGGCAGATCCCATTCGTCTGGGTCTTCATCTCCGATGAGCCGCGCTGTCGTCCTTCATGCCCACCCTGTTGGGTCAAGGAACTGGTCCGCTCTCAAGGGTGATGTGCTGACGGCCACGAGGTATGGCGATGTCCTCCGAGTGGGCTGCCGCTGCCTGCCGTAGCCTAGTCTCGCGTCACCTCCACCCCAGCCCCTATCTGGTAGATGTATATGTGTCCCTGTGGTGAGACCGTCAGAGGGCTCGTTTTAAGCATCACGGTCCTTCTGGTGAGACCGCGAGCGGTAATTTTCTTTCGTGAGGCTGGTTACTGTCCCTGTGGTGAGACCAGCTGTCCCTCTCACCGCACCGGCTACAGACTTGGCCTACCGTGACTCTCAACGGAACGGAAAAATCCTTCGGAGAGAAACTTGCCCTAGAGAAAAATTTTTGAGAGATTTCCAAGGTGGATACACTATCCCGTATAATAACTGGAGGAAACAACCTTGGCGACTTTTCCCGGAACGGACAATAACGACAGTCTGACTGGCGCAGCCGAAAACGATACGCTGACTGGCGGTCCCGGAAGCGACTCACTCGACGGCGCAGCAGGCAACGACGTACTTGCCGGTGGTGCCGGAGGGACGACAAGCGATGATTGGTTCGAGGCTAGTGCTGGGAGTGATACGATCTATGGAGGCGACATCGGACTAGATGATAACCCTAGTTCCAACTTCAATCAGATCAACTACTTCAACAGAGGCTTTTCCGGGGTTCAGGTCACCTTTGGGTCCACCTCTAGAGCAGGGTCTGTCGAAAAATTCGGCAATGGAGGAGGAACGGACACGTTCTTCAGCATTGATGGCGTGCACGGTACGAACGGGGCAGACACCTTCGTAGGTGGGGCAGGTGCAGGCACACAGCGCTTCGTTGGGATGGGCGGAGCCGACATCTTCAACGGTACGCTTGGCGTCAATGAAGTGGACTATCGTAGAGAGGCGGATCAGGCTGGCCTCACGACAGGGTTGACCATCGACCTTTCTGCCGGGGCAGTAACAGACGCATTCGGCGCGACGGATACCCTAATTGCTATTGAACGTATCCGTGGCACGCGAAACAACGACCACATCATCGGAAATGAACTGAACAATCGGTTGCGTGGTGACAATGGCAGGGATTGGCTTGAGGGGGGCACCGGCAACGATTGGCTGGAAGGTGGACTCGGCTTCGGCGATTATCTGGAGGGTGGTGCAGGCAACGACACAATTTTCGGCGGCAACGGTGATGGCGCCCCGAGCAACACCAACGATGTCGCTGCCTTCAAGCTGCCATCCGGCATGCCGGGCACGTTGTCTATCGAGCGCACGGGTCCAACCACGGGGGTCGTGAAGATTGGGACATCAATTGTTTTCGAGATCACCCAACTAGGAAACGGAGCAAACGCCTTTGAGGTAAAGGGTGTTGGTCTGGGCGCCGGCCTCGGAACGGACATCGTCCGCAATATCGATGAGATTCACTTCGAGGTGCCCGGCGGTTCATTTCTAAAGCTGCAGGTCGGCGTCTCCGTCTATGGCACAGGCAACGGGAACTTCCTTGTTGATGGTGGCATTCTGGATAATACCATCGATGCCAATCTCATCATTGGGATCACCGCTTCGGCAGACGTATCCGTGCGAGCCGGCGAAGGTAGTGACACCGTCTATGGGCATGATGGGCGTAACAGCCTTTACGGCGATGCAGGTAACGACAACCTTTTTGGAAGAGGTGGCAAGGACCTTTTGGATGGGAATGCCGGCGCTGATTACATGGATGGCGGCTATGGGAACGATACGGTAACAGGTGGGGCCGGCAAAGACGTGTTCCTGTTCACAGCCAAACTCGGCACGTCTAAGACCGACCGCAAGGTGAACTTTGACACCATCAAGGACTTCATTGTGAGGGATGACAGCCTCTGGCTCGACAACGCCATCTTTAAGAAGCTCGGGTCTGGCTCAGCCGCCAATCCCAAGCTCCTAGCAAGTAAGTTCTTCAAGGTCAGCGACAAGGCAAAAGACACCAATGACTATATCGTCTACAACAAGACGACGGGTGTCCTCTCCTACGATGCTGATGGATCCGGCACCAAGTACGCAGCCATCGAGTTCGCCCAACTGAAGAAGGGTCTCGCCATGACCTATAAGGACATCTTCGTCGTCTAAGGCCGCTACAAGGGGGAGTGCTCGTGCTGCTGGCCTCGGCACTCCCTCACGCCTCAATCTACAGCTGCTTCATCAGCCGAGCCGCTGCCATCATGAGGTGAGCATCAATTGCATCCTCGGCGGCATCGAACTTGGCCTCCCACTTCTCGTAAGTGGCCCATCGCATCCCCTTGGGCTTGGGCGGCAGATCCCATTCGTCCGGGTCCTCATCCCCAATCAGGCGCGCCTTCACCTTTGCCTTTGTGCGCCACGCACGCCCAATGGGATCAAGGAACTGTGAGGCATACGCAGCGCTGCGGCCCCAGGCATGACGGCTGGCGAAGTAGGTCGCCCCTAGAGGCCGAAAGAAAACACGGAACCGTGGCCTGGTTCTCGGACAGACGGCGTACCATTGAAGCCCGCCAAAATTTCTCGGTGAGGACACCAGCGAGAACGTCTGCTGCCCGCCGCTGTGGGACAGGTCCATCCACCCGCCATGTTCCCGCAGCTTGATGTCGGCTATCACCCTCTCACCCGAGGCATAGGTCAGGGTGCATATGATGTTGGTATCCGGCTTGCCTGCACCGCGTCGGATGAATCTTGCCAAATCCAGCTTAGGCCCGCTTTCAAGAGTAGCGCGCCAACGGTCACGAGGCATGGCGACGGCCTCCCGACAGGCTACCATCGTCTGCATTCGGGTCGTCTCTCGTCACCTCCACCCCGGCCCCCATCTGGTAGATTATATGTGTCCCTGTGGTGGGACAGATAGCAGCCTTCAAAGGGCGTTTTCTGTCCCGTGAGAAGGACAGTTCCTGGCAATTTTCTTGCGTGGGAGCCGTTACTGTCCCTCTCGTGGGACCGGCTGTCCCGCTAGAAGGACCGGCTATGAATTTGTCGACTAGGTCGTGCGGACGGAGTTGACGAGGACGTAAATTACCGTCTTGCAGCGTCTCACATCGCGGCGCTAGACTTGCTGCGGCTTCAACAGGACGGATACCATGGCCAAGAAGTTCGATGGACTGACTTTCGAGCCAGACGAAGGCATCAACTTTGACCAGCCGTTTGTGTCCTTCTTAGATTTCCCGGTCCCCACCTACGGCAATTACGGAGGTCCGGGCTACACCGCAGGTCAGTATTCGGCGCCCGGTTCGGCAACTAACCCTGGCAATTACGCCCTTGAGCCCATCGATCCGTTAGACGCGTTGTTTAGGTTCCACGACATGGCTTACGATCCTGGGCTTCCGGGATACAATCCAGCCGCCCGACCGCTGGCAGATGTCGCCCTGATTGAGGGGATTTCCCGCATCCCGAATGGCCAATTGGATGCTGACGCTGCAATCTACGCCGGGCTGGCAACCTTGGCTTTCGTCGTGCAAGTCGAACTTGTTGCTCCCAACCTTCTGTCAGACAAACAGGACGTACGCTACGTGCGGGGGGCATTACACGACATTCAGCGTGGCCTTGACGAACTGGACCCGACGGAACTTGCGTTTGTCGAAGCGGCTTTGGCTACCTTCTCGCAGGTGCCATTGCCTGGGTTCGACCTTCTGTAGGTCGCGTGGACGGATTTGATGAGGATGAAGCTGAGAGCAAGGGCAACGAACGAGCCGTAGTTCCCGTCGGTCTTCTCGCAGTTCGAAGCAACCCTCTATAACCTTAGCATTAAGCGGCTGACCTTTTCCACAGCGGGCTCGAACGTCCGTTCAGAAAGAAGGAGCGTATCCTTCAATGGCGGATCTGAGGCTGCGTGTTTGTCGCGTTGGTTTGGGTCAACTAGAGCATTTTCGAGTTTGATGAGCTCAGTAGAGCTGGAACAGTATCGACCAATGCTTAGCCCAAAGCTGGCGCCTGTGAGTCGCTTATATCCTCTGGGTTCACGCACCTCAAAAATGCTTTAACCGTCTGAAAAGGGCGTGAAGCTCCAGTTAAGTTCGCAAGGGGGTCTGAAGCCACTACTTCGGGTCCTTCGCTAACTGCTTGATCTCAGTGTCCACTTTTACCCTAAGCTTTGCCTTAAGTGCTTGTTCCATTGTGGGTGTAGGGTCGGGTGCGGTCGCCGGGGATGCGGTCGTTGGCGGCGTCTCAGCCTCCCAATGCTTCCGTAGCGTCGGGGCCACACCCATAGCCACCATCAAGAGGATAAGGACAATGAAGGTCCAGAGCCCGGGGACCTTCTCACTTAAGGTTTCACGCCTCTCAGTGCTGGAACCGTCAGGCGCCAAGTCCTGGTGATTGTTCGGCATTGCATCATCCCGCCACAGGGAGACCGGACGGTATTAGCTTAAGAGCATCCTTTTCTCACTGACTATTCCGACGAACCCTTCTCCTGAGTGCCGGAACTACCTCAGGAACTGCGGGTATGAGCCCATCTAAATCAAATCTGTTCTAGTCATCGTGGCGGCACTCGCGTTCACAGGCCCCGCTTCTGCGGAGGGTGCCTGGACTCCTCTTGCTGACAGCTGGAGCCGATACAAGAACGAGCGCTTTGGGACATCGGCTGAGGTACCGCTTCACGTCTTCAAGCTCGTTGAGCCGCCTCCTGTAAACGGCGACGGACGGGCCTTCACCAGCGAAGATGGAGCGCAACTCACCGTCTTGGGGAGCTTCGGCCCATATGTGGTCACAGAAACCTTCGCCGAATACAAGGCGTGGCTGCTCGAAAATAGTGAGCTGGACGGCATTACATACAAAGCCCAGGGAAAGACTTGGCTCGTACTCTGCAGCATGAAGGGTCAATACATCGTCTATGATAAGGTCATGGAAGGCTGCGGCGCAGCGCACACGCTTCACATCTAGTACCCGGTGGTTAAGAAGGAACTCTACGACCCTGTTGCAGCACGGATTGCTCGTTCACTAAATTGTAAAGCTGGACCCAAGCGGGGCCGGTGACCCCCAAGTGGAGAGTGCAGCTGTGCGGACAATGCCCCGCTTCCATATCGAAATCTCTTGGCATAAGCCGCTTTCCAGCCGCACCGCTACATAATAAGTTTCCGTCAAGCTCCGCCTCAGGCTCTTCCATCGGCAGGAGGCTCCGCCTCGGGAGCTTTGCCCTCGGCTAGTTCGCCATCATCAGAACCGGCGGGCTGACCGGCACGCTTTCGGCCCAGCCACTTGTAGAGCACCCACCCCAGCCCTGAGCTGACGGCTGCAAGCATCACAAGAGAGGTGCTAGGATAGTCGCGGAAGCTCAGACGCGCTGCCTTGTCGAAGTCGTCCAGACTATCTTCAGACTGTTCGTCCTTGCCAAACATCACATGGGCCTCATTGAGGGGCGCTCCAGACGATTGACAGGGGCTTGTCGGAGCATCAACATTCCTGATGTGGGGGTGCGCCACAAGGATGGCCACCATGGAAGCGTTCGACACGATCCTTAACTGGAAACTGCAGCGAGGCTCACACAAGTTCCCTGGCCCAGACGGCGGAACCTGCATCAACGAAGCCGCTGTTGTTGCTGCTGGCTTTCCCTACCGGCCGGTCCGTTCGGTCTACGACATGCCAGCTTGCTTCTCGCGCCCAATCTGCACGCTAGCCCTGTACCTGAACGATTGGTCCAGCGACGAGGAGCGCCAGCACCTGCTGCCATTTGTGACCCGCCTGGCCTGTGCAGACACGACGGAGATTGAGCGGGAGCGAGAAGCCTACATCGCCTCACGCATAAGGTACCGTCTCTCACTCCAGGAAGGTCTCCAGATCCTGGAAGGCGCACTGGCCATTGGACGCCAGGCTGACGGGCTTGCGCCAGAGGAGGTGACAACCCGCTTGGAGTCTGTTCGGCAGAGTGCGACCCGTCCGACACCAGCGGCCTACTCTTCCAAACTCGCCACGATCAAGGCGTGGTTTGCTCCTGCTGTTTGAGTTCGAAGCTTGGCTTAGCTGCAGAAAACCAGGTCAAAAGAGCAAAGAGAGAAGGAATGAAAAAGCGCCCCGCAAGGAGGCGCTTTAAGGTACCAGTCCGGAAGGTCCAAATCCCTGCCAAGTCACCCTTAGAGTCCATCCCAGAGGGACTCTAAGGCATTGTCAGGTCCTCAGACGATGAAGACGTCGTCGTACGTCATCTTGAGGTTCTTGGAAAGCTGAGCAATCTCGACCGCCTTGCCTTTTCCAGAACCGTCCGCATCGTAGGACAGCACGCCCGTCTTGCTGTTGTAGAGGATATAGTCGTTCTTGTCCCCGGCCTTACTGCCGACCTTGAAGAAGGACTTGCTGATCCTCTCCGGACTGTCTTCGGTGCCCTGTCCGAGCTTCTTGAAGATGGCGTTGTCGAGCCAGAGCGTGTCCTCCTTGACGTTGTAGTCCGTGATCCTGTCCAGGTTCGTGGCCTTATTGGGCCTGGTGTCGAACACGAAGACGTCCTGGTCCGCGCCGCCCTTGAGCGTGTCCCTGCCGGCACCACCGTTCAGCGTGTCCTCACCGCGGCCGCCGTTCAGGATGTCATTGCCGGCCCGCCCATGAAGGTCGTTGTCGTGCCGATTTCCGGTGATCCTATTGTTGAGATTGTTGCCGATGCCGCTGATGACCTCAGTGAGAGGGATGTCGGGATTGTCGAAAAGGACCAGGTTTTCGACATGGGCACTGAGAGCATAGCCGACATAAGAGTTGACCGTGTCGGTGCCCTGTCCGGCCCGCTCAATGACTGTATCGCCAACTAGGCCGGGGAAGTCGTTGGGCTGATCAACCCAGTAGGTATCGTTGCCCGCGCCACCGACGAGCGTGTCGGCGCCGGCATCCC
>JAESGY010000573.1_pt1 | contig 12252 bp, 12 predicted proteins | sample 9269841 | NCBI WGS metagenome assembly JAESGY01 (sample SAMN17022865, study PRJNA683097) | algae metagenome | isolation source: Spirirestis rafaelensis WJT71-NPBG6 and co-occurring heterotrophs from... | place: USA: Pinto Wells, Joshua Tree National Park, Colorado Desert, CA | collected 2006-08-15
GCTCTGGGCCAGGCTGAAGGAGTGGCGTGCTGTTGCGACCCGCTATGAGAAGACCGCCTCATCCTTCATGGGCATACTTTGCCTCGCCGCTACTCTCGACTGGCTCAAGATCTAACAGGCCCTAATCGCTACTCCACTCGCAATCTTATATGCAATGTATTTGACACCTTTTTATGATTATTACGGCTCTCAAACAGACCCTTTACCAGTATATATCTGGACTATGCTTTCAAGCGGACTTGTTCTCGCTATTATTTTTGCACTCCTCATGTTCAGAATCTACAGAGCTTCAATAGCGGGACGTCCCGGGAAACAATAGCCCTTGAAGGATCGGCACGCTTGGCTGCTCTCCTCCCATTGAGCTGAACCGAGAACAATCCCCGGGCGAGCCGTGCTCGCCCGGGATGACGGCGTCATGAACGCAGCACCGCGCCGGTTTTCTTGCCCACCTCGCCGACGATCCTGGCCGAGACGGCCTCGATCTCCACGTCCGTGAGCGTCTTCTCCGTGGGCTGGAGGGTGACCGCGATGGCCACGGACTTCTTGTCCGGGTCGATGCCCGCGCCCTCGTAGACGTCGAACACGTCGACGCCTACGATGAGCTGGCGCTCGGCTCCCTGCGCCGCCCTGACGATGTCGCCCGCCGCCACATGGCGGCCCACCACGAAGGCGAAGTCGCGGGTGAGCGGCTGGAAATCGGGCAGGGTGAGCTTCGGCTTCATCCGGGTGGGCCTGGCCTTGGGGGGCGGGAGCGCGTCGAGGTTGAGCTCGAAGGCCACGAGCGGCCCCTTCAGGTCGAGGGCCTTGAGCACCTTCGGGTGAACCTCCCCGAAGGCGCCGACCACGTTCTTCGGCCCGAACTGCAGGGTGCCCGAGCGGCCGGGATGGAACCAGGCCGGACCGCCCGCGACGATCTGGAGGCCGCCGGCCGGGATGCCCAGGGCGCCCAGCAGCGCCAGCACGTCCGCCTTGGCGTCGAAGGCGTCCACGGTTTGCCCGCCCCCGTCCCAATGGCGGCCGACGCCCTCGGCCCGGGCGGTCCCGCGCCGCACGGCGGCGGCCTTGACGGACTGGCCTTCCGGCTCGTCGGACGCGAAGGTCTGGCCCACCTCGAACAGGGCCACGTCGCCGAGCCCGCGGTCGGCGTTGCGCTGGGCCGCCTTCATCAGGCCCGGCAGCAGGCTCGGACGCATGTCGGAGAGATCCGCCGCGATGGGGTTGGCGAGCGCCAGCCGCCCGTCGCCGCCGCCGAACAGCCTGGCCTCCTCCCTGGCGATGAAGGACCAGGTGACGGCCTCCACCAGCCCGCGCACGGCGAGGGAGCGGCGGGCGAGGCGCGTGCGCTTCTGGATCAGGGTCAGGATGGGCTTGGCCACCACGTCTTCCAGGCGCGGCAGGGGCTTGGGCGCGATGCGGTCGAGGCCGGCGATGCGGATGACCTCCTCGACCAGATCCGCCTTGCCCTCGATGTCGGGCCGCCAGGATGGGGCCGTAACGCTCACGCGCTCGCCGGAGCCTTCGACCGCAAAGCCCAGCTTCCTCAGGATCCCCTCGGATTCGGCGGGCTGCACGTCGAGACCCGACAGGCGCGGGACCTCGGACCAGGGGAACGCGATGACGCGCCTCTCCTCGGGCACCCGGCCCGCCACCAGGGCCTCGCTGGCCTCGCCGCCGCACAGGTCCACCACCATGCGGGTGGCAAGCTCCAGGCCCGGCACCGCGAAGGCCGGATCGACCCCGCGCTCGAAGCGGTAGCGGGCATCGGTGATGATGCCGAGCTTTCGACCGGTCTGGGCGATGTTGAGCGGGTCCCAGAGCGCCGATTCGATCAGCACGTCCGTGGTGGCCTCGTCGCAGCCCGAATGCTCTCCGCCCATGATGCCGCCGATGGACTCGACGCCGCTGTCGTCGGCGATCACCACCACGGCGGGGTCGAACCGGTAGGTGCGCCCGTCGAGAGCCAGCACCTCCTCGCCTTCTTTCGCCCGGCGAACGGTGAGGTTGCCCTTCACCTTCTTGGCGTCGAACACATGGAGCGGGCGGCCCCGGTCGAAGGTGATGTAGTTGGTGATGTCCACCAGCGCGTTGATGGGGCGAAGGCCGATGGCGAGGAGGCGGCGCTGCATCCATTCCGGCGACGGGCCGTTCTTCACCCCGCGCACGAGGCGAAGGGCGAAGGCGGGGCAGAGCTTTGCGTCCTCGGGCGAGAAGTCGAGATTCACCGATACCGGGCACGCGCCCTTGCCCTGAACCTCGGGCACATCGCCGCCCTTCAGCGCGCCGAGACCCGCCGCCGCGAGATCGCGGGCGATGCCGTGGATCGAGGTGCAGTCGGGCCGGTTGGGCGTCAGGTTGATCTCGATCACCGGATCGTCCAGGCCGGCATAGGCCGCATAGGCCTGCCCCACCGGCGCGTCCTCGGCCAAGTCGATGATGCCCTCATGGTCGTCGGAGATGTCGAGCTCCGCCGCCGAACACAGCATGCCCCGGCTCTCGACGCCCCGGATGGTGCCGACCCCGAGGGTGATGTTCTTGCCGGGAATGTAGGTGCCAGGGGGCGCGAAGACGCTCTTCATGCCCGTGCGGGCGTTGGGCGCGCCGCAGACCACCTGGACCGGGGCGCCCTCGCCCGTGTCCACCATGCACACGCGAAGCCGGTCGGCGTTGGGGTGCTGCTCGGCGGAGACCACATGGGCGACCCGGTAGGGGGCCAGCGCCGCTGCCTTGTCCTCCACGCCCTCGACCTCGAGGCCGATGCGGGTGAGCGTCTCGGCAATCTCGTCGAGGGAGGCCGTGGTGTCCAGGTGATCCTTGAGCCAGGAAAGGGTGAATTTCATCGCTACACTCGTGTGCCTTGGGGGCGTCTTCGGTTATCCGGCAACCATCCGGACATATCGGGAATGGATCCAGCCGGAGCGGCAGGGCCCGGCATAGGGCTTGCGGGTCGGCCAGGGGGTGCCGAGGCCGCAATCGTCGTCGGGGGATCGCCCGTAGACCACCGCGAGCCAGGGCCCCTGCTCGTCGCAGACGATGACCGCGTTGCCGTTATGGAGCCGGTCGATCTCGCGGTAGGGCTTGCCCCCCGGGCCGCTCCTGACGGAGAGAAACCCGTCGCCGCGGGGGTTGAGGCCGGCGATCCGGCCCGACGAGCCGCAGGCGTCGAGGTCCTCCTCGCCGCCGGCCATGACCGGCACGTCGAGGCGCGGGGCCTGTTGCACCGCGGCGGCCGACCCGAGGGCCGCGACCAGGCAGCCCAGAAGCACCAGGGAAGGAGACCGCATGGCCCGCCCCCTTAGCCTGTCAGGCCGCCGACGAGGGACGGGATGTCCAGCGGGCGGAACCCGTAATGGTTCAGCCAGCGCACATCCGCCTCGAAGAAGGGGCGCAGGTCCGGCATGCCGTATTTCAGCATGGCGATGCGGTCGATGCCCATGCCCCAGGCAAAGCCCTGGTATTCGTCCGGATCGAGCCCGCAATTCCTCAGCACGTTGGGGTGGACCATGCCGCAGCCCAGGATTTCGAGCCAGTCGTCGCCCTCGCCGAAGCGGATCTCGCCGCCCTTGCGCGAGCATTGGATGTCCACCTCGGCGGAGGGCTCCGTGAAGGGGAAGAAGGACGGGCGGAACCGCATCTTCACCCCATCGACCTCGAAGAACGCCTTGCAGAACTCCACCAGGATCCACTTGAGGTGGGCGATGTTGGCCTGCCGGTCGATGACGAGGCCCTCCACCTGGTGGAACATGGGGGTGTGGGTCTGGTCGGAGTCGTGCCGGTAGGTGCGGCCCGGAATGATCACCCGGATCGGCGGCTTCTGAGACGTCATGGTGCGGATCTGCACCGGCGAGGTGTGGGTGCGCAGCACCTTGCGCTCGCCCCGCTCGTCCGGGGCGAGGAAGAAGGTGTCGTGCATCTCGCGGGCCGGATGCCCTTCCGGGAAGTTGAGCGCGGTGAAGTTGAGATGATCCGTCTCGATGTCCGGCCCCTCGGCCACGGAGAAGCCCATGTCGGCGAAGATCGCCGTGAGCTCCTCGATCACCTGGCTGATCGGGTGGATGCGGCCGCGGCTCTCGGGGGCCTCCGGCACCGGCAGGGTCACGTCGATGCGTTCGGCGGAGAGCCGGGTCTCGAGGGCGGCCTCGGCCAGATCGTTCCGCCTGGCCAGGATCGCGCTCTGCACCTGGTCGCGCAGGCCGTTGATGAGCGGTCCGCGCTCCTTGCGCTCCTCGGGGGTCATGGCGCCGAGGGTCTTGAGCAGTTCGGAGACGGAGCCCTTCTTGCCGAGCGCGGAGACGCGCACGGATTCCAGAGCCGCTTCGTCGCCGGCGGCGTCGACCTGGGCGAGCAGGTCACGTTCGAGTTGGTTGAGGTCGATCATCGGTCCCTGGCCAGATGCAAGCGCCAAACACAGGCGCCCTGAGTGAGGCGCGGCGCGGGAACCGTCAAGTCTTCCGAGCCGCGGAAAGGCAACCGACAGCAGCAAGCCGTCAGCGCGGGTGGTCTCGGAGAAGGGGGTTGAGGCGGTGCGGCTGACCCTTCAGCCGCACCGAAATCCGGTCTGCCCGTCAGGCGGCCTGCTGCTGCTCGGGCAGGGAGGCCTTGGCGCGCTCCACATAGGCGGCGAAGGCCGCCGGCTCGTGGATGGCCATTTCGGACAGGACCTTGCGATCCACCTCGATCCCAGCCTTGCCGAGACCGTCGATAAATCGGGAATAGGTCAGGCCATGCAGGCGGACCGCCGCGTTGAGACGCTGGATCCAGAGAGCGCGGAAGGTGCGCTTCTTGTTCTTACGGTCGCGATAGGCATATTGCATGCTCTTCTCGACCGCCTGCTTGGCGATGCGGATGGTGTTCTTGCGACGTCCGTAGAAGCCCTTGGCGGCTTTCAGGACCTTCTTGTGCTTGGCGTGGGCGGTAACGCCCCGTTTGACGCGGGCCATGGATAAACTCCTTCAAAATCCGGGAAGTGGGAAGAACCGCCTCAGCCGTTGGGCAGGAAGAACTTCTTCACGTTGTACGCGTCGCCCTCGAACATGGTCGTGGTGCCGCGCAGGTTGCGGATTTGCTTGTTGCTCCGCTTGATCATCCCGTGGCGCTTGCCGGCCTGGGCGTAAACGACCTTGCCGGTGCCTGTGATCTTGAAGCGCTTTTTCGCGCCCGACTTCGTCTTCAGCTTGGGCATTTGGCTCTCCTTTGGTCAGGCCTGGAGAGCGGCGGAACCGCCCTTTCGGCCCTCTTGCTGCTGTGAGCAAAACGAACCGCCACGGCAGCCCTAACGGCCGGGCGGTTCAACGAAGGGCGGCTTATGGCAGAAATGCCATTCCTTGACAAGTCTGACCATGCGGTCAGTGTCCGCTCCTAGGAAAGAACAAATTTAGCCAGCGCGGCTCTACCCTTAGCCGATTTATGCCTCTCTAGCCGCGACGAAGCCAGAACCCTGCCCCCCAGGGGTGAGCCCCTTGAGAAACAGGTTCTTGGAGAATGGGATCCAGGATAGAGTGCACGTCTTTCGTCTCGTATATGTATGCTGCAGGCATGATGACCTCATCCCCCGCCGCTCCTCCCAGCAAATAGGTCATCAAGAGATACTGTTCGTTATAATATCTTTCCATCCATGAGGGGGGATAATCTGCGGGCAAACAGATATCGTGAATGCCATAGATACAACCGGGACCAATAAGTGGAAGTATTTCTGTAAAGAATACTGTGACGTCAGAATTCTGAAAGCTTCTATGACTGTTATCAATAAAAAGAATACTGTCATTTTCAAGCCTAGAAAACATATTTAGATCTACATTCTCAAGCTCTTGACGAATGACTTCGTCACAAATCGCATCAATGTCAGCCCTGGGATGAGGATCAATTGATACGATCTTGGTTCTGAGACCATGATCTTTGATGGCTCTCCTTGCAAATTTAGTAGAGTTTCCCGACCCGACCTCCATAAACAGGCGCGGATTATTCTGAGCAAGCAAGCCATAGATTGTTATGCCATCTAAAGCCGGCAACCAACCATTATCCCAGAAAGGATCAACTTCATTATCTGGTTTTTGAACGCTTATCTTGGAAAAATGCTCACCGAGTTCAAGGAATACACGTATCAGCTTGGCATAGCTATCGTTATTCTTTGAAATTATCCTTTCGTAAGGATTACCTCCGGGAATTTGGTTCCAGTCCCGTCGGCGAGGAAAGTAGGGATAATCAAACTCGACGAGTCTTCCCGCCGCACGCATGGCATGGAACCTTGAAAGCTCCTCTGAGGAGGATTTCACAGACGACTTGGCAAGCTCATCCGGACTAGATGATTGGGACTGCCGCTTCTTCAAAGCGTTAAATTCGACAAGAATGCGATCACGCTCAGAAAGTAGCCCACTACGCTCGGCCAAAAGACGATTGCGCTCACCGTGAAGTCTAGCGAGTGGCGGAACAAGCCTCGCGATTTTTGTCGAGAGTTTCATGCCAACCCTTCATATTGCTCATCTGGAGAGACGCGATCCTATTTCATAGCCTGTCTGCCACTGCAATGCCTGCTTGAACTCTAAAAACAAAATGGCCGGCCTGCTTTCATTGCAAACCGGCCATCTTGAAATCTAACGTTAGGAAATGCCCTTAACGCGGGGCTAGCACCATGACGACCTGGCGGCCTTCGAAATTCGGCTCCATCTCGACCTTGGCGAGGTCGCCCACGTCGGCCTTGACCCGGTCGAGGACCTTCAGGCCCAGGGACTGGTGCGCCATTTCGCGGCCGCGGAAGCGCAGGGTGATCTTCACCTTGTTGCCTTCCTCGAAGAAGCTCTTCATCGCCTTCATCTTGACGTCGTAGTCGTGATCGTCGATGCCCGGGCGCAGCTTGATTTCCTTGACCTCGACGGTCTTCTGCTTCTTGCGCGCCTCGGCGGCCTTCTTCTGCTCCAGGAAGCGGAACTTGCCGTAATCGAGGATCTTGCAGACCGGGGGCGTGGCGTTCGGCGAGATCTCCACGAGATCGAGGCCGGCATCCTCGGCGATCCGCAGGGCGTCGAAGAAGGCCATGACGCCCCTGTTCTGCCCCGTGTCATCGATCAGCTGCACTTCGCGGACACCGCGAATGTCCCGGTTGGCGCGCGGGCCTTCTTTCTGTGGCACCGGCAAGGGTCTCATTGGACGACGAATGGCTCGTATCTCCTGTTAGGGCTCAGTCGAGGCGCGAGACTTAAAAAGTAAGTCTCCTCAGGGATGCTCAACATGGCCGTGAATGAGCAGACATTTCGCGCAAATCGCCGCGAAGTCAACTTGTTCCGTGCGGCAAACGGCCTTCCAGAAGGCCGGAATACACATCGAGGGTGCCCGAGACCATCCGCTCCAGGGAGAAATGGCGCTCCACATGGGCCCTCGCCCGGTTCCCAAGGGCGATCCGGGCGCTGGCGCCCAGGCCGAGCGCCGCCCCCACCGCCTCCGCCAGGGCGCCTGCGTCCCCTGGCGGCACCCGCCAGCCCGTGCGCTCATGGGGCGGCACGGCGGGCGGCGCGAGCACCGTTTCGGGAACGGCGCCGAGATCGGACACCACCACGGGCGTCCCCATGGCCTGCGCCTCCACCGCCGAGCGGCCGAAGGCCTCGGGCTCGGTGGAAGGCACGGTCACCACCGCGGCGGTCAGGAAGGCGGCGGGCATGTCGGTGCAATGGCCGACCCGGCGCACGACGCCCCGCAATCCCCGCGCCTCGATCAGGGCGTCGAGGTCGCGAACGTAAGCATCCCGCCCCTGCGGATCGCCGGCCAGGATATAGGCCGCATCCGTGACGCCCGCGTCCCGAAGCCTGGCGGCGGCCTCGATCAGGACCTTCTGGCCCTTCCAGCCGGTCAGCCGGGCCGCCAGGAGCACCACGCGCTCGTGGGGGGCCACCTCCCAGGCGCTTCGCAGGGCCTCGATCCGCTCGGGCGCCACCGCGGCGGAGGAGAACCTGGCAAAATCCGTTCCCCGGTGGATGACCCGGATCCGCTCCGCCGACTGGGGATAGACCGAGCGGATCAGCTCGCCCGTGTAGTGGGAATTGGCGATGACCACGTCGCCCCGTCCCATGACGGAGTTGTAGAGCACCTTCACCGAGGAGCGGCCGGAATAGCTGCCGTGGTAGGTGGTCACGAAGGGAATGTTCAGGCTGCGGGCGGCCCCCAGGCCCACCCAGGCCGGGGCGCGGGAGCGGGCATGGATGAGGCCGACCCCCTCGATGTGGCAGATCCGGGCGAGCTTTCGCACGTTGAGGAGCATGGAGAACGGGTTCTTGGTGGAGGCCGGAAAGGGGATCCAGACCCCGCCCTTGGCCTGAAGCTCGCCCACGAGCCGGCCGCCTTCGGTGGCCACGAGGGCGCGGGCGCCGGCCTGGGCCAGGCCGTCGGCGATGTCGACGGTGGTGCGCTCCGCCCCGCCGGCCTCGAGTTCCGGAACGATCTGCAGGATGGTCCGACCCGCCAGCGGATGGGAACGAGAGGACGGGAAGGCCGCCCCGCCGGGTCGCGCTGAAAAACTCACCGATGCAAGAGCCTTCTAAAGAGAATAATGAAAACGGACGCTAGACCGGGCGACGATCCATGGGAATCGTCTTCCGTCCGGGTTTTGTCCCGCCGCATCGTGTTCGTCGAAAAAACCGGACCCACTTTGCCGCAGGATGCCCTAACGCTTGCTGCAAAGCAGTTGAGGATCAGTTAACCATGCCCCAAACCGTCACGGTCGGCCAGGGCGCCGATGCCCGCCGGATCGCCGTTCTCGCCCGCGAGGGCCAGGGACCGCAGGTGGTGTGGCTCGGCGGGTTCAAGTCCGACATGCGCTCCACCAAGGTGGCGGCGCTGGATGCCTGGGCCGAGAGGGCCGGGCGCGCCTTCCTGCGCTTCGACTACAGCGGACACGGGGAATCGGCGGGAGCCTTCGAGGACGGCACCATCTCCCGCTGGCTCGAGGAGGCGCTTCAGGTGATCGAGCGCTTCGGCTCCGGGCGCCCGGTCCTGGTGGGATCCTCCATGGGGGGCTGGATCGCCCTGCTGGCGGCGCGGCGGCTGGCGCAGGGCCGCTCCGATCTTGCCCCGTCGGGCATCGTTCTCATCGCGCCCGCGGTGGACATGACGGAGCGGCTGATGTGGGAGCGGTTTCCCGAGGAAATCAGGCGAAGCGTCGAGGAGACCGGGGTTTTTTTCCGCCCCTCCGCCTATTCCGAGGAGCCCTACGCGATCACCAGAGGGCTGATCGAGGACGGCCGGACCCACCTGCTGTTCGGGCAGCCGATCGAGACCGGCTGCCCGGTTCACATCCTGCAGGGGATGCAGGACCCGGACGTGCCCTGGAGCCACGCCATGGAGCTGGTGGAGCACCTGCCGGGGGACAGCGTCTCCCTGACCCTGATCAAGGACGGCGACCACCGCCTCTCCCGGGACGAGGACCTGGAGCGCCTGATCGCGGCGGTGGAGGCGATGGGTTGAAGGGTGATTGGTCGTTTGGCGGCGGATCGCGACCCGACCACCCACGACCAACAACCCCTTAATGCAGGCTCACCGTCTCAAGGTCATGGGCCCAGGCATTGGCCACGGCCGCGTCGCGGTTGTCGGTCAGCAGGATCGGCTCGCCGCTGGCGGACACCAGGGCGAAAAGCTGCAGGCCCGGCTGGATCGCCGGCGCGTCGGGGAACAGCCGCGACACCTCGTCCGACCGCATGGGCTTCACATAGGCCATCTGGCCCTGTCCCCAGGACGCCAGCCCGGCCATGTCCATGTCGGCCAGGCCCAGGGGCTTCTCGGCGGGGTTCTTGGAAGCGGGGTTCTTGGAAACGTTGTTCATGGGCAACTCCTTGCGGCTTAAGGCCGTCACGCCCCGTCCGGGCCGATGATGTCGATCCTGCGCACGATCCGCTCCGGCTCGGGCCGGGCCAGATCGATGGACAACAGGCCGTTGGACAGGTCAGCGCCGAGAACCTCCATGCCGTCGACGAGGAGGAAGGTGCGCTGGAACTGACGGGCGGCGATGCCGCGATGTAGGAAGTGCCTCGTCTTGTCGTCGGACTGCCGCCCCCGGATGACCAGTTGGTTCTCCTCCAGGGTCACCTCCAGCTGATCCCGGGTGAAACCGGCAACCGCCAGGGTGATGCGCAGGCGCTCGGGAGCGTCCTCGGTGCGAGCCAGCCGCTCGATGTTGTAGGGCGGATACCCGTCCCCCGCGGCTTTCGCGACCCGGTCGAGCGCCTGCTCGATCTCGTCGAAACCTAAGAGATACGGATGCCCGAAGGGCGACTGACGCGACATGTTCGAAGCCCAAGGTTTAAAGGCACTTCGGTGGGTTCGAGCCCGCTCGTGCGGCGCTCACGCGACCCCGACAGGGCCGCTGCCAGCAATATGGAGACGCTTTCCGGGGGATCAAGACCCCTGGCGAGGCCCGCCAGGCCGCCTCAGATCCGCCCGCGCCACCAGGCGACCTGCTCGGCCACCTGGGCCGGGGCCGTGCCGCCGAAGCTCGTGCGGGAGCGGACCGAGTTCTCGACCCCCAGCACGTCGTAGACGCCCCCGTGGATGCGCGGCTCCGCCGCCTGCATGGCGTCCAGCGGCAGGTCTTCCAGGGTGCAGCCCCGCCGCTCGGCCTCGGACACGATCCGCCCGGTGATGTGGTGGGCGTCCCGGAACGGGATGCCAAGCGCCCGCACGAGCCAGTCGGCCAGGTCGGTCGCCGTGGAGAAGCCCGCGCCGGCCACCGCCGCCATGCGCTCGGGCACGGGCTCCAGGTCCTCGACCATGCCGGTGGTGGCGGCGAGCACGATCTCAAGGGTGTCGGCGGCGTCGAAGAGCGGCTCCTTGTCCTCCTGGGTGTCCTTGGCGTAGGCGAGCGGCAGGCCCTTCATCACCGTGAGCAGGGTCACGAGGGAGCCGATCACCCGGCCGGTCTTGCCCCGCACCAGCTCGGCCGCGTCGGGGTTGCGCTTCTGCGGCATCATGCTGGAGCCGGTGGTCCAGCGGTCGGGCAGGCGCACGAAGCTAAAAGGAGCCGACATCCAGATGATGATCTCCTCCGCCAGCCGCGACAGGTGCACGGCGCAGATGGAGGCGGCGGCCATGAATTCCAGGATGCTGTCCCGGTCGGAGACGGAATCCAGCGAGTTGCGGGTCGGCCCGTCGAAGCCCAGCGCCCTTGCGGTCATGTGGCGGTCGATGGGGAAGGAGGTTCCGGCCAGCGCCCCCGCGCCGAGGGGACATTCGTTGAGGCGGGCGCGGGAATCGCGGAAGCGCCCCCGGTCGCGGCCGAACATCTCCACATAGGCCATGAGGTGATGGCCGAAGGTGACCGGCTGGGCGCTCTGGAGATGGGTGAAGCCCGGCATGACGGTTCCCGTATGGGCCTCGGCCTTGTCGAGGAGCGCCCCCATGAGGCGGGTGAGCTGCCCGTCCGTGCGGTCATGGGCCTCCCGCACCCACAGGCGCGTGTCCGTGGCCACCTGGTCGTTGCGGCTGCGGGCGGTGTGCAGGCGCGCCGCCGGATCGCCCACGATCTCCCGCAGGCGGCTCTCCACGTTCATGTGAATGTCCTCGAGCGCCGTCGAGAAGGCGAAGCCGCCGGACTCGATCTCCCCCAGCACCCGCTGGAGGCCCCCGTGGATCGCCTCCCGGTCCCCCTCCGAGATGATCCCCTGCCTGGCCAGCATGGCGCTGTGGGCGATGGAGCCCTGGATATCCTGGGAGGCCAGGCGCCTGTCGAAGCCGATGGAGGCGTTGATGGCCTCCATGAGCGCGCTGGGGGACGACGCGAAGCGTCCGCCCCACATGGCGTTGGCGGCGGCCTTTCTGGGTTCTTCAGACACTGTGTTTCATCCGACAATGAGGGTCCAGGAGCCTTTGCCATACTTTGCCCCCCGAGGGAAAGACGCCTCGGGGTGCGGGTTTGGAGGGTTTGGGGGCTCGGCAGCCTCGTGCCGACGAGGTGCGAAGCAAGCCAAGGCGCGGGAAACGCCACATATCCCTTCTCCCGGGTGGGGAGGAGAGCTTGCGTTGCGGGTGTGAATGGATCCCCTTCCCTCGCTTGGCTCGCCGGGATGACACCAGATCTGACACCCTCCGTGTCATTCCCGGCCGGAGCGCAGCGGAGGGGAAGGGAATCCATGGCTCGGAACTGCGCCCCCTTTTCCCTCCCCCTTGTGGGGAGGGCCAGGGTGGGGGTGTGAGCGATAGCCTATCAGGCTCTAGCGCATACACCCCCACCTCCACCTCCTCCCCACAAGGGGGAGGAGAGCACGGCGCGGTTGGATT
>JAESGY010000574.1_pt1 | contig 12225 bp, 16 predicted proteins | sample 9269841 | NCBI WGS metagenome assembly JAESGY01 (sample SAMN17022865, study PRJNA683097) | algae metagenome | isolation source: Spirirestis rafaelensis WJT71-NPBG6 and co-occurring heterotrophs from... | place: USA: Pinto Wells, Joshua Tree National Park, Colorado Desert, CA | collected 2006-08-15
AGAAGAACCCCAAACCGCCCGACCGTCCCTTGGGATTGTCAGGAGCCTGAAGCGTGCCGGTCAGAACCACCTCAGTGGCCCGCCGTCGATGAACACTATCTAAGCCAGTCCAAATCCAATGTCAACAACAATCCAAAAGATTTCTTCATTATTTGAAAGGATTCATTTATCATAATAAGTACAGGCAAAGCAATCCCGTTCGCAGAAACAGTATTGATTCTGCGTTGTACTGTGTCGAGAGACCAAAGTCCTCGACCGATGTGCGAATTGTCGCCAGAGGAGCCGTGGTCGTCCGAATGGCTTCGGGACTCCAGGCTCATGGGCAGGGCCAGACACAAACGTTCATCGCGATGCACTCAAACCAGCGATGGTTCGATCACACACGTCTGAAGGTATGACATCGCTCCCGGGCAAGGGCCTCAGAACTGATGGTCACTGTATCGGGAAAGAGCGCCCGCCTGCTCTCGAAGTAGCGCGGGGAGGGGACACATAATCAGTCTCCCATGCTTTTCAAGAGCAGATGATCATGCAGCCACAGAGCCTCGTGCAGCCGGGTCCAATCGAGACCATCGATCAACGACACCAAAGACTTCAGAGGAGGCTTCGGAGCCTGCCGGATCGGCAGCGCTCACAAATGAGATATGGTAACGACTCGTCGGAATGCAAGAGGGTAAGCTGTCCTTGGCTGGCTCTGACTGCCGCTCAGGCTGCCCGCCGCCAATCCCGACCAGCTTGACGCTGCACAAAGACCACCTGCTGATGCCACGGGCACCAGCTGGACGTTTCCGAGGTCGGCGCGCCACAGCAGACCGCCTCGTCTGTCGCATCAGTCACGATGAACCGGCACTGCCGCGCTCGGACATCAACAAATGGGGTGTGGTAATGCGGAGATGGCTCCGCGACATCAGCTGCGGTCATCGGGTGAACCTGCCTTCAAGAGGATGCCTTAAGCGCCAACGGCCACGGTGCCTGAGAGATAGATGCGTGTACATCCAGCGCCATCTCGCGGCTCGTGGTCGTCTTCCAGTCAAGCGTGAGAACGCGACCAGCTAAGCCTGAGATGGTGGCAAGGCCTAGGGTTTGCAAGGGCCTCTCACCGTCGGCAGGTGTTCTGAGCCCGAGACACGAACACCTGCTATGCACGCGGCCCGCTATGAGCCTCTTCCGAGAGCAATGTACCTCGCTTTGCACACTTGGTAACTTGGCAACGCCCTTCGGACAAATTGCACCGTTACGCTAGCGGTGCGCACGTTATCACCAACTTGTCATAGGCCAGCGAATGGGCTTATCTCCACCTATGATCGGCTCCCGCAATCTCATCACTGATGTAACTGGCATCCGCGTCGGCAGTGCCGACGACGCGAGGATCGCCACTGGCGTCACTGTGGCACTATTCGACAAGCCCACAGTGGCGTCCTGCGCCGTGCTCGGGGGCGGGCCGGGCACCCGTGAAACCGATCTTCTGGAACCCGACAAAATGGTTCCGGGGGTCCATGCGATTGCTCTTGGCGGAGGTTCCGCCTTCGGGCTTGATGCCGCCGGGGGCGTGCTGGACTTCCTCCGCCAGCAGGGTATCGGATTTCCCGTCGGTCCAGCGCGGGTGCCCCTCGTGCCGCAGGCCGTCTGCTTCGATCTGCTCAACGGCGGCGATAAGGAGTGGGGCCGCCACTCACCCTACCGCGAACTCGGCTACGAAGCGGCAGGCAAGGCCGATCTCGACTTCAACTTGGGGACAGTTGGCGGCGGCTACGGGGCGACGACAGTCGATCTCAAAGGCGGCCTCGGCTCGGCAAGCGCAGTCACGGAGTCTGGCCACGTGGTCGGCGCCCTGGCTGTTGTGAATGCGATCGCTTCCGCGGTGATCGGCGACGGCCCGCATTTCTGGGCCGGCGGCTTGGAGGAGGGCGACGAGTTCGGCGGGCTCGGCCTTCCTCCGCGGATCTCGCCTGAGATGCGACGCCTCACCTGGAAGCGAAGGCATCAGCCCTCCACGACGATCGCGCTCGTCGCCACAGACGCAGCCCTGACCAAGGCGCAAGCTAAGCGCCTCGCCATTGTGGCTCATGGCGGCCTGCACAAGGCCTTGCGTTTCGCGTTAGGCCTTTTGGAGGGAGACACTGTGTTCACAGCAGCTACTGGGCACCGACCGCTCCAGGATGAACTCACCGACCTCACTGCCCTTGGTGCTATCGCCGCCGATTGTCTCGCTCGCGCAGTTGCCCGTGGCGTCTACGAGGCCAAACCGCTTCCCTTCGCAGGGGCCCAGCCGGCATGGCGTGACCGGTTCGGCGGGTGACCACAAGCTTCTACGATGTTCTTGGGGAAGTGCTCCGGCTCCTACTGTCTGAACGTATCGACCTACCACAGCACCCCCAATCACCATGGCACGTCAAAGCAGAGATCGCCGCGTCGGAAGCAACAGATCAGCTGGCACAGTTCAAAGTTAGGTCCTTTGAGCACTGGAAGATCGTAGCTGTACCGTACACTGTAGGAACTAGGACATCCCACTAAGCGGCCAAGAAAGCGCGCCCGGAACGACAAGAGCGTTATGCCAAATCCTCTTGAGCGCAGGCCACGCTCTGCCACTCATTGGGTCTAATAGGCTGTTTGCCCCAGATCAAACCATTCGGGCCTTGGGAGTGGGGGTCGAAGATCCGGAATCCGAGGAATGCACCATAGCCGCCGAGCTGCTTGGGATGGATCCAGCAGCCGGCACTAGCGTCCCAAAGCTTGATCTCGTGGCCTTGCCCGAGCACAGCGCAGCCCTCGTGGTAAATCAGGTCTCCCTCGATCCACCGGACAATGATGCTTTCATCATTCCACGTCTCGTGCCAGTGCTGGGTAGCTTCCTTACTAAACCGCTGGATGAGTTGGGCTGGAAAACTCTGAATTCCGCGTGCGGTAAAGATCCCATGGGAGAGTGCCGCCAAAGCGCCACAGTCCAGCGTCTTGCGCTTCACTGCTTCGCACCAGTGGATCGGCCAAGGCGACGGACCCCACCTGTACTTCTCGCGCAGCCAGCGCGGCCCGGTGAGACGAGCATCTACACTCAACTGGGAGTAATCAGTGGCAAGGATCCACTCCCGGGCGATGTCGCAACAAGCCTTTCCATGATGAGAAATCGTAGACGCCGGCCAGTCCTGCCACTTAGCTCTCGCAGCCACGATGTCGGTCTCCTGGACGTCGAGCTCGAGCTTATCCTCGGCCAAAAACATAAGACATGCTCCTATCGTAACCACCCGCATCACAGAAAACGAGGATATCGCCGGGACGCGTGCCCTCCGGTAGTTCGAGGTTCGACGCTACCACATCGTGCTCCATGCAGAGACGGCCGAGAAGCTGTGTCTTGCCACGCTTTAACACGCGCCAGCTCCCGTCGCTGGTGTCCTGCTTGAGCACTCGGTGAGGGTAGAAGAAGTACATCGGCAGTTCGGCAATTGAGCCGTCAACCACCGCCTCGGTGATCTCTCCCTCCTCCTCTTGGATCTCCAGCACACGCATGGCCAGTGCCATTGAGGGCTGTGCCAGGGCTTTGCCGGGTTCAGAGATGACTTGCCGTATATGCGGGAGGACTAAGCGGGCGCGATGAACCGCCTCGCCGAAGTCTCTGCCCCCCGTGTCGTGGTGCCAGTCATCGGGGAACCAGCCACCACCGACGTCAAGAACTTCGATGGGGCGTCCGGTTAGTGCCTCAATGGAGCGGCACCACCGGAGCATGGCGTCAAAGAGGTGCCACCACTGCTGCACTCCGATATTGCTGCTGGCCATGTGAAAGTGGACACCAAAGGTGCAGTCATTTGGCAGCAGCGCAACGGAGTCGACCAGCGCCTTGAACGCGTCCGGTGAGTCCAATGCAATTCCAAAGCGCGAGGCGAGGTGGGGTGTGCGCAGGCGGACTCCAATCACTTTCGCCTGAAGCTCCCGTCTGCTCACCGCTTGGACAACTCGCTTTAGGTCAGGTGTTGAGTCACAGAAGACAGCGTAGATCGGCTCTCTGGGCATCAGCCCTTCAGGCCACCACTTGCCCGGACCGTTCAGGATTACCTGTTCCGGCTTGAAGCCAATTTCGAGTGCTCTTTGAACTTCCAAGAGGCTGATGGCTTCAGCTAGAAAGCCTGAGTTTAATGCCAGCTTGATCAGCCGAGGGTCGGGGTTGGTCTTGATGCTGTAGGCGTTGATGACGCGGGTCTCAGGGGTGCTGAGTTCCGCTGCCATCTTCGTGGCTCGGTTGAAGTTGTCGGCCGCCGTAGTGCCCAGAAAGATCCACGACGGCGTTTCAATCCTGCTGAACTCATAGACTCCTATGTCATGGACGAAAGAAGCGGGCACAGACGCAGCAATCGCCGCATTTGAAGATCCTGCCCCGTTTCCACTTATCCTGTCGGGTTGAAGCTTGTGGAGCCGCTCTGCGAGGGCAGGTAGTCCAGACGGGTGCTTGAGCGAGTGGCCCACGCCTCCCGCAAATGGCTCGGGCAGCGGCGGCAGGGGGTATTGTGAGCGCACTGGCACCTCTAGCACGATCCGTGTGAATTCCTCTGAGCTAGCAGGGGTTCTCCGAGCCGGTATGCCGGTCGCACGTTCCACCAGCATGGCCGGCAGATTGCGACCGGCGATTGTTGCGCCATGAACCCAAGCTGGGAAACGCGGATTCCACTCAAGCAGCCAGAGCTGCCCATCGGGATCACGCACCATCTCGATCTCGGCACCCCCAGTCCAGTTCAATGCCTTGATAATCCCACGAAGGGGTGCAGCGAAATCCTCATCTACCTCGTTGACGTCTCCGGCCCATGTTTTGCCTTCTTCAGTCAGCTCACGCTTGCGCATGTGCACGCAGCCAAGCAACTCGCCGCGATAGGCGCTAAGCATCACGGACTCCTCGTATCCGGACACGTGGGCCTGCAGGAACAATTGCTCTGTGGACCAAGCTTGTGACAGCGCTGAACGCACAACTTCGAACCCGTCCCAAGACCGGATGCGAACGGCCTCGTAGTACGGGCCCTTAAGCCAAACCCGCCAATCATGTTTGCGGCAGAAGGTGTGCAAGTCCCAGTCTGGATTGTCGGTAGAGAGAAAGGGAGGAATCCGCACGGGTAGGCCATCATGGGCTTCAACAGCGGGTTTGGTGATCTTCGCCAAGCTACCCGCCGGGGGCGCCAGCAGGTTCGGGTGCCCTTCAGGAAATACCCCGGCCAGCCACATCGACTCGAGATCGCTTCCCGGAATCCATAGGGCGCTGGCGTCTAGCCGCTGCCTGATGCGCTCTCCGTAGCTCTGTAGGTCCAGTTCTTGCCACGGACGCTGCAGCCACAACTCATCGAAGTCCGTCCAGTGGATGCCAGCGATGCGATTGGAGTACTCGGCTCCTACTAGCTTGGCGCTGGGGTAACCCAGCCGCAACGAACGGGCAATTCCGACGCCTGGTTGTGGGCTAGCCCCACTGTGCAGTCCGCTAACGAAAACTTTCATTTTCTCCCTATGGCAGCCACGCTCACGGCACAAGGCTGCAAGATTCATCCACAGCTGACAATTAGTATGGAAAACGTGTAAGAATGCAGAGTTGATACAACAAAGACACTCGAAGGAAGTTCCTGAATCGCGCTTGACGGAAAATAGCACGCAACTAACAATCGACAATTGCGGAGACGGTAACCACCGTCGCTAGGTTTAAATTCATGCGGCGGGTGATATGCACCCATTCCCCAGGAGGTCTGGACAATGAACCAGACAGTCGAGAACATGGACCCTCGTATCAAGTATCCATGCTACAAGTCTTTTGATGAATTCTTTGACGTGCAACAATTGAAGTCCCTAGATGGATACATCAGGGAGCGCATCGAACACCGTTTGCCGGCGCGTCAGGACCGGCAGTTCTACACCGGACCATTCCTTTTAGATGCCTCAGCGCCGGACAGGCCGGGGTCGAGGATGATTTATCTGGCACGGTCAATAAAGCCCGACAACTACTATGATCTCAATAATGCAGAGTTGTGGGAACCTACCGAGGAGGCCAGTGAATTCTCCCTGCTTATGGACTTCATCACCACTTTGCCGTTTGCAAAAACGGGCCGAATGCTGATCATGTATGACGACAGTGGCCGGGCGGTTTCCGCCCACCGCGATCACGTGAGCCACGATTTATGCCACGAGTTCGTCTGGTTCCGGACCAATCTGGACAAGCCTTTTTATATGTTAAATCCTGACACAGGCGAGAAGAAGTACGTCGAATCCTATAGCGCATGGTTTGACACCGTGAACCAGTTTCACGGCGCTGATGCCCAAGAAGGTCTTGCCTTCAGCATTCGGGTGGACGGCGTGTTCACAGACGAGTTCAGGAAGCGCATTCCCGTCCCAGCCTCCAATCTCGCCTCAATGCCGGCTCTGTGGGCCTTCACCTCGGTCTCAAAGGGAGGAGAGTTGTCCAAGGACTCTGCGCTCAAAGCGCCTTTTGCATGAAGTACCGGGTAAAGCCGGTTGGGTAGGAGTCGAGTTTGCCATAGACTGTATAGCCTAGCCGCTCATAGAAACCTTTCGCCTGGAATCCGAATGTGTCGAGCCAAGCGCTGTGGCAGCCACGCCGTCGAGCCTCGTCTTCGGCGCGCTGCATCACCTCAGTGCCAAGACCGAGACCTCGCAGGTTAGCCGGGAGGAAAAACAACTCAGCTGACAGCCAACCGAAAGCCGTCCATCCCCAGAGCCCCCCGAGAATGCGCATTCCTTCGTCTTGGACGAGTACTGCCATCGGCCGTGCCCCGCTCGGACCAGCTTGGGCCTCATTGTAGGCTACCAAGCCCGCAAGGATCAGCCCGCGCGCGTTGGGATCAGGATGGTCAGTGACAATGATGTCCATGCTCGCCGCCTCACCCAGCTTTTATCCGCGTCGGAACTCTACTAATGATCAAGAGGCACACTGAACGGGTTCACGCTAAACGAACAGCCGCGCAATGCGAGTTGGCGCTTTGAACACTAGTCGGTTTATGGGACTGGGCACCCAGAAGTGAGTGCGCCAGCTCTGAAGCGGAACCCCTTACTTCGGCCATCGGTAGATGCACCAGAATGGGCGGATGTTCAAGCTATGGCATAATTGTCGTGGCATACCCGGGCGGTCAATGAACCAATCCTCAGTCAACGGTGCTGGAGCTGTAGGACCACGTGCCAACTCACCACTTCCTCCGATTTAACGAGGCGCTTCTGGGGTTGCCTCTGACGATTTGAAACCAGGCGACGCGTGGTGCCACTTTCGTAGGGCGCGGCAGCAGTGGAAACTCTTAAGACTATAGCAGCTCCTCGGGACTGCTGGAGCTCAGCACCCGTGCGCATCTCCAGTGGACAGCAGCCCAATAATGATCCATTCGCTGGTTATGTACAAGATCTTGTGCCATGTTCCGCAGGAAACTCCTAGTTCTCTGGCCCCGCTCTATGTGCTTGGTCTAATTCAATCGAATGCCTACGCTGAGCAATCGGCCAGTGTCTGCATTGAGGTGAGGCAATGAGAAATCTGATTACTGACGTGCCAGGTGTATTGGTAGGCAATGCAGCCGATGTCGGGGTCGGCTCCGGAGCTACCACTGTAATCTTTGAGGAGCCGGTCGTCGCATCTAGTTTGGTGATTGGTCGGGCTTCAGCAGGTTATGATCTTGGTAGTCAGGACCTTGAGGCAACACAGGATTACGTTGACGCGGTCGTACTCTCCGGCGGTGCTGTATATGGACGAGATGCGGCAGCAGGCGTTCGGGCTTGGCTGCGTGAGCAGGGGCGAGGAACCGCCATCCGGAGTGTCCGTGTGCCAATAGTGTGGGGCGCCAGCTGTTCTGATCTACATAATGGCGGCAATAAGCACTGGGACCGGTACTCGCCCTATCGGGAACTTGGCTACACGGCCGCAGGTACGGCTGGAGCCCACTTTGCGCTCGGAACAACGGGCGGCGGTTATGGTGCCACTACCTTCGATCTCAAGGGGGGGCTCGGCTCTGCTAGCGTCGTCACGAGCTCTGGGTTTGTCGTAGCTGCTCTTGTCGTGGTTAATCCTATTGGCTCGGCTGTCGTTGCAGGTGGACCACACTTTTGGGCTGCACCATTTGAAGAGGATAACGAGTTTGGTGGGCTTAGATTCCCACCTCGCATTAACACTAAGCAGTCTCGGCCCCAATGGAAACCCGGACCAGATTTGGGATCAACCCTTGCTGTCGTCGCGACCGATGCAACGCTTGATAAGGAAGGGTGCAGGAAAATGGCTGTCTCGGCCTATGGTGGACTTGCAAAAGCAATGACGCTTGCGCATGCCTTGATGGATGGCGATACGGTATTTGCTGCAGCTACGGCTCGGAAGCCCCTGGTTAATCCAATGACCGACATTATTGAACTTTGTGCCGCCAGTTCGAGCTGCCTTGCGCGCGCTGTCGCACGTGGCGTGTATGAGGCGACGGCGCTGCCGTACCCGAACTCGCCTGTTTCTTGGAGGGATGTATTCGATAAGCGATCGTCGCCTTAACCACCCGAGCTTGCCCAAGCTCTCGCGTCTGTCCGTGCCAGGATTACTCCGAACGCCACATCATTCATTCGGTGCGGATTTGAAGCAGGATGAAGCTGATCCCAATGCCTCGGGCCGCGAGCATTTCCTCGGCCATTCGCAGGCTCAAGGGAAACCGAAAATAGAGCCAGACTGCATAGCTGATCACCTCAGCTGGGAAGCGGTGGCGGGCGTAGGGAGGATCACGGGCCGGTTTCATGCCCTGCCTATGCCGCCTCCCATCACCCTCACGTTAACGTGACAATGCCACGGTGAATGCACTTCATCGGCCCATTTCTGCCCCCACAGCCAGCACCTTTGAAGCGCCTCCTTTGTGGAGCGCTTTTTCTTTGTCCGCAGCCGTGACCGCGCAAAGAAACTCCCTCGCCGGTGGTGACCGACGAGGGAGCTTGCTTCAGTCAGAGGAGAGGATCCATGCAGATCCGCATGCTGCGTAGCACAGTTGAGAGATGGGCTGTGTCACTCATGTTAAACGTGGCGGCAAATAGAGCACGAATTCGCATGCGTGCGAGATTGTTGTTGCTGGGCGATATTGGGCTCATAATTGAAGTGATGAGAGCCAGCCACCGATAGGAGGCGAGCCATGGACAATCGCGAGGAGAAGATCCGGGCGAGAGCCTATGAGATCTGGGAGCGCCAGGGGTTCACGGGTGATCCGGAGGACCACTGGCTTGAGGCAGAGCGCGAGATAATGGCTGAGGAGGACACGACAGGCACCTCGCAGGATCGTTCCGAAGCGACAGTCGAGGAGGCGTCCCCGGTCGAGGCTGTTGAAGCTCGCGAAGCAGCCCGCGATAGTAAGCAGACATCGGAAGGCTGAACGCAGCCTCCCTGTGCCTTAGGGCGCAAGCCCACTCCATTCGGAACCCGCAGACGTCCTTTGCCGATAGACCCGCTTTGCAGGCCGGAACACCTTGCAGTAGGAGACGTTCCGCCAAGGGGCTGGCTTCATCATTGGGCGAAATGGCTGTTCCCATACCCTCAATGGAGACACTGGCATGAGCAAACTGACAGCACTGATCAGCTTCATCTTCTTGGCTGTATCGTCTGCCTGGGCACAGACACCCGCCCCTGCCCCTGGAGCTGCTCCCAGCTCTCCCCCCGCCGGGGATGCCGGAGCAACTGGCGGCGGTTTAGCGGATTACTGGTGGGTTATCCTGGTAGTAGTTCTTGCTGCTGCCACTATCTGGTACTTCACTCGTGGTCGCAATCGGGTGTAGGCAAGCTGATCCCAAGCGCTGCAATTGTGGAATGGCCCTCTGAGCTTGAGCGTTAGCCAACAGACGTGCTGATCCCCGTGGCCGTCTCTCTGGTGAAAAGAGCCCGGCCTTTGTGCTGGGTTCTTTTTGGCATGGGTTTCTACGCTTTACTTCCACGGTAAACGACGGCCTTGTCGTCCAGACGCCAAGGCCCTGACGGCTCTTGCCCAGGCACAACTGAAACGTCCGCCTACGCGCGTCCAGCCCTGACCGTTGTAGCGGGCTGGCGCTTTCTGATCAGCCGGAGATGTCAGGGACTTGCCGTTCATCACCCTGGTTATTGGGTGGCTCAGGCGGGATCACCGCATCGAGCGGATTAGGCCGGCCGGCAGTCACTGGGTTCTCGCCAACCACCTCCTGGTAGTCGCGCGTTGAACCGCCGCTGCCATAGCCTGCGGAGTCGCCAAAGTCGCGCCCGGACGGGTCTGACGTCGGTCCAAGGTTCGGGACATCACCCTCCGTTTCTGCAGGCTCTTTTTGTTCCGCGGGAGATGTGGGGTTGGGGTTCGGATCATCTGGATCTGGCATGGGAAGTCTCCGTGGGTTTGGATGGTCAGGCCGCCAGAATGTTTGCTAACCGTGACCACGGTTCTGCTTGCGGTTATCCACTCCCTCGTTCGCTTGGCCTTGGCCCTGCGTCTTGGGAACGCCACCGCCCCCATCGCCATGATGAGGATGGTGGCCAGCATCCTTGCTGTGGCCTTTCGGAACAGCTTCGTCACTTCGGTCGGGCACGTGCCCCTTCTGCTTCTCGCTGCGGTTGTTGTGGTTTCGAGTCGTCACGGTTCACCTATATGTTCGATGCTGTGCCAACGGGCTTGTCAGCTTGGCCGCGCCATTGGCCCGAGGGGTCGGGCCGATCTCGGAGGCTTCATTCCGCACGTTAGCTCTTTTTCTGCTGCTGGCGCTTCTGGGCGCCGTTGCCTTCCTTGCCTTGGGTCTTTTGGGTTCCACGGGCATTTGAGCCTCCGTGGCCTTCCTGGGGGACTTCTTCAGGGTTCGTCCGTGCACCTGGGATGGTCTTCTGATCAGTCATCGAGTGTTTCCTTGTTGTATGATGCTAGAAATCAAGCCACCGGCAGTTGGCTCATGATCCGCTTTGCTTTCTTCGAGGACCGCCTCATGCAAGCTTCCTTGGCCATGATAACTCATTTGGTCTGCCGTGATCCTCAAACGTTGAATTCGTCCTAACTCCGACCGCCGGACACCTCACTCGGTGCACGGCCGTCCGTCCCGGTCCCAGGATCAAGCGGCTTTGCTTCCGTGTTTCCCTCTCCGGTTGCTTTGTCCTGCCGACGCTTGCTGTCCGCGCTTTTGTCCTGGGTCTTGTTGACCCCACCCTGATTGGCGCCTGCGTTCTGTGCCATCTGGCTTCTCCAAGGGGGCGGTGACTGGACTGAGCCAACTTGGACACAATGGCGATGTTCCCCTTTTTTCAGTCCGTCCTGGGAGACCTCCGGCCGCATGAGTGGTGTCAGACCTGGGGCAAGCCAATGCCCGGCAACAGGGAACAGGCGTACATTCATAAGATTGAGTGCTTGATGCCGAGTATCATCGCGAGGGAGCCATCAGTATGACCGACAGCAAAGACAAGAAAACCACGATCATCCTGGAACCTGGACAGGTCGCTGTCGTCCTGGGCCTGGAAAATGGCCAGATCAGCCGCCAGCTGTTTGCCACTCCGGAGATCGACGCGATGCTGGACGATGAGCAATCCGACATTCCATTCCACTATTTCCTAGCATCGGCTTTCCTGGTGCGCCTGGATCAGGATGAGAACTTCGCCTCCGATCTGGCCGAGTGGTACGATGAGAAACTCCGGTCGGAAGCAGCCGAGGCAGATAATGGACAATAAGGCTGTGCCTATAGCTTTGTTGGTCTATAGCGCAGCAGGTCCTGACAAAAGGCCGCTCCCGTGTGGAGCGGCCTCTGTCGTGTGGAGGTAACCAGGGCCGGATCAAACCGTCTTCAGGTTGCCCGCCGACTCCTTGCCGGTGCGGCGGTCGGACTCCACCTCATAGGAGACCTTCTGGCCTTCCGCCAGACCGCGCAGGCCGGCACGCTCCAGCGCGGTGGCATGGACGAAAACGTCCTTGCCGCCGCTATCCGGCTGAATGAAGCCGTAGCCCTTTGTTTCATTGTACCACTTCACAGTCCCAGTCGGCATCGTCGATCCTCTTCGTCCCGTCAGGTGCGCTTGCGCCCCATCATGGTGCCGCGTCCGGCACAGAGGTCAAGGGCCTGGCTGATTGTCAAGCTTTGGAATGGATCAAGCTCCTTTCATCCACCAGCAGGGTGCTCTAGCTTCAGGAAAGAGGTGTTCTGGAGCCGATCAGAGCACCAGCAAGGGACCACCTGCCCGATGACCATGCTCCGCCAGTTTCTCATTGCTCCCTCCTTGGCTCGCCTCATCCAGCGGGAAAGGGGAGGCGAGCGCGT
>JAESGY010000575.1_pt1 | contig 12208 bp, 15 predicted proteins | sample 9269841 | NCBI WGS metagenome assembly JAESGY01 (sample SAMN17022865, study PRJNA683097) | algae metagenome | isolation source: Spirirestis rafaelensis WJT71-NPBG6 and co-occurring heterotrophs from... | place: USA: Pinto Wells, Joshua Tree National Park, Colorado Desert, CA | collected 2006-08-15
GGCGCTTACGACGACGGTTGCCGGAATATCACCATTGTAGAGCAGGACCGTTGGGGTGGCTCTGTAACGCGCCGGGTTCGTCGCTGCGATTGATCTACTTTGAACCCTCGCGTGTGAGCCAGTCGGGTTCGTTCCACGCGAGGGTTCGCTGTCTCAGAGACAGCAGCAGAACTTGCGGCTGCGCCTGAAGCACGAGAATTTCTATAGCCGAGGTTTGCCTTAGGTTAACCCTCTGAGCCTAACGCTGGTGACTCCGAAGTGCAGGAGTCTCATATGCGTACTCTCCAACTTTCGCTCGCTGTATGCCTTTTAGTCGCGGTGCTTGTCCCGCTTCTCACGTTGTCGGTGTATGCTGCTACGATCTTGGCTTCGGCCCTGATCACACCGTGAGCTGTGGCCTGTTGGGCGTAAAACCACCCGTACAAACGCACAAAGCAGGACAGTCTTTCGGTAGCGGTGTTCTGGCATCTGATAGGCCATAGCGAAGCCCTGCTATCGTTCTGCTGCGAGCCTCCAAGGTCTATCTCTGTCCCGTATGCCTTTGGAACATCGGCTGGCTCGCAAACATCGCCCCATTGGTCCAATGGCGCATCAAAACGAGTCGGAGCGAGTGCATGGTGACACGAACTGCCCGTTTAGAGGGCTTCATAACGGACGAATATCCAAGCTCTGGACTTCAGGTGCAGGCTTTGGCCGAAGATCATGTTGGGACCTATGCTCTTCCATTCCCGTGTGAGTGCATTGGTGGGGAGTGGCGGAACGGGACAACGGGGGAGGCAGTCCAGGCCCGCATCATCGGCTGGCGTGAGTTTCCGACGGGGAGGCAAGGTCGCCCAAGCCCTGCTGAGAAGCCGACGAAAGAGTGAGAAAAGACCCCCCATCCTGCTTTAGCTTCTCCCTAGCCACCGCTGCTGGCACTCTCACCGTTCGCGAGCACGGTTCTTTGGCCTTGGCTTCTGCTCAGGTTGCTGGCTGCTCATTCTCGAATGGGGTGCCTGAGTACGTTTGCGAGCTGCGCTTTTGCTGCCTTGCTTCCCCGTGAGCCCGAGGCGGTGAGCCTTTCCAATCACCGCATTGCGCGTGACACCCCTGCCAAGCTTTTCCGCAATCATGCGGGCGGTCTCTCCCGACAGCCAAAGGCGGGTCAGCAGCTCTGTTCGTGCCTCGTCCCACTGCACCGTCATACCGGCTCCCGATCCTGCCTGCCTCTGGCCATGGTTCGTCGAGTGTTAGCTGGCCGCCTCGGCCTCTCGTTCCGTCCCGAACCAACTCTTGAGCTTGGCAAAGAACGGCGTGCCAGGGATCGACGTGGGGTTGGTCGCTCTGGCCTGAACGGCTTCCATTCTGGTTTTCACCTCGTCTGGTGCAAACAAATCCGCCTGTCGCCCAATCGCTAGCGCCCCTTCAAGCACCTGAAGACCTTCGTTAAATGGAAAACGGATGTAACCTCGGCGCAGATTCTGACGGATATAGGTGGCCCGTTCCCGCTCGATCTCGGGTGTGTCCGCGCAAGCCAGCCGAGCCACGAAGGGGAGAAGTCGTTGCCGGTCTTTGTCGCAAGCCGAGTCGTTCAGCAGCATCGCGAACCCGCAAATCGGGCGCGAGAAGGCACTTGGCATCTCCTCGACCCACCGGATCGGCTTGTACTCGAAGCCAGCCGCAATCAGAGCGGCCTCGTTGATGCAGGTCCCGCCATCCTTGCCTGGGAACGGGTGAGATCCTGCCTTGAGCTTCCAGTTCAGGAGGTGCTCAAAACCTACCATGGTGGCCATCCTTCTGGCGCACCCCCACGACAGGAATGTTGATCTTCCTGAACTCCTCCTGTCAATCGGCGACTATAGCCAAGCTTAGGATCTGATAGGTTGATGCCCAACAAGCACGGTGGGACAGCGAAGCGGGAGCGGTGGAAGCCTCCTCATGCAGCCGATTGAGCGTCCCTCACAGTTCTCTTCCGAGCTTGTTGCCGTGTACGACGACGCAGAATGAGAAGTTTCCAACCGCCTAGAAAAGGGCAGGGGAGTTTTACATTTCGCTCCCAACCCATTGTCCCTCAAACCCGACCAAATCCTATGTTTTACATTTAAGTGACTGAGTTTGCTGAATAAACATGGGACTCTTAATCAGCGGGTCCAAGGTTCGAATCCTTGCACACCCACCAATGTATTCAATGACTTATCAGATATCTGGATTCAGCTCATTCGGGCCTAGCAACCCTATAGCTACCACCAGCTCACGGATGCTGATCGCGCTCAGTGGTGTTCCTCATCCCGCTGAAAGGCAAGCAAGAGGTGAGTGCCCGCTGTCGCAGCGGCACGCAAGCTGGATAGCAAGCCCTACCTGTCTCAAGGCCAAGGATGAGACCCAGGGGAAGCAGATGAGGACGATCTCCCCCAGCTTGAAGGCTCGCCTTCATTCTAGAGCAGCGTGCTCTGGCTCACAGAGTGACAGGCCGTTCTGTGCGAGGTTGGGTTAAGGACAGGAGAGTTCCATGACCCTGACCATCCTTAATCCAAAGTCAGGCGAGACAGTGACGATCTACGTCGAGAACGTTCCAGCTGTTCGTCAGCCACTGACTGCCAAGGTTGTCACCCATCCGCGATTCCGAAAGCCTCATTGATTGCACAAAGATCGAATGATCCCGTGTGCCAAGTCGTACTGGGTAAGTGAAGAGCAGCCAGGATAATTTACCGGAGTTGTGCAGCCGCCGTCCGTCGGTGCCAAGTCCGTGATCGTTATCGTTTGTGGCTCAAGAACCACTCGAACAGTGCCGGATTGTTGTACGACTCTGTCCACGAGTCGTGCCCCGCGTCGGGATAGATGGTCAATCTCGCCTCGTTCCCCACCTGCTTCAGGGCATCCACCATCTCCTGACTGGCCTGAAGGGGAACAATGTCATCCCTGGCTCCGTGGAAGACCCAGGTCGGGATGCTCCCGATCCGCCGGGCCATGGCTGGGTCGCCCCAGCCACAGATGGGCGCGAGGGCTGCAAAACGCTCCGGATACGCTGAAGCCAACCTCCATGTCCCAGCACCACCCATGCTGACGCCCGTGAGATAGACCCGATCTTCATCGACAGCATACTGGCCTACGATTTGACCAAGGAGGGCATCAAGAGCCTCTGGGTCCCACGTGGAGCGTTCCGGCACCTGTGGAGATACGATGATGAAGGGCATCTCCTTGCCCTCGGCCACGAGTTTGGGCGGGCCGAGGGCTTTGACCTTGTTGAGGTCGCTCCCGCGCTCTCCGGCCCCGTGCAGGAAGAGGATCAATGGCCATCGCTTGCTTTTGTCCTCGCCATACTCTTTCGGAAGGTAGAGCAGGTAGTTGAGAGTCACCATCCGGCGGACCTCCGTCGTGAATGAGCGAGCCTCTTGCCGATCAGAAGTCTCAGCATAGGCCTTGCGATCTGGCAGTCCGATGCCTGCGAGCATCAAGCCCAATGCCACCGCCAAGTTCAACGCTATTTGCGACACTGGCTTTGAACGCCCCATCCCAATCTACCTGGTCACGTCACCTACGGCTGCGGAGTTGCAGGCGGGGCGGGGGCAGGACTCGGCGGAGCACCTGCTCCAGATGTGCTCTCGGGAGTGGGTGGAGTGGCGAGCTGCTGGCGTGCTGCGGCAAGCCGACCCTGAGCATCCGCGAGTTCCTGACGGGTGGTCTGTAGCCGCCCTTCCAGCTCTGCAACCTCTCTGTTGCGGGCGGACAGGTCGTCGGTAGCCCTGGCAAGCTGTGCCTGCAGCTCATTCCGCTGCTGTGCCGCCTGGCTTTGGATTTCAGCCTGTTCTCTGGCGAGCCGATCCCGCTCGGCTCGCGCACTGGTTAGCTCTGTCTCGGTAGAGGTTTGCGCGTCTCGGGCCTGCTGCAGACGGCGCTCCGCCTCCGGCAGTTGGTTCTGGAGCTCTGACAGGCGCTGAGCTTGCGCTGCGGCATTGCGAGTGACCTCATCGGACCGTTGCGCGGCTGCCTGCACCGCCTGTTGCGCGGCTGTGAGCTGAGCTTGCGCATGCTCGCGAGATTGGGTGACCTGTGCCAGCTGCTCCTGAGAGCGCGCGACCTGTGCCTGCAACTCACCCTGGCGTCGTTCGAGGTGCCCCTGTTCTGCCGCAAGCTGATCCCGGTTGGCGGTCAATGACGCGAGACCGTCCCGGAGCTGCCTCTGCTCTTGCATCAGACGCTCCCGCTCCGATTGTAGACGAGCAAGCTCTGCCTGTGTGGACGCTTGCACCTCACGTGTTTGCTGGAGGCGTCGTTCGGCCTCGGCCAGCTCTGATGTCCTTGACGACAGCTCCTGAGAGGCTCGGTTGACAGCCTCGCGGACGGTTGTCGCCTCCCGTCGTGCTTCCTCCAGCTGGCGACCCAGATCCGTTAGCTCCTGCCTGCGCGCCAGGACGGCCTGCTCGCCCCTCGTAATCTCCTCCCTGGCTGCGGCGGAGCGTTGCTCGACCTGCTGCAGCTGGTTCTGGAGGTCCGGCAGGCGTTGCGACAGCGCCGCCACATTGCGGTTCAGCTCGGAGGCCCGTTGTTGGTTGGCCTGCAGCTCCTGCTGGGCCGCGGCGGCTTGGTTCTGGACCTCGGTTCGGGCCTGGGTGAGTTGCGCCAGCTGCTGCTGCTGCGCCTGGAGGTCCTGCAGGACAGTCGTGTACTGCGCCTGAGCCTGCTCCCGAGCTTGGGTCACCTGCGCCAGCTGCTGCTGGGTCGCCTGAACCGACTGCTGCAGGGATCCGAGCTGAGCTTGGAGCTGCTCGCGGGACTGAGCGGCCTGGGTGAGCTGCTGCTGCGAAGCTTGGATCGTTTGCTGCAGGGTTGCCAGCTGCGCCTGGGCTTGCTCCCGCGCCTGTGTGACCTGGGTCAGCTGCTGCTGAGAGCCTGCGACCCGATCCTGCAGGTTCGCCAGCGTTCTTCCTGTGCGCTGCTGCTCGTCGAGCTGCCGTTGCAAATCAACCTGGGCCTGATGCAGGCGGGTTGTCTCAGCGCGGGCTTCCTGCATCTGATCCGAGGAGGAGAGCCCGATGCCGATTGCCAGAAGCCAGCCCAGCACCGCCACGGCAGCCAACACCAGAGACGCGGGCCGCTTCAACTCGGCGCGGTAGTCGAATGCCATGGCGATCCTCCGGCGGATGGGCGACTCAGTCGAACGCAAGACTTACACGAGCGGTGCTGCTCTCGCAGTAGCAAAGGCACTTCTCGTTCGACGGGGCTGAAGGTGGCCTCAAACCAGACGACCACGCGGAACGCTCGCCTGCCTCAGCCATTACCCGTGTCCCTGTCCCGAACCCACCAGGAGACGAACCCATGGCCGAGAAAGATCTGAAAGCCCTGTTTTTGCACCAGCTCAAGGACACCTACTTTGCCGAGAATGCCATTCTCAAAGCTCTGCCGCAGATGGCGGAGGCTGCAGAGTCGGAGGAGCTCAGGGGTGCGTTTGCCGTGCACCTGAAAGAAACAGAAGGGCAGGTGAGGCGTTTGGAGCAGATCTTCGAAATGGTGGGTGAGAAGCCGGAGGGCATCCCTTGCAAGGCTATTCAGGGCATCATCGAGGAGGGGCAGGAGATCCTGCAGGAGTTCGAGGATGGTGAGGCTCTGGATGCGGGTCTGATTGCAGCCGCCCAAGCGGTGGAGCACTACGAGATTGCCCGCTACGGCACCCTGCTGGCCTGGGCCAAGCAGCTTGGCCTGTCGGAGGCGGAGGGTCTGATTGAGGAGACCCTGGTCGAGGAGGAGAACACGGACCAGCTTCTCTCGGAACTGGCTGAGGATGCCATCAACCCTGCCGCTGCAGAGTAAGGGCTTTGTTCAGCAGGGCCGCCCCAAAAGGGCGGCCCTTACCTCATGGGACATCAGGCTGCTTTGCGCGTGCGACGGGCTTTGGCCGGAGCAGTCACTTCGTCAGAGGTCGCAGCCGCCTTCGCTGCAGCCCGTGCCGGCTTGGCTGGAGCAGCGGGTTCAGCAACAGCTTCGACCTGGGCTGCCCCCTTCCTGCGTTGCTGCCCGAGGCCCATCGTCTTGGCAAGCTCCGAGCGCGCCTTGGCATAGTTCGGTGCCACCATCGGGTAGTCGTGCGGGAGGTTCCACTTGGCCCGGTACTCCTCGGGGGTCAGGTTGTAAGTCGTGCGCAGATGGCGCTTCAGCGACTTGAACTTCTTTCCATCCTCAAGGCAGATGATCGTGTCCGGTGTCACTGACTTTTTCACCGACACGGCAGGCACCAACTCTGTCCGAGGCTCCTCCTGCTGCCCAGGGCCCGTCTGGCTCAGTGCTGCATGCACTGAGCTAAGCAACGCAGGCAATTCTGCCGCTTGAACCGAATTGTTGCTGACATAAGCCGAAACGATATCGGCGGCGAGTTCAATGAAGTTTGGAGAGGTAACGCTCTCGCTCATAAGCGATTGTCCTTTGCTGCGTGAAGGTTAAAGGGAAGAGGCGACAGAACCAATTCTGTTCTAGCAAATCGGCAGGATCGGTCTGCATAGCACAATACAAACGTGCGATCTTCGCCGCACTTATAGCGGCTTATCTGGTTTACAAGACCATTCGCCCTAACATTGCAGATGATCTTGTCGTTCTCGCAATGAATTTGACTGTCCGTGTCTACGAAGCGCGACAGGAAACCATCGGTAGCCGATTGCACTCAACCTTTCTTTCAGCTTACCGCATAGCTTGCGCCCGCCATTACGACGATGATGCGCAACATGTAACGGGATGATTTCCGAGTAGGATTAAGCCCTCGCAAGAAAGTTGTCTTGCAAGGCTCGGAATTGAACGCCGGTTCCCTCCGAAGTAGTCCCCACGACCAGATTACAACTTGGCTGGGATGAGGGACAATCCGGTGATGCCCCAGTACAGCTTCTTCATCTGGAATAAGCGCAGCCGCGTCAGGTATCCTCGGGCCTTGGACCTGCCTGATGTTGAAGCCGCCCATGAGGTGGCATCAAGAATAGCACGGATCTTTGTTGAAGTTGTTCCCTACTGGGGTGAACTGTCGTCCGAGCAGAGGAGTGGCTTTGTGGTGGAGATCGTTGACGAGGATGGTGAGACGGTACTCACGGTCCCATTCAGAGAGGCCGAAGAACTCATATCATGATGGGACCCAACGGAAATCAGCCATAGGCAGGTCGGAATGGTGCACAATGTCGAGGCACAGACAGAAGGGACCGCGACCGGCGCTGCGTTTTGTGGTGCCGTTCTGGGCGCAGTGGCTGTGATTGCGCACGAGGTTTATGACGTCCTGTTCAGCGACTACCCGATTGCAGATCCATTCCTTCATGTGATGACCGAAATGGCTGTATTAGTGCCTGGCGGTGCGATGGTGTTCGTGGCCGTGGCCAATATCCGCAACTGGTTTCTACCCATTAGGTCAGAGCAGGTTGCTGGCAGCCAATTTAGTAAAAAGCCGACACATAGAAGACGAGTTGCAGACAGCGATGCAGTTCGATTCAGACATTGGACAGGCCCTGAACCCTGGGTCATGCTGTGACGATGCGAACCGTGACCCTGATTGCCATCCTCCTCGGCATTGTCCCTGCCACCGCACAGGAAGCCCCCACCGTATGGCGGGATCCGGATGGAGGATGCCTCTACTTCAAGCTCGGCGATACGCTCAGCCTACGTTATCAGCGGGATGGCCTGCCGGACTGTCCCGACGTAAGACGTGAGACTGGCTCCTCGTCCATGACTTCTCCCGATCCAGAGACAACGGTCACCCGCGACGACGTTCGCGAGGTCACACGGGCGATTGAAGGGCTGAACCGCAGGATGGACGATGTGAAAAGAGAGTTCGAGCGCAGAGGGCGCTACTAGCCTCACGTAGAACTAGTGGGGCTCCAGGAGGTCTCAAAAATGAGACAGAGGCACGCAACAGCTTCATGCGCTGCCTACGCCATCAAAGACAGCACGGTAGATACAATGTTGATTGCCAGCACGGCTCCGATCAGGCCCCGAAAAACAAACCAGTGAGGTTTATGCGGGCTGCGGTCATCCTCAAGGTGGGCCGGGCCCTGGGTGCGAAGCTGAAGATCGTGAGCGGTCACTGTGGGCCTCCTCTGGAGGAAGGGCGAGGTAGCAACGCACTGTGGACGTTGAACCGCAGGCACTTCGGGCGAAGTGCGCTTCCGCACCACGACTACAGCCACGCTTGAGAATGTGGGCCTGAATGAAAGTATTAGGGTAGGGGGCTCCGATGATCGTGTTGCTGGAACTCACTTTGAGAGCGTAGCCTGGAGAGTATGCTCCTGACCGTTCTTGATCCTCTCACCAGGCACTTGGTCAAGATCCAAACCCCGGTCACGTCATACCGGCAGGGCACCTCGGGGCTGCCACCTACCGCTCCCGAGGTGTTCCACCCTTGTGCCTCACCTCGTGACCTCCTCCAGCCTCTGGACGAACTCCGGGTAGAACGGCACTATCTGAGGATGACAGCTGACGCTCCGAGAATTCAAAGGCGGCTCGCGGCTATCCTGGCTGCCGATGTGGCGGGCTTCTCGGCTCTCATGGGCCGAGACGAGGAGGGCACTCTTGCGCAGATCAAGGCGCTCCAGCAGGACGTGATCAACCCAGCCGTCCAGCAGCATCAGGGCCGTGTGGTAAAGACCACCGGAGATGGGTTTCTGATCGAGTTCGCCAGTCCAGTGGAAGCCATCCGGTGTGCCCTGGTCGTCCAGAGGGCTCTTGCGTCCGGTCCCCTCCAGCTCAGGATTGGGATCAACCTGGGGGATGTGATCATTGAGCCAGACGGCGACATCTACGGCGAGGGCGTGAACATAGCCGCTCGCCTGGAGGCCCTCTGCGACCCGGGTGGGGTGCTGATCTCGGGCAAGGTCTATGACGAGGCTGAAGGAAAGGTTGAGGCCACCTTCGAGGGTCGAGGCGAGCAGCAGGTCAAAAACATTGCTAAGCCGGTGCGGGTGTACGCACTTGGCCTATCGAGCCCTGTGGCCACTTCGGTCTTCTCCAAGGCGCTCCCGCTGCCAGACAGGCCGTCCATAGCGGTCTTGCCATTCACCAATATGAGCGGCGATCCAGAGCAGGAGTACTTCGCGGACGGGATAGTTGAGGACATTATTACGGCACTGTCGCACTTCTCTCGCCTGTTCGTCATCGCCCGCAACTCGTCCTTCACCTACAAGGGACGCGCTGTGGACGTCCGACAGGTAGGGCAGGAGCTGGGTGTCCGCTATGTTCTCGAAGGCAGTGTGCGGCGCTCAGGCGAGCGGCTCCGGTTGACAGGACAGCTCATCGACACCGGCAGTGGGGCGCACCTCTGGGCTGAGCGGTTTGACGGCTCCATGCAGGACATCTTCGCCCTTCAGGACGAGATGACCAGCAGGGTGGTTGGGGCTATCGCGCCTCGGCTCCAGATGGCGGAGATCGAGAGGGCCAAGAGGAACCGGCCCGACAGCCTTGACGCTTACGACCTCTACCTTCGTGCTCTCGCGGCAGTACGGGAGATGACGCTCAAGGACAGCCAAGAGGCGCTTGCATATGTTGACCGCGCCTTGAAGATCGACCCTGAGTACGCTGTTGCAGCAGGACTTGGGGCTTGGGCCTCAACACTGCGTGTGGCGCAGAACTGGCCAGTCGATCGTGAGGTTGAGAAGCAGCGTGGCTTTGCACTGGGCCGCCTTGCCGTGCTCAGGGGCCAAGAAGATGCGGACGCGCTGGGAGCAGGTGGTTACGCAATTGCGTTCCTGGGCGGGCAACTCCAGGAGGGGATGAGAGCCATTGAGCGGGCCATCACGCTCAACCCGAATAACGCTATGGCGCTCCAGCACGCCGGGTGGGTGCGCAACTACGCCGGTCAAGCTCGACAGGCCATCGAGGCACTTGAACGCGCAGTGCGCTTGAGCCCCCGCGACCCCATGCTCTACCGGGCCCATGCCGCGCGAGCCGTCGCTCACTTGCTGCTCGGCGAGCTTGAGGAGACAATCTCCTGGGGCTTAAGGGCCATTGAGGAGAACCCGAACTACAATGTGACCTATCGTGCGGTGGCTGCGGCCTACGCCTATACTGGGCGATCCAATGAGGCCCGGAATATGATCGAGCGCCTCTCTGCCCTCGTCCCTGGGATCACGATCCGCGGCCTCCCCGAGCATGTCGTGTTCAGTCAGTCAGGACGACTGGATTACTTTATTGACGGCCTACGCCTTGCGGGTCTGCCCGAATGACCACCCGCCGCCTCGCCGCCATTCTCGCTGCCGATGTGGTGGGCTACTCGGCTCTAATGGAGCAGGACGAGGAAGCCACCCTCACTCGTATCAAGAGCCTCCGCCGGGAGGTGATCGACCCCAACGTCAAGGAGCATCACGGGCGGGTGTTCAAGGTGACCGGCGACGGTGTCCTGGTCGAGTTCGCCAGCCCCGTGGAGGCCATCCGGTGCGCCGTAGATGTCCAGGGAGCACTTGCAGCCGTTGGCGCTGAGGAACCCTCCAGTGCCCTCCAGGTCCGCATCGGGATCAATCTCGGCGACATTATCATCGAACCAGACGGCGATGTGTATGGGGACGGCGTGAACGTCGCGGCCCGCCTCGAGCAGATCGCCGAGCCAGGAGGGGTCTGCATCTCCAGCAAAGTCTACGAGGAGGTTCGAGACAAGCTGCCGTACTCCTTTGAAGATCGTGGCGAGCAGCAGATCAAGAATATCGCGCGGGCCGTCAGGATCTACAGTTTATCTGACAGCTCCGGCAAAGCCAAAGCTGCTGCACCAGCCAAGTCTGTCCTCTCCTTGCCTGACAAGCCATCCATCGCGGTCCTACCATTCGTCAACATGAGCCCAAGCCCTGATGCCGAGTTCTTCGCCGATGGCATTACAGAAGATATCATCACCGCGCTTGCTCGACTGAAATGGTTGTTTGTGATCGCACGCAACTCCACCTTCACATACAGAGGGAAAGCCGTTGATGTTCGTCAGGTCGCCCGTGACCTTGGGGTTCGGTACGTGGTGGAAGGAAGTGTGAGAGCGTCCGATCAACGCATCCGTATCACGGCTCAGCTAATTGACGCCAAGACGGGCAATCACATCTGGGCCGAGCGGTACGACCGGCACCTCAATGATATCTTCGCCGCTCAGGACGATATCACAGAGAGCGTCGTTGCCACTATCGAGCCGCACCTCTATGCGGAAGAGAGCCTCAGGGTCTCTATGCAGCCTCCCGAGAGCATTGCGGCTTGGGGTCTTGTGATTAGGGCTCTGACCTTGATCAACAAAGCTGATCGCAGTGAGAACCAGCAAGCTCAGCTTTTGCTCAATCGTGCTATCGAGAACGAGCCTTCCTACGCCAGAGCCCATGCGGTTCTCTCATGGGCGAAGTGGTGGGAGGCCACTAACCAGTGGACACCCGATGCAAGCGCCCTTTCCGCCATCTATGAGGACGCCGCAGAAGTCGCAGGCCATGCTCTCGCTCTTGATCCCGACGAGCCGTGGGCTCGAATGACGGTCGGTCTAACACTGAGCCGATTAGGCCATCAGGACCAAGCCTTGGAGCAGATCCGTACCGCGCTCGATGCACATCCAAATTGGGCCTTGGGACGCGCCATGTGTGGACTTGTTCTCGTTCGAGCCGGGCGGTTTGATGATGCGATCTCCGAAACAGGACATGCGCTTCGCATGAGCCCGTTGGATACATTCGCGGGAATCTACATGGTCTTCCATGCACTTGCACTCATGTCTGCACGGAGGTTTTCAGAGGCCCTAATCTACTTCAGGAAAACAGTTCAGTCTCATCCTGACTTTTTGGGTCAATACGGTGCGCTGATCAGTTGTTGCGGTCATCTCGGCTTGATTGAAGAAGCGCAGATGTACTTGCGCCGTCGAAACAAGCTCACAAGCACACCGTATAGCGTCAGCCAGACTCGAAGGGAAATGAGCCGCTTCGCTCATGTAGATGTTTTTGTTGAAGGGCTTAGCAAGGCGGGCGTTCCAGAATGACGGCTGCCACATGATCAGGAAGATGGGCACAAGCGTTTTCTATCCCAGCCAGGTACGGCAATTCTTATTGTGCTATGATCGGGAGCCACTCAGCGCCGAAAGGAGGGCTTCTCATGTCGGTGACCTGACCGGGATTTTGAACCAGGCGCATTGAGAGCCTACTGCATGATGGGAGATGTGGGTAGTTGCTGTGCGATGGCCTCCCGTGTCACGGGTGCAGGCGGCCGATAGCCCAGAGATAAGTGGGGCCGCACGCGGTTGTAGTGGTCCCGCCAGGCGCCGATG
>JAESGY010000576.1_pt1 | contig 12168 bp, 13 predicted proteins | sample 9269841 | NCBI WGS metagenome assembly JAESGY01 (sample SAMN17022865, study PRJNA683097) | algae metagenome | isolation source: Spirirestis rafaelensis WJT71-NPBG6 and co-occurring heterotrophs from... | place: USA: Pinto Wells, Joshua Tree National Park, Colorado Desert, CA | collected 2006-08-15
GTCCTGGCACATCTCGAGGTGTGCCGCTCAGGGCGCGCGGGCACCCCTGCGAAGGGCGCCCACACTCGCCCCTCAGCACCGGCGGGTCCATCGGCTGACACCTCCACTCCGACGGGCTGCTAGGGCTTGATGAGGGTGCCGGCCCCGCCATCGGTGAACAGCTCCCGCAGCACCGCATGCGGCACGCGGCCGTCCAGGATGACGGCGCCCTTCACGCCCTTCTCGATGGCGTAGATGCAGGTCTCGACCTTCGGGATCATGCCGCCGGAGATCCAGCCGGCCTCGATCCCGGCGCGCACCTCGGCGACCGTCATCTCGGGGATCAGCCTGCCCTCCGGGCCGAGCACGCCGCGCACATCGGTCAGCATCAGCAGCCGCTCGGCGCCGAGCGCGCCGGCGATCGCGCCCGCCACGGTGTCGGCATTGATGTTGTAGGTCTGGCCATCCGCGCCGATGCCGACCGGGGCCACCACCGGCACGATATCGGCGCCGATCAGCAGCTTCAGCACCTTGGTATCGACCGACTCGGGCTCCCCGACATAGCCGAGGTCGAGCACCTGCTCGAGGTTGGAGCCGGGGTCGCGCACCTTGCGGGTCAGCTTCCGCGCCCGCACCAGGCCGCCATCCTTGCCGGAGATGCCGACGGCCAGCGCGCCCGCCCGGGTGATGGCCTCGGCCACCTGCTTGTTGACCGGACCGGCGAGCACCATCTCGACCACATCCAGCATCGCCTCATCGGTCACCCGCAGGCCCTGGACGAAGGTGGACTGCACGTTCAGCCGCTTCAGCATGGCGTTGATCTGCGGCCCGCCGCCATGCACCACCACGGGGTTCACGCCCACCTGCTCCAGCAGCGCGATGTCGCGGCCGAAACGCAGCGCCGTCTCCTCCTCGCCCATGGCATGGCCGCCATACTTCACCACGACGATCTGGTCGTCGTAGCGCTTCAGGAAGGGCAGCGCCCCGGCGAGGATCTTCATCGGATCGGGCGTGTCGTCGGTCATCGGCCGGTATTCCCGCGGTCTGGCGTCGCGCGCTCCTAGAGCGGATGGCGTCCGGAACTGAACGCCATCCGCCGTAGGTCATTGTTTGTCGAGCGGATTCACGCTCACGGGCGTTCACACCCGTCCGCGACCTGCTCTAGAGCAGATCGCCACGGGGCGGAAGCGGCCGGCACCGGATCGAGCGGGAACGCCCTGCGCTCCCGGCCTTTATGCGACCGCCGGCGCGGCCAGGCCGCACCGGCCTCCAGCAGGGAAGGCAGGCGGATGTCGGGAACGAAGGAGGCGCAGGAGCAGGGGCTGCAGCGCCGCTACAATGTGCGGCAGGTGACGAACATCCAGGCCTCCTGGGTCGAGCAGGAGCGGGGCCGGCCGGGCAGGTTCACCCTGCAACTCATCCTCGACAACGGCGTGGAGGAATACATCCTCGACCTGGCCGCGGAGGACATGGATGTCATACTGAAGACCTTCGGCCGGAGCGGGCACACCACCTTCGACCTCGACCGCAAGGTGCTGATGTTCAGCAACCTGAAGACGGCCTGATCTCCGGGCGCCCGCCCGCCGGGCGGGCCGCTCAGCCCGGCGTGGCCAGCGCCACGATCTCCGCCCGGAGCTCGGGGATGCCGAGCCCGGTCTCGCTGCTGGTCACGATCACCAGCGGGTGGCCGGCGGTGTGACTGCGGGCCAGTTGCTCCGCCTCTTCCCGCCGCTTCTGCAGCCACCAGGGCTTGGCGTCATCCGCCTTGGTCAGCACGATCTGGAAGGCGACCGCGGCCTCGTTCAGCAGCGTCATCGCCGCCCGGTCGGCCGGCTTGGTCTCGATCCGCGCATCGAGCAGCAGGAAGACGCGCCGGAGGGTGGGGCGGCCACGCAGGAAGTCGAGCATCAGCCCCTGCCAGTCCGCCTTCACGCTCTTGGAAGCCTGGGCGTAGCCGTAGCCCGGCATGTCCACCAGCGTCAGCCGGTCGCCGAGGTTGAAGAAGTTGAGCTGCTTGGTCCGGCCCGGCGTGTTGGAGACGCGGGCCAGCGCCTTCTGGCCGGTCAGCGCATTGACCAGCGAGGACTTGCCCACGTTGGAGCGGCCGCAGAAGGCGATCTCCGGCCCCGCCACCGGCGGGAGCTGGTCGATCCGCTGCGCCGCGAAGAAGAAGGTGCAGGGCCGGGCGAACAGCAGCCGCCCGGCCTCCATCAGCGCCGCCCGCTCCTCCGGCGTCCGGGCCTCGGAGAGACCGCCGGCCGGAAGCGGCGCCCCGGGCTGGCCCAAGGGGGCGCTCACCCCTTCTTCGGCTTGGCCGCGGCCGGCATCGCGGCCGGCATGGCGACGGCGCCGCCCTTGGCGTTCCGCTGCTTCTCCAGGCGCATGATGTACCATTGCTGCGCGATGGAGAGCAGGTTGTTCCAGGTCCAGTAGATCACCAGGCCGGCCGGGAAGCTCGCCAGCATGAAGGTGAAGATGATCGGCATCCACTGGAAGATCTTGGCCTGGATCGGGTCCGGCGGCTGCGGGTTCAGCCTCTGCTGCGCCCACATGGTCGCGCCCATGAGCAGCGCCCAGACCGGCATGTGCAGGAAGGTGGAGAGCTGCGTCGGGTCGAAGGGCAGCAGGCCGAACAGGTTGAACAGGTTCGTCGGGTCGGGCGCCGAGAGGTCCTGGATCCAGCCGAAGAAGGGCGCGTGCCGCATCTCGATGGTGACGAACAGCACCTTGTAGAGGGCGAAGAAGACCGGGATCTGGATCAGGATCGGCAGGCAGCCGCTGGCCGGGTTGATCTTCTCCGTCCGGTACAGCGCCATCATCTCGGTCTGCGCCTTGGCCGGGTCGTCCTTGTAGCGCTCCCGGATCTCCTGCATCTTCGGGCCGAGGACCTTCATCCGGCCCATCGACTTGTAGGCCTTGTTGGCCAGCGGGAAGAAGGCGGCCTTCAGGAACACGGTGAAGACCAGGATGGCCACGCCGAAGTTGCCGAACAGCTTGAACAGAAAGTCGAGCGCGTAGAAGAACGGCTTGGTCAGGAAGTAGAACCAGCCGAAATCGATCGCCTTGTCGAAGTCCGGGATGTTCAGCCGGTCGGCATAGGCGTCCAGCAGGTGCACCTCCTTGGCGCCGGCGAACAGCCGGGTGGCGAGGGAGGCGGCGGCACCGGGCGCCACGGATTGCGCGGCGGTCGGCGCGAAATCCACCTGCCAGCGGTCTTCCTGCCCCCTTGGCCCGCCCTCCGGCACGTGCCGGAAGCTGGCGCGGGTGCGGATGGCCGGGTCGATGGTGGTGATGGCCGTCAGCCAGTACTTGTCGGTGAAGCCGGCCCAGCCGGCGGTGGTCTCCTGCTCCAGCGCCACGCCGCTGCGCTTCTGGCCCTCGCTCTTGGCGTCGGAATAGGTGACCTCCCGCAGGCGGCCGTCCAGCACGCCGACGAAGCCCTCATGCAGGATGAAGAAGCCCTGGGTCGGCGGCGTGTTCTCGCGCCGGATGCGCGACCAGGGCAGCACCTGCACCGGCTCGGCGGCGTTGTTGCGGACGCGCTGCTCGGCCGTGAGCATGTAGTTCTCGTCGAGCGCGAGGGCGATCTCGAAGACCTGGCCCTGGCCGTTGTCCCAGCGCAGCGTGACCGGCTGGCCGGGGGCCAGCGCATTGCCCTCCGCCGTCCAGTCTGCGTCGTTGCCCGGGACGCGGGTGCGGCCATCCACGGCCGTCCAGCCCCATTGCGCGTAATAGGGGGCAGCGCCCTCGCGCGGCGCCAGCAGGCGCACCAGCTCCGAGTTGCGGGCCACCGTCTCGCGGTAGTCCTTCAGCACCAGGTCATCCAGCCGGGCGCCGCGCAGGTTGAGCGTGCCCTTCACGCGCGGGCCCTCAATGGGGAGCCGGGCGGCCGGCGTGGCCGGCGTGCCGGCGGCCGGCGCGGCATCGGTCGGGGCGCGCAGCGGGCCGACCGGGCCGGGTGTCGGCGCCGTCTGCTGCACCTCTGCCGCCTGCCGCTGCTGCGCCAGTTGCGCCTCGCGCGCCGGGCGGTTCCACAGGTCGAAGATCAGCAGGATGCCGATGGAAAGGGCGATCGCCGCGAGCAGGCGCTTCTGGTCCATGGGACGGGGTCAGCCTTTCGGAACGGGCTGGAAAGATTGGGCATCCACCGAAGGCGCGGCGGTGCGGCGCGGCGCATCGAAGGCAGGCGGGACAGGGTCGTAGCCGCCGGGATGCCAGGGATTGCAGCGCAGGATGCGGCGCCCGGACAACCAGGCACCGCGCAGCGCGCCATGGGTGCCCAGGGCCTCCAACGCGTAATGGCTGCAGGAGGGATGGAAACGGCAATGCGCCCCGATGAAGGGGCGGAGCGTCCATTGATAGGCGATGACGGCGCCACGCAGGGCCTGGGCGCCGGGGCCGATGCGCCGCGCGCTCATGGCGCCGGCTCCGCCGGCGGCTCGATGGGCACCCCGGCCTGGCGCAAGGCGCCGCGCAGGTCCCCCAGCAGCTTGGACCATTCCCGCGTGCCGGTCGCGTCACGCGCGATCAGCACCAGGTCCCAGCCGGCGGGCGGCGCCTCGCCCAATGTCAGTCGCGCCGCCTCCCGCAGCCGGCGCTTGGCGCGGTTGCGGGCGACGGCGTTGCCGATCTTCTTGGTCGCGGTGAAACCGAGGCGCAGGCCGCCCTCCGGCTGCGGCAGTGCCTGCAGCACGAGAGCGGGGCGTGCAGCCTTGCGGCCACGGCTGGCGACCTTCAGGAACTCGCCGCGCCGGGTCAGCCGAGGCAGGCGGCCCGGCATGGCAGGGTCCCCTTCACCTGGCTCAGGCGCTGAGCTTGGCCCGGCCCTTGGCGCGGCGGTTGGCAAGGACCTTGCGGCCGCCCACCGTCGCCATGCGGGACCGGAACCCATGCCGGCGCTTCCGGACGAGCTTCGAGGGCTGGTAGGTACGCTTCACGGGTCGATCTCCGTCAGGAAAGGCGTCGGCGCGGCCCCCGGGAGAGGGCTCCCCGAAGGCGCGCTGCAGCGACGGCCGGCGACCCTTCCGTGCGGGCCCCGGCGAAGGGCGTCCCTATAGGGAGGCAGGGGGGCTTCCGTCAATCGCGGCGGCGCGGTAGCGCGCACGGCGCCGCTGGCGTAACGCCATGCCAGACGGAGACGACGCCGCCATGCCCGATGATCCTGCGCCCACCGCATCCGATCGCCGCCGGCCCTGGCTGCGGCTCTGGCCGCTCGCCCTCCTCCTGGCGGCGATCGGCCTTGCCTATGCGCTCGGCCTGCACCGGGCCCTTTCCTTCGAGGCGCTGGCCGAGCACCGCGCCGCCCTCGCGGGCTTCGTCGCGGCGCGGCCGGTACCGGCGCTGCTGCTCTATGTCCTGACCTATGTGGTGGTGGTCGGCTTCTCCCTGCCCGGGGCGACGGTGATGACGCTCGCGGGGGGCTTCCTCTTCGGCCCCTGGCTCGGCGCCGCCGCGGCGGTGGCCGGCGCGGCGATCGGCGCCTGCCTGCTCTTCCTGGGGGCGCGGCATGCGCTGGCGGACAGCCTGGCGCGGCGGGCCGGGCCGCGGCTCGGCAAGCTGCGGGAGGCGCTGGCGCGGGACGGGTTCTGGTACCTGCTCTCGCTGCGCCTGCTGCCGGTGCTGCCCTTCTGGTTCGTCAACCTGGCCCCGGCGCTGGCCGGCATGCCGCTTGCGCCCTATGCCGCGGCCACCTTCCTCGGGATCATTCCGGCGAGCCTGGTCTTCGCCGGGATCGGCGCCGGGCTGGGCCAGGTCTTCGAGAGCGGGGGGCGGCCGGACCTCACGGTGATCTTCTCCCCCGGCATCCTGCTGCCGCTGCTCGGCCTCGCGGCGCTGTCGCTGCTCGGTGCCTGGTGGCGCCGGCGCCAGCGCGCGGCATGATGGCCAACCCCCGCAACGGTCCGGCCGCGGCCCGGGCAAGCCAGGAACCCGCGCCCGGCAGCCGTGCCGGAGCGCCCGAAGCGAACAGACAAGGGAAGAAGCATGCCTGACTTCGACGTGGCGGTGATCGGCGCCGGGGCCGCGGGCCTCTCGGTCGCGGCCATTTGCAGCGGCCTCGGCCTGAAGACGGCGCTGATCGAGCGCGGGCGGATGGGCGGCGACTGCCTGAATTACGGCTGCGTCCCCTCCAAGGCCCTGCTCGCCGCCGCGCATGCCGCGGCGGAGGCGCGCCGGGCCGGGCGCCTCGGCATCCGCCTGCCGGAGCCCGAGATCGACTGGGCCGGCGTGCGCGCCCATGTCCAGGGCGCCATCGCCCGCATCGCGCCGAATGACAGCGCGGCGCGCTACCGCGGCATGGGCGTGGAGGTGATCCAGGCCGCCGCCCATTTCACCGCGCCGGACGAGCTGGAGGCGGGCGGGCGGCGCCTCACCTTCCGCCGCTGCGTCATCGCCGCCGGCAGCAGCCCGGTGGTGCCGGACATTCCCGGCCTGGACGGCGTGCCCTGGCTGACCAATGAGACGATCTTCGACCTGGAGGAGCCGCCGGGCCATCTGATCATCCTGGGCGGCGGGCCGATCGGGCTGGAGATGGCGCAGGCCCATGCCCGGCTCGGCTGCCTGGTGACGGTGATCGAGGCCGCCCCGCGCATCGCCGTGCGGGAGGATGAGGAGTTGGCGGAGGGGCTGCGCGCCGCCCTGCTGCAGGACGGCGTCACGCTGCGGGAAGGGGTGAAGCTTCTCCGCCTGGAGCAGCTGGAGCCCGATTCCCACGCCGCCGAGGCCGGCGTGGTCGCGGTGCTGGAGGACGGGACGCGCATCGCCGGCACGCATCTGCTGCTGGCGGTCGGCCGGGCGCCGCGCCTCGCCAGCCTCGACCTGGTCGCGGGGAATGTCGAGGCGAGCGCGCGCGGCATCCGCACCCGGGCGGATCTCCGCTCCGTCTCCAACCCCCGGGTCTGGGCGGTGGGCGACATCGCCGACCCAGAGGGGATCGGGCCGCGCGCCTTCACCCATGTCGCCGGCCAGCATGCCGGGGTGCTGGTGCGCTCCATGCTGTTCCGCCTGCCGGGCACCAAGGTGGACTACGCCGCCCTGCCGCGCGTGACCTACACCGACCCGGAACTGGCGCAGATCGGCCTGACCGAGGCGGAGGCGCGCGAGCAGGGCCACGACGATCTGCGGATCCATCGCTGGCCGCTGGCGGAGAATGACCGCGCCATCGCCGAGGGCCGGCCGGAAGGCATGGTGAAGCTGGTCGTCTCGGCCCGGGGCAGGCTGCTCGGCGCCGGCATCCTGGCACCCAGGGCGGGCGAGATGGCCGGCGCCTATGGGCTGATGATCGGGCGGAAGCTGCCGCTCTCGGCCCTCGCCTCCCTGGTCCTGCCCTATCCCACCCTCGCCGAGGCCGGGAAGCGGGCGGCCGGGGACTTCTATGCACCGAAACTGTTATCGCCCGGGGTGAAGCGGCTTATCGGCTTGCTCAAGCGCCTGCCCTGAGCATGATGCCGCACCCGCGAAGGACCGGATTGCCCATGGAACAGACTCTTGCAGGGCGCAGCGCGCTCGTCACCGGCAGCACCAGCGGCATCGGCCTCGGCATCGCGCTGCTCTATGCGCAGGCTGGGGCGAAGGTGATGCTGAACGGCTTCGGCAAGCCGGAGGAGATCGCCCGCGCCCGCGCCGAGGTCGGCGCCGCCATGGGCGTGGCGGAGGCCCCCTATTCGGCCGCCGACCTCTCGAAGCCCGAGGCGGTGCGGCAGATGGTGGCGGAGGCGAAGGATGCGCTCGGCGCCGTCGACATCCTGGTGAACAATGCCGGCATCCAGTTCGTCTCGCCGGTCGATGAATTCCCGGAGGAGAAGTTCGACGCGATCATCGCGATCAACTTCACCTCGAATTTCCACGCCATCAAGGCGGCGCTGCCGGACATGAAGGCGCGCGGCTGGGGCCGCATCATCAATGTCGCCTCGGCGCATGGCCTGGTCGCCTCGCCCAACAAATCCGCCTATGTCGCGGCCAAGCATGCGGTGGTCGGGCTGACCAAGACGGTGGCGCTGGAGATCGCGCGCACGCCGATCACCTGCAACGCCATCTGCCCGGGCTTCGTCCGCACCCCGCTGGCCGAGGCGCAGGTCGCCCCGCTGGCGAAGAAGCACGGCGTCTCCGAGGAGACCGCGCTGACCGACCACCTGCTGGAGAAGCAGCCCTCCAAGCGCTGGATCGAGGTGGAGGAAGTGGCGCGGATGGCGCTCTATCTCTGCGGTCCGGGCAGCGGCGGAGTGAACGGCTCCGCCTTGTCGATCGATGGCGGCTGGACCGCGAGCTGATGGCCACCGAGCGGGGCGGCCCGGGAAAGCCCGCCGGCACCCGGCCGAACGGCGTGGGCCATGCCACGCCGACCGGCGATCTCCGCGGCGAGGGTCCGCTGCCCGAGGCGCTGACGCCTCGCCCGACCGCACCGGACTCACAGCCGCAGCCGCAACCGCTCGGCCAGCCGGCGGTGGCGAAGCCGGTCCAGACCAAGCGCATCAACCTGGCCCTGCAGGGCGGCGGCACGCATGGCGCCTTCACCTGGGGCGTGCTGGACCGGCTGCTGGAGGATGAGCGGCTGGCCTTCGACGGCGTCTCCGGCACCTCCGCCGGCGCCATCAATGCCGTGATCTTCGTCCAGGGCCTGGCCGAGGGCGGGCGTGAGGGGGCGCGCCGCGCGCTCGACAAGATGTGGCGGGATGTGGCCGCGCGGCTCGCCGTCAGCCCGCTGCGCAACACGCCGATCGAGAAGGCGCTCTGGGGCTACGACCTGACCTATTCGGTCGCCTACCAGACCTTCGACACGCTGAGCCGCGTCTTCTCCCCCTACCAGCTCAACCCCTTCCTGGCGGAGTTCAACCCGCTGCGCCAGGTGATCACCGACAACCTCGACGAGGCCCGGCTGAAGCGCGACCCGAAGGCCATCCGGCTGTTCATCAGCGCGACCAATGTCCGGACGGGCAAGCCGCGCGTCTTCACGCGCAGCGAGGTGACGACCGATGTCATCCTCGCCTCCGCCTGCCTGCCGAACATCTTCCGCGCGGTCGAGATCGATGGCGAGGCCTATTGGGACGGGGGCTACCTGGGCAACCCGGCGATCTGGCCGCTCTATTACGAGCGCGGGGCGCCGGACATCCTGCTGGTGCAGATCAACGCCATCATGCGCCAGGAACTGCCGACCACGCCCTCCGACATTATGAACCGGCTGAACGAGATCAGCTTCAACGCCTCCCTCATGGCGGAGATGCGGGCGATCGACTTCGTGCAGCGGCTGCTGGATTCCGGGCGGCTGGAGCAGCCGCGCTACCGGCGCATCTTCCTCCACTGCGTGGACGATGAGGATCGCATGCGGCAGTTCAAGCTCTCCACCAAGCTGAACGGCGACTGGGAATTCCTGCTGACGCTGCGGCGCTATGGCTGGGAGGCGGCGGACAAGTTCCTCTCCGAGCATTTCGACACCATCGGACGGGAGAGCACGCTGGACATCCAGCGCTACCTCTAGCAGGGGCGCGGCGCGGGCGCCGGACGGAAGCGGCGGCACAGGCACGCCCCTCCTCCACCCAGCATCGCGGCCACCCCATGCCGGCCCGCCGGGAGCGGCGCGCACCGCGTCACGCGGTCCGGCCGGCGGCACCGGGCCCCGCATCCCACTCCCCTTCGCCGCGTTGCCGCTTCGCGGAAGCGAGGGCGGCGATGCTGGTCTATGGCGACAGGGTGCAGGTGCAGGAGACGCAGGCGGTGGTCGGGCGCCTCCGCGCGCTGCTCGCCCGGGCCGCCGCCCTGCCCCCCGGCATCGCCCGCCACGGCACGCTGGCCAGCGCCTTCATTGCGGTGGGCGAGCTGACCCAGGGCATCGCCGATGCCGGCTTCGCCGCCCGTGGCGCCGACGCCCCCTGCCCCGCCACGGAGGCCGCCATGGCGCTGCTGCTCCGCTGCGCCGGGGCGCTGCGGCACTCCTGGGAGAGCGGCTTCGCGGCCGGGCCGCTGCCCGCCATCCCCGCGCTTCCCGGCCTGCCCGGGCGCATCGAGATCCGCCAGCCCGAAGGCTTCGCCTTCTACGCCCTCTACCCGGAAGCCTATGCGATGGCTGCCGACGCCGCCGGCCTGCCGCCCGCGACGCGCGTCATCGGCCTGCGCAGCATCGGCGCGCCGCTCGGCGCCATGGTGGCATCGGCGCTCGGCGCCGCGGCGCCCGTCACGCTGCGCCCCGCCAGCCATCCCTTCCGGCGGGAGCTGGCGGTGGCGCCGGCCCTCGCCGCGCGGCTGCTGCCCGCCCCGGACCTGCCAGTTGCGGTGGTGGATGAGGGGCCGGGCCTCTCCGGCAGTTCCTTCGGCGCGGCCGCCGACTGGCTGGAGGACCACGGCGTGCCGCCCGGGCGCATCGCCTTCTTCCCGAGTCATGGCGGCGCGCCCGGCCCCATGGCCAGCCCACGCCACCGCGCCCGCTGGGATCGCGCCGCACGGCACTGGCAGGGCTTCGAGGCGGTGGTGCAGCCCCGCCTCGCCGCCTGGGCCGGGACGCTGACCGGTCCGGCGGAGGGGCCGCTGACGGACATCTCCGGCGGTGCCTGGCGCGCCGGCCGCTACCCCAGGGCGGCCTGGCCGCCCGTCCATGCCCAGCAGGAGCGGCGGAAATTCCTCCTGCCCGCCGGCGGCGCGACCTGGCTGCTGAAATTCGTGGGGCTCGGCGCGGAGGGCGAGCGCAAGGCCGGGCGTGCCCGGGCGCTGGCCGAGGCCGGCTTCACCCCGTGCGTCGCCGGCTGGTGCCACGGCTTCCTCGTCGAGCGCTGGCTGGAGGCGGCCCGCCCGCTCGACCCGGCGCGGATGGACCAGGACCGGCTGGCGGAGCAGGTCGGCCGCTATCTCGGCTTCCGCGCCCGCGCCTTCCCGGCCGCGCCCTATCAGGGCGCCTCGCCGGCCAGCCTGCTGGAGATGGCGCGGCACAATGCCGGCCTGGCGCTGGGCGAGGCGGCGGCGCGCCGGTTCGATCGCTGGACGGCGGCGGAGCTCGCCGCGCTCGGCGCCCGCGCCCGGCCGGTCGAGACCGACAACCGGCTGCATGCCTGGGAATGGCTGGCGCTGCCGGACGGGCGGCTGCTGAAGGCCGATGCGCTGGACCACCACGCCGCGCATGACCTGGTCGGCTGCCAGGACATCGCCTGGGACGTGGCGGGCGCCATGGTGGAGCTGGGGCTCGATGCGCGCCTGATCCCCATCGTGGAGGCCGTGTCCGGCCGCGCCATCGACCCCGGCCTGCTGGCGCTGCTGCTGCCCTGCTACTGCGCCTTCCAGCTGGGCCACTGGACCATGGCGGCGGAGGCCGCGCCGGATGCCGAGGAAGCCGCCCGGCTGCGGGCGGCGGTCGCCCGCTACGCCGCACGGTTGCAGGGGGCGCTTGCGGCATGATCCTGCTCCGCCACGGCCAGAGCGAGTTCAACCTCCACCTCTCCGCCACCGGCCGCGACCCCGGCATTCCGGATGCGCCGCTGACCCCGCTCGGCCATGCCCAGGCCGAGGCGGCGGCGAAGGCGCTGGCGGGTGAGGATATCCGCCGCATCCTCTGCTCCCCCTATACCCGCGCGCTGCAGACCGCGACGCCGATCGCCCGGCGGCTCAGCCTGCCCATCACCGTCACACCGACGGTGCGGGAACGCTATTCGGCAAGCTGCGACTTCGGCACGGCGCGGGCGGAGCTGGCGCTGGCCTGGCCGGCGCTCGATTTCACCGCGGTGGAGGAGGTGTGGTGGCCCGCCATCGAGGAGCCGCACGACCAGTTCGCGGCCCGCGCCGCCCTGTTCCGCGCCGAGATGGCGGCGCTGCCGGACCGCGCGCACGTCCTCGTCGTCTGCCACTGGGGCTTTATCCACGCGCTCACCGGCCGCAGCCTCGACAACGGCGCGTGGCTGCGGCTGCCCTGATCATGCCTGCGCGCAGACATGCTGATGCATGTCTGCGGCCTCATACCCAGCCGCATAATGGCTGGCCTGCAGCCGCCGCAGGCGGCTGAGCGCCCGGATGGGCGCCGCGCCCTATGGCGCGTAGCCAAGCCGCCCCGGGCGGCTTGGCGGTGCGGCGGCTGCAAGCCAGGCATCCGCGGTTTGCTATCATACCTGGCTCATGACGTCCCGACCTGCGGCCCGCGGAGCGGGCCGAGCGCGCGAAGGCGCGCCGCGGCCAATGCCGCGAAGCCAAGGCCCGGAGGGCCGCCGGCGTTTGAGG
>JAESGY010000577.1_pt1 | contig 12132 bp, 14 predicted proteins | sample 9269841 | NCBI WGS metagenome assembly JAESGY01 (sample SAMN17022865, study PRJNA683097) | algae metagenome | isolation source: Spirirestis rafaelensis WJT71-NPBG6 and co-occurring heterotrophs from... | place: USA: Pinto Wells, Joshua Tree National Park, Colorado Desert, CA | collected 2006-08-15
GGGGGGGGGCCGCGGCCCGGGGGGGGGCGGGGGGGCCCCCGCCCCACGGCCGGGACCACGCCCACACAGCGCGATCGCCACATCGGGACCATCGTCAAGCGCGGCCGGCGGGGCTGGCAGAAGGCCTCGGGTTACAACTGGCGCGCCCTGGTGGAGTCCGACATCTCAAGATGGAAGCGCGTCATCGGCAACGGGCTTCGCTCACGCACAGATAGGCGGCAAGAGACCGAGGTGGCCATCGCTGCAAGCGCCCTGAACCGCATGCTCGACCTCGGACGCCCGGAGTACGTCCGCATCGCATAGCGCCGAACCGGATACCAGTTCTGGGGACGTGCCACCTGCTGTCGAGGACACGTGCGATTGTCTCAAGGCGGACCCGCGCTCCCTCGGTGTCGCCCCGGGCCTCGGCCGATTAGCGTCCAAGGACATGCGGTTGCTCAGGGTCATTCTGCATCGCATGCTGCGCGACGGCAGCAAGTTCAGGTGGTCGACCAAGGAGGCGCTGGCGGCATGAGCCGTAGATAGCGAGAGCACGAGATCCGCCGGCAGCGGTGGAAAGGCATCTCTGTCGGGACGGGGTTCCGGCCATCGCGTGGGCACTGTTGGGTACTGTTGCGGCCCTACCCCTATGGGGGCAGGTGACCGCGTACTTGACATCACGAGGCCGGAGCTTCCGACACCATCATGCGGCGGCACACGCCAACCGCGAAGAGAACCATGACCCGAACGGTGCCAGCCGGTGGCCGTGATGCGCCGCGGCGGACGCCGCCTCCGCCGCGCCTCAGCACCGCGGCACCCCTGGAGCTATAAGGCCGTGAACAGCGTGAAGCCGGAGTCGCCGACATGCAGGATCTCACCCCGGAGGCGGGACGCAGTCTCGAGGAAATCGCCGGTCGTCACGGTGTGAGCCGTGACGCGGCCCTCACCCTGCTGCGCGCGCTCGCGGTAGGAGGCGGCACCATGGCGCAGTTCAGCCATCCCGAGCTGGGCGGCATGGGCCAGTGGTCGCAAGGTGGCATGGTCATGGTCGGCGACCTGTTCAACCAGGACCTCAAATACCGGGTCGACGCCCTCTGCAACGACCTCTCCGCCCTGCTGCGGGAGGCCGCGCCCCTCACCGGAGGCGAATCGTCGCAGTCCCAGTCGCAGAGACCGGACGGCCCGGGCCAGGGCTTCTCCTCCGGCAATTGGTGGCCGGCAGAGCTCGGCAGCCCGGCGTCGAGCGGCGCACAGAACGACATGCGATACGCCTACTTCCCGGCCTCGCGCCGGCTGGCCGTGCAGCAGGGGAGGCAGCTGCGCGTGTACGACACGGGCAGCCACCGGATCTTCGGCGTTTCACAGCAGCAAGGGGCGGGCCGGACCCTGACCTTTTCCAGCGACCAGGGGACGGTCCACCTGACCGACCTCCGGTCGGTGGATAGCCCGGCCGGAGCCGTGTCGCAGCCGGCCCGGCCTACGCCGGGCGGGTACAACCCTCCCGCCGCTGCGGCAGCGGCTCCGCCCATGCAGCCGGCCACCGTTGCACCGGCGCCTCCGGGAGATGATCCCCTCGCCATGATCGAGCGGCTGGCAGAATTGCAGCGGAGGGGCATCCTCACTGAGGAGGAATTCGCAGCCAAGAAGGCCGAGTTGCTGAGCCGGCTCTAGCCCGACCTTCTCACCAACGGGTCGGGATTGGCTGTGGTGGGGCTGGGTTTGGCGGTGCGAGCTGATACGGTGGGCATCGGCGCGAGGATTTGGGCGGTTGAGGACGCGCCGGCCCCACCTTGCCCGCGTGCCCGTACTGGTGCCGCTGGCCTCTCAACGAGATGAGCGGGACGACGTGGTCCCGGATCGCGGTCACACGACGCTCCATCTCGTCCCCGCTCGGGTTCGGTGGCGCGCGGGGCCGTCCATCCTTCGGAGCGTCGCGTCGGACACCTATGGTGTCGGCTTCCGGCCGTGCGTCGCCTGCCGTTCCGGAACGTGCCCGGGCGCGCCCTGTTTCCGGCGCGGCTCGCCCGCCGCGAATACCGGAGCACCCGGCAGGCGGTTCGGCCACCTCTGCAGCCAGGGTCTCAGGAGCCGATGAACGCCTTTGGGCGCGGCAGGTGGGTCGAGCGGCGGTGCAGTTCCGCTGTCCATGCGCCCACGCCGACGGCGCCTGCCAGCCCGGCGGCGGCCCAGACGGCGGGCTGGATCAGGGCGAGAACGATGAGGGTCAGGACGGCGGCGGGAATGCCGTTGATGAGCCAGAGGACGAGGGTTCGGGGCGGGTCAAAGATCATCGCGTAAGTCCCAGCTTATTTTGCTGCAGCGCAGCATTCTGGATGCATGTCTGCGACGACCTCAATCCTGTCGCTCCCGCTAACCAACCTGGTTCGGCTGAATTTGCCTTAATTTTGTTCAGAATTTGGGCAAAAATATAACTAACATTCCTATCTAAAGGTTTATAGCCTGAAATGTGAGCAAATACGGCGTTGCCCCGCGATGTCCTGACCGGCACCTTGCGCACGGGAAGGGGCTGTTCCCTTCCCGCCGCGTGACTGTCGTTTTCCTCCTCCAAACTCGGGCCGCCTTCGCAGGCGGCCCCTCCTTTTCGGGGGCGACCGAACGTAGAGCCGCACCGCCCGGGTACGGGGATTCGAGCGGTCGGTAACGGGCAGGCTCATTTGCCGCGTCAGCCGCATGCTGCGCTGCAACATAAAGTGCGGTACTGCGTTCACCCACAGGGAGGGCGTCGCCGATCAGGGGGACTGCCGCATGCCCACCCACGCTCTATCGACCGCAACGCCACCTCTGCCGACCGCTGCAGTGCCGCCCGCGCCGGAGGCGTCCAGGGGCGAACTCGCCAGCCGCACCCTGGCGATGCCCGCCGACACTAACCCGGCAGGCGACATCTTCGGCGGCTGGATCATGGCACAAATGGACGCCGCCGCCGGGATCACCGCGGCCCGCCGGGCGCTGGGCCGCGTAGCCACCGTGGCCGTCACCGACATGGCCTTCCTCCGGCCGGTCAAGGTCGGCGACGTCGTGTGCTGCTACACCGACCTCGTGCGGGTGAGGCGGACCTCGCTCACCCTGCACGTCGAGGTTTGGGTACTGCACCAGGGCCAGGGCGAGAGAGTGAAGGTGACTTCGGCCGAGTTCGCCTTTGTCGCGCTCGACGAGGACGGCCGGCCATGTTCGATGCCGCGCGACGGCACGGTGCCCGAAGATTGCCCCACCGCCGCGCTCCAGCCGGAGGTCGCCTGATGGCCTGCTGCAAGGACGGCGACAGCGCATGCCGCTGGGCAACGATCGAGGTGTGGCTGCACGAGCCCGCGGTGGTCCGCGGGGACGTGCCCTGCACCACCACGGACCGGCAGGTCTGCCTCCGCTGCGGCGCATCCCGTCTCGTGCGCAAAGAGGACGGCCGCACCGCGCAGGCTTCGTCGTTCCGTAGTGCCCTCGGGGAGATATAAACCAGCTGTGAATGGAATTGTGCGGCGCAATATTTAATTAAGACGACGAGTTCGGGGAGGAACAGCAGGGGTTCCTCCATGTCGATACTGGCCTCAATGTTCGCTGTGCTCGCCGTCGTGGGCGTCAGACTCGCTCTCGAGCAGTCCAGGCACTTTCAGGAACACGCGAAGACGCTGCCGCAACTGCCGCTCGGCCTTTGAGGCCGAGACCCGGCGCGTGGCTTCGAAGCGTTCCCAGGCGCGCTCCTCCACTCACGTCCGCGGCTCGGACTGTTCCCGGCATGCCGTCGGGGACGGCCGCCCCGCGCACCTGGATGCAAAAGATCCAATGAACACAGCTCCGCTCACCATTCCGGCCCGACCGCGCTGGGGTGCTTCGGCCGTGGCCGCACAGCCGGTAACGCTCGCCCTGCAAGGGGGCGGCGCGCTCGGCGCGTTCTCCTGGGGCGTGCTGGACCGCCTGCTCGAGGAGCCGCGGCTCCACATCGCGGTGGCCAGTGGCGCGAGCGCCGGGGCGATGAACGCGACCATGCTCGTACAGGGGCTCGCCACCGGCGGTCCGGCCGAGGCCCAACGCCTGCTCGAGGCGCTCTGGCGCCGCGTCGCCGTCGCCTCAGGCTCGCCCGACCTGGATGGCGCGGGCTGGCTCCACCCCTTCCTCGGCATGCTCACTCCCGTGACCGAGACGTTGCGGCATGCCGCCAAGGAACTGCCGGCGCCGCGGCTCGCCCCGCTCGGCCCCAACCCGCTGCGGCGCGTGCTGGATGGGCTGCTCGATCCCTCCATCTTCGGTCGGGACGGCGCGCCGTCCCTGGTCGTCTCGGCAACTCGGGTGCGCACCGGCGAGGCGCGGCTGTTCTGGGGCGCGGAGATCACCGCTGACGTGCTGCTCGCCTCGGCCTGCCTGCCGCAGTTCTTCCCGCCGGTCGAGATTGAGGGCGAGCTCTACTGGGACGGCGGCTACGCCTCGAACCCGCCCTTGCGGCCGCTGATCGAGGCGGGGGCGCCCTCCGACGTCATCCTCGTCCCCACCGGGCCGTTGGAGCGCCCCGAGCCGCCACAGGGTGCCGCCGACATCCGGGAAAGGGCGGCCGAGATCGCCTTCAACACTGCCCTGCGGCTGGAACTGCGCTCCCTCGCCATGGCGCAGCGGCTGCTGGCCGAGCTGCCCGAGCCACCGCCGCCGGGCACCGGATTGGCGCGGCTGCGTGAGGCCCGGCTGCACGTGATCGGGGCGGAGGAGGCGCTCCGCGCTCTGCCGAGCGGCAGTGCGCTGGACACTCGCTGGGACTTCCTACGGCGGCTGCGCGACCTCGGACGCGACACGGCTGAGCGCTGGCTAGGCGAGAACCTGATCGCAGTTGGGGCACATCCGACCCTCGATCTGGCCAAGTTCGCCAGACCGGCCGTCGAGCTCCGCGCGGAGGAGCGCCGCATGCCGTCCCCGCCCGGGCCTTGAGGCTGTCCAGGTGACCGAGCGCGTGCCGACCTACGACGGCAGCGCGCGAGATCAGCCGGAGGTCTCCCCTTCGGCGTCGCGGCGGTCCTGGTCGCGCATCAGCCAGTAGACCGCGCCGAGCGCCAGGACGGCGGCAGCCATCCCGATGGGAGTCATGGGCTCGGCATGGGCGGCGTCGATCATGAACTTACGCACGAGCACGAGGGGCGCGATCGGCACCACCATGCACACCTGAATGATGCTGTGCTGCCGCTAGGGCACGTCCTGGGCAGATGAGTTGAACAGCCAAGGTGCAGATCATCCATTTACTCCATGTCCCCCCGTAGGCATTCCCCCGTAAGCGGCCGGCCCCGGCAGGGCCAAATGCAGTCCGTCACAGTGATGCTTGTTCGTCACGATACGCCGCCTCCAGACGGGGATGGCTCGCCCGCGTCTTGAATTATCACAGCCGCGGGATACGCCTGCTGGCTGGCACACGATATGCAGGATAGATGATCCACAAAGTAGACGAGTGATCTGACGCCAGGAAGTTACGTCCCCATGCTAAAAGCCTACATCCCAGGAAAGTTTTACTGTGAGTTGACACGCGGCGGTGCCGCTCAGCCAGTTCGTGATCGGCTCGCCGCTGTCCCTGCCGATGAACTACGTCGGCGCGCAGCGGAGGCCGAGGAGGAACTGCACGACCGCGGCATCACCTTCACCGTCTATTCCGATAAGGACGCGATCGACCGGGTGCTGCCCTTCGATCCGATCCCCCGCGTCCTCTCGGCCGAGGAGTGGGACGTGCTGGAGCGGGGGGTCTGCCAGCGGGTCGCCGCGATTAACCTCCTGCTGAACGACCTCTATCACGAGCAGCGCATCCTGAAGGATGGCATGATCCCGGCCGAACTCGTGCTGGGCAACGCCAACTATCGCACAGCCATGCAGGGGCTCGACCTGCCGCATGGAACCTATGTCCATGTTTGCGGGACCGACATCGTCCGGGACGGTAGCGGCCGCTTCTTGGTGCTAGAGGACAATGCGCGCACGCCCTCGGGCGTCAGCTACGTTGTCGAGAACCGACACATGATGCAGCGCACCTTCCCCGACCTGCTCGAGGGGGTTGGGCTGCGACCGGTGGACGAGTACGGACAGCGCCTTCTCGCGGCGCTGCGCGAGGTGGCGCCGCAGGAGACCACGGTGGCCAACCCCCAGGTCGTCCTGCTCTCGCCAGGCACCTACAACTCTGCCTTCTTTGAGCATGTCTTCCTGGCTCGTGAGATGGGCGTGCCCTTGGTCGAGGGTCGGGACTTGGTGGTCGACGACCAGGACCGCGTCCATATGCGCACAACTGCGGGCTCCGCGCGGGTCGAGGTGATCTATCGTCGCATCGACGACGACTTTCTTGACCCGGAGGCCTTCCGGTCGGACAGCCTGCTCGGCGTCCCCGGCCTCATGCGTGCCTATCGGGCTGGCAAGGTGACACTGGCGAATGCCGTCGGCACTGGCGTAGCCGATGACAAGGCCATCTACGCCTACATGCCGCGGGTGATCCGCTACTACCTCGACCAGGATCCAATCCTGTCCAATGTCGAGACGCATATCTGCCGCGAGCCGGAGGCGCTGCGTTACACGCTCGACCACCTCGAGGAACTCGTCGTCAAGCCCGTCGGTGAGTCCGGCGGGTATGGGATCACCATCGGTCCGCGTGCAACGCGAGAGCAGATCGAAGCGTGCCGGGCCGCCCTGAAAACCGATCCGGCGAACTACATCAGCCAGCCCTGCCTCGATCTCTCGGTCGCCCCTACTCTCGTCGGTGATCAGGTCGAGCCACGGCATGTGGACCTGAGGCCCTTCGCGGTCACCGGCGCGAAAACCTGGGTCCTACCTGGCGGTCTTACCCGCGTTGCGCTCCGCAAGGGGTCGCTGGTCGTCAACTCGTCCCAGGGGGGCGGATCAAAGGATACCTGGGTCCTTGGCTGACATCCTCCTCGCCCGCTATGCCGAGTGCATCTTCTGGCTTGCGCGCTATGTGGAGCGGGCGGAGAACCTCGCGCGCATCCTCGACGTCAACGTCACCTTTGCGCGCGACCGGCGCGGCGCACAGGACTGGCTCCCCGTCCTGCATCTAAACGCCGACGAGGCACGCTTCTCAGCCATCTACGGGACCCCCACGGCGGAGGCGGTGCTCCGCTTCTACGTGGCCGACCACGCGAACCCGACCTCCATCGCAAGCGCCGTCGCATCGGCGCGCGAGAATGCGCGGGCGCTGCGGCCCGTAATCTCGACCGAGATGTGGGCGCAGCTGAATGTCTTCCATAAATGGCTCGGGGAGCTCGGCCCGCCGGCGCTCATTCCTGGCAATATCACCCGCCTGCTCAACCGCATCAAGGAAGCCTGCCAGACCCATACCGGGATCACCGAGGGCACGCTCCACCGTGACCAGGCCTCCTACTTCTATCGCCTCGGCCGCTTCGTCGAGCGCGCTGATCAAACCACGCGCCTGATCGACATCAAGTACCACGCGCTGCTGCCGAGCCCGATCGACGTCGGATCGCCGATTGACATTGGCCAGTGGGACGTGGTCCTGCGCTCGGCCGCCGCACACCACGCCTATTTGCGGATCGTTCCCGGCGGTGTGACCCCGGCCGGCGTGGCTGGATTTTTGCTACTGCATCTCCGCTTCCCGCGTGCTGTCGCCTTCTGTGTGAGCGAGGCGAACCGTGTCCTCGGGATCCTGCGCTCCCGGCACGGGCTCTCGGGTGGGACTGCGGCCGCCGAGAGCCTTAGTGCACTGCATGCCTCTCTCGGTGCGCTTACCATTGAAGAGATCATCGCCGGTGGGCTGCACGAATTCCTTGATCAGGTACAGTCTCAGCTGATCGCGGCGACCAATGATCTCTCGGCCGCCCTCTTCGGCCAAATGCTGCAGACGCCCTTACAGACTCAGCACCAAGCCTAAGGCGAAGCACCATGCCAATCCTCGCGGTTCGCCACGTGACAACTTACCGGTACAGGCAGCCGGTGGCATTCGGCGAGCATCGGATGATGCTGCGCCCACGCGAGGGACACGATCAGCGGCTGCTCGAGGCAAGGCTCGACATCACACCAGAGCCATCAGAGCTCCGCTGGGTTCATGACGTCTTCGGCAACAGCGTCGCGGTCGCATGCTTTTCCGGCCGCGCCCGCGAGCTGCGCTTCGAGAGCATGGTACGGCTCGACCATCGCCCACGGAACGCCCTGGACTTTGAGACTGAGGACTACGCCAGGACCTACCCCTTTTCCTATGGTATCGAGGAGATGCCCGACCTCGCGCGATCCATCGAGCGGCACTACCCCGATTCCGGCCGTGAGGTGGACCGCTGGGCGCGCCGCTTCCTGCGCCAGGATGGGCCGACAGCGACGATCGAGCTGCTAGAGGCGCTGACGCACGCCATCCGGCGCGACTTTACCTACATCCCGCGTCATGAGCGGGGGATCCAGGCGCCAACTCAGACACTAAACCTTGGTAGTGGTACCTGCCGCGACTTCGCCGTGCTGATGATGGAGGCGGTGCGGTCGCTCGGGCTCGCGGCGCGCTTCGTCTCCGGCTACATCTACAGCCCTGGTCGCGACGGCGGCACACATGTGGGTGGCGGCTCGACCCATGCTTGGGCGAGGGTCTACCTGCCCGGCACAGGCTGGGTCGAGTTCGATCCCACCAACGGCATTGTGGGCAACCGCGACCTGATTCGCGTGGCTGTCGCGCGCGACCCCGCCCAAGCCCTGCCGCTGCACGGCACCTGGACTGGTTTCCCTTCGGACAGTCTCGGCATGTCGGTCGAAGTGAGCGTGACCGCCGCAGACGGGTCCAGCGCCACCCGGGCACGACGCACGGCTCTGGAGAGCGCGAAGGCCGCTCCAACCGAGCCACTAGCCGCTTCGCCGCATCTTTGAGGAGACGACGCCCATGCTGATCCGTGCTGGCTTCGAGATCGCCTATAACGGCCCGCAGCCGACACCCATGCTGCTGGCCCTGAGCGTTCATCCCTCCCGTCTGCCTGACGTGGTTGGGCCGCACCAGATCACCTTCGACCCACCAATCGGGGCGACAGAGTACCGCGACGCCTATGGCAACATCTGCACACGCATTCTGGCGCCACCCGGGCGGATCACGATGTCCTCGGGTTTCCTGGTGCAGGACCCGGGCACGCCGGATGCAGTGGTGCCGGAAGCTACGCAGCACGTGGTGCAGGACCTGCCAGATGAGGTGCTGGTCTACCTGCTCGGCAGTCGCTACTGCGACACGGACCGCCTCTCCGACACGGCTTGGTCACTCTTCGGCGGCACCCCGCCTGGCTGGGCACGGGTACAGGCGATCTGCGACTATGTGCACGACCGTATCACCTTCGGCTACGAGCACGCCGACCCGACCCGCAGTGCCTATGGCGGGCATACCGAGCGGTGCGGCGTCTGCCGCGACTTCGCGCACCTGGCGATCACCCTCTGCCGCTGCATGAACATCCCCGCGCGCTACTGCACCGGCTACCTCGGCGACATCGGCGTGCCGCCGGTCGACTACCCCATGGACTTCAGTGCTTGGTTCGAGGCCTATCTCGGCGGCCATTGGCACACCTTCGATGCGCGGCACAACACGCCGCGGATCGGCCGCATCCTCATGGCCCGCGGCCGCGATGCGACCGACGTTGCCATTTCGACCAGCTTCGGCCCTTGCACCCTCACAGGCTTTCGGGTGGTCACCGAAGAGGTGGCGCCGCAGCCCGCGCTGGCGAACGGTCTGGCCTCTGTGCCGGATGACGACACCGTCCCGCCGGCGACTGCCGCCCTGCCGACCGGGCCTGGTTCCCTGGGCCAAAGTCCCTCCGGCGACCGTGGCCGGCCGCTCGGATGAGTAGCGGGGCGGCAGAAGTGGGGCCCGACCTGGCGGAGCCACCCGCCGTCACCCTGCTGAACGAGGCCGGCTCCTCCCCATTCGTGCTGCTGTGTGAGCACGCCTCCAATTATATCCCGGCGGCCTACCGCGCACTTGGTCTGCCGCCGGAGGCGTTGGAGCGCCACATTGCCTGGGATATCGGCGCTGCAGACCTCGCGCGGCACCTCTCGGCGCTGCTTGATGCACCGCTCTTTCTCTCCGGCTATTCGCGTTTGCTGATCGATCTCAACCGACCACTCAGCGCGCCGTCAAGTATTCCGGAAGTGAGCGAGGCGACCGTGATTCCCGGAAACCATGGTCTCGGCGCGGAGGAGCGGGCGCGTCGTACCACAGCCTATTTCACGCCTTTTCACGACCGGGTCTCGGTGCTGCTCGACGGCCGCGCCGCAGCTGGACGCCCGGCGACGGTGATTGGCGTCCATAGCTTCACGCCGGTCTTTCTTGGCATCCGGCGCCCCTGGCATGCGGGCGTGCTGTATGGGCGTGCGGCAGGCTTTGCCAGCGCACTGATTACGCACCTGGCCGCCGAGGATGGACTGGTAATCGGCGACAACGAGCCCTACCGGATCGAGACAGACATGGATTACACCGTGCCCGTCCACGGCGACCAGCGCGGGACCGATGCCGTCCTGCTCGAGGTACGGCAGGATCTCCTTGAGGTGCCGGAGGCCAGAGCAGAATGGGCGGCCCGTCTCGCGGCGGCGTTGTCCGCTCTGGTAGGGCGCCAGCGGGGCCGCATCGCTCTCCCCATCCCAACCGCCACCCTCCCTCGGCAGCCATGAGCGGGACAAGTGCCGTGCAGCAGAACTCGGTCCCGCGGTGGGCCATCCCCGCCACGGATGACCTGATGTGCGCCATTGGCCGCGTTGTCTACAACTTCGCGCAGCTCGAGCTGTCAGCCGAGCGCATACGGCGCATGGGCGCTGGCCGACCACCCTGCAATCCGCCGAGCACTTCCTGGGTATGCTTTGCCGCAGAGCTGGAACATGCCGTGGCCGGTGCGCCAGATGGCGAGGAACTGCCGTCGCAGCTGCTTCGACTGTCCAGGCGCTACATCGAGTTGCGTATCAGGCGAGATGCGCTTCTCGGCATAACACCGCAGATGCAACTGCCGCCGGCAGAGGGTCCGATGACTTGCCTCGGCCCGAACGGGACGACCGCCCATACCTGGTCCCTGGATGAGATCCTGCGCACTGCCCGCGACATCGAGTTCGCTGCGATCGAGATGAACCGGCTGCTGCGTCGCCTTCTCTGACCATGGCTCTGCCGCCAAAGGCGAGGCGGAGACCAGGCGCACCGCAGACATGCTGGATGGGCGGCCTCGCGCTGAGGCTCTTTCATTGTCAGGGCTATGAGCAGGCGCTGTGTTCGAGAGCGGGTGCTGTGATCGGCCGAACAGGAACCGTGGAACTGGCTCGGCATCATGATGCCCAGCTCGAATCTCGAGGTGCTGGCTGACGTCCTCCGACCTCGCCGGCTGAAGCACGACGGGGAAGGACAAGGCCGAGATCTCTGGAGTTTTACCAGAGTTCCACGCCCGCGAGACACTCGCCCAACCCTATCTGATCTCAAAGATCGTCAGGCTGGAACAAGCCGTCGTCTGACCTTTGTAGAAAGATCTAATCTCCGAATCAATCTAGCCCGCAAAATTCATGAGGCTGGACGAGTGGCCTGAAATCGCGCCGGTTCGCTCGCTTTGAGGTTGTGCGGTCGTGCGTTGCCATGACCGGCTTTGGAGCCGGTGGTGAGGTGCGGATCGCGGGGCTGGCTGGTTGCGGTTGGAAGGGTTCGGCTGGGGCATCTGCCCCGGCGGTCAGCAGACCAGGCGTGGTATGCGCTCGAGGGCGAGGCGCAGGATGGCCTTGTCCGGACAGGCGCTCGGCAACTGCAGCATGACCCTGGTCTTCAGCGCGACGACGCGGGTGGCGAGCTTGACCAGGCGCAGGCGGAGGGTGTCGAACTGCGCCACGCGCCAGGTGGAGCGCTTGGGCATGAGGCTGCGGAGCGACCAGAGCAGCCAGTAGGCGCCGGTGTGCAGCATGAGGCGGAGCTGGTTGGCGGTGGCCTGGCTGCAGGAGGTCCGATCGGCCGCGAGATGCCGCTTCCAGGCGTCACGTGGTTCTCGGCCTGTCCCCTCGCGCAGTAGAGGTCCTCGTAGATCCGGCGTGCTGTCCGAGGACAGAGCGTCATACCGACCCGCCTAAACCTTGACCTGTTCGAGGTAGGGATAGCTGGTGAGGCTGCGGATGCGCTCGGCGGTGAGCGCATTCCAGGCGCGGCAGAGGGCATCGACGATGGCATCGTAGGTGTCGAGC
>JAESGY010000578.1_pt1 | contig 12056 bp, 17 predicted proteins | sample 9269841 | NCBI WGS metagenome assembly JAESGY01 (sample SAMN17022865, study PRJNA683097) | algae metagenome | isolation source: Spirirestis rafaelensis WJT71-NPBG6 and co-occurring heterotrophs from... | place: USA: Pinto Wells, Joshua Tree National Park, Colorado Desert, CA | collected 2006-08-15
CAGGCGTGCTGCGGCCGCGCGGTCCTGTTCCCGCCGCGCCAGCCGCCGCAACTCCGCCGCCGGCCGATCCGTGCGGATCGCTAGACCCCGTCCACTCATCGCGTCCTCCCCAGCCGGGTCGGACACATCCAGAATCACCTCGGCCCGCGTCGCCTCAACTCACGTCCGAGTCAGCATCAAGGCGGGGCGGTATCAGCTGTCAGACAAACAACGCGAAGCTCGAACTTTTCGGGAACGTGGTGGGCGAACGGGGTGTACTGAAGCAAGTGGTTTCCGCCGGATTTGCCCCAAACGGGACGTTCGCGGCTGATCCGGTTCTGGCATCGACAAGCAGGTTCCCGGCCTCACCCCCTGAAGCGTAGCGCGTCCACCAGCAGTGCGAAGGCCGGCGTCGGCTGGCGGCGGCTCGGGTAGTAGAGGTGATACCCGGGGAAGGGCGGGCACCAATCGTCCAGCACGTGCAGCAATCGCCCGTCGGCGAGATGCGCCTGCACCTGGTCCTCGAACACGCAGGCCAGGCCGAAGCCGGCCAGCGCCGCCCTCAGCAGCGGGGGCGCCACGTTGACACCAGCGGCCCCTCGACGCGCACCCGGAGCTCGCGCCCGTCCTTTTCGAACTCCCAGGCATAGACTCCGCCAAGGGTCGGCAAGCGGATGTTGATGCAGGCGTGCCCGGCCAGGTCCTGGGGCGTCTTCGGCTGCGGCCGCCGGGCGAAATAGGCGGGCGTACCGACGACCGCCATCCGCAGCTCCGGCCCGATGCGCACCGCCACCATGTCCTTGCCCACGAGCTCGCCGATGCGGATGCCGGCGTCGAAGCGCCCGGCAGCGAGGTCCGTCAGGGTGTTGTCCACATGCACCTCGACCGTGACGTCCGGATAGGCGGGCAGCAACCGCTCGAGCGCTGGCCAGAGCACCGTGTTGGCCGCGTGCTCCGCTGCCGTGATCCGGATGGTGCCGGACGGCTTCTCCCGGAGCTCGCCGAGCGCGGCGAGTGTCGCCTCGATCTCGTCAAAGGCCGGGCCAAGGGTTTGCAGCAGGCGCTCGCCGGCCTCGGTGGGCGCAACACTGCGGGTCGTACGGGTCAGCAGCCGCAGGCCGAGCCGCACTTCAAGCCCGCGCAGCGTCTGGCTCAGCGCGGAGGTTGAGACGCCGAGCTGCGCAGCGGCCCGCGTGAAGCTGCGCTCGGTCGCAACGGTGCGGAAGGCCTGAAGATCGTTCAGGTGGGTCCGTGTCATTGTGAAGCCTGACTTAAAGGTCCATGCGGACCTTACCGCCTAATCGCCTCGGGCCCCACCCGCCATCTTGCCCGTCACGGCCAGCCGGGCGTCACGCGCGCCCAGGGCCGCGACGGGTGAAGGAGGCCAGCCATGGAGATCACACGAGCGGGTTCGGTGCCATCCGGCCGGGGGCCGGCGGAGTGGTTCACCGGGACGGTCCGCATCGACCCGCTGTTCAGCCCGCCCGATCCGGCACGTATCGCCGGCGCCCTCGTCACCTTCGAGCCGGGCGCGCGCACCGCCTGGCACACACATCCGCTCGGCCAGACGCTGATCGTCACCGCCGGCTGCGGGTGGGTGCAGCGCGAGGGTGGGCCAGTGGAAGAGATCCGGCCGGGCGACGTGGTGTGGTTCTCGCCGGGCGAAAAGCATTGGCACGGCGCCACCGCCACCACGGCGATGAGCCACATCGCGATCCAGGAGAAGCTGGACGGCTCGCCGGTGACCTGGATGGAGCATGTCGCCGAGGTGGACTACCGCGCCGGCGAGGCCCTGACGGCGTCCGGCCGCGCTGCACCGTAAGCCGCACCGATCGATCGCCCGGAACGGAGACCACCCAATTCGCAAATCCATCCTCGGAGCCGCCGTCATCACCGCCCTCTCCTTCACGGCGCCAGCCTTCGCGCAGGAGCGCGTCCGCATCTCCTCCGACTGGGGCGAGGTCGTCGACAACGCGACCACGCGCCGGCTGGTGGAGATGCTGCCGCTGACCATCCCGATGCGCGATCATCTCCGCCAGGAGAAGACGAGCCGCCTGGCGGACTCCCTGTCGGAAGTGCCGCGGCAACGCGACTTCGCCGTCGGCACGCTCGGCCTCTGGGGACCGAACGGATTCGTCATCTACTACCGCAGCGGCAGCGTTCCCGCGCCGGGGATCATCATCCTCGGCCAGGCGCGCGGCGACGTGTCTTTCTTCGATCGGCCGGGCCCCGTCACCGTGCGCGTCGAGCGCATCCAGTGACGAGCGCGAGCCTGCCCGACGCGGTCTCCGGACACCGCGTCGCGGACACCCTGTCCCGCCGCCCGATGGCCGGCGCCGTGCTGGCCATGACCCTCTGCGCCGGCGCGCTCATCGCATCGGAATTCCTGCCGGTGAGCCTGCTGACGCCGGTCGCCGCCGATCTCCATCTGACGGAAGGCCAGGCAGGACAGGCGATCTCGGTCTCGGGCCTCTTCGCTGTCGTCACCAGCCTGTTCGCCTCGGCGGCCGTGGGTCGGCTCGACCGGCGTACCGTGCTGCTGGGCTTCGCGCTGCTGATGGTCGCATCGGGCACGATCGTCGCTCTTGCACCCAGCTTCGCCGTGCTGACGGTCGGCAGGGCCCTGCTCGGCGTCGCCATCGGCGGGTTCTGGTCGATGTCGATGGCGGTCGTCATGCGGCTGGTGGCCAGACGCGACGTGCCGCGGGCGCTGGCCCTGATCGGGCTGGGCCATGTCCTGATCCCGACCCTGGCCCTGCTGGCTGCCTGGGGGCTGGTCGGCACGCCGGCGCCGGTCGGCTGGGGAACCTGGCTCAGCCGCACCCTGCCCGACGAGGCCGAAGCCGGCGGGGGGCTGATGGTCGCGACGATCCAGCTCGGCATCACGTTGGGCGCATCGGTGGGCGGCCTGCTGTTCGACGCCAGCGGCTGGCGCAGCACCTTCGGCGCCAGCGCGGCCATGCTGTCGGCTTCGGCCCTCCTGGCGCTGCTGTGCTGGCGCGCCACCACCACCACGATCAAGGAAAGTCGAGATGAAGCCTGAACACGACAACGCTCGCCTGAGTCGCCGCGCCGTCCTGGCGCTGAGCGGCCTCAGTCTCGCCGGGCTGGGCGCACCAGCCGCCATCACCATTCCCTCCGCAAAGGCGCAAGACATGTCTAACGGTGCGAACAACTTCTACACCAGCGACCGCTTGACCCTGCAGAAGGTCGCCTTCCGCAATCAGTACCGGATGAACGTCGCGGGGAACCTTTTCCCCCCAACGGCCTCGACCGGAACGCACGGAGCCCGGCGATCGTGGTTGGGCACCCGATGGGCGCGGTGAAGGAGCAGAGCGCGAACCTCTACGCCACGAAGATGGCCGAGCGGGGGTTCGTCGCGATGTCGATCGACCTGCCCTTCTGGGGCGAGAGCGAGGGCGAGCCGCGCAACGCCGTCGTGCCGGACGTCTATGCCGAGGCGTTCAGCGCCGCGGTGGATTTCCTCGGCACCCGGCCCTTGGTCGACCGGGCGCGGATCGGCGCGCTCGGCATCTGCGGCAGCGGCAGCTTTGTCATCAGCGCGGCCAAGATCGACCCTCGCATGGGCGCCGTGGCCACGGTCAGCATGTACGACATGGGCGCGGCGAACCGCGACGCGCTGAACCATTCGCAGGCGGTCGAGCAGCGGAAGGCGATCATCGCCGCGGCGGCCGAGCAGCGCTACGCGGAATTCACCGGCGGCGAGACGCAGGTCACCGGCGGCACGGTGCATGAGCTGACGGCGGAGACGCACCCGATCCAGCGCGAGTTCTACGATTTCTACCGCACGCCGCGCGGGGAGTTCACGCCGGCGGGCAGTTCACCGCGCCTGACGACCCATCCGACGCTGACCAGCAACGTCAAGTTCATGAACTTCTACCCGTTCAACGACATCGAGACGATCTCGCCGCGCCCGATGCTCTTCATCACCGGGGACCAGGCGCATTCCCGCGAGTTCAGCGAGGAGGCCTACCGGCGCGCGGCCGAGCCGAAGGAGCTCCACTACGTCCCCGGCGCCGGGCATGTGGACCTGTACGACCGGGTGGATCTGATCCCCTTCGACAGGCTCGCCGCCTTCTTCGGCCAGCACCTCGCCTGAGGCACAGACGGCATGCGCCGCAGCCCGGGCCTTGGCGGGCCTCGGCCGGATCACGCCGACATGGCGGTGCTGATGACAGCGGCTTCGCCCGCGACTGCGACGCCACCGTCCGCCACGGCCGTACGTTCACGGACGGTCCGCGGCTCCACCCGCACCAGTGGACAGCGTCCGTTCGACGGACGCCCCGCGATCCTGCAGACCGCGATGAAGGAACGAAATCCATGACCTGCCCTGGCCATCCGTCATTATCCCGGCGTGCCCTGGTGGCTGCTGCCGCAGCAATTGCGGCTCCCGTGACGTCGGGAGGAGCGGAGGCTCAATCTGCCCCCATCAACAGCCCTGCCAGCAAATCGAGAGCACCTGCGATGTCGAGAGTATCCCTCCAAGTCAATGGTGAGCTGCGCAGCCTCGAGCTGGATACGCGCACCACGCTGCTGGACGCGCTGCGTGAGCACCTGCAGCTGGCCGGCAGCAAGAAGGGCTGCGACCACGGCCAGTGCGGCGCCTGCACGGTCATGGTGGATGGGCAGCGGATCTATTCCTGCCTGACCCTGGCCGTGATGCACGAGGGCGACGCGGTCACGACCATCGAGGGGCTGGGCCAGCCCGGCAACCTGCATCCGATGCAGGCCGCCTTCGTCCGGCACGACGGCTACCAGTGCGGCTACTGCACGCCGGGCCAAGTCTGCGCCTCCGTCGCGATGCTGGAGGAGATCAAGGCCGGCGTGCCGAGCCACGCGACGGCCGACCTGATGGCGCCCCCGCAGGTTACCGCCGAGGAGATCCGCGAGCGCATGAGCGGCAACATCTGCCGCTGCGGCGCCTATTCTAACATCGTCGATGCGATCACCGAGGTCGCGGGGAGGCAGACATGAGGCCCTTCATCTACGAGCGCGCCCGCACCCCCGCCGAGGCGGCCGCGGCGGCCATCCGCAACCCCGGGTCCAGGTTCATCGCAGGCGGGACCAACCTGCTCGACCTCATGAAGCTGCAGATCGAGGTGCCGCCGCACCTGATCGACGTGAACGGCCTCGGCCTCGACAGCATCGAGGCGACGCGGGAGGGCGGGCTGCGCATCGGGGCGCTGGTGCGCAACACCGATCTCGCGGCCGATGAGCGCGTGCGGCGCGACTACGGCGTGCTCTCCCGCGCCCTGCTGGCGGGGGCCACGGGGCAGTTGCGGAACAAGGCGACCACCGCCGGCAACCTGCTGCAGCGCACCCGGTGCCCCTATTTCTACGACACCGCGCAGCCCTGCAACAAACGCCAGCCCGGCAGCGGCTGCGCGGCGATCGGCGGCGTCACGCGGCAGCTGGCCGTGATCGGCAGCAGCGAGGCATGCATCGCCACCCATCCCAGCGACATGGCGGTGGCCATGCGCGCCCTGGACGCGGTGGTGGAGACCGTCAAGGCGGACGGCACGGCGCGCACCATACCCATCGCCGAGTTCCATCGCCTGCCCGGCACACGCCGCATATCGAGACGGCCCTGGACGCCGGCGAGTTCATCACGGCCGTGACCCTGCCGCCGCCCCCTGGCGGGCGACAGGTCTACCGCAAGGTGCGCGACCGCGCCTCCTACGCCTTCGCGCTCGTCTCGGTCGCGGCGGTGCTGCAGCGGGACGGCACGGGCCGCGTGGCGCTGGGCGGCGTCGCGCACAAGCCCTGGCGGGTGGAGGCGGCCGAGGCCGAGCTGCCGCGCGGCGCCAAGGCGGCCACGGCGGCCATCCTGGATGGCGCGCGGCCGACCGATGACAACGCGTTCAAGGTAACCCTGGCGGAGCGGACACTCGCCTCCGTCCTGGCCGAGGCGAGGGGCTGAGCCATGAAGTTCGACACGCCCGCAACCGGCAACCCGATCGACCGGCTCCAGGTGGTCGGCAAGCCCGTGGACCGCATCGACGGGCCGCTCAAGACCACGGGGAGGGCGCCCTACGCCTATGAGCGCCACGACGTCGCGCGCGACCAGGCCTATGGTCACGTCCTCGGCGCCGGCATCGCCAAGGGCCGGGTCACCGCCATGGACACGGCCGCGGCGAAGGCCGCGCCCGGCGTTCTGGCGGTCGTCACCACGCTAGACATGCCCCGGCTGGAGAAGGGGCGGATGAACACCGCCTGGCTCTTCGGCGGCCCCGAGATCCAGCACTACCACCAAGCCATCGCCGTGGTGGTGGCCGACACCCTCGAGCAGGCGCGCGACGCCGCCGCGATGATCCGGGTGGAGTATGCCCGCGAGCCCGGCCGCTTCGACCTCGCCGCCGAGGCCCCGAAGGCGCGGCTGGCGTCCGCCGATAGCGGCGAGGGCAGCGCGGCGCCGCACGAGGCGACCATCGCCGCCTGGGAGGGGGAGAGGCTGACGGTCTGGACCTCCAACCAAATGATCGCCTGGGGCAAGCGTGACCTTGCGAAGACGCTCGGCATGCCGGCGGAGAACGTCCGGCTCGACTCGCCCTTCATCGGCGGCGGCTTCGGCGGCAAGCTGTTCCTGCGCGCTGACGCCGTGCTGGCCGCGCTGGGCGCGCGGGCTGCGGGACGGCCGGTGAAGCTGGCGCTGGCCCGGCCACTGGTCGCAAACAACACCACCCATCGCCCCGCCACCATCCAGCGCATCCGCATCGGCGCCGGACGCGACGGCCGCATCACCGCGATCGCGCATGAGAGCCTCTCGGGCGACCTGGAGGATGGGCAGCCGGAGACGGCGGTGTCGCAGACCAAGCTGCTCTATGCCGGCGCGAACCGTCTGACCGCGATGCGCCTCGCCGTGCTCGACCTGCCCGAGGGCAACGCCATGCGCGCGCCGGGGGAGGCGCCGGGCATGATGGCGCTCGAGGTGGCGATGGACGAGATGGCGGAGCGGCTGGGGATGGATCCGGTCGAGTTCCGCGTCGTCAACGACACCCAGCTGGATCCGGAGGACCCGCAGCGCCGCTTCTCTCAGCGCCAACTGGTCCGCTGCCTGCGTGAGGGCGCCGAGCGCTTCGGCTGGAGCCGGCGGGTCGCGACGCCGGGCCAGCGGCGGGACGGCCGCTGGCTGGTCGGCATGGGAGTGGCCGCCGGCTTCCGCAACAACCTGGTGATGGCATCGGGCGCGCGGGTGCGGCTGGACGGCGGCGGCGGCGTGACGGTCGAGACGGACATGACCGACATCGGCACGGGCAGCTACACCATCATCGCCCAGACCGCCGCGGAAATGATGGGCGTGCCGTTGGAGAAGGTGACGGTGCGGCTGGGCGATTCCAGCTTCCCGGTCTCTGCGGATTCGGGCGGGCAGTGGGGCGGGAACAGCTCCACCGCCGGCGTCTATGCTGCCTGCATGAAGCTGCGCGAGGCGGTGGCGCAGCGGCTCGGCTTCAACTCGGCCGAGGCGGAATTCGTGGACGGCGAGGTCCGCGCCGGCAACCAGCGTGCCCCGCTCGGCCAGGCGGCGGGCGCCGATGGGCTGGTGGCGGAGGACACCATCGAATACGGCGACCTCGCCAAACGGTACCAGCAATCCACCTTCGCCGGCCACTTTGTCGAGGTGGGTGTGGACGCTGTGACCGGCGAGACGCGAGTGCGGCGGATGCTGGCGGTCTGCGCGGCGGGGCGCATCCTCAACCCGAAATCGGCGCGCAGCCAGGTCATCGGTGCGATGACCATGGGCGTCGGCGCGGCGCTGATGGAGGAACTGGCGGTGGACAAGCGCCGCGGCTTCTTCGTCAACCACGATCTAGCCGGCTACGAGGTACCCGTGCATGCCGACATCCCGCACCAGGAGGTGGTCTTCCTGGACGAGGTGGATCCCATCTCCTCGCCGATGAAGGCCAAGGGCGTGGGCGAACTCGGCATCTGCGGCGTCGGCGCGGCGGTCGCGAACGCGATCCACAACGCCACCGGCGTGCGCGTGCGGAGCTACCCTATCACGCTCGACAAGCTGCTCGACCGGCTGCCGGAGGTGGCGTGAAGCATGCAGCACGGAGGGGTGCCTACCGCCCCTCCTTGACTGCCCCATCCTGCCGCCGGACCTGATGTCAATCGTGGACGCCCGCATCGCCGAGAGCGGCACGCCCATGGGCGGCATCGGCGGGCCGGGCCTGCCGGCGCACCGTTGGCCGTCGTCAACCCCCTCAGCCCCTCGCCGCGCTTTCCGCCCAGCGGGTCCGCAGCCTGCCGCTGTCCGAGGTGCGCTTCGGCGCGGTCTGAGCCTGCATATCGGCGCCGCCTGCGACCCCCGGCGCCGACGCAATCCCTAAGAAAGGAGACTTCGCATGCGCAGCCGACACCACGGCACCGATCAGCCGCTCCGCTCCCCGGCAGCGGGCCGGCGGGACTTGATGGCCGCGGGCGCCGGCCTCATCACATCGCTCTCCGCAGCCGCCTCGGCGGCAGCCCAGGCCGCCGGTGGCGGTGCGTCTGGCGCCATCACCGTCTCGCCGGCCAGCGCGCGGCCCGCCGCGCCCGGATCGGCGGACTACATTACCGGGGGCGTGCGCGTCCAGCCGCTATTCCCCGTGAACGAGCCCGCGCGCGCCTCCGGCGGGAGCGTCACCTTCGAGCCGGGCGCGCGCACGGCGTGGCACACCCATCCGCTCGGCCAGGTGCTGATCGTCACGGCCGGATCCGGCTGGGTCCAGCTCTGGGGCGCCCGGCGGCAGGACATCCGGCAGGGCGATGTCGTCTGGATCCCGCCGGGCCTCAAGCATTGGCACGGCGCCACGGCCGGCACGGGCATGACGCACACCGCCATTCAGGAGCAGTTCGACGGCCGGGGCGTCGATTGGATGGAGCCGGTCACGGACCAGCAGTACCGCGGCTGAGAGGCGCGGCCCCGGGGCAGGCCTGGTCGTGCTGGTCCCCGTCAACGCAATGGCTGTGCCCTGCGGCTCCTGCACGGGCCGCCGACCACGTGACCATGAGGAAAGAACCGATGACGAGCTTGATCCAGCTTCCCGTTGTGCGGCTCCTTGCCGTGACTGTCCTTTCGCTCTCGCTGACCGGCGCGTCTCTGGCGCAGGGGCAGCAGGGGCGCGCGCCAGCCGCGTCGGATGCGGTGCCGGTGGCGGTCGAGCTCGACCAGGTCGCGCCGGCGCTCGGGCGGTATCGGCAGGAGGCCCTCCTGGGCAATCTTTGGCGGCGCCCGGACCTTTCGCCGCGCGACCGCAGCATCGTCACCGTGGCGGCGCTGATCGCCCGCAACCAGACCGCCGAGATGTCCCAGCACCTCGACCTTGCGCTTGAGAACGGTGTGCGACCGGGTGAGCTATCCGAGATCATCACCCATCTCGCCTTCTATTCCGGCTGGGGCAATGCCATGGCGGCGGTCGCGGCTGCGCGGGAGGTCTTCGCCCGGCGCGGCATCGGCGCTGGCCAGCTCCCGCCCGCGTCGCCCGGACTCCTCCCGCTGGACGAGGCCGCCGAGGCGAGGCGTGCGGCCGCCGTCGCGCGGGATGTCGGCCCGGTGGTCCCTGGCCTTGAGCAATTCACCACCGACGTGCTGTTCGGTGATCTCTGGTCGCGGCCGGGCCTGGCGCCGCGCGACCGCAGCCTGATCACCGTCACCGCCCTGATCGCCTCGGGTCAGGTCGCGCAGGTCCCGTTCCACCTCAACAGGGCGATGGACAACGGCCTCACCCGCCCACAGGCGGCGGAAGTGGTCACGCACCTCGCCTTCTACGCCGGCTGGCCGAATGCCTTCTCGGCGGTGCCGGTCGTGCGGGGGGTCTTCGAGAGCCGTCGCGGCTAGACAACCACGTAACACAGAGAAAGGGAGGAAAAGATGAGGGTGGACGGGCAGTGCCACTGCGGCGAGATCACCTACGAGGCGGAGGTTGAGGTGGACGCCATCGCCATCTGCCACTGCCTTGACTGCCAGAGGCTGGGCGGCTCGGCGTTCCGGGCCAACGTCCCGGCACGGGCCGATGCCTTCCGCATCCTCACCGGGACGCCGCGGCAATACGTCAAGACGGGCGACAGCGGCGCCCGCCGCCTCCATGCCTTCTGCGGAACCTGCGGCTCACCGGTCTATTCCTGCGCAGTCGAGAACCCGCAGACCTACACGCTGCGCGTGGGCGCGCTGAATCAGCGCCGGGAGCTGGGGCGGCCGAAGCGGCAGATCTGGACGAAGCGGCGGCTGCCCTGGGTCCAGCCGCTCGACGACGTCCTTGAGATTGAAGGCCAGCCTTGATGCGGGCATCGGCAGATGCGGCTGCGATGAAGGAGACTGCGATGCAGCGAAGGGTGACTGCGACGCTCGAGGACAGTGCCACGGCGCGCGATTTCGCGTCCCCCTTCCGTTGGTGACGAGCTTCTTCGGGCGCGTGGCAGTGTGTTGCACGGATCAGCGGTGAGGACGCATGTAGCCCTACCCACGTTGCGGGTCATGTGTATTAGTCGAGACTTCATCTGACAGACGGCGTTGGCTGTGTGGGCCGATGAGCGTGTCTGCCGTGGTCAGTGGCGCATGATTTTCTCCCTGGCGAGTGGGATGGTGTCAAGGAAGGTCTGCATCGGGGTCTTGCCGTAGCACCACCTGCCCTGGTGAGGCCGTCGGCTGTTGTACTCGGTAATCCAGCTGTCGAGATCGGCCTGCAGCTCCTCGATGCTGCGGTAGACCTTCTTGCGAAAGGCGACGCGGTAGAACTCGTCGAGCACAGTGCGATGGAAGCGCTCGCAGATGCCGTTGGTCTGCGGGCTCTTGGTCTTGGTTCTCGTGTGATCGATGTCCTCGACCGCGAGATAGAGCTGATACTCGTGCCGCTCGGGGCTGCCGCAGAACTCGGTGCCGCGGTCGGTCAGGATGCGCTGCAGCTTGACCGCGTGCTCGTCGTAGAAGGGCACCACGCGGTCGTTCAGCAGGTCGGCGGCGGTGATCGGGGTCTTGCGGTCGTAGAGCTTGGCAAACGCCACCTTGGCGTAGGTGTCGATGAAGGTCTGCTGGTAGATCCGCCCCACCCCCTTCATGGTGCCGACATAGAAGGTGTCCTGGGCGCCGCAGTAGCCGGGGCATTCGCTCTCGAACTCGCCATGGGCCTGGTCATCCACCCGCGCCTTCTCCAGGGCGGCGATCTGGGCTTCGGTCAGCACCAGCCCGTCCTGGGCGCTCTTGGCCCCAAGCGCTTTCAGCCGTTTCTTCATGGTCTCGAGGTCGTGCCGCTGCCAGACGCAGCGGACCCCGGCGGGGGAGATGCTCAGGCCCCGCCGCTTCACCGCCTCGGCCACCCGCACCTGGCCCCAGGCGGGCTGCTCGAGGGCAATGGCCACCACCGCCTCCTCGACCTCGGCGGGCGTGCGGTTCTTCAGCACCGGCTTGCGGCGGCTGATCTCGGCCAGAGCCAACTCGCCGCCTTTGTCGTAGAGTTCCTTGAAGCGGTAGAAGCTGTCCCGGCTGTAGCCCAGCATCTTGCAGGCCTGGCTGACATTGCCGAGCTGGCGGGCCAGCTCCAGCAGCCCGGCCTTGGCGCGGATGATCTTCTGCTCCTGTGTCATCTCCGGGGTCTCCGTCCCGCCGGTGGGCGGGGCGCGGTCCGAGCCAAGGGCAAGAACCGCGCCCCGCCCACCGGCTCCATCCTTCCGAAACCGACACTGACTGTCAGATCAAGTCCTGGCTAGTGCAGCTGGTACCTCATGTTCCCGATCAGCTAGTGCGACCTTGAGCTGATGCTCGCTGACCGGGGCGTCATGGTGGACCGCACCACCATCTTCCGCTGGGTCCAGACCTATGCGCCAGAGATCGAGAAGCGGATCGGGCCGCACCTGCGCTCGAGCAACGGGTCGTGGCGAGTGGATGATACCAAATCCGGCTGATTAGGCCGGTGCGGCGGCTCGGCCGCCCCTGGGTACTGCGGCCGCTGCCGCGTCGATCACCCGGATCCCGTATGAGACCTAGGGTCCGTTGACATTGGGGATTCACGCGGCAGACCGGCTGTGATTCAAGCTCCGCTTTGGCGGGGTTGGGGCGATGCTGGAGAGGTCTCGGTTCG
>JAESGY010000579.1_pt1 | contig 12044 bp, 12 predicted proteins | sample 9269841 | NCBI WGS metagenome assembly JAESGY01 (sample SAMN17022865, study PRJNA683097) | algae metagenome | isolation source: Spirirestis rafaelensis WJT71-NPBG6 and co-occurring heterotrophs from... | place: USA: Pinto Wells, Joshua Tree National Park, Colorado Desert, CA | collected 2006-08-15
GCGGCCGCTGGACGCCGTGCCTCCCCAGCCCCTCCGCCCCCTGCCCCGCGGCTCGCTGCTCGACCTGCGGGTCTGAGGCGGCCCGGGGCCGCCGCGGCGCCACGGCCTGGCCCCGCCGCACCGCCTCCGCGCCTCCGGCGTCACAGCAATCGGCGCTCTCATGACGCCCTCAACCGGCCCTTGCGCCCCGGCGCGGCCCCGCGCATCGTCCCCGCATGCCGGATTTCCTCCGCACCGTCCCGCCTGGCGATGACCGAGAGCGCCTGACCTGCCCGGATTGCGGCTTCGTCGCCTATGAGAATCCGAAGATCGTGGTCGGCAGCGTCGTCTCCGAAGGCGGCCGCATCCTGCTCTGCCGCCGCGCCATCGAACCGCGCCGCGGCTTCTGGACCCTGCCCGCCGGCTACATGGAAATGGCCGAGACGGTGGAGGAAGGCGCCCGGCGCGAGGCCTGGGAGGAAGCGCGCGCCCGCATCGCCCTCGATGGCGTGCTCGCCGTCTATTCCATCGCCCGCATCGGCCAGTTGCAGGTGATCTTCCGCGCCGGCTTCGAGAGCCCGGGCTTCGAGGCGGGGCCGGAGAGCCTCGATGTCCGGCTTTTCGGCTGGGACGAGATCCCCTGGGAAGAGATCGCCTTCCCCTCCGTCCACTGGGCGCTTCGCCACTGGCAGGAGAGGGAGGGCCGCCCGCTGGCGGCGCCGGCCACCAACCCGCCGGAAGATCCGCGGGGCAGCCGGCCGCTGCCGCGGCAAGCCGGCCTGTGATGCGCCGGCGGGACCTCCTGCCGCTGCTGCTCCTTCTGCCGGTGGCGCCCGCCCTGGCGCAGCAGAGATCCCGCACCGCCGGCAAGCCGCCTGCGCAGGACCTGCCCAAGCTCCCCGCCCAGGCGCCGGCGGGCAAGTCCGCCCAGGTGCCGCGATCCAGCCAAGCCCCGGTGCCGGACCGGACAAAGGAGGGGCCGCGTGTGGTGGAGGAGGACCGGGCTCGGATCAATCCCAGCATCATCAACCGCAACATGCCCGGCCGCGGCCAGGCGCAGGAAGGCAGCCCGGACCTGCTGGAGGACAAGCTGTTCCGCCCGGCACCGGGGGTCCGGCTGAACGCGCCCTTCTCGTATTGAGGAGCGGTACCAATCCAGGGCGAGCTTGCTGCTGGTCTGGTACCGAAGCCATCGCCAGACGGGTTCGACGGCCGCCATCCGCAGGCGAGGGTTGCAGATAGAGCCGCCCGCATCGGGGCGGCCCTCCACGCCATCAGCGGGGACGCACCATTACGGCCGGCGCGCTGAACCGCGTACTTGAGCTCAGGCGCCCGGCGTAGGTCCGCACCGCACGGGGCCGAGGCGCGGGCTCGATGTGCCCAGGCTGTCGATCCGTGCAAGCAGGTGCCTTGCCCCTGCCCGTCATACCAACCCGCATAGGTTCTGACCTGCAGCCGCCGCAGGCGGCTGAGCGCCCGAACGGCCGGGCCCCCATGGAAGACGCCGGAGGCGTCTTCCATGGGCACCGGGGGCGCCGCGCCAAGTGGCGCGTAGCCAAGCCGCAGAGCGGCGCCGGCGACTGAGGCCGCGTAATTGTGTCAGCATTTGTGCGGATTAGTATCAGTTCTTCCCGAACCCGGCCACGCTGCGGGCGCCGGCACCAGCGGCAGGTCAGGGGTTGAGCGGGTGAACCCGGTCACCGCCGCGCACTGCGATCGCTGCCAGGCCCACCAGACGGTCGAGGCCCGTGGCATCGGCCAACAATGCCGCTTTCTCCGCCCGGCTCAGGCCGTCGAGCGCCTCGTCCAGGTCGCGCGCCTCCTGGGCCTTGACCATGGCCACCAGCAGGGTCGGGTCCACCGGATCCAGCCGCGGTCGGCGCGACGGTGGCAGCATCAGCCGATGCGCCTCCAGCAGCGCCGGATCGGCTGCCAGCCGGCGCACAGCCTCGACCTCCTCCGCAGCTGACACAAGCGACCGCCGGATGGTGTTGGCGCGCGCCAGCACGGCGGGCGGTGCCCGTTCCTCGGGAATGGACAGCAGTCCGAACCGGCGCAGCAGCCCGGCCGGCCGCGCTGTCAACGCCGCCAGCGGCACCGCCAGCGTCAGGCCGAGCGTGACCGGCAGCATCCAGAGCGCGAGGAAGGGCGAGACCAGCCAGGAGGAGATGCCGAACAGCAGCCCGAAGACGGTGTGCCGCCAATACAGCCGCACCACCTCGCGCAGCCGAAGCTTGCCGTCGTCGCGCTGCTGCGGCTGCCAGCCCAGTCGCGTCCGAGCAGGATGGACATGACGTCGACGCTCTGCGTCAGCATCGTCACCGGCGCCAGCAGGCCCGCCACGAGGGTCTCCAGCAGCATGCTGAGGAATGACCTTACGACGCCGCCGATGCCGCGACGGTCCTCCCGGTTCAGCAGCAGCAGCGCCCAGGCCAGCAGCTTGGGCACCAGCAGCAGCGACAGGGTGCCGATGAACAGCCACATGGCGCGCACCGGATCCACAACCGGCCAGTCCGGGAACAGGGATGGCCCGCTCGGGAAGTAGGCCGGCCGGATGAAGCGCGCTTCCAACGCGCCGAGCACGCCGACCACCAGAAACAGCAGCCAGAGCGGCGCGGTGATGTAGGAGCCGATCCCGGTGAACAGGTGCAGTCGGCTGATCGGGTGAAGCCCGCGTGCCGGCAGCACCGCGGCATGCTGCAGGTTGCCCTGGCACCAGCGCCGGTCGCGTACCGCCAGATCCGTCAGTGCGGGCGGGCTTTCCTCGTAGCTGCCGCGCAGGGCCGGCACCATGTGCACCGCCCAGCCGGCGCGGCGCAGCAGGGCGGCCTCGACGAAGTCATGATTGAGGATGTGGCCACCGAAGGGCTTGCGGCCACGCAGCGTCGGCAGGCCAGCATGGCCGGCGAAGGCGCGCGTGCGGATGATGGCGTTGTGGCCCCAGTAATTGCCTTCCGCCCCGTGCCACCAGGCGATGCCGGCCGCGATCATCGGACCATAAACGCGTCCCGCGAATTGCTGCATCCGCGCGAAGAAGGAATTGCCGTTGACGATCACCGGCAGGGTCTGGATCAACCCGACATCCGGATGGCGTTCCATCGCCGAAGCCAGCCGCACCAGCGCCGCACCTTCCATCACGCTGTCGGCGTCGAGCACCAGCATCTGCGGGTAGGCGCCGCCGAAGCGCTGCACCCATTCGGCGATGTTGCCTGCCTTGCGCTCGGTGTTCTTCGGACGACGCCGGTAGAAGATGTGCCGGTCGTCGCCGGTGCGCTTCCGCAGCGCCAGGAAGGCCGCTTCCTCCGCCACCCAGGCATCCGGGTCGGTCGTGTCGCTGAGGATGAAGATGTCGAAATGCGCCGAGGCGCCGGTGGCGGCCAGGCTCTCATGGACGGCCTGCAAGCCCGCCATCACCCGTTCCGGCGGCTCGTTGTACACCGGCATCAGGAGTGCCGTGCGCGTGGTCAGCGTCGGCAGCGCTGCGTCAGGGTCGATGCCCAGGCGCCGCCCGCCGCCACGCAGCAGGCTGGCGAAACCGCAGACCGCGCTGACGAAAGACAGCGCAATCCAGGCGAACAGCGGCACGAACAGCAGCAGCAGGATGATCTGCATCGCGGTGGGCCGCGCGATATCCAGCACCAATCCCATCTCGCGCGTGGCGAAGGCGGTCAGCAACACCGCCCCACCCAGGACCAGCGCCCGCCGCTACGCCATTCCGCGCGGGGCGGAGGGCCGCGCCGATGGTCCCGGCGGCGGCATCGTCCGTAGCGACTGCACCGGCATATCCAGCGGCGCCGTCTCCGGCAGTGCCCACCACTTCGCTCCGGGACCGGTGATCAGGCTGTCCATCGGTAGAGCCAGGTCTCGGTGAGCGGGCGGTCGTTGAAGGTCAGCACGGCGCGCAGTTCCGCGAGCCGCGCCGAGCCTGGCACCAGATGGAAATGCACGCGCCAGCCACCGGTATGCGGGTTGGGCTGCACCACCGGGTTGTGGATCTCACCGGCGCTGGTACGCAGGTCCAGCGTGGGCAGCGCCTTGGCTGGAACCTCCTCGGCCTTGCCGCCCACCGCATCCAGCACGAACAGCCGCCCGCGATTGCTCGCCGCGCCAATACGGGTATCGACGAACTGCGCCAGCTCGGGGTTACCCTTCGTCACGGGAAGCCAGTGCAGCCGGTAGACGAAATTGTATTCCTCGCCCGGACGCATCGGCTGTTCCGGGCGCCAGAACGCCACGATGTTGTCGTGGATCTCACCGTTGGTCGGGATCTCGACCAGCTGGACGCTGCCAGGCCCCCAATCGGCGATGGGCTCCACCCACAGGCTGGGCCGGCGCTCGTAGCTTGCCTCGAGGTCATTGTAGTCGGTGAAGCCGCGGCGGCGCTGCATCAGGCCGAAGCCGCGCAGATTGACCTCGTTGAAGTGGCTGATCTGCAGGTCTCGCGGGTTGTGCAGCGGCCGCCAGATTTGCTCGCCACGTGAGGTTGCAAGCAGCAAGCCATCGGAATCATGGACCGCGCCGCGGTAGTCGTCGACGCCGCCGCGGTCGTTCGGGGCGAAGAAATACATGCTGGTCAGCGGCGCGATGCCCGCCAGCGCGAGTTCCACGCGCGGAAAGATGCTCGCCTGCACGTCGAAGACGGTGCTGTCGCCCGGCCGGACGGTGAAGCGGAAGGACGCGGTAGCGCTCGGGCTGTCGAGCAGCGCATGCACCACCACCGAATTGGCACCGGCATGTGGCCGTTCCAGCCAGAAGGCGCGGAACAGCGGGAACTCCTCGCCGGAGGGATCGGCGGTCTTGATGGCGAGGCCACGTGCCGAGAGGCCGTAGCGAAGCTCCCGGGCGACCGCCCGGAAATAGCTGGCGCCGAGAAAGGCGCAGACCTCGTCGAACACGCCCTGCTTGTTCAGCGGGTGAGTGATACGGAAGCCGGCATACCCGAAATCGGCGCCCGGCGGGGGGCGGTCCTCGAGATTGAAGGGTGTTGGGTCGTAGAGAATGGGACGCGCCTGGCGGTCGGCCACCTCGAACAGTTCGACTTTGCGTGTATAAAGGAAGCCGCGATGGAACAGCTGGACCTGGAAGCCGAGGTCCGCCCCGCGCCAAAGCGCGCGCTCCCGGTCGAAGGTCAGCTTCCGGTAGTCGTCGTAGCTGAGATCGGTGAATCCGCGCGGTAGCTTGTCGTCGGGTGCACGAAAGGGACGCTTGGCGAGGTCGCGCGCCAGATCGCGAACGGTGCCATCGCTGAACGGGCGCGTCGCAGCCGGGTTTGGCTGGGCAGCGACAGGGTCGCCATTCGCCTTCAGGAGGAGCGCTGAGGCGGCAATGGCGGCAAAGGCGTCTCGACGATGCACGGGAGTTCCCATTCGGCGCGGGGGCAACGGCGACGGAGCGTAACACCCATACTGCGCCAAGCGGAACGAGACAGATGCATGGCAGTTGCGTCACCCAATGCCTGACCGCGGCAGCCGGCTGCACGATTCAAAGAGAGCAGAAGGCAGGGATTGCGAGCTGGTTCTGCTGCAATCCTGCACATCCGCACGGCCTGGATACATGCATCCGCATGGCAAGACTGCGGCAGGTGCCTTCGGTAAGGTCGGATCAGCCCGTCAAGCGCCCACACTTCTCCGCCAGCGGGTCAGGCGCCTTCCGGACACGGCCTGGGTCAGCGCTGGGCGCGGCCCGCCGCCCAGACATCATCCGGCCTGCTCCACAGCGCCGGGTCGCGCATGGCGGCGGCCAGCGCCGTGGTCACGGCCGCCAGGATCGCCTCGCCCTTCCCGGCCGTCGCGGCGCGCGGGTCACCGCGCACGCCGGTCCGTGGCGCCCGCTCCTCGAAGGACCAGAAGCGCACCATGCCGGCCGGCGGGTTGGGCGGCGGGTTGGAGATGGCCTCGGCCACCTTGTCCTGCCGTACCTGCGCCGCATCCAGCGCCAGCCAGAGGCTGGTCTCGCCCTCGCAGGCATGGTGGATGCCGGGCTGGGTGGTCAGGATGGTGCCGATCTCCTTCGGCGCCAGGTTCGGCCAGGTGGTGACGACGACAGGGATGCCGAATTCCGCCGCCAGCTCCCGCGTGCTGACCGCCAGCGGGTCGATATTGCCGCCATGGCCGTTGACGATCAGCAGCCGCCGGAAGCCGTCCGCCAGCAGGGACCGCACCACGCAACGCAACACCGCATGGAAGGTGGGGTAGTCCAGCGTGATGGTGCCGCCGAAGGGCAGGTGGTGCTCGGACAGCCCCATCCACATCGGCGGCAGCACCACCGCCGGCAGATCGGCGGCCGCGGCGCCGCGCAGCGCGATCTCATGCGCATGGGCGCTGTCGGTCCAGACCGGCAGATGCGGCCCGTGCTGCTCCAGGCTGCCGATCGGCAGCACCACCAGCGCGTCCCGTGCCGCCAGCGCCTTCAGCTCCGGCCCGGTCATGCGCTCCCAGCGAAGCTCGGCCATCCCGCTCAGCCCCGGCCCATGGCGTAGAACTCGTCATTCGGCCGCAGGGAAGTGACATTGGCCATGCGGTTGGACATGCCGAAGAAGGCGGCGATGGCGGCGATGTCCCAGATGTCGTCATCCGAGAAGCCGAGATCGCGCAGCGCGGCGCTGTCGGCCTCCTCCACCTCATTGGCGCGCTGGGTGACCTTCAGCGCGAATTCCAGCATGGCCTTCTGCTTCGGCGTGATGTCGGCCTTGCGGAAATTGGCGGCGACCTGGTCGGCGATCAGCGGGTTCTTCGCCCGGATGCGCAGAATCGCGCCATGCGCGATGACGCAGTACTGGCACTGGTTGAGGGAGGAGACGGCGACCACGATCATTTCCCGCTCGGCCTTGGTCAGGCCGCCGGGCTTGTCCATGAGCGTGTCGTGATAGGCCATGAAGGCCCGGAACTCCTCCGGCCGGAAGGCGAGCATGAGGAAGACATTCGGGATGAAGCCCGACTTCTCCTGTACCTTCTCGATACGGGCGCGAATGTCCTCGGGCATGTCCTCGAGGCGGGGGACGGGGTAGCGGCTGACGGGGGCTGCGGTCATGGCGGGGTACTCCTCCGGCCCCAGCCTACGCGCCTCGCCGCCGCCGTCGAGCCCCGGGCGGTCACCACTCCCGCACGAAGGTCAGGCGCGCCACCCAGGGCGTGTCCGGCCGGTCGAAGACGCCGGTGCCCCGCGCTTCCATCAGCAGCCGGCCCTGCTCGTCCAAGCGGATGTCACGGGCCTGCTCCGTCCCTTCCCAGGCCTTGTTCCAGGATGTGTCCACCGCCACGATGAAGCGCCCGCCCTCCAGCCGCCAACGGCCGGTATAGGCGACCATCGCCTTGTACAGGGCGGCGCGCTCCGCATCGCCGCCGCCCGGTGTCGCCTTGCGGTCCTGCGCGGCGACCAGCAGGACCATCTGCCCTTCGGGGGTCGCGATCAGCCGTCCCTGCGGCGCTGCGCCGAAGAGATCGCGCGGCGCCTCCTGCCCCCAGGTGATCTGGTAGGCGACAAGCGCCCAGGAACCGGCGAGACGGTCCGGTTCCGCCGCGGTCGCGGCGGCGGGCAGGCCGAGGACGGCAGCGACGGCGATGTGGCGCATGGCGAGTTACCTCCGGGTCAGCGAGGCCGGACCGCCGAATGCGCGTGCCGCCGCGCGCCCGACGGCCCGGCCCTGTTCGGGCGAGCGGGATACACCGCCTGTCTGGGGTTCATTCAGGCGAGATTTGCTCCTGCCCCGCGCCGGGCGGAACGCGCAGGACCGGCCGACGGTGCCCGCCCCGCCCGCGCTACGCCGCCGGCGCCAGGCCGGCCTGCGTCCCGCGGAGCTCGCCACGGGCCTGCCGGACGATCTGCCAGCCGCCCTGCAGGCCGAGCCCGCCCATGATCCCGGCCACGATCACATCGGGCCAGCCGGTCCCGGTGCCGAAGACGCCGGCCGCGGCGAGCATCACGGCCAGGTTCCCGATGGCGTCGTTCCTGGAGCAGATCCAGACCGAGCGCATGTTCGAATCCCCGCCCCGGAAGCGGTAGAGCATCAGCGCGACGCCGCCATTGGCCAGCAGGGCGGCGGCGCCGACCACGCCCATGACCTCGGCCCGCGGCAGCGTGCCGGCCCAGGCATGCCAGCCCGTGCTGCCGAGCACCCAGAGCGCGAAGACGATCAGCGTCCAGCCCTTCAGCAGCGCGGCCCGCGCCCGCCAGGCCAGCACCATGCCGGCCACCCCGAGGCTGATGGCGTAATTCGCCGCATCCCCGAAGAAGTCGAGCGCATCGGCCATGAGGGCGGCCGAGCCGGCGGCGGCGCCGGCCACGACCTCGGCCAGGAAGAAACCGGCATTGACGAAGAGGGCGATCCAGAGCGCCCGACGCCATTGCGGGCTGTCGAGCGGCTGCGCCTTCACGGCGGAGCAATGGTCATCGTAGCAGCAGGCCATGGCAACATCTCGACGGTTGGAACTGGTCGGAGGCAGCATGCAGCCTGTAGCCACTCCAGGGTCAAGCGCATGGCGACCGGCAGCTTCAGCATCGGCGACCTCGCCCGGGCGACCGGCACAAAGGTAGAGACGATCCGCTACTACGAGCGCAGCCGCCTGCTCCCGCCGCCGCGCCGGACGGGCAGCAACTACCGCGCCTATGGCGATGGCGACCTGACGCGTCTCAGCTTCATCCGCCGCGCCCGTGATCTGGGTTTCTCCCTGGCACAGGTCCGCGCCCTGCTCGACCTGGCGGATCAGCGGGAGCGCTCCTGCGCGGCGGTGGATGCCATCGCGCGGGAGCACCTGGCCGAGGTGGACCGGAAGCTCGCCGGTCTCGCCGCCCTCCGCCGGAAACTTGCCCTGCTCATCGAGCAGTGCCGACACGGGACGGTGGCGGAGTGCCGGATCCTGGAGGCGCTCGGCGCGGGCTGATCCAGGCCACCCCTCCGGCGGTCAGTCGAGCCCGACCAGCCCCCGCGCGAAGTCCCGCGCCTCGAAGGGCCGCAGGTCGCCGGCCTTCTCGCCGACGCCGACGAAATGCACCGGCAGGCCGAATTCCTGCGCCAGCGCCACCACCACGCCGCCCTTGGCGGAGCCGTCCAGCTTGGTGACGGCAAGGCCGGTCACCGAGACCATCTCCCCGAAGACCTTGGCCTGCTGGATGGCGTTCTGGCCCGTGGTCGCGTCCAGCACCAGCAGCACAGAATGCGGCGCCGTCTCGTCCACCCGCCGGATGACGCGGACGACCTTGCGCAGTTCCTCCATCAGGGCGGTCTTGTTGTGCAGGCGGCCGGCGGTATCCACCAGCAGCACCTGGGTGCCGTCCGCCCTGGCGGCCTTCAGCGCATCGAAGGCCAGGCCGGCGGCATCGGCGCCCTCCTTCACCGGCACATGCACCCGGCAGCCGGTGCGGTCGCCCCAGATCTGCAGCTGCTCCACCGCCGCGGCGCGGAAGGTGTCGCCAGCGACGAAGGCGCAGGAGAGGCCCTGCTCCCGGTACTGCTGGCCGAGCTTGGCGATAGTGGTGGTCTTGCCGGTGCCGTTCACGCCAACCACCAGCACCACATGCGGCCCGCGCGCCGGCTCGATCGGCATGGGCTGCGCGACGGGGCCGAGGATGGCGGCGATCTCCTCGGCCAGCGCGGCCTTCACCTCCTCATCCGTCACTTCCTTGCCGAAGCGGGTCTTGCGGAAGCCCTCGACGATGCGGCGGGAGGCGGCGACGCCGAGATCGGCGCTGATCAGCGTCTCTTCCAGCTCCTCCAGCGCTTCCTCGTCCAGCCGTCGCTTCTTGAAGAGCGAGGTGACGCTGTCGGTCAGCTTGGCGGTGGAGCGGGAGAGGCCGGCCCTGAGGCGGGAGAACCAGCCCCCCCGTGCGGCGGGCTCCTCGGCTGGGATGGGCGGCGGTGCGGCCGATGGCGCCGGAGGGGGCGGCGCGCTGACCGGCGGCGGGACAGGCGCGGCCGGCGCGCGGGTCTCGGCCGGCGGCGGTGGGGCTGGCGCAGGCGGTGCCGGTGGTTCGGCGTCACGGGGCGGCTGGACCCCGGCCTCCCGCAGCGCGGTCGCCTCGGCCGCCTCGCGCGCCTCCACCTCGCGCAGCGCCGCGGCATCGTCGCGCAGGCGCAGCCCGGCCTCGGCGGGCGGCGGCGGGGCCTCCGCGGGCGCGGGCCCGGTGCCGAGGCGCTCCAGCGGGCTCGGCGGGGTGAAGGGGGGCGGCTCCGGCGGTTGCGGTGGCACCGGGATGTCCGGGCCGGCGACGGGCGGCAAGGTCGGCGGCCCCGCGGGCGGGGCCGGCACCGGCGGCGGGCCGGGCGGCGGGGAGAGCGGTGGCTCGGCCGGCGGCGGCGGCTCGCCACGGCCGCGGAGCTTGGTGATCCAGTCGCGCAGCGCCATGGGTCAGGCCACCTCGGCCAGCAGCCCGTCCGGCGCGGTGCCGGTCACGCGCACCTGGCGGAGCTCGCCCGGCGCGGCACGGCCCCCGACCAGGCGGAGGGGGGCGAAATGCGCGGTGTGGCCGCGGTCGTCGCGCTCGAACAGCACCTGTTCCTCCTGGCCCAGCCTGCCCGCGTAGAAGCGCGCGGCGGCGGCCTGGCCGGCCTCGCGCAAACGGGCGGCCCTTTCCTTGCGCAGTGGCACCGGCAGTTGCGGCATGCGCGCGGCCGGGGTGCCCGGCCGCTCCGAATAGGGAAAGACATGCAGGAAGCTGAGTTCCATGTCCTCGACCAGGTCGAGGGTCTCCTGGAACTGCGCCTCCGTCTCGGTCGGGAAGCCGGCGATGAGGTCGGCGCCGAAGGCCATGTCGGGCCTGAGCGCCCGGGCGCGCCTGGCGAAAGCGAGCGCATCCTCCCGCAGGTGCCGGCGCTTCATGCGCTTCAGGATCAGGTCGGCGCCATGCTGGAGCGAGAGGTGGAGATGCGGCAGCAGCCGCGGCTCCCCCTCGATCAGCCGCCAAAGGTCGTCATCCACCTCAACCGGGTCGAGAGAGGAGAGGCGCAGCCGCGGCAGGTCCGGCACCAGCGCCAGCAGGCGGCGGGCCATCTGGCCGAGGCTCGGCGCGCCGGGCAGGTCCGGACCGTAGCTGGTGATGTCCACGCCGGTCAGCACCACCTCCCGGTAGCCATGCGCGACTAGCGTCCGCACCTGCTCGACGATGGCGCCGATGGGGACGGAGCGGGAGGGGCCGCGGCCGAAGGGGATGACGCAGAAGGTGCAGCGATGGTCGCAGCCCTGCTGCACCTGGACGAAGGCGCGGGCGCGGCCGGCGAACTCCGTCACCAGATGCGCCGCCGTCTCCGTCGCCGCCATGATGTCCGTCACCGGCGCGGGCGGGGCGTCGAGCGCCCAGGTCTCCGGCTTCAGCTTGTCCGCATTGCCGATGACGCGCGCGACGCCGGGCAGCCCGGCCCACCGTTCGGGCGCGATCTGCGCGGCACAGCCGGTGACGACGATGCGGGCCGCGGGGTTGTCGCGGGTGGCCTTGCGGATGGCCTGGCGGGCCTGCCGCTCGGCCTCCGCCGTCACGGCGCAGGTATTGACCACGATGGTCGGGCCATGGCCGGCCTTGGTGGCCAGATCCCGCATCGCCTCCGACTCATAGGTGTTGAGCCGGCAGCCGAAGGTCAGGACCTCGATGCCGCCCGGCGCGCGGGTGATGCCCGGCGCCTCCGCTTCCCCGTGCCCGGCCGCGGTCATGCCGGGTAGCTCTCCAGCGCAATCTCGCCGGTGAAGGCGGTGGCGACCGGGCCGGTCATCAGCACATGGCCTCCCTCTGGGCCGTCCTCCCCCCACTCGATCACCAGGTCGCCGCCGGGGAGGGAGACGGTGGCGCGCCGCCCGGTCAGGCCGCGCCGCGCCGCGTTCACCAGCGCCGCGCAGGCGCCGGAGCCGCAGGCCAGCGTCAGGCCCGCGCCGCGCTCCCAGACCACCAGGCGGATGTGCTCCGGCGAGAGGACCTGGACGAAGCCGATATTGGCCCGCTCGGGGAAGATCGGGTCATGCTCCAGCGCCGGACCGATCCCGGCGAGCGGCAGGGCGTCCAGTTCCGGGACGAAGAAGGTCGCGTGCGGGTTGCCCATGGAGCAGGCGGCGGGGTCGGCGACCGGGCCGTAGCCGATCGGC